>Ga0187866_1000462_pt1 | contig 47622 bp, 28 predicted proteins | sample June2016WEW_11_1_3_FD_133013 | JGI IMG/M metagenome (GOLD analysis project Ga0187866, IMG submission 133013) | Peatland microbial communities from SPRUCE experiment site at the Marcell Experimental Forest, Minnesota, USA - June2016WEW_11_150 | ecosystem: Environmental > Terrestrial > Soil >...
GCACGGTCGCCCAGGGCTTGCTTGAGCGCAGTGGACCCCACCACGTCCGAAAACAGCAACGTGACCAGTCCGCGATCGTGCCCGGGAGGCTGCACCCCTGGCGGAGCAGGGGTTGGTGTGACAGGCTCAGCTTCCATGCCAAGCTGACCTTAACCGAGCCCTGGCGGCGTTAAAAGCGGAAAATCGCGCAAGCCTGGCTGAGGTGCCCAACATATCCAGGACAAAGGGCTGCATCCGTATGACGAAGTTGATCGCCTCATCGCATCAACCCCCACAGAACCCCTCACTCAGGACGACTTCGAACGCTTGAGCTTCAACTGGCACGACTGGTTGGACCCCATTTGCAGCCCCGTCCCATTTGGCATCCCGCCCAAAACGTGCTAAAGCTGTGACCCAGTGAATGCCAAACTGACAGCGCCGCCTCGCTTCGCGCCCGGCCAGGAACCGGTTCCTGCCCGTTTCCACGCGCGCGCCAGCGGTTACTTCACTTATTTCCACTTATTTCCACTTAACGGCCCGTTGCCTCAATGACCGTAAGCGGTAATCAAGGCGCGGGTCATCGGCAGGCCTGGGCGGCCCGGCGGCCAGCGTCGCCGAATCGCTCCCTCTGGCGCGCCACCAATTCATATCGGTTGGCGCAAGCCGGCGACGCCGACAGAGTGGCCGGCGAGCTCGGCAACTCCGCCCCGCGCTTCACCGCCATTACCGCCCCTGCAAAAAACAACTTCGGTGCTTTGGGCGTAATTCTAACAAACTGCCTTCGCCTGGCGTCCAGAGCGTGGAGTCCCGATTCCGAATCGGGATAGAGCGGGAGGCCATTCCCGATTCGGAATCGGGACCACGCTCCACGCTCTCACGCTTCACGCTCCACCCAAGGAGCCAGATCTCGGAATTTATTTTCGCACGAGCCCTTACCGCGCGCTGGTCAAGCCGCCGGACGCGGCGCGCTGCTTCGCGGTGAAGCCGGAAAGTCCGGCCAACCAACTCACCGCCGGGATGCCAAGCACGCACATCGCGCAATCGACCGGGAGCGGTTGGCTCAATACTCCTGTTTCTTGGTGATGCCGGGCATGGGAACAGGGTATTTGCCATCGGCGGCGGCGCGCAGCGGGGCAGGGGAATCCATGCCCAGTTGGTCCACGCCGGGCGCAAACTCGTGCTGGCAATTGAGCATGTCGTCAAAAGAGATTTCCTGGCCGGTGTGGGCGGCCATGCGGCCCATGCTGGTGACGAGGCTGGCCTCGACGCCGCGCTTGACTTCATTGTACGGCTTGTCGTTGCGGACGGCATCCATCAGGTCGTTCCATTCGTTTGCATAGGGGTCCTGTTGGTCCGGTTGGACTTTGGATGTCCAGAGCAGATTGGAGCGCTGCGGATTCTGGCCCTTGAAAGTGCTGGAGGGCAGGCCGCAGTCGTTGGCCTTGGCGACGATGGCCAGGCCTTTGCTGCCGTGCGCGTAGCTGGAATAAATGGGGTTGCAGCCGTCGGTGCAGCGCCCATCCATCGTCATCTTGGCGCCGTCGGCAAAGGTGTATTCCACCGCATAGGAATCGAAATTCTGGTCCACGTAGGGGCTGCCCTCGGGGCTCTGTCGGTAATGCCGTCCGCCCAGCGCCTGGGCTTTGACGGGCCAGGCGTTCTTCATCCAGCAGAGATGATCGATATGGTGGATGTAAAAGTCGCTGAAGCATCCGCCGCCGGCCCAGAGGAAACTGTGGAAGCGCTGAATCTGCCAAAGCAATTCACTGGGGTTCCCCGGCCACTTCGTCGAAAAGGCCGAGCCGAGCGGCCCATGCATCCGGTAGCCGCGCAGCAGAATGAGGTCGCCGATTTCGCCGTCCTGGAGGCGCTGAAACAGTTCCTGGAACGCCCGACTGTGACGGGACATCAGGCCCACCGCGGCCTTGAGGTTCTTCGCACTCGCCTCCTCGGCCAGCTTTAGCAGGCGGCGGGAAGTCGGACCATCCGCCGTCAGCGGCTTTTCCATAAAGACGTGCAGCCCTTTTTCAATCGCGTAGGCAAAATGCACCCAGCGAAACGCCAGCGGCGTGGCAAAGATCGCGATGTCGCCCGGCTTGAGGCAGTCCATGGCCTTTTTGTATGCATCAAAGCCGACGAACTTGCGGTCCTGCGGAACTTCGACCTTATTGGCGTGGTCCTTCTTAAGATTCTCATAGCTGCCGCTGAGGCGATCTTCAAAAACATCAGCCATAGCCACGAGCTTGACGGGGCCGCCCTTGGTATTGAGGGCATCTGCGGCGGCGCCCGTGCCGCGGCCGCCACACCCGACCAGGGCCAGTTGAATGAGCTCACTGCCCGCAGCGTGGACGTGGGGGAGGACCACACCCGCCAGGGCCGAGGCCGCCGCCAGGCGGCCGGTAGTTTTGATGAACTCGCGACGTGTCGTGAGGGAATTGGATGATTCGTTCATAGGCAGCATCTTCCAGACGTTGCGGACCCAATGTCAATCCCAGAATTTCGGCCGGGCAGGCCCGCCTTCAACGGCTTGGTCCTAACGGCCTTGACTGTCCGCCCGAACTCCGGTCCAATCAGGCCATGAAGTCTTTTGTGGGCGCGCGCATCGCATTCCGGTTTTGGTTGCCCTTGCTCCTGCTGCTCTGGCTGGCGGCGGGGTCGCGGGCGGCCGAGGCTGCGCCGGCCACGGTGGAAGCCCGCCTGGCTCGGCTGGAGGCCAAAGCCGCTGCGGCGCCGGCCATCAACTCGGGCGACAACGCCTGGTTGCTCGCCAGCGCGGCCCTGGTGCTGCTGATGACGGCGCCGGGCCTCATCCTCTTTTACGGCGGTTTGGTCCGGCGCAAGAACGTGCTGGGCACGATGATGCACAGCCTCGTGCTCATGGGGCTGGTCTCGGTGCTCTGGGTGCTTTTTGGCTACAGCATGGCCTTTGGCGAGGGCAATGCCTTTTGCGGCAACCCGCTCAAGCACCTGCTGTTGCGCGGGGTGGGCACCGCGCCCAACAGCGACTATGCCGCCACGGTCCCGGAGCAGAGTTTTATGCTCTTCCAGTTGATGTTTGCCATCATTACCCCGGCGCTGATTAGCGGGGCGCTGGCCGAGCGCATGAAGTTCAGCGCCTACCTGCTCTTTACGTCGCTCTGGGTGACGCTGGTCTATTTCCCGCTGGCGCATATCGTTTGGGGCAAGGGCGGGCTGTTCAACTGGGCCTCCACAGGCTGCCGGATGCCGGTGCTCGATTTTGCCGGCGGCACGGTGGTGCACATCAGTTCCGGGGTTTCGGCGCTGGTCTGCGCCCTGGTGCTGGGCAAGCGCCTGGGTTTCCCGCGCGAGCCGATGCCCCCGCACAACGTGGTCCTGAGTCTCATCGGGGCCGGTTTGCTGTGGGTTGGCTGGTTCGGTTTCAACGGCGGCAGCGCCCTCAGTGCCGGCGGCCTGGCCACCAGCGCCTTTGCCGCCACCCACTTCTCCGCCGCCGCGGCCGCCCTCAGTTGGGCCCTGTGCGAGTGGTTGCGCAAGGGCAAACCGAGCGTGCTCGGCGCCGCTTCCGGCATGGTCGCCGGCCTAGCCACCATTACCCCGGCTTCCGGCTTCGTCTCCATCCCGTCGGCGCTGCTCATTGGTTTGGCCGCCGGCGCGGCGTGCTATCTGGCGGTGACCCGGCTTAAGGCGCGGTTTGGCTACGATGATTCGCTGGATGTCTTTGGCGTGCACGCCGTGGGCAGCACCCTGGGCATGTTGATGCTCGGTTTCCTGGCCAGCGGCCAGGTCAACGATGCCATTCTGAGCACCTGCAAGATCGCCGGCCAGCTCGTGCCGCTGGCCGGCGGCGGCGCCCAGTTCTTCAACCAGCTCCGGGGCGTGCTCTTTACCATGGCCTTTGTTGGGGCGGCGACTTTTGTTATCTTGAAGGTGGTCAACGCCCTGATCGGTCTCCGCCTCACCGAAGAAGACGAGACCCTGGGTCTAGACCTTTCGCAGCACGGGGAGAGCGCCTATAACGATTGATTATCCCATGAAAAAAATCGAAGCGATTATCAAGCCGTTCAAACTGAACGAAGTCAAAGACGCCCTGCACGAAGTCGGCCTCCAAGGCATGACCGCCACCGAAGTCAAAGGCTTCGGCCGGCAGAAGGGCCATACCGAAATCTATCGCGGCAGCGAATACACGGTGGATTTCCTGCCCAAGATCAAGCTCGAAATGATTGTCCCCGACAGCCTGGTCGCCGCCGCCACGGAGGCCATCGTCAAATCCGCCCGCACCGGCAAAATCGGCGACGGCAAGGTCTTCGTTTTCCCGGTCGAAGACGCCGTCCGCATCCGCACCGAGGAACACGGCGAGAAGGCGATCTAGGGTAAGCCCCAGGCCTGAAATCCGAGATTAGACAAAAAGCGCCGGCGGTGACGCTTGGCCAGGTGAAATCGCGTGAAGAGCGGTTGGCAACATGAAACGCCCGCTCCATCAAACTGGGAACAGTGGCTGGCAGAGCATGCCCCGGTGCTGCTCCTCTTTGCCCGGCAGCAAGCCCGCTGCGAGGCCGACGCCCAGGACCTCGTGCAGGCGGCCGTGGTCGAGTGCTGGCGCCGCCAGGCCGGGGGCGCGCCGCCGCCGCCCGCAATGGTCTTCGCCACCATCCGCCGGCGGGCGGTGGATTTGGCCCGGAGCCAAGCTCGGCGCGCCAGCCGCGAAGCCGCCGCAAACTGGGAGGCGGCCCAGTGCTGGTTCGACTCCGGGGTGGAAGAGCGCGAACGCAGCCGCTTGATCCACCAAGCTATGCAGCAACTGCCGGGCATTTATCGTGACGTCCTGACGCTCAAGGTCTGGGGCGGCCTGACCTTCGCCCAGGTCGCGGAGGCGCTTGAGATTCCCGCCAATACCGCCGCCTCCCGCTACCGCTACGGCCTGGCGGAATTGCGCAAGCTCACCAAAGAGGTGTTCGCGTGAACGACGAGGACCGCTTTGCCGCCGACTTGAGACGAGTGGCGCCGGCCCGGCCGCCGGAGGAGTTCATGGCGCGCCTCCTGGCCGCGAAGCCGTCCGTGGAGCTCCGCCGGGCAGCGCAGCCTCGGCGGGCAAACGGGCCGGCGGCTTGGGCCAGGGCGTGGGGCTGGCTGGCCGCCGCCACGGCGGTGCTGGCCGCCGCCGCGGGGCTTTGGCGCTGGCATCCGCCGCCGGGCAACGGCGGCCGCCAAACAAATTCCGCCCTGGCTGTGCCGGCGCTTAGGGCGCACGGCGTGCAGATCGACCAGGCGCTGGTCTGGTCGTTCGATGCCGTGGCCCGGCTGCCGAGCGGCGAACCGATTCGCTTCCGCTGCCGGGAGTGGATGGACCAGGTGGTTTTGAGCGACCGCGACCGCGGCGTCGTCTTCGAGCAGCGCGCGCCGCGCGTCGAAGTGGTGCCGGTGCGATTTGAAACATACTGACAGGCTGACGAATTGCGAAACTAACCCCAATGTTCAAACTCCTGAATGCTAATGAAAACGATAAGAGAGAGATTAGATGGAACACCCGCTTGGTTAATGGTTGCGGCCAGCGCGTTGGTTGTGGGCCTGGCGGCGGAGCAGGCCGCCGGGCTGGAGCAGCGCAGCCTGGTGGTGAGAGCAAAAGCCTCTGCCGAAACTGATGACCAGTCGGCCAACGGGCCGGTTACCAAACAAAAGAAGATTGTGATCGAGGCCATCGAGCCCGATAGCGGCAATAAGGCCGCCAAGGAGGTGGCCTGGCTGGGGCTGTCCACGGAGGAGACCCCCGACGCGCTGGCCTCACAATTGCGTCTGAACTCCGGCGAGGGCCTGGTGGTGACCTACGTGGCGCCCGACAGTCCGGCCGCCAAGGCGGGAGTCGAGAAAAACGACGTGCTGGTGCAATTTGGGGACCAGTTGCTGGTTCATCCGGCCCAGTTGCGAAAGCTGGTGCAAATGCATAAAGAGGGCGACACGCTCAAGCTGGCCCTTTACCGGGGCGGAAAAAAGCAGTCGCTTTCCGCCACCCTGGGCAAGACCACGCGGGGGTCGGGTTTGTTGCTCGGCGAGGATGTGTTGCAGGGCCCCCTCGAGGACCTGCCACGCCAGCTCAGCGACCTGAAAATCGGAGAGAACATTCGCCAGCAGATGAAGGCCGCGCGGGAAGCCATGGCGCGGGCCGGCGTTGACAAGGAGAAAATACGCGTCGAAGTCGAACGCAGCGTGGAAGAGGCCCGCAAGGCCCTGCAGGAGCTGTCGCGGCACCTTACCAATGCACAGTCGGCCTTTGGGCCTGCCGCGAAGTTCCTGGAGGAGCTGGCCCGCGGGGGAGTGGACGTCGAGAAGGACGCCACCGTCGTGGTCAAGAATGACCGCCAGTCGGTCAAGACCATCGTTACAGCCGACGACACGGGCATATACGTCATCGTGGCCAACCCCAAGAAACGGCTCACCGCCCATGACAAAGACGGCAAGCTGGTTTTCGACGGAGCGATTGAGACCCCGGAAGAGCAGGCGCAAGTGCCCAAGGAAGTCTGGGAGAAGGTCAAGCCGATGCTCGACAAGATGGGCCCGGTGAAGGCGGCCCCGCCGGACGCCGAAGAGGATTCCTCCGAGTAGCGCCAGGGAGCATTTCACTTTTTCGGGTGGTCTCTCCCAACCTTAATCCTAATCCTAATCCTAATCTTAATCCTAATTACGATTAGGAGCAAGGATTAAGATAAAGAGCCGGAAAGGCCTCCAAAAAAAGCGAAATGCGCCCGCGCCCGCGGCGGGCTTGCTTCCCCCGGCGCGCCCAGGCAAGCTGTGGCGGGGCTGGAGCACCCATTGGCTGCCAGCCGCCGCAATTGTCGGGTATGCCGAAGAACAGTTGGATTCTCGCCGCCGGGCTCTGGGTGGGCGCGTGCTGCTCCGGGCTCGCGGGGGCCAGCCCGCGCTTCATGGTGGACCGTTTCGACCCGGAGAAAGGCCTGCCGCAGAGTTGCGTGGTGACGATGACGCAGACCCGGGACGGCTATCTTTGGGTGGGGACGCTCGGTGGTCTGGCCCGTTTCGACGGCGTCGGATTCACGGTCTATAATCCCGACAACACGCCTGGCCTGAAGAGCTGGCACGTGGTCAAGCTATTCGAAGACGGCCAGACCAACTTGTGGGTGGGCACCGAAAACGCCGGGATCGTGCTGGTCACCCAGAAGGGTAAAGTGATCGACTTCCCAGTCCCGCCCGGCAGTGCCCCCGGCCGTTTGCTGGCGGCCTGTGAGGATGCCAGCGGCGCGGTTTGGCTGCGTACCGCCGATACGGAAACGGACCAGCCCACCGGCCGGCTGGTCCGTTTCCACCACGGCAAACTGGTCAGTTGGCCGCTCGGACCCAGCCACTGCCGGGAACTTATCCTCGAGGACTCCGGCCACCTTTGGGTCGGCACCGACGGGAGCCAAATCGCCTTAAGCCCCGATTCCGGCGGCGCGGCGGGCGGGTTCCTCCCCGTGGCCGAGGAGTTGCCGGTCGCCAGACTCGATTTTCTGCTGGCCAGCAAGCTCGGCGGCTATTGGCGCCTGGCTGGCCTCCGCATCCAGAAGTGCCGGACCAACCGCGTCGAGCGGGACCTCGGCCCCTATCCGTGGGATCAATTGAACTCCCCGGTCACGGCGGTGTGCGAGGACCAGGAGGGGAACCTGGTCGCCGGCACGGCCGCCGGCGAGGTGTATTGGTTTGATGCGGCGGGCCGGTTCACGCGGATTGGGAGCGGACAGGGCTTGCCGCGCAGTCCGGTGCTCTCGCTGTATGTGGATCGGGAGGGTTGTCTCTGGGTCGGCACCAGCACCTACGGCCTGCTTCGCGTCCGGCGCCAGGTCTTTGATGTCTGGCCGGCCTCGGCGGGGTCGGTGGTCCAATCGGTCTGCGCCGATGGCCAGGCCGGATTCTGGGTCGGCTACCACGACGGGAGACTTGACCATTGGACCGGGGAGTTGGTGGAGACGTTCACCAACATCCTGTATCAGCAGTCTCCCAACACCAACGAGCCCGCCGCCTTTTTGCTCAAGGAGTCGGTTTATTTACGGACGGTGTTTGTGGACCGTGACCGCAGGGTCTGGGCCGGCTTCGAGAAGTATGGCTTGTTTGAGTTCCAGGACGGCGGCTTCAAACCCGCCCCCGGCGCCGACCTGCTCAATCCGCATATTTCAGCCATCCACCAGGATCGCCAGGGGGTCTTGTGGGTCGGCACGGAAGGCGGGTTGGCCCGCTGGGATGGCCAGAACTGGAGGACTTATGCCACCCTGAACGGGTTGTCGGCCAACGCCGTCCAGGCCATAGCCGATGATCGGGAAGGAAACTTGTGGGTGGGCACCGCCGGGGGCGGGCTCAATCGTCTGCGCGACGGTCAGTTCACTTGGTTCACCCGGACCAACGGGCTGCCCAGCGATCACGTTGCCTCCTTGTTGGTGGATAAAGAGGGGGTATTATGGGCGGGAACTTCCGGCGGCCTGGCCCGCTGCCGCCACGGCCAATGGACCTGCTTCACCAGGAACGAGGGCCTCCAACTCAGTAATATCGGTTACCTGTTGGAAGATGGACAGGGCTACCTGTGGCTCGGCTCCAATGCCGGGCTGATCCGTGTGGCCAAGCAGGCCCTGAACGCCCTGGCCGAGGGGCTGACAAACCCGACCATCCCGCTGCGCACCTATGGCGAACTGGACGGCCTGCCGACCAGCGAATGCACTTTCGGCTCCCAGCCCGCGGCCTGCCGGACCCAGGATGGCAGGCTGTGGTTCCCGACCATTCATGGCCTGGTTTCGGTCGACCCGGCCCAACTCCATCCCAACACCAACCAGCTTCCCGTCGTCATCGAGTCCGTCTTCATCGGCGGCCAGCCGCAGCACACCAACAACTTCCGCCTCGCCCCGCCGCAGGCCGTGAGCATCCCCGCCGGCAAGGAGGGGCTGGCCATTCATTTTACCAGCCTCAATCTCGCCGCCGCCGAGCGCGCCCGTTTCCGCTACCGCCTGGAAGGATACGAGCGCGCTTGGACCCCGCCCAGCGACAAGCGCGAGGCCTACTACGGCAAACTCCCGCCCGGCCCCTACACCTTCCACGTGACCGCCTGCAATGAAGACGGCCTCTGGAGCAAGCAAGGCACCACCCTGGCGGTCACGGTCTGGCCGCCGTTCTGGCAGACCTGGTGGTTTCTCTCCGCGGCGGCGCTCTGCCTGCTCTGGCTGATCGTTGGTTCGGTCCATTACATCTCCACGCAGAAGCTCCAGCGCCAATTGGCGGTCCTGCGCCAGCATGAGGCCCTGGAAGCAGAACGCGCCCGCATCGCCCGCGACCTCCACGACCAACTCGGCGCCAATCTCACTCAGGTCGCCTTGCTGGGGGACTTGGCCGAGAGCGACAAAGGCCTGCCCGAGGAGGTGAGCGCCCACGCCCGGCAGATCTCCCAAACGGCGCGCGACACCACCCGCGCCCTCGAGGAGATCGTCTGGACCGTGAACCCGGCCAACGACACCCTCGACGGCCTCATCAACTACCTCTGCAAGTATGCCCAGGAGTACTTGGCCGTGGCGGGGCTGCGCTACCGCCTGGAAGCGCCCGCCCAACTGCCCCCCATCCCGATCTCCCCCGAACTCAGACACCATGTCTTCCTCGCCGCCAAGGAGGCCCTCAACAATGTCGTCAAACACGCTCGCGCCTCTGCCGCCTGGCTCCGCTTGCGCCTCGAACCGGGACGTTTTGTCCTCGAAATTGAAGATGATGGCCGGGGACTTTCCCCCGCCGACGAGCACAAAGGCCGGAACGGGCTGCGCAACATGCGCCGGCGGATGGAGGACCTCGGCGGCAGCTTTGCCATCGGCCCCGGCCCGATGCGAGGCACGGTGGTGCGCTTATCGGCCCCACTCAGCCACGGGACCAGGTGACCAGCGCGGCGCCCTTTTCCGGCAGAGACGTAGTAGGGCAGGCGTCCCGCCTGCCACCCGGGCTTCTCGCCCGCGAATCACCCAGTTCATGGCCCCTAAGCGCGGTCCAAAGGCCGTCGAACCTTTCCATGCCCCCCCTGCGTTCATAAGCCGCAATGACCTGTAACAGAGCGGCTTGCGTCAAATGCCGATGTTTGACCATTTCACTTGCGATGTTTCAGGTTCAGGGGTTCAAAGCCCGAGAATCTTGTTGGGGAAATTCTTTGTCGGAGCGCGGACATTGCCCTGAAAATGGCCGATGCCCAAAGCTCTGAAATCTGAAATCTCAAATCTGAAATCTCAAATCTGAAATCCAAGCGCGGACATTGCCCTGAAAATGGTCGATGCCCAAAAGGCGAGTTGTTCTCTGTTTCTAACCTGCGCTCAACCCGCGGAATTTTCATCCCGAGTGGCGCCGACGCCTCGGCATGGCGATTCTTGTCCGCCTGCGTGTTGACCAAAGCCCAGCGGCGCAGAAGAATGTCCGCGCTCCAATCCGCGAGCGGGCGCATCCTGACACCGCCCCCAATTCCACTCTACCCGCGCGCAGCGCGGCTCTCCGCTGCCCCGAAGGGGCAGCAAGACAGTAGCCCAGGGCGGCGGCCCGTCCCGCTCCGGGCGGGACGGGCCGCCGCCCTGGGTAAAGCGGAAAAACGGATCACCCCCCTCCCGTCCCGCCTTGGCGGGATGGGAGGGGGGAAGGGGGGAGGGCTTCCGCCCGCCCCGGGGGCAGTGTCAGGATGCGCCCGCCGCCGCACTCCAAAAAAACCCTGTTTGACGCCCACGCCAAAGCGGGATAAGACTCCTTCGGATTCGCGGACCGAACACACCCGAGTCCGGCGCAGAGCATGTCCATTACCGTTTCCATCGTCGAAGACAACGAGCAACTGCGGGGCACCCTGGCACGGGTCGTCGGTCGGGCCGAGGGGTTCCGTTGCGTCAGCCACTACGGCACGGCCGAGGCGGCCCTCGGCGGCCTGCCCAACGACCGCCCCGCGGTGGTCCTGATGGACATCAACCTCCCGGGTATGAACGGCGTGGAATGCGTCCGCCAGTTGAAGCAACTCCTGCCCGACACGCAGGTGGTTATGCTCACGGTCTATGAAGATACCGACAACATCTTCAATGCGCTCGCCGCGGGGGCCGCCGGCTACCTGCTCAAGCGCACCAAGAGCGCCGAACTGCTCGAGGCCCTGCGCGAGGTCCACCGCGGCGGCTCCCCCATGACCACCCACATCGCCCGCAAGGTCACCCAGTCCTTCCAAAGAACCAGTCCCGCCTCGCCGCCGACCGCAAACCTTTCCGAGCGCGAACAGGAAGTCCTTGACTGCCTCAGCCAGGGCTTCCTCTACAAGGAAATCGCCGAAAAACTCGGCATCAGCTACGAAACTGTCCATACCTACATCCGCCGCATTTACGAAAAACTCCAGGTGCGCACCCGCACCGAGGCCGTCGCCAAATTCCTCCGGCGCTAGTGCCAGACTGCAATGACAAGCAATGGAATGCGTCGCCGTTCGCGGTCCGCGTCGCGGCCCAATCCCGACGCGTCGGGAGAACCCAGCCCAGGGCATCGGCCCCGCCATGGCGGGGCCGATGCCCTGGGGCCTCATTCCCACCGCCCGCCCCGCGCCCTGAAAGGGCGCCACAGACCTCAATCCCACACATATCGTTCGTCGTACTCAAAAGACCTGCCTCACCCGGGCTTGACCTCCGCTTCTTCCCCCCGAGCCCGCTCACTCCCGGCTTGCCTCCGCCGTCCATCTGTGCCAATGTCAAGGCACATGGACACTTCACAGTCTGCCTCTGCTGGGGGCGGCCTTCTAAAATGGGCCATGGTTGGCGTCCTGCTGGCATCAACCGCCAGCGGACGGGCGCAGGGTTTCAGCTTTGAGTCTGCCGGCGCGCGCTTGGGCATTGGCGCCAACCGCTCGAGCAGCGCCTTCCAGCAGGCCGAGGCCTTTGCGGATTGGAACCTGCCGTGGCATTGGGACCTCGGGGCGAAGTTGGACCTGCAAACCCGTTTGGACCTCTCAGCCGGCTGGCTCGGCAACGATCATGGTAGCGCCGCGGTGGCGAACCTTGGGCCGCTGCTGGTCCTGGGCCACGAGCGGTTGCCCATAGCGGTGGAGGGAGGGGGGAGCGTCACCATCCTTTCCCATTCCGATTTCGTGTCGAAGGACTTCAGCGAACCGCTGCAGTTTACCAGCCATATTGGACTCTATTGGGACTTCGCCCCTCACTGGCGCCTCGGCTACCGCTTCCAGCACATGTCCAATGCCGGCCTCGGCAACCACAATCCCGGCATGAACCTCCACATGTTCGCCCTGACCTACCGATTCTAACCCGCCTGTCTGCAGATTCGTAACTACTCACCTGCGAAGGCACTGGAGGGCTCCATGCCGCTGGGCACCCGCTCCATACGACATGTAGCAGCCGACGTCAGTCGGCTCTGATACGGTGCCTGTGCTCGGGCACCCGCGCCATGCGACTTGTAGCAGCCGACGTCAGTCGGCTCTGATCCTCGCGAAGACCAATAGTGCGCCGACCAACGTCCGCGGCTGCCTGAATAGTTACGCAGATTCTTGAACGCGCCCTGCCTTTCCGCGTATTCCGCGTATTCTGCGGTTGCTTTCTCGGTCCCGCCTCGGCCGTGCTAAACCCTTTGTGCCCTTTGCGTGACCAGGTTTCAGGCGGTTCGCAGCAGGGCCTCAGGCGCGACCCCAAAGGCATCGTTCATACCAGCCGAGGGCAAGCCCCATCCCGCCACGCCGGCACGGGAGATGGCAAGGGCAAGTCTCAGGCTGCGCTTCCAGCCTCCACGCTCCACCGCCCAGGGCCTCCGCCCGCCTTCCGGGTAGTGTTCGGATGCGCGGCACGGCACCGGCAACAAGGTTGACAGACTTGCACGCCGGCCACCGCTGGCGCTAGGCTCTGGGCTGCCGATACAGTGGACTCAGAACACGCGCCGACAACGAGCCAGACCAACGGTCTGAATTCGGGCAGTTTCCTAGGCCGGTGACTGGGCGGTCGGGCTTTCGGCTTTGGGCAAAAGGCAGAAGGGTCGCATCTCAACATTTGACACTGGCCGAGGCCCGCCAGTCCCGATTTGCGTCGGGACCAGGTGCATGCGTATGGCCTGATGCGCAACCATTTTCATCTGGTCGTCCAGACGCCCAACGCCAGCCCGGGCATCCGGGCAAAACGCTCCAACCGGTTACGCGGCGCGAGCGCACCAAATCAGACGACCACCACCGGATTCTGGAGCCGGCCAATGCCCGAAATCTCAATCTCAACCACATCCTGCGCCTGCAGGGTGAAGCCCTCGGGCGGCACGATGCCCGTGCCGGTCAGCAGCAGGGCGCCGTGCGGGAACCTCTGGCAGCGAAACAGGAACCCGGCCAGTTCCTCGAAGCCGCGCTTGATTTGGCCGACGGAGGTTTGGCCGGTGAACACGCATTGGCCCTGGCGACGGATGGCCAGCCGGATGGTCCAGGCTCGCGCGGCGGATTCAGCCGCGCCCAGGTTGAGCCACGGACCCAGCGCGCAGGAACGCTCATAGACCTTGGCTTGGGGCAGATACAAGAGGTTTTCCCCCTCCAGGTCGCGCGAACTCATGTCGTTGCCGATCGTGTGGCCGACGATGCGCCCGCGCGAATTGAGCACTAGCGCCAATTCCGGCTCCGGCACGCTCCAGCGGGCGTCCCGGCGAATGCCGACGGCTTCGCCGGTGGTAACCACCTTTTCCGCCAGCGCCTTGAAAAACAGCTCCGGCCGCTCGGCGGCATAGACCCGGTCATAGGCCGTGGCGCTGAAGCCGGATTCCTCCATGCGCGCCCGCTTGCTGCGCAGGTAAGTGACGCCGGCCGCCCAGACCTCCTGCCGCTCGACCGGGGCGCACAGCCGCACTTGGGACAACGCCAGGCGCGGCAGGCCCGGCGAGGCGATTTGGTTTAGTTGCCCGCAGGGGTCATCGCTTTCCAGCAGGGCATGCAGTCCGGTGATGCCCGCCGGCGTCAAATCCAACAGCGTCGAGTCGTCGTTCATCAATCCTATGCGCACGGCGCCATCCTGGTCCTGAAATCGGCAGACGTTCATGACTTTGTTAATTCTAATTCGCGTTGGAATAAACCCGAAATCACATTGCCAATTGCCAATTGCCAATTGCCAATGCTAGCCCCCGCCGTCCAACCGCTTGGAGCGCGGGGCCTTGGGCAGCAGGAAGGCCAGTGCGGCGCAGACCAGCATGCCGGCGCCCAGCACCGTGAAGGCAATGGCCGTGCTTTGATACTTCTTCGTCAGCCAGCCTACGATATAGTTCCCGCCGTAGCCGCCCAGGTTGCCGAAGGCATTGACCAGGCCGAAGACCAGTGCCATCACGCTCCGCGGCAGGGTTTCGCCCGGGATGGCCCAGAAAGGCGCCAAGGCGGCAAACGGCCCCGGAATGGCCAGGCATAGCAAGGCATAGGAAAGCCAGAAGTCCTCCCGCACCAGCACGCTCAGGATGAGGCTGCTCCCGCTCAGGACGTACACCGCGGCGACGTGCCCCCGGCGCTCGCGCGCTTTGTCCGAATGCCAGGAGTTGAGCACCATAATCACCGCGGTCACGGCATACGGCACGGCAAACAGGAGGCCGTATTGCGGCGCGCTGAAGCCACGCCCCTTCAGAGTGGTGGTAAAGAAAGTCATGCAACCGTAAGCCGCGCAGTTATGCAGGAAATAAAGCGTGACCATGACCAAAACCGACGGGTTGCAAAGCCCTGCCATCAAAGGGCGCTTCTTGGGCGGCTCCAATTCCGCCGCTTCCTGCTCCAGGGTGCGCTCGAGGTAGTCGCGCTCCCCGGCGGAAATCCACCCCGCCTCGCGCGGCCGGTCCCGGATGCAGAACCACCACAGCGGCAGCCAGAGAAAGGGCAACGCTCCCTCCAAAATGAGCATCTTGTGCCAGCCAAAGTCTCGCAGCAGCCAACTGGTCAGCGGCGCCGAACCCGCCACCGCCAGCGGTTGGCAGAGGTTCCAATAGGCATTGGCCCGCGCGCGTTCCTGGCGCGGAAACCAGTTGGCCAGCAGCACCAAAGTGGCCGGAAACACCCCGCTCTCCGCCACCCCCAGCAGAAACCGCATCACCTCGAACTGCCGGAACGTCCGGGACAGGCCGCAGCCCGCCGCGCACAGGCCCCAGAAAACCAGGAACAGGCTGATCACCTTGCGCGCGCTCCAGCGCGAGGCCCAATGCCCCCCCGGAATTTGCAGCAGCACGTAGCCCAGGAAAAAAATCCCCGCCGCCTGCCCCTTCATCCGGTCGTCCATGAGCAGGTCTTTCATCATGGTCGAGATGGTGGGGTCCAGCGCCAGCGAAACGTTGGTGCGATCCACGTACGAAATCGTGTACATGATCAGCGCCACCGGAATGATCCGCAGCCAGCGTTGTTCTCTCATAACTGCAGCCGTCGGCAGTTCTCTACCAAGCGCAGTGCCGCGCGTCCATACCAATTGGCTGCAGCTCCTGGCCGGCAACTTCTTCGCCGCCTGCCAGCGTCACCCGCGCCTCATCTCCCGTCTCCGGCGGGAGCATTTCACTTTTTTGAGTGGTCCCTCCTAATCTTAATCCTGATCCTAATCTTAATCCTAATCTTAATCCTAATCCTATTCCTAATCTCTTAATCTAATGTAAGATCAGGAGCAAGGATTAAGATAAAGAGCCAGAAAGGCCACCAAAAAAGTGAAATGCTTCTCCGCCAAAAGCCAATTCCGCCAATTCCTCCATTGGCTGCATTGGCTGGATTGGCTGCATTGGCATTTTTCGTCCAAAATTCCGTCCCCAAAATGCGTCTGATTCCAATTCGCGTCGGAATCAGAATGGAAGGGGCTTTTCCTTGTCTCTCCGCCTCGTACTGCTTCAATGGCATAATGAGTTCCGCCGACGAGCTTTTCGATTCCCCGGCACCGGAGATTTTCGAGGTCCAGACCCATGCCCCCGGCCCGGCCGGGAGCCTGCCTTTGACCGAGGACCTGCTCCGGCACAGCCCCAGCGGCGACATCTTCGGCCTGGTCCAGAATGCGGGCATGGGCTGGAATCCGGCCGAGGCGGGGCGGCCGCAATTCCTGATCCTCAGCACCCAGGGCGGGCTGCGCGCGCCCAAGGGCCAACCGATTGCCCTGGGCTATCACACCGGTCACTGGGAGCTGGGCCTGCTCGTGCAAGCCGCCGCCCAGGAATTCCGCCGGCTCCAGGCCATCCCCGTGGCCGGCTTTTGCTCGGACCCCTGCGACGGTCGCACCCAGGGCACGGCGGGCATGTTCGACAGCCTGCCGTATCGGAACGATGCGGCCATGCTGTTGCGGCGGCTGGCCCGTTCCCTCCCGTTGCGGGCCGGCGTGCTGGGCGTGGCGACTTGCGACAAGGGCTTGCCGGCGATGCTCATGGCCGTGGCCGGGCTGCGCGACCTGCCCGGGCTGGTAGTTCCCGGCGGCGTCACGTTGCCCCCGTCCAAAGGGGAAGATGCCGGCACGGTGCAGACGCTGGGAACGCGCTTTGCGCAGGGATTGGTCACGCTGGCCGAGGCGGCCGAATTGGGCTGCCGCGCCTGCGCCTCGCCCGGGGGCGGCTGCCAATTCCTGGGCACGGCCGCCACCGCCCAGGTGGTCAGCGAGGCCCTGGGACTCTCCCTGCCTCATTCGGCCCTGGCCCCTTCCGGCCAACTGGTGTGGCTCGACCTGGCCCGGCGCTCCGCCCGCGCCCTGCATCGCCTGGCGGCGCGCAAAGTGCCCGTGCGCGATATTCTCAGCTCCGCCAGCATTCGCAACGCCATGGCGCTGCACGCTGCCTTTGGCGGCTCGACGAACCTGCTCCTGCACGTGCCGGCCATCGCCCATGCCGCGGGCCTGAAACGGCCCACGGTGGAGGACTGGATTTCGATCAATCGCCGCGTCCCCCGCCTGGTCAGCGTACTGCCCAACGGTCCCCAGCCGCATCCAACGGTGCGCGTGTTCCTGGCCGGCGGTGTGCCGGAGGTCATGCTCCATCTCCGCCGGCTGGGGTTGCTGGAGACCGACGTGCTCACCGTCACCGGCCGGACCCTGGGTGAGAACCTCGATGCGTGGGAGACCTCCGCCCGGCGCCGTCGTTTCCGCCAATGGTTGCTCCGCCACGACGGCGTGGAGCCGGACGACGTCATCCTGCCTCCGGAGCGGGCCCGCGACCGGGGCCTGGCCGGCACGCTGGTCTTCCCGCGCGGCAACCTGGCGCCCGAGGGTTCGGTCGTCAAGAGCGCCGCCCTTGATCCCGGCCTGCTCGATGCCGACGGGGTGTACCGCAAGACCGGTCCGGCGCGGGTTTTTGTGAACGAGAACCAGGCCATGGCCGCCATCAAACAAGGCCGCATCCAGCCGGCGGACGTGCTGGTGCTGACCGGCCTCGGACCGCTGGGGACCGGGATGGCGGAAACCTACCAGGTCACCGGCGCCCTCAAGCAACTGCCTGGCGGCAACCGGGTGGCTTTGCTGACCGACGCCCGTTTCTCCGGCGTCTCTACCGGGGCGTGCATCGGCCACATCGGGCCCGAAGGACTGGCCGGCGGCCCGCTCGGCAAGGTCCTGGACGGCGATGTCATCCAAATCTGGATTGACCCCCGCCGGGTCGACGGGAGCATTGACCTGGTGGGCGAGGGCGCGCGCCGGTTCAGTCCGGAGCAAGGCGCGCGGGTCCTGGCAGGCCGTCCCTCCCGAAAAGACCTTGCGCCCCATCCCGCCCTGCCGGAGGACACCCGGCTCTGGGCCGCCCTGCAATCGGCCAGCGGCGGAACCTGGGCGGGGTGCGTGTACGATGCGGAATGTATCACCGCCGCGCTGGAAGCGGGGAGGCAGTCGTTGAAGCGTTGAACCGTCGAAGCGTCCAAGCGCCAGAGCGTTGGAGCGGTTATCAGGCTATCAGGGTTTTGCCCGGAGTTGCCCAATGACGTTCCGGATGGCCGGCGGCAGATCGTCCTGATAGAAATAATAGATGCGAGTCCCGTCTGTGGTCCACGTGGTGAGGTAAAGCATCTGCTGGAATCGGACCCACCGCGCCGAACCGTCGACGAAGGCTTCGTTGCCGCCTTGCGGGACTTTGGAGCGCCCGCCTTGGTGCTGGGGCGTATTGGAATAGATAATGTCGTCCCGGGCGGTGCCCGGCGGCAGGCCCCAGGCGCCATCGATCTTGCAGACGCTGTCGGCCGCCAGGGCCCAAGTGGGCTTGGCCTGCGTCAGCTTGAGCGGACTGTACGGGGCGAAGTCGCCGGCGGGGTTGTGCCAGTTGGTGATGCCGCCAAAGTACTGATAGCCGATGTCCCACTGGGGGTAAGACGGTTCGTAAAGCGGAAACCCGGGGCGGTTCGGGCAGGTCCAGATGGACGAAACGTTGGATTGGACCAGCAACCCGGCGCTCGCCGCGGCGGCCTGCTCGGGCGGATTGAGGCAGACCTGGACAAACAAGTTCTCGCTGCCGGGGATGTCCCGGGCATGAAGCACTTTGTCCTGGTTGTCCACCGCATAGCCGTTTACCCCGACCGCCAACTGACGCAGGTTGCTGAGGCATTGGGCACGTTTGCCCTTCTCCTTGGCCGCGGCCAGCGCGGGCAGCAGCAAGGCCGCCAGGATGGCGATAATGGCGATGACGACCAGCAGCTCGATGAGCGTGAACGCCCGCCCGCGCACCCGGCGCGGGCGGGTGGGCTTCGCGCGAAACGGTCTGAATTCAGGATTCGACCCAGGCATACCCGCAAAAAAGGTTGTAATGCTTCTCGCGGCTCGCCCCATCCGAAGGCCGGCGCCGGCCAGCAGTTGGACCAGGGCGGCAGAAGCGCAACTCCGGTGCCATGCCTCCAGCCTTATCAAATTGCCCGGAGCACTTGCAAGCAATAAAAGGCAAGCAACTGGAAAGCCAAAACTGGGCGCGTGACAAGCCGGCGGGAGTCTGGCAGGCCTCGGCGCGCTGAGTGTCGGCGCCCAGTTGGCAGGGACGCGCTGGAACGCGTCCCGGCCGGAGAATTGCGCCGCTTGCCTTGAGGCTCGCCCCTGGTAAGCTTGGCGTTGAATGCGGCTGCTGGACCGTTATCTTTTGCGCGAACTGCTGGTCCCGCTCGGCTACTGCCTCAGCGGTTTTTTGATCTTCTGGATTGCCTTCGACCTGTTCGCCAACCTGAACGACTTCCAGAAGAACGGTCTGCTGGCCCAGGACATTGCCGAGTATTACTTCGTCCAGGCCCCTGAAATCCTCGTGGTCATCCTGCCCGTGGCGCTCCTGCTGGCCCTGCTCTATACGCTCACCAACCACGCGCGTCACAACGAAATCACCGCCATCCGCGTGGCCGGCGTGAGCCTGTGGCGGCTGTCGCTGCCCTACCTGGCGGTAGGATTGGTCATGAGCCTGATCGCCTTCGCGCTCAATGAGCTGTGCGTGCCGGACAGCGCCGACGCCGCCAGGCGCATCCTGGGACGACGCCTGGGGCCCGGCGCCGGCGCCCTCAAACCCGGCGAGGTCAGCCCCCTGCCCTTCATGAACGAGCAGGCCGGGCGAAGCTGGATGATCGGCGTCTATAACACCCTGACCGGCGAGATGCTCAACCCCGTCGTGGGCTGGCCCGAGCCGGACGGCTCCTACCTCCAGATCCATGCCCGGCGTGCCGTCCGGCTCCAGGGCGTTTGGACCTTCTATGAGGTTGTCGAAACCGAAGCCCTCCCCCACACCGACTTGCCCCCGGCGCCGGTGCTCGTGACCAATGTCCTGGCCAGGCCCGATTTCTCCGAGACCCCCGAACAGATCAAGAGCGAAATCAAGATCAGCAGCAGCCTCTCCCTGCCCGGCGGCGCCAAGACCAAGAAATCGGACATGTCGATTGCCGAAATCCTCAATTACCTCCGCCTGCACCCCAACCCGCCGCCCTTCCTCCGCTCCTGGCTTTACACCAAGTTGCACGGGCGCCTGGCCGCCCCGTGGACGTGCCTGGTGGTGGTACTCATCGCGATTCCTTTCGGCGCCGCTTCCGCCCGGCGCAATGTCTTCGTGGGCGTGGCCGGCAGCATCGTCATCTGTTTTGCTTATTTCGTCCTGCAGCAACTCACCCTGGCGCTCGGCGCCGGCGGCTATCTGCTGCCCTGGCTGGCTGGCTGGCTCCCCAACCTCGCGTTCGGCCTCGCCGGGCTGGCCCTCACGGCCCGCGTGCGATAGGGGTTGAGTTACAAGGATCACATGGTTACATCGTGACATGGCTTTAATTCCAACGAGCGTTCAAGATGGCACTAAGGCGCGCAGGACTTTGGGCCGCTGGCGAGGCGCGAGCGAGGCGCATATCCGCAGCGATCTGCAACGAGCGAGCAACGAAGCCAGAGGCCCAAAGGACAAGCGAATTAGTGCCATCTTGAACGCGAATTGGAATAATGAGTTAAATGAGTTACAGCATCGGTAAGCGATGTCCAGGCGCCCCGGGTTCGTTGGCTGTCAACTGCCAACTGTCAACTACAAGAAATGAGTGATGAGTTGGCCGAGTTGAGGGCGCGCTGGGAGCGGTTGAGTCTGCTCTACCAGGTGGGGAACGTGATTCATTCGACGCTCGATCCCCAGGAGGCGCTGCAATTGATTCTGAAAGAAGCGGTGCGGCTCATGCGGGCGGCCAGCGGCTCGATGGTGCTCATCAATCCCACCAACGGCCTGCTGGAGATTCACGCCTCGCACGGGTTGCCGGCCGCCGCCGCCCAGTTGAAGCTGCGGGTGGGCGAGGGCCTGACCGGGTGGGTGGCCCGCACGGGCAAACCGGCGCGGGTGGGAGACGTCTCCCAGGACGCGCGCTACATCATGGTGCGGCCGGAGGTCCGTTCCGAACTGGCCGTGCCGCTGGAGGTCAACGGGCAGGTGCGCGGGGTGCTGAACGTGGACGCGGACGCGCCGGCGGCCTTCAGCGCGGATGACCAGGAACTGCTCGAGGCCCTCGCCGCGCAGGCCGCCCGCGTCATTCACCACACCTGGCTTTACGAGCAACTCCGCCTCAAGGTGGGCCTCTTCGAATCGCTCCTCACCGTCAGCCAGACCATCAATTCCACCCTCCATCTCGATGACGCCCTCAAGGTCATCACCCAGGAGGCCTGCCTGCTGATGCAGGCCAAGATGTGCGCCCTGATGCTCCTGGACCAGAGCCGCCAGTGGCTCGAGCTGCGGGCCAGCTACGGGGCGGGGCAGGCCTACCTCCACCAACCCCGCCTGGCCGCCGATGAGAGCCTCCTGGGCATCGTCGTCCGCCGAAAAAAACCGATGCAAATCGAAAACGTGCAGGTCTCCAGCCGCTACCAGCGCGTCGAGGTGGCGCGGCTCGAGGGGTTGGTGGCCCTGCTCAGCGTGCCGCTCCTCTTCGCCGGCCAGGCCATCGGCACCCTCAGCGTCTATACGGGCCGACCCTACAGCTTTTCCAACGAGGAGATCCGCATCCTCTCCGCCCTGGCCGAGCTGTCCGCCATCGCCATTGAAAAGGCCCGGCTTTACGAGCGGGTGGTGGACGTCGAAGAGCAGTTGCGCCAGAACGAAAAGCTGTCCGCACTGGGCCTGCTGGCCGCCGAGGTGGCCCACGAAATCCGCAACCCGCTCACCGTGATGAAGATGCTCTACCATTCGCTGGACCTGAAGTTCTCCGCCGGCGACCCCCGCGCCCAGGACGCCCGCATCATCGGTGAAAAGATCGAACACCTCAACCGCATCGTCGAGCAGATCCTCGATTTCGCCCGCACGACCGAGCCCCAGTTGGCCCCGGTGAACCTGAACGAGTTGATCGATGAACTGGGCCTGCTCGTCCGCCACAGGCTCAGCCACCAGAAAGTCCAACTCCAACGCCAGCTCCAGCCCACCCTGCCCAGCGTGATGGGCGACGCCCCCCAACTCGAACAGGCCTTTCTCAACCTCATCCTCAACGCCGCCGAGGCCATGCCCGCCGGCGGTACGCTCACCATCACCTCCCGTTCCCTCTCGGCCCCGCCCGGGGCCGGGCACCCGACCCACGTGGCGGTGCAGTTCAAAGACACCGGGCCGGGCATGAGCCAGGAACAGCGCCGCCGCGCCTTCACCTCGGTCCTGGGCACGACCAAAGCCAAGGGCACGGGCCTGGGGCTGGCCATCGTCGGCCGGGTCGTCGAGACGCATCACGGCAAGGTCAAAATCAAGTCCCCTCCCGGCCAGGGCACCACCGTGACCATCGTCCTGCCGGTTTGAGCGGCTGGCCGTGCCAACGCCCGTCCGCTCCTGGCTTCCAGGCCGCGCGCAGCGTTTGGACTTTGGACTTTGGCGTTTGGACTTTGGACTCTAAGCTTGTGCAGCATGAACGTGGAATTGATCAACACCGGCAGCGAACTGCTGCTGGGCCGGGTGCTCAATACGCACCAGCAGTGGCTCTGCCGTCGCCTGACTGATTTGGGATACTCCGTCAGCCGCCAGGTGGCGGTGCCGGATAGCGGACCGGCCATCCAGCAGGCCGCGCGCGAGGCGCTGGCTCGCGCCGACCTGGTCATCACGACCGGCGGCCTGGGCCCGACCTCGGACGACCTGACGCGGGAATGCCTTGCCCGGATGCTCGGGCGGCCATTGCGCGAAGACCCCGCCCTGCGCGCCCGCCTCAAGGAGTTCTTTGAGGCCCGCCACCGCGCCATGCCGGAGCGGACGCGGGCGCAGGCGATGGTGCCCGACGGGGCGGTGGTTTTGCCGAATCTGCACGGCACGGCGCCGGGCCTGGCCCTGGAGGTCGCCCCCAGTCCCTTTCGCAGCGGGGGCAGGTCCAGTTGGCTCATCCTGCTGCCCGGCCCGCCCCGGGAATTGCGGCCCCTGTTTAGCGATTCAGTGGCGCCGTTCCTGGCGCGGGTGTTGCCGCCGGCGGACCAGTTTGTTAGCCGCACCCTCAGGACGACCGGCCTTGGGGAGTCGGTGGTCGAGGAGACCATCGGCGGTCCGTTGCAGGCACTGGTCCAGGCGGGCCTTGAGCTTGGGTATTGCGCGCGGCCCGGGCAAGTGGATGTGCGGCTGGCTGCCAGGGGGGCGGGCGCCCAGGAGCGGGTGGACGAAGCCGGGCGGATTGTTGCCAACCTCCTCGGTCCGCGCCTCTATGCGGTGGGAGAAGAGGAGTTGGAGGCCGTGCTGGTTCGTTTGCTGACGGCGCGGAACCAGACGCTCGCCCTGGCGGAGTCCTGCACCGGCGGCTGCATTGCTCACCGGGTGACCAATGTGCCCGGCGCCTCGGCGGTGCTGCTGGCGGCGCTGGTCACTTACAGCAATGACGCCAAGCGGAAGTTCCTGGGTGTGCGGCCGGAGACCATCGCCCAGCACGGCGCAGTGAGCGAGCCGGTCGGGCGGGAGATGGCCGAAGGCGCCCGGCGGGAAACCGGGGCGGATTATGCCCTGTCGGTCACGGGCATCGCCGGTCCCGCCGGGGGCACGGCGGCCAAACCCGTCGGCACGGTCTTCGTCAGTCTGGCCGGCCCGTTCCCAACACTGGTCGAGCGCCATTTCAATCCCTACGACCGGGAGACCTTCAAAGAGGTGACCGCACAACAGGCCCTGGATTTATTGCGGCGGACGGCAAGTTTGGGCGCCGGTTGAGACCGGTGATTGGCTCTGCCCTCCGGCTTGACTTGTCCACCGCGCTGCGAAAGAATCTACCGCGTTGTATGCCGGACAAAAGCAGTGCCAAAAGTAAGAAACTGACCCGCCAAGCGGTGCGCGACTTGGACATCAAAATCTCCTTCCTGGCGGGGCTGGTTCGCCGCGATCCCCAATACATCGAAGCGCTGCAGATTCTAGGGGACTCCTATACCCAGCGGGGCAACTTCCAACACAGCTTGAAGGTCGACCAACAATTGTCCCGGCTCGAGCCGGGCAATCCGCTCGTCTTTTACAATCTCGCCTGCAGTTATTCGCTCAACCACGAGTTCGATTTGGCCGCCGCGGCTTTGGAAAAAGCCCTGGCCCTGGGCTACCGCGACTTTAAATGGCTGGCCAGGGACCCGGACCTGCGCCAACTCCGCCAGCATCCGCTCTACCGCGGCATCAAGGACAAAATCCGGAAAATGAAGGTCAGGATTGCCTGATGAACGCCACCGTTCGCGGTCGCTCCCGGCATTTCCGCGCAGAATTAAAGACTTGCGCGCGGCCCAAAGTGATTTAATTTCCCCAACGAAGCTCATGGCGGGGTAGCCAAGTGGTAAGGCAGGGCTCTGCAAAAGCCTTATGCGTCGGTTCGATTCCGACCCTCGCCTCCACTCCGTGATGTTGGAAGATCAAGGGTTTATGAAGATGACGGTGTACGGTGCGTAAACCCATCCAGGGAGAGGAAGACAGTCGTTCCTGCTGAAGAGCTTGGCAGAAGGCTATCCTGCTGGAGGGAGAATTGTCTGACTGCTTCCCTGGCTCCGCATGGTTTGGTCCACCGCTCCGAAAAGGTCGGCCACCAAGCGGCAGTGCTCCCAATCTGCAACTACAGGTTCATGAACTGTCGCTTCCTGGTTGAAGAACCTTTGAATGAGCAGCGGCCGGAGGCCGCTGCCACCTTGCGGTCCCCCGCCCGCCGCGTTTTCTGCTTGGCGCGGCCCCGCCTTTCCCTTATTTCGCGTTCATGAATGCGCTTTGCCAGCCGCGGTTTGAACGGTTGTTTTCGCTGGCCGTGCTGGTGGTGTTGGCCGTGCCCGGCCTGGCCCTGGCCGCCGATGCTCCCCCCCTGCCGCCCGAGATTGAGAACGAGCAGGTGCTCGGTCTTAACAAAGAGCCGCCGCACGCCACCTTGATGCCCTACGCCACGAGCGATCAGGCGCTCGCCGGCCGGCGCCGCGAGTCGCCGTTCGCCCGCGACCTCAACGGCCTGTGGAAATTCAACTGGGTCGGCAACCCATCCGACCGGCCGGTGGATTTCTACCAGCCCGAATTCGACGTGAGCGGCTGGAAAGAAATCCCCGTGCCCTCGAATTGGCAACTCCAAGGCTACGACACGCCGATCTACTCGAATATTCGCTACACCTTCAAACGCGACTGGCCGCGCGTGATGGGCGAACCGCCCCAGGACTGGCCCGCCTACCGCGACCGCAATCCCGTCGGCTCTTACCGGCGCCATTTCGACGTGCCCGCCGCCTGGGCCGGGCGCCGGGTGTTCCTCACCTTCGACGGCGTGGATTCCGCCTTTTTCCTCTGGATCAACGGACAAAAGGTCGGTTTCAGCACCGACAGCCGCACCCCGGCGGAGTTCGACGTCACGAAATACGTGAGACTCGGGCAGCCGAACGTGCTGGCCGCCGAGGTCTATCGCTACAGCGCGGGGAGTTACCTCGAATGCCAGGACATGTGGCGTCTCAGCGGCATCTTCCGCAATGTTACCCTCTGGAGCGCGCCCGAGGCGCATATCCGCGACTTCTTCGTCAAGACGGACCTGGATGCGCAATATAAAGATGCCACGCTCCAGGTCGTCGCCAAGGTCAGGAACTACAGTGAGAAGCCCCAAAAGGAGCAGCGAGTATCCCTCGAGCTCTATGACCCCACGGGCAGGAAGGTCACCCTCGCCCCCGCCTCGTCAGTCATCATTCCGCCGCTCCAGGCGGGAGCGGAGCAAACGGTTACGATGAAGGCAAATGTCGAGGCCCCGGCCAAGTGGACCGCCGAAACGCCCAACCTCTCCACGGCCGTCATCACGCTGATCGACGAGGGCGCGGCCTCGACCGCGCCATCGGAACTCCTCTCCGCTCGTGTCGGCTTCCGCAAGATCGAGATCAAAGGCCAGGTCTTCACCATCAATGGTGTGCCCGTGAAGCTCAAAGGCGCCAACCGGCACGAGAACTGGCCCGACACCGGCCACTATGTCAGCGAGGAACGCATGAGGCGCGACCTCGAATTGCTCAAGCAGATGAACGCCAACCATGTCCGCACCTGCCATTACCCGGATGACCCCCGCTGGTATGAGCTGTGCGATGAATATGGCATTTACCTCGTGGCGGAGGCCAATATCGAGTCGCACGGCTACGGCTATGGCCGGGAGTCGCTCTCGAACCAACCCGAGTGGGAAAAGGCGCACGTGGCGCGCAACGTGGCCAATGTCGAGACCCACAAGAACCACCCCTCGGTCATCATCTGGTCCCTCGGCAACGAGGCCGGCCCAGGGCCGAACTTCCGCGCCGCCCTCCGCGCCATCAAGGCCCTGGACCCCTCGCGTCCCACCCATTACGAACGGTTCGAGCTCGGGGACGGCAACCCCTGCGACATCGACAGCGTGATGTACCCGGGCCACCAATGGCTCGAGAGCATCGGCAAGTCCCCGCGCAAGAAGCCGCTCTACTGCTGCGAATACGCCCACGCCATGAGCAACTCCATGGGCGCCATTGGCGAATACAACGACCTCTTCGACCGTTACGAAAACCTGATGGGCGGCGCCATCTGGGAATGGCAGGACCAGGCCATCTGGAACCGCCGCGACCCGAGTCATCCGTTTCTTGCCTACGGCGGCGACTTCGGCGACCAGCCCAACGACAGCGTCTTCATCCTCAAGGGCGTCGTCTTCGCGGACCGCACGCCCACGCCCAAATACCCGGAAGCCAAGAAGGCCTACCAATGGATCGGCTTCGAGGCCGAAGACCTCGCTGCCGGCAAGATCCGGATCAAGAACAAATACGCCTTCACCAACCTCAAGCAGTTCCGGCTGGCCTGGTCGCTCACCCGGGAGGACGGGGGCGACTTGACCGGCTCCCTGCCGAGCCTCGACCTGGCGCCGGGCCAGGCGGCCACCATCACCGTGCCTTTGGCTCAGGCCCGGCTCGCGCCGGGGGCGGAGTGCTTCCTGCGAGTGTCCTTCCTGCTGGACCAGGACGAACGCTGGGCCAGGCGCGGCCACGAGGTGGCGGCCGAGCAGTTCAAGCTGCCGCCGAGCGCCGAGGTCACGGACCGCGGAGCAGACGCCTCGGACGCGGGCACGCTCTCTCTCGAGCAGGACGCGGCCCGCATTAAAGTGGCGGGAAAACCAGGGGCCTTCCCGGTGGACCTGAAGGGAAACGTGAAGAGGGTCGCGACTGGATTCGCCCTGACGTTCGACAAGACCACGGGCTTGCTCACCGACTGGACCGTGGACGGTGTCCCGCTGCTCAAGGCGGGCGGGGGCCCGCAACTCTACGCCTGGCGCGCGCCGCACCTGAACGACGACCTGTGGGCCGCCGCCGCCTGGAAGAGCCGGGGCCTGGACCAGTTGAGTTTCAAACCCGCATCCATCGAAGTCACCAACTTGTCGTTGAGCGTTACCTCGGGGCCGACGCAGGTCCTTATGGAGCAACGTGACCGTCTCCAGCGGGTTGTGCGCGAAGCCAAGGCCGTGCAAGTGCGCCTCTCGGGCCGGTCGCAAGGCAAAGGCGGTTTTGCGTTCAGCCAGACGATGACCTACACCATCTTCGATGACGGCCGGGTGGCGGTGGACCTTTCGGTCGCGCCGGGCACTCAGCGCGTCGTCCTGCCGCGCCTGGGCCTGCGCCTTTTCCTGGACAAGGCGCTCGAGACGGCGACCTATTTCGGACGCGGCCCGCTGGAGAATTACCCGGACCGCAAACGCGGCTCGGACATCGCCCGCTGGACCGCGACGACGCGCGAGTTGATGACGCCCTATGTCGCCACCATGGAGTGCGGCAACCACGAGGACGTGCGCTGGGTGGCGCTCCGGGCCGCCAGCGGCGTCGGCCTGCTCGCCTCGGCGGACGACGGTGTCATGGCCATGTCCGCGCTCCCGTGCAGCGATGAAGAATTGGCGGCCGTCAAGCATCCTCATGAGTTGCCCGAATCCAGCGCCACCGTCCTGTGCCTGAGCCCCCGCACGTTGGGCGTCGGCTCGGCGGGCTGCGGCCCGCAGCCCTTGCCGCAATATGTCCCGCACACCGAGCCGTTGGTGTTCTCGTGCGTCCTGCGTCCGTTGACAGCCGGCACGAAAGCAACGGCCTTCGGCTCGCTGGCCCGGCAGGCGCCGCCGCCGCGTGTGAAGCCCGTCCTGGTTGCTCGCGACCAGCAGGGGCGCATCGTGCTCGCCAGCACGACGGCGGACGCGAGGATTTCCTGTTCCTTGAACGGCGCGCCTCGCGCGGCTTACGAAGGCCCGATGGAATTGGGCGAAAGCGGCGCGCTTTATATCCGCGCCGAGTTGCCGGGCGCCCTCCCCTTCGCCGGCGAGCTGCAACTCGCCCAGGCCGGCCATCAAGGCCAGTGGAAGATCGTCGCGGCCAGCAGTTTCGAGCCGGGCGAAGGCGACCCCGCCCACGCCATCGACGGCGACCCGGAGACGTTCTGGCACTCGCGCTGGAGTTCGGACGAGGCCGGGCCGCCCCACTGGCTGGTCATCGACCTGGCCAGGCCGACCAAACTCGGCGGCGTCCTTTACACCGCCCGGGCCGGGTCCGAAAACGGACGCGTCCGCGACTACGAGCTCTACCTCAGCGCCGATGGCCAGGACTGGGGCAGCGCCCCGGCCGCCAAAGGCCGCCTGCGCGGCGGCGTTGAACCGCAGGCCATCCGGCTGAACGAACCCGTCACCGCCCGCTTCCTCAAGTTCGTTGCGCTCAGCGAAATCCGCAACCGCCCCTGGACCAGCGTCGCCGAACTCGATATCCTGCCGGCCGAGTAATGCGCGGAGTTTGGGCACGTAGCCGTAAGTCTTCAATGACCCTGTGGTAGCGAAAACCTCGCAATCCTTCAAAAGCCTTGATTTCTCGAGGTTCCGGGCCAACTTTAGCCGAGCATATTGAAGAATCAACGTTTTCGAAGGATTATGGAGTTTTCGCTGCCCAGACCCATTTGGGAGGCCTCACGATGAACCGTTTTCTATTAATGATGCTGCTTGCTTCAGCCGGTTTATCCACGATCGGATTTTCCCAAACATACACGACCCGTTTTGAGGGGGTCGAAGACCCGCTCTCTGAAGATGGAAAGTGGACTAATAACGGTGTTGATTGGACTAAGATCAGGAAAAAAGACGGCCTAGCCTTCGGCACCCAAACCGGGACGAATACGGATATATATAAGTTCAATGATTCATACGCTCATCTCTCCGGATTTCCGCCGGACCAGGAAGCCTGGGGACAGGCGTATATCGCAAAGCCTAACTCATCTTGCATTCAGGAACTCGAGATACTTCTGCGCTGGACCAGCTCACCCCATCGCACAACCGGGTATGAATGCTTTGCCAGGTGCCTCAACAGCGGTTCGTCTTATGTACAAATTGTCCGATGGGACGGCCCGCTTGGAAAGTTTACCTATCTGGCGGATAAGCGTGGTACCAACTATTGCCTGAAGAATGGGGACATCCTTAAAGCGTCCATCGTCGGCAATCTTATCACGGTGTATATCAACGGGGTTGAGCAGGCCCGCGCCACGGATAATACGCATAAGACGGGCAATCCTGGAATTGGGGAGTATCTTGCTTGCGATGGCGGTCAGGGCATCGGCTCCAATTCTGATTTCGGATTCTCCAGTTTTACGGCCAGGGGCAGCGGAGGGACCAACGGAAGCCCAAGCCAGGGGAATTCTGGCCGCAATTATCGGCACAGGTGGGTGAGCAGCCCGGCCAGCCTCAGTATGCGGAAGAGCAGCGATGATGGGGTTCAAGAAAAATCAGATGAAAATGACAAACCGCCGCGAGGTCAACCGCCGGACGCCGCGCCAGCAGATGACTAAAACCCCCGAAACTACGCTCCGGGCCCGCCGCCGGGACCTGCGTGACGCCCTGCCGCGGGCAGGCGTTTTCCTCGAAGGATGATGTTACTTTGAATCTGTGAAAGCGAAGCTGAAATCCCTTCTGATATTCGTGCCGCTGGCCCTGCTGGCTAGTCATTACGCTGCCGAGGCTGCCGAGAACATCTTAAAAGACGGCGGTTTTGAACAGTACCTCGACCAACCCGACGAGCAGGGGAACCCCTTTAAAGTTTGGTCAGGCTGGAAGTGGGAAGGCAACTGCAGACGCGTCGCCGACACTGACATTAAGCACGAAGGCCAGGCCAGCGCGGGGATGCTCAGCTATGGCCCCTGCAAACTCGGTCTCAGCCAGACGGTCAAGACCGAGGCCGGCTGGTACAGATTCTCGGGCTACGTCCGCGGGATCGGCCTCCAGCCCGGCCAATATGATCGCGGGCTGGTGGTATCCTTCGAGCCAAAAGGCAAGGAAATGATGACCGATCTGCCGACGGGGACCTACGGCTGGCGGAAGTTCGAGCTCACCCAACATTTTGACGAAGCCTGCGACAGCAACTTGCTCTATATCTATCTGTTCGGCTCGGGGAAAATCTGGCTGGACGAGCTCCGGCTTGAAAAGGTCGAAGGCACTGGCCTCAAAAACGGCCTGGTTCTGGGCCCGGTGGAGGAGACCTTCCACGGTTTCGCCGGTGAGGGTGGGCTCAAGTGTGCTTTCTGCGGTCTGAAGGTCGATCCCAAGGCCGCCAAGTGCGGGGTTTGCGGCGAGTCCGTTTCGGGGGTGGTGGGGTTTTCCCAGGCCAATGAGACATTTGCCAAAGTGACCGAGCTCATCGGCGAGGCCAAAGCAAAGGGCATCGACGTGCTCTACTGGCAGGCGGCGGCTATTCCAATGCGAGTTGGCCTGAATGAGCGTTGGAAGAACTTTCCCGAGGAACGGCCCGAGACCCTCAGGTATGTGGCACAGCGCGGCCAGGAGATCATCCAGGAGATCGGCCAGGTGCTGGCGGGCCAGCGCCAGCCTCGACAGGTGCCGCCCAAGCCTGATTTCACCCGGATGAAGCTCAAGGGCCGCAACTTCTGCGAAGGCGATGTTCCCACCTTCATTTATAGCGTCCACAGCGGCCCCAGCCGGGAAGCCGAGCCGTTCTTCAGCCCGCACACCACTTGGGTCTATACCTGTATGGCCCCGGGCGCCGACCGTTTCAATTACCAGGAGATGCCTATCTGGGAGGCCTTCAATCAGTATCCCGACACCCACCGCGTCTGGGACGGAGGCTGGTGCGGACATATCATCGCCGACAAGTGGTCCGGCGGCGTGAGCGGCGCCAACTGCGTGATTTGCCTGGAAAGCCCCCACACCCGCCAGGCCTGCGTGGAGGCTTACCGGAAGGTGCTGCCCGCCCAAAGGCAGAGCCAGACCCGCCTGATCAGCCTGTTGGATTACGAGTATTTCTACATCTGCTACTGCGATCTGACCCGCGACATGTTCCGCGCCTGGCTCAAGGAGAAGTTCGGCGCCATCGAGAAACTCAACCAGGCCTGGGACACCCGCCACAAGGATTTCGCGGAGGTCCAACTGCTGGATTTTCGCCAACGGGAGCCCAATGATGCGAAGCGTTATGAGTGGCTCGATTTCAATCTTTGGCGCTTCACCCAGTTCATGAAATGGGCCAAGGCGCAACAACGCCAAATCGATCCCGACATCCCCATGGCCACCTGCGCTCCGCACTACAACTTCAGCAAGGAGTGGGGCGAGAGCGGCAGCGATGTGGAAGCCCTGGCCCACGAGGTCAACGACTTCTGCATTAACGAATCGCCGGCCTCGACCAAGTACGTCGATTTCCTGCGCTCGCTCAGCGACAACCGCAAGGCCATCGTCGAGGTCGAAGGGAGCGAGTACCGCAACACGATGGCTAGTTTCCTGCACGGGCTGTCTGCCCTTTCGCTGTACTGGGCTTGGGCCGATAAGCCGGGCGATGGCGGGGCCTTGCTCTACGGCCGCGGCAGCCGGCCCCCGTACTGCACCGTTCCGGAAGCGGAGCGGTTTCTGCGCACCGGCTTGGACCTGCGCCGCCTGCGCCAGGAAATCCTCGCCTTCCAGCAGGACATCAAGGCACCCGTGGCCCTGTTATACTCGAGGGCTTCCCTGCTGCAGGTCCCGCCGGCGGGCGGCGACAAGACTCCTTACTTGTTGGAGTTGGAACGGACCTACGATGCGCTGCTGGAGATCGGCGGGCCGGTTGATTTCGTCACCACCAGGCAGGTGCTCCAAGGCAAACTGACGCAATACCGGGTACTGGTCATCCCGGCCGCCACTTATGAACAGGCCGAGGTCGTGCAGAAGGTAATGGACTTTGCCAGGAGCGGCGGCCAGGTGGTGCTGGTGCCCAATAGCTGGTTCTTCGACCAGTACAACCGCAAACAGGATTACCTCGCGCCGTTGAACATTCAAGTGACCGGCATGAAAGCCCCGAGCATCGTCGCGGGCCAGGCCAGGACCGGCCTCCAGCGCGACGCCGGCGGCGAGGAAACCGAGGCCCCGTTTCTGATGGGGCTGATCGTGGACAGCGTCGTCACCGAGGTGCCCAAGGCCAAAATCAAGACCGCCGGAAGAAGTGTCTTTGGCCGGGAAATGGAGTTGCAGGGCGCCGGGGTGCGACACGTCCTGAAGGTCGGCGGCGGCAACCGGGTGCTGGCCACGTTCCCTGACCATCAGCCGGCGCTCGTCCAGGTGCCGATGGAAAAGGGCGGCATTTACTATCTGGCTATCCCGCTGGTGTCCGACAGCATGGTCGAGTTGATGGACGCTGTGCTGGCTGGCTGTGGCGCGCAGAGCCCAATCCGCTTTCTGACCCCGGACGGCCATCATGTCAGCGGCCTGGAGTACCGGGCGATCAAGACCAGCGACGGTTGGCTGGCCTTTGTCAACAACCTGGATCGCCAGCGCGAGCTGCAGGTCAAGCTGGCGGCAAACCTCAAGTTTAGCGGCATACGAAACCTGACCTTGGAAAGCGAGTTGCCGCCGAGTTTCGCTGTTCCAGCCGGCGAAACCTATATTTTGAAACTAACGGAGTAGTTGCTCTCGCTCAGAAAGGAAGGTCTTCAGCGGGTGGAGCAACCCGAGGTTCTGAGGAATGGCCTGGAGCGACTCGCCGCGTCTGGTTGCGATTTTAAAGGCCAATGCCGCCGGTCGCAGAGCAGGATTGAATTTTTCGGCTGGTCTGCCACGGTTCTGGCAGATTTTCATGAAGACAGAATTCATCCGGTTCATCGGCCGTCTGGTGGGACTTCTCGGACGCAGGCGGACATTTCTGGCCGCATGGCGGCTTCGTGCGCGCCGACGGCCAGCCGAAGGAAAGCTACCACCGCCTGCAGCGGCTTATTCGAGACTGGACTGGGGCGTGACAGAACTGGAGCCGACCCGAGAAGATTTGACCCTTGGCTAACACTCGCGAGCGCCATTTCCGGTGATGAAAAACTCTCGATGGAGTTTCACAGCAAGGAGGATATTCGATAGGCTTCCGCCTGCATGAACGCAAAACTGAACCTGGCGCTGGCGCTGGCGTGGGTTGGGCTTCTGAATTTCGATGCCCGAGGGGCAAAACCGGAGATTTCCTATGTCTTTCCCGATTTCCCGACCGGGTATCCCAACGCCAGTCCGCACATCCTCACGGGTGAAAACTTTGACCCGGCGAAAACTGAAGTGTGGACCTGGCAGCCGCGGCTCAGCGATTCGCTCCGTGACGCTGTGGAGCAGCTCGGGAAACCCACGCCGGAGCTTCCCGCACAACCGCCCGAAGGCGCGCAGCGCGTCGGCCCCCTGGACGTCGAGCGGCAAATCATCGTCGCACCGCTGCAAGGTTCGGTGGTCTGGGTGAAGACCGCTGAAGGTTTCTCCAAGCCGTACCTGTTCCACGTCGCCAAGCCGCTTTGGGTGAGTGAAGAGCAGGCCGAGCCGGGCGCGTTGGTCCATGTCTTCGGGTTCGGCTTGCCGCGCTCTGACTGGGTCTTGAAGAGCGCCTCGATCACCCTGTTCCCGCGGACCATCGTGGAGGCTCGCGCGCTCCGCACGGCGGACCGGCGCCTGGTTTACTTCCAGGTGCCGGCCGATGCGTCCACCGGCAAGTACGAACTGTTTTGCCACGACTCGAATGGCGGCGCGTGGGGTTGGCAAAAGGCGGGCGACTTGGAAATCGTCGTGCCGAAGCCGGCTGGGAAATTGTTCGACGTGCGCAAGTTCGGCGCAAAAGGCGACGGCCTCGCCAACGACCGCAACGCCATGGAAGCCGCGATTGCAGCGGCGCAGAAGGCGGGCGGCGGCATCGTGTTCTTTCCACCGGGCACGCATCTCACGGACAGCACGCTCGCAGTGCCCTCGGGTGTTCGCCTGCGGGGCGCGAGTCGCGACAACTGCATTCTCCAGGGATTCGGTGATGCTCGGAAGGCAGCGCGTGCGGCCTGGTTTCAAAGCTTGCCGCCGCCCACCGCCGTCATTCGGCTGCATAACGACACCGGCCTGGAGTCGCTCACGGTGCAAGGCGCCACCTGGCTGGGGGCGACGGCGGTTACGGACAGGTCGAAGCCGTGCCGAACGAGCTTTCGTTTCCGGTCGGCGGCGAGGTGAGCAATGTCACGGTGGTGGACTGCCGCTTGCGCGCGCTGGAAGAAGATGCTTCCTCGCGGCGGCCGCTTTACTTGGCCGCCTTTCATGCCGGGCCGGGCGCGCGGCGGGTGAAGCTCCTCAACAACGACATTTACGGTTCAGCCGCTTGGGGCATCGGCGGAGTCGGCCCAGCGGTGCGCGCGGAAATCATCAGCAACACCTTTCACGGCGGCGCGGTCAACGATGTCGTGACCCTCAACGGCTCCTTCAGTCAGACCTTGATTGACGCGAACATCCTGACCGACACGCCCGGGCGCATCGTGCTGGGGATGGGCCGGCACAATTACATCCGGTTCAATGAAGTTCACCAGGCCTCGCGCGGCACGTGGGAGAACGCGGAGGAAATATATCTTGTCCACGGCGGGGTTGAAGCGAGCAAGACGGTGAGCACCGCCACGGGCGGTTCGGCCGCGACACTCACCGACACGAAGCAGAACTGGAAGCCCGGGTTCCATCGCGAGGCCACCGTGCTCATCATTTCCGGGCGCGGCTTCGGCCAGTATCGCCGGGTCGCGGAGAACTCCGCCACCACGCTGACCGTGGACCAGCCGTGGAACGTCGCCCCCGACGCCTCCAGCGAATACCTCGTGGCGCCGCAATTTGTGGAGAACGCCTTTTTCGCTAACCTCAACAACACGCCCTGCCGCATGTCGCTCTGGCTCGATTGCATCGCCAACCAGGTCGAGATGCACCGCGACGACCATGCCAAAGGCACGGACCTCTGGGGCGAAGACGCCAGCGCGGTGGACGAGAAAGGCATCGGCAGGGGGCTGAGCAAATTCTTTCCCGCGTGGTACAACACGTTCGTGAATTGCTGGATGGACGGCACGGCGCTCTGGCTCGGCACGCCCGGCGCTCATGCGAACAACGCGCATGTCGGCTATCCCAACTTCGGCAATTACGTGGTGCGCAATCGCCTCCGCTCGCCGCACAGTTACCGAACGGGCTTCGACTTCGTCCGGCCCCAGGCTGAAGCCGGCATCAACGTCGGCGGCGGGCGCGGACGAGCCGGCACGTCGCACACGATCGTCTCGGAGAACTTCCTCGCCTCGACTTACACCGGCATCCGGGTCGCCGATACCGCGCGGAAAACCTTCCTCTTGCGAAACGAGTTTGACCACGTGGACGAACCTGTCCAGGATCGAGGCGCAGGCACCGTTCTGGAAGGCAACCAGCGCAGCGACCGCCGGCCGAAAGATCCGGCCGATGCTGCTCTGGCCAACCGCCGCAGCGAGCGCGATCTGGCCGAGTGGCAACCCAAGCCTTGGACGGCGGATCCTGCCGAACTCCTTCCGCCGCTGTTCCACGATGTGCTCGCGCTGAAGGTGATGGTTTCGCAACCAGCGTATTGCTTCGCCAACGAAGTCCAGAGCGAAGCCCGCCAGTCCGAGTGCCAGTCGAACCTGAAGCGGCTTTTCGCACTGCTGAAGCAATACGACGGCAAGCACGATGGCCTGCCGAAGGCCGCGTTCTATCCGCGTCTCCCGCTAACCAGCGCCGACAGCCTGCGCGTGCTCCTGGGAGACAAGGAGACGACGCGGTTCACTTGCCCCACGTGCAGCCCGGACCTGCAGCGCTTCGGCCTGAACTACGCCTGGAACCAGAAGCTCAGCGGCAAGAGGCTCGCGGACATCAAAGAGCCCGCGAACACATGGCTGCTGATGGATTTCGTCGGCGCGCACGATTGGATGGTGAACAACGGCCACTGCGGTCATCGCCGGGGCGTGAACATTCTCTACGCCGACGGCTCGGTGAAGTGGAGTCGGCCCTTCTCCACGGAGGCCTGGAATACCAAAGCACCTCAATCGTGGCTGACCTGGGCCAAGGAGTGAAACCATGAGAACTTTGCACCACCGCCCTTCCTTGCCGGCCACGGCTGCGCTGGCGATGTGCGTCCTCTTCCTGGGTTGGTTTTCTAGGCCTGCTTCCGCCTTGGGCGACGAGGAATTTGTGGGGCCGTTCCCGAGCTGGCGCAATGCGCAGCGCGATTACGACGCGCGCGGCGACGGCCAGGCCGATGACACCACGGCGCTCCAGCGCGCGCTCGATGAACTGACAAAACACACGAACTCCTGCGTGCTTTACCTCCCTGCCGGCACGTATCGCATCACCGGGACGCTGAAAACGGTTCGCAAGGCGCACACGGATGGCCAGGGCGTCGCGGTCGTCGGTGAGGACCCGGCGCACACGGTTCTGCGCTGGGCCGGCACGAACGGCGGCACGATGTTCCAGTGGGATGCGTGGTATTCCAAGATTTCGCGGCTCACCTTCGACGGAGCGGGCCGCGCCGGCACGGCCTTGTTCTACGGTCCAGCCTTCTCGACTTACAACGAAACCAGCGACCTCATCTTCCGCGACGCCACCAACGGCCTCGTCTTCGGCGGCCCCAAGACGGCCGGCCAGGCGGAGAACGCCGTGCTCCGCTGCCAGTTCCTCCGCTGCGGGACGGGCATCCAGACGGTGAACTGGAACTCGATGGACATTTGGGTCTGGCACGGCCGCTTCGAGGATTGCGGGCGCGGCGTCCACAACGTCATGGGCAACTGGCACGTCTGGGAGTCGCTCTTCCTGCGCTCGCGTATTGCCGACCTGAGCAGCATCAACCTCATGGCGTTCTCGGCGGTCAACAACACCAGCGTCGGCTCGCGGTGTTTCTTTGATTTCTCCACCGGCCACTCGTGGGGTTCGCCCGTGAGCCTGACCGGCAATCGCGTGCTCGACCCGACGGGTGATTGGGCCGTCCTCCTGGACAACGCCGGACCGTATCTGGTCGTGGACAACCGATTTCGCCTGACGGGCACGGCGCGCGGTGTGCGCATGACTTGGGCCGACCAGACGCTCGTCGGCAACCTCTACTCGAAGATAAACGCCGTCGAAGAACGCGGCCGGTTCCGTCGGCTTGCGGAGCAGGTGGTGCCGGCCAACGAGATTCCCGGGACGCTCCCGACGCTGCCGCCCACGCCGCCGCACCGCGAATCGAAGGCCTTAGAAGTCCCCATCGGCGCCGATGCCGACACCCTCCAGCGGACCATCGACGAAGCGGCGAAACTCGCGGGCCAGCGTCCGGTGGTCCACCTGCCGATGGGCAGCTACCAGATCGCGAAGACGCTCGTCATCCCGGCTGGCTGCGACCTCCAACTCGTCGGCGACAGCGCCGGCGAAACCGGCACGCGCCTCAACTGGACCGGGCCAGAGGACGGCCTCGTTCTCCGCGTCGCGAGTCCCAGCCACGCGACCCTGCGCGATTTCTACGTCCACGCCGGGCAAGCCCGAGCGTTGCTCGTGGAGGACTGTGACCAGCCGCACGGACGCATCTTCGCCGACCAACTCAACGTCAACGGACCGGGCGCCCAAGGCAGCCCCAACGCCGCTGCGCTCCGCATCAGCGGACTCGAGCAGACCGACGTGCTCCTCCGCTCACTCCAAGGCAGCGGCAATGGCGGACGCTGGGTGGAAGTGCTGGGCGGCCCCAACGCGGAGCGCGCCACGAACCAGGTGAGCATCTTCACCGGCGCCACCGGCTCGGCGGCGGGCCAGTATGATGTGCGCCACGGCGGGCGGCTTGTGGTGCGCAGCGTTTATCACGAGCGCAGCAGCGATTCACTGAACGGCCTGCACCTGGCCGACCGCGGCACGTTGAGCATCGACGCCACACGCTTTTCCTACGCCACCTCACCTAGCTCGCCCACCGTTGCCGCCGACAACTTCCGCGGCCTGTTCACCCTCGCCACCTGCATCCTGCTGCCGGTGGAGACGAAGGCGAGCTGCCGCTTTGAACTGCGCGGAGACGGCAGCGGCGCAAGCGTGCTGGCGCTGAACAACCAGTTCTGGATTGAGCAGAAGACCACCGCCGACGACGTGTGGCGCAACCTCGCCCGACCGCCAGCGCGCGGCGGCCTCGTCGGGTGCAATGTGAACACCGCCAGGAAAGAGGCCGCGCCCAAAGGCTATGAATTTATGGCCAACATGGGCGATCATCCCGACCCGGCCAAGTCTGCCGCCGGCGCCGGCCCGCTGGACAATCGCGGCACCGTGGACGACGCCACGCTCCTGCATCACCTGGCTCCGTTGCGAGGAGCGCGTGTCTGGTTGCCGGATGCTTCCGTTCCAGCCAACGTCACGGACCTCCGCATTTATCGCGTCATGGCGGGCGGTGGACGCGGCGCGGTGGTGGAATTCCGGGCTCAGCCCTAACTCTGGAACCCTGCAGAAAGATTCGACGCCTGCCGCCGCCGCCGTTTCATCGTTTGGGCGAGATTACTACCGAGCAAAGCGTGATGAACAGCTCAAAGGTTGACGGTCAGTTTGCGACCATTCCAACGCGCGATTTCGTCTTTCAGTTTTCGTTTGTTTCGCGATTCTGCCACCTGCATAGTCGCGGCTTGGAAGCAGTAAGGCACCATAACTGGAATAGAGCATGACAAAGCGATACAGCCGGCGATGGTGGTTGAAGACGGTGGTAGCGACCGCGAGCGCTACAGGCGCCTCGCGGCGGTTACAAGCCCACTTCATTTATGAAACGAGCCTCGTTTAGTACCGTCGCTTTCGCCGTCATTGTTTTCTGCATGCTGGGCCGGCTCTCACCGTCGGGGGCTCAACTGGCGGCACCGAAGATGCGCGTCGAACCCCGCGAGAGCGACGAACTGTTCGCCAATCCGGGCATGGGCTGGCAGACGTTCCACCAATTCGCCGACCAGGACAGGAATCTGCAAGGGCTGCCCAGCGCCAGCGCGTATTTCCGTTTCTACTGGCGCGAAGTCGAACCCCAGGCCGGCCAGATCGATTTCGCGAAATTCGATGACCTGCTGGCGCACGCGCGGCGTGCCGGCCAGAGGCTGGCCTTCCGCATCATGTGCACCGGCTCGCGCGAGTACATGGACGTGCCGGCCTGGCTCAAGGACCAAGGATGCCGGGGCGTCGAGTTCAAATTCGAGGGCGGCGAACATTGGGTGCCGGATTTTACCGACGGGCGTTTTCGAGAGGCGCACTTTCGTTTAATCCGCAAACTGGGTGAGCGCTACGATGGGCATCCCGACCTGGACCTGGTGGACATCGGTTCGGTGGGCCTCTGGGGTGAATGGCACATGAGCGGCACGACCCAGGTCGATACCGGCAAACCCGTCCCGATGCCGCCGTTGGAATCGCGCCTGGCAATCATCGAGGCCTGGCTCAATGCTTTTCCCCGAACGAGCAAGGTCATCCAGATCGGCAGCGGGGAGGGTATGGCCCGCGCCGCCCAGGCAGGCTACGGTTGGCGTGCCGATTGCCTGGGCGACTTGGGCGGCTTCTCCAAAACCTGGAACCACATGGACAACTTCTACCTGCAGCAGTTGACCAATGCGGGGGCCATGGACGCCTGGAAAACCGCGCCGGTGGCTTTTGAAAGCTGCTGGGACATGCGCAAGTGGAAAGAGGCCGGCTGGGATATTCCTTACATCTTCGACTACGCCCTGCGGTGCCATGCCAGTTACATGAACAACAAGTCCGCTCCAGTGCCGGAGGGCACTCGCGGTGAGGTGGAGCGATTTCTCCGGCGGCTTGGCTATCGGTTAGTCGTCCGCAGCGTGGACCACCCTGCCACCGCGCATCCCGGCGGCGATCTGAGGGTAAGCCTTGTCTGGGAGAACGTTGGCGTCGCGCCGCCCTACGGGGATTACCGCGTGGCCGTGCAACTCAAGAGCGAAAAGGAGCCAGAGGCCAAGCCTATCGTTTCAGTCACCGATACCTCCATCCGGGGCTGGCTGCCCGGCACGCTGAAGACCGAATCGTTGCTGCGGCTGCCGGCCGCAATCCCGCCCGGCCGCTACGGACTGGCCGTAGGTGTGGTGGACCCCGGAAGCAAGACCCCCGCGGTACGGCTTGGGATTGCCGCGCGGGATGCCGAAGGCTGGCACCCAGTGAGTCATGTGGATCTCGCGCCATAGCCGCAGTCCTAACCAGTGTTTTCCATGCTGTCCCTTATTCGCCTCGTCGCTTTGGTGGTTCTCCCGGCGCTCCGTGCGCCGGGAACAGCGTGGGCGGACAACCAGCCGAAGCCTGCGCGCAATATTTTCTACATGGATCCAGCCTGGCCGCCGGCGGTGCTGACGCAGGTCCTCGGGCCCTCGCCCGAGTGCGTCGGCGCGAAGGCAATCGGGAAAGCCGGCCATGTCGCCGGCTTCGAAACGGGCAGGCAGGCGGTGCTGGTCCTTTGGCAGTCGGAGGACGAGCGTGCCCCGGACTTGTCGCTGCCTTCGGGCAAGGACTTCACCTGGATGGAGGCGATGGGGCGGAAAGTCGCTGGGCCGCCGGCAAAGCTCTCCAGTTCGCTGACTTATTTGCTGGGCCGGAGCGGGAGAGCTGTGGAACTGCTCCGGAAGATCGCGCGGTGAGCACTCACGCGAGCGGTTCCTCAGCAAAGCGATCGCCTGACTCATCAGAGCCTGACCCCTCCGCTGATTACGGCCTGCTCCTTCTGGCAAGCCTGATGTCAATTACCCGCTGCACCGCTGCACCGCTGCGCCGCGTCCAGGGCTCTGGCGCAGCACCTCAGTACAGGTGGAGGCGAGGCGGTTGCTTAATAGCGAAAAGTGAGGATTTCGTGGATGTCGTTGACGGTCGCAGTAATGGCCGGGCCGTGCCGGTTCAGGACGGTGGTTTTGTTCCAGGCCGCGGCGCGCTTGATTGGGTGATCCAGTTCAACCGTCGCGCGGTAGGTCGGAGCCTCCTCAATTAAAGCGGGAAGCACAAAGGGGCGAGAACTGGCCGGGGTGGTTTGCGGAGGGGAATTGTAAGCTACAAGATGGACGCGCAACGTGGCGGCGGCGGGATCATCCACTACCACCGCTTCGACATTCGCCGGCGCCGCGATGCGAACCCGGGGTTTGGGCTCCAGGAATTCAACGGCGGTTCGGAGCAGAGCGCGGGCCTCCGGGATGTGATGTTCGCTGGCGGTGGCAAAATCAGGCGAGCCGGTAAAGGTGAGCACGGTGCCGTTGCCGAGGGAGTTGAGGAGCACGGCTGGGCCCACGTTCGTCTCGGGGCTCATCGGCCAATCGGTGCCCTCCTGGCCTTGCTGCTGGCGGACCGTGCGATAGGGCTTCATCAATTCCCCGACCGCGGTTGCCGTGGTGGGCTCGCACACGATGGCCGGGCCCTTGACCAGGAATGGCCAATCCAGCCGTCCACCCGGAGCAAACCGCGCCGGCAGTTTCGAGTCAAGGGCGGGCGGGAACCTGAACCAGTTGTCCAGGGAGTCCAATTTATGGACGAATCGCGCGCCGGTGAGCGATTCGAGCGAGGATTGCTCACGCGGTTGGCCGAGACGATTCCAGCAGCCGCTCTGACCGGTGACAATCAGTTTTCCGCCGCCCACAACATATTGACGGAACAGATCGACTTCTTCGTCCGAGAGAATCGCGGCATTCGGCAGCATGATGACGGGGAATCGTTTCAAGATCGGCAAGGTGAAATTCTCGTCGAGCACGATACCCCAGGGGATGTGTTCGTACACCATCGCCTGGTGTGCGCCCTGGAAGCTCAGGAAGTAATCCGCCGGTTTTCCCCGGCCATACCAGTCTCGCGTTCGGCTGCTGAAGAACAGCCCAACCTGTGCGACCGGTTGGCCATGGAAATGAGTGCGCTTGGCCTGAACTTCCCGGAACACCTGCCCCAGGCGCTCATAACAGACAGGGTCCGGCCAGCCATCGAAACCGAGCTTGTCCACGACGGTCACAAACCCGCCGTGAGACAGGAGTGTAAACAGTTCCCAGCGCAAGTCGGCCAGTGGCCGGACGGTCTGGTTGTGATAACACCGTGCATCGCGCGAGATGGCGATTTGGAATGGGTTCCCAGGCGTGGCGGCGCGATAAAACTCGGCGTTCAACCCCACGGTCAGGGCGCTGAAGCCCCAGATCCCCGTTTCGCCGGTCACGAAATCGCCGTTCCCCGCATGCTGCACCGGACGTTGCCCTACCTCCCAGGAGAATGGTGGATTGCCGTGATAGTTGAAATCAACGGTCACGTTCGGGTTGAGCGACTTGATGTGGGTGTAGAGAGCTCTTTCAAAACGCTCGCTGCTGTGGTAACGAAACTCGAGCATGCGGTCCCAGTCCTCATCCCAAGTAATTCCCTTGGGCATAGGACATTGGTGTTCAGACTGGAATTGTTTGCGGCAGGAATCGCACCAGCAGCCGTAGGGAGGTCCGAAACCCTGGTCCAACATATCAATATGAAAGCCTTGGATGCCATAGGCCAGTTGCTCTGCCAGGATTCGCTTCATGGCCTCAAGATAGGCCGAATTGTAGCAAAAACGGCCGATGGGGTTTCCCTGGTGGTCGCGCATCTGCCATTCCGGGTGGGCGGCCAGGTAATGGCCCGCTTGTTGCACCACGCAATAGGCAATGATTGGCAACTTGTGTTTGCGCCCCTCTGCCACCGCCTCGCGCAGCGGATCGCGCGCGCCCAGGCCGGGCGCCTTCAGGAGCAGCCTGGAATTGTAGTAGGCGTAATCACCGTCCCGCGCCCAGATAACGACGTACTCGCAACCGGCTTGCGCACAGTGCCGCACGATGTCCGTGCCGGCCAACCTCGAGCAGTAGCGCGTATCGTTGGTGTCGCTATAACCGAATTGCGCCCCCGTAGGCCCAACTTCCATCCCCACAAGCGAGTGGAATGGCCAGGAATCGGCCGTGGCGCCCCCACTCGCCAGGGGACGGAGCAGGACGAGACTGATCAACCAGGTCGAAAGGATGAGACGATCACGCAACACCGGCTCGAAGGATGCGTAGCTTATCATGACCCTTAGACTGGCGCAGATTCGCCGTCGCCGCCAGACCAAATTGCCCGACGGCCAAAGCCCGACTGCCCGCACAAGTGCAGCCGCCCTTTCCCATTTTTTCCTGCCGGGACCCGCCAGGCTCATTCCCCCAGCCGCTGGAGGCGCAGGTTGTCGAGATAGAACGCGGTGTCGGCCGTGGCGGTGCTGCTGAAGCCGAGCCAGTGCAGTTCGCTGAATTGCCTGCCACTCATGGGGAGTTCCGAGAAGACCTTGGGCTCTTCCCCTTCGGGAGTCAGGGTCAAGCGGAACACGCGCGCCGCGTTCTTGCCCAGAGGCGCCTCGATTTCCACGTGAACCCAGTGCCGGCTCCGGACTGTGGCCAGGAGCTTATCGCCGGCGCTGACATTCCCGTTTCCGTCGAAGCGCACGCTCGGCCCGATGTTTTGCGGGTAAGCGCTGCTGTCGCGCCATTCCGTGATGAACTGCGCGTTCGTTTCAAACCACACATCGAAACCCTGGCGCACCGTGCCCGAGAGAATGTGCGGCTCGTAGTAGAAATGCGGTTGCCACGCCGGCCGGAGCGCGGCGGAATCAGTCACTTTCAAACTGCGCTGGCCGGTGGCAGCGCGCTCCCCGCTGACTCGGATCGAAGCCCCTTTCTCCTCCCCGCTAACCTTCGCCTTTTCAGGGGGTGAGCCGATCGGCGTCGTCTCGAATCCATCATCCACCTCGAGCGGCTTGGGCGGTGAGGGTGGTGGGGGCAAAGCGATCCTGGCGCAGCGCGCGTGGCTGGCCTCCTTAACCCAGGCTGCATCGCCATACAGGCCGGCCTTGCTGATCGCGAACTCCCGGAACCCGAGGCCGAAGGCCGGCGAACTGCGCTTCAGCCGGAAATCGTGCCCGGCCGCGTCCACGAACTGCGGGTCCGCAATCCGCGAGTGTTGGTCCAGGCCGACGGCCTGCCATTCCCCGAAGGTCCGGCGAAAGAACCGGAGGGCGTCCGGCCCGGCGGTATGCCAGTAAAGGTTTTCGTCCCAGTCTCCCGGCGATTCTTTGGCGGCGAGGCGTTCATTGAGCGAGCTTTCGCCGTAGTCAGGGACCATGAGTTGGCCCTGCGTGAGGTAAACGATGTTCCGCCGGAAAGTGCTCGGGCGCTTTTCGGAATACGGCCAGAGCGCCTGGTTTGCGGAGAGAGCGAAGATGTTATTGCGAATAACGTGCTCGTGACCGCCGTTGTTGAACATCAGGCCGCCGCTCAGAGTGTTATAGACGAGGTTGCTTTCGACGAGGTAATTCCCGCACTGGGCGTCGAGGTAGATGCCCCAGCCCAGCGCCGGCGCCGAGTAGGGCCATAGGTCGTGAAAGACGTTGTTCCGGATGACACTGCCGGGCGATACCCCGAGACAATAGATCAGGCCCGCGTCGCTCAGAACGCCGTGGCCGAGGTCGTGGACGTGATTGAACTCGATCACATTGTTGCTGGTGCGATTTGGCTCCAGGCCCCAGTTCCAGCCGATGCTGATCCCGGTGTAGTAAAGGTCGTGAATGTCGTTGTGCGAAATGCGGTTCCCGCTGCTTTGGGCGACCCAGATTCCGACACAGCCCGGATAAATCCGCCCGCCGTTGAAAATGTGATTGTTGTCCACGAGCGTCCGGCTCGTCTCCGCCACGTCCGCCTTGGCCATGCGGTCCTCGCCTACCCGGATGCCCCCCGCCCCGAGGTCGAACAGGCGATTGCGTTGTAAGCGGCAATCCTTGCAGCCGCGCCGGAACCAGACCCCGTAGGTGCCGACGTGGGCCACTTCACAGGCCTCGATCGCACAGTTCAATGCCCCATCTGCCGTGATGGTCGCGGGCACTTCCACCGCCGCCTGCGTGCTGCTGTTGCCTTTTGCATCAAGCACCCAGTCCGCATGGTGAAACGTCAACCCCCGCAGGGTCACGTGCCGCACGAACTCGCCTTGCTCCGGAGCCCCGGCCAAGCGCACGAACTCGGTCAGGATCGGGGCCGTGATTTTCGTTTCGTTCATTCGCTCGTCCGGCACGGGCCAATACGTCAGCACGCCCGTCTCGCGGTTGAGATACCACTCCCCGGGAGAGTCGAGCAGTTCGCGGGCGTTTTCGACGTAATACCGCTGGTGGTCCTCCCAGTATCCGAGGCCCCACCACTCCTTCATCGGCGCCGCGAACTCGACCATGTTGGAAACCGTATCCACCGATTTGAGCGGGTGGATTGAGTTCTCCCAGGAGTGCATCAGCACCAGGTTCACGTCCTCAAGCCGTGCCCAGGGCTGAACATCGCCGGGCGCAAACCCGAACTTGTCGCGCGCGACGGGTTTGGCGTTTGGGATCGGTGGGCCGGGGATCAGCTTCGCGATGCGGTAATAACCGGAGTTTGGCGAACGCGCTCGCTGGCGCCGCTGCCCGTTGACGAACAACTGGCGGAAGTACCACTGCCCGGCTGCCACTTCGGGGATGGTTGTTTCCCAGAGGCTTCCAGTCTGGCGAAAGCCCGTGATGACCCGTCCGCCGCTGAACACAGGCTTCTCCTTTTGAAAAGCCGCATAGACCACCGGCGCCTCGGCCGTCCCGGAATCCTGCGGTTCGAGCACGAAGGGCGCGGGCAGGCAATACCTGCCGCCGCGCACCAGTACCTGCGCCGGCTGATTTCTGCCTTCCGCCCTTTGCCCCCGGAGCCGGTCGCGCGCTCCTGCCAGGGAGGACAACGGCCCGTCAGTGCGCGCCTGATTGGGCGTGGCCAGGCGTCCCGACCAACTGTCGTTGCCGTTCGTGGCGAGGTAGAGCGTGAGTGGAGCCGGCACGGCTGCCACAGCCGTCGCCACAGCCAGCCATGCGGACGCGCCCAAGGAGATCAACGCGACCAGCCATAGAGCTTCCAGGGCTGTTTTCGGTATTCTCTTCATAGCTATTTGGTGATATGGGCGAGCAGACCCCCAAGATCAAACCGATTATGTCAGCGCCGTTGGCGGCTGGCGGTGGCCTCCAGGATCAGCAACCAGTCGTTGGCGCCGGTGCCATTGTCGCCGGGGGACTTGATCTGCCGCGGGCCGGAGTTCGCGAAGGGACTGCCCGCAACAGGCGTGAGACGGCCGTCCGTGGGATTGAACCAATGTCCGGTCACTGGCCCAGCCAACTGGCTCAGGTCCACAGTCAGTTCCCGGCTGGCTGTGCCGGTGGCGGGAAGATAGCTGAGCGCCAGCGTGCCGTCGCTGGTGCGCGCGGTGGCCGCGTAATCCAGCTTGCCGAAGCTGCCGTAACCCGCAGTGACGACCTGGTGGTCGCGGTCCGGTCGAAGCTGCCACCATGGCCGATCGCGAAACACTGCGGCGAGCTGCGCCATATCCTTCGCCCCGCGCGAGTTCAGGGCTGCCACCCAGTCGCCGCCCCGGTCGTAAACGCCGCGGCTGCCAAAATGCCAGACCGGGGAGTTCCCGTAGAGGATGCCGAACGCGCCGCTGAGCAAGGGCCAGTAAGCCTGGCGGCGGATGCGATCCGGGGTGGCGTTGTGTTCGCCTTCGTAGGCGGTTTCAATCAGGAAGTAAGGCATTCGAGGCACGCGCGCATCCTGCTCGAGACAGGCCGCGTAGAGGTCCACGCGGTAGTGATAGACGTTGTTGAGTTGGAACCACGGACGGCCGCCGTAGGGCGTGCCTGGCGCGTCCCCGGGCCCGCAGTGAACCGTCATCAAGTGGACGGTGTCTTCGTCCCGAATGCCGGCGGCGATTTGCTCCACGGTCCAACGCTGGTCGAGCGGCGGAGTGAAATCTCCGCCCACGTTCCAGATTAGGTTCGGGTGCTGGCCAAAGCGTTTGCCGACGCCTCGCCCGTAGGCGCGCACTTTGTCCGGGCCGCAGCGCAACATCTCCTGGAAGAAGCCTTCGTCCCCGCCGCCGTAGCCCAGGTAGGCCGGGCACAATAGCAGCGCCATCCCGCGCCGCGCGGCTTTGCGGGCGATTTCCTCGGCGTAGCGGAAATAGGGTTCGTTGGGCGTGCCGAAATCACCGGCGAGGGTGAAGGGTGGCGTGCCGTCGCGCAGCTTCGGGGGTTGCGTGGAGAACTTGTGCTCGAGCAAGTTCACCAGCAGCACATTGAAGCCCTTGGCCACCCGGTCGTCCAGGTAGAGGTCCACCTGCGCCGGCGTCGGCTCGACGATCAACGACCACGGCGAATCCCCGACGACCAGGAACGGCTCTTCGTGCTGGTCAACCAGATACCGCTGGTCCGCGCTCAGCTTCAGCGGGAAGGCCGGAGTGGTCCGGGCTGTAGTGCGGGTTGCCTCCACAAAACAAAATAAGAGCAAAAGAAGTCCCGGAATTCTGAGCAACTTTCGGTTCATTCTTCGTTTGTCTGTTTTCCGGGACCGACCTTTCCTCCTCGCGGCGCCGCGTCTGATTGGACTATCAGTCGCCTTCCCGCTGAGGCCAAGGGTCAAATCTCCTCGGGCTCGGCTCCAATTTCGTCACGCCCCAGTCCAGTCTCGAATAAGCCGCTGCAGGCGGTGGTAGCTTTCTTTCGGCTGGCCGTCGGCGCGCACGAAGCCGCCATGCGGCCAGAAATGTCCGCCTGCGTCCGAGAAGTCCCACCA
>Ga0187866_1000464_pt1 | contig 47403 bp, 34 predicted proteins | sample June2016WEW_11_1_3_FD_133013 | JGI IMG/M metagenome (GOLD analysis project Ga0187866, IMG submission 133013) | Peatland microbial communities from SPRUCE experiment site at the Marcell Experimental Forest, Minnesota, USA - June2016WEW_11_150 | ecosystem: Environmental > Terrestrial > Soil >...
ATCCATAACTTCCGCCAGCGGGCCGCCGCTGGGAAATTCGCCGGGCTGGGGACACCCTTCCTGGTCAAGCCATGCGTTCACGTACATCGGAATCGGATATTCGGCCTTGCCCGCCTCGGCTACACGCCCGATGTAACGCGAGTATTGCCACGCCATAAAAATTTCATCTGTAAATGACGAACGATTCCGCCAGTCCTTCTCGTGCGGCTTATTGACGCCGAAAACCTCTTCCCATGTTCCCGAAGTTTTGAATCCGCCGGCCTGCCAGGCATTGTGAATCTCCGGCAGCAGCGTATCTTTATGTTTTTGAAGATAATCCATAAGCTCCTTCGGGACTGGTTTGTTATACGCCTCATTCGCTGCCTTGCATCTGTCGCGTGAATCGCCGAGAACGCCCGATTCGTTTTCCACCTGCATCATTATCACCGTGTGCTGCTGGCCATCGACTTCTTTGATATGCCGCATCAGTGCCGCGAACGCCTTGGCGTCAGCGTCTCTGGAGGCGTCACTGAAAGTAGAGAGAATTTCGAGTGCTTTATCCTTAGCGTCCCTGGCGCGTGGGAAACGGGTAAAATCGGTTTTTACCCAGACGGGGACATAAGTGGACACGCCGTTTTTCCAGCTTCCGAACCAGAGTAACACAAGACGCATATTATAGCGTCTCGCGTCTTTTATCAGGTCATCCACGAGTGAAAAATCAAATTTGCCTTCTTGCGGCTCAATCAAATCCCAGGTAACCACGGCCAAAACCGTATTGAGGTTCGCGTCGGCAAGTTTTGGCCATATCGGCTTCATATATTCAGTGCTAGATGAGCTTGAGTTGTGCAGTTCGCCGGCGAGCATAAGAAACAGTTTGCCGTCCACCATAAGCTGCGTAGCCGCGCCCTGTTTGCTGAGATGAGGTATGGTGTTGTCCTGGTCGGCACCGTAGGCCGGCGCAGATAACGTGCCCGCGAGAACTAAAGCCGCGATTATTACCGGATTGCAATAATTTACTTTCGACATAAAAATCTCTCCTGACGTTTTGGGCAATCCTATTTTTTGTCCCTATTAAAAATCCCAACCTTGTTTATTTACAAGGACTTATGTAGAATTCCGCAATTTCATTTAGATTGGATTTTACAGAAACTTTCAGGAAGAATCAATGTCTAAGTTAATAGCAAAACTTATCTTCGGCCTTATAAGGCTCATCTTCAGAGATAAAACCAATCTTGTCCTTGAGAATCTTGCCCTGCGAACAGAGAAACCATTCTCCTTCCGGAAGCGATCAACTACCTGCCGGAGTTTCTAGAAGTTCGACGATTTGGGCTTTCGCAGGCCAGCCCCAATCGACATGAGGCTTCGCTTTCAGATCGGCTATTTTATTCAAGAGCGGGAATTATAGCACAGAACCAAATGAATGTCGACCAATTTCAGCAAAGTAAGCTGCTTGTAAGATCAGCTTTACTAAAACGTAACATCGGATGAGTTTTTTTTATAGTACGCCTCACGGTTCAAATTTGACAGGGACGGAGAGATCGAAACCTGCCCGCTTCAACTGTTCGGCATTTCGGATCACTGCGCCGTCTATCTTGACATTTTTGAACACAACCGGAGCGACGTTTTTCCCCATCATCAAGCTTGGCTTGGTCGTCTTGTAAAAAACGCAGTTCTCGAAAACAAAGTTCGTCAGGGGCAAGTCGCCGCCGTCAATGTAAATGTGCCCACCGTCATTTTCGAACGAGCAATTGATGAATCGGAAATCGTCCAAAGCGGCATTTGGGCTGAACCTGGCGCCCGAGGAATAGCCACGTCCGGTGAAATATGCGGGCGTCAATTGAATCCAGATAGCAAACTTGTTGTGGTTGGCAATGAATTGCGCATCCTCCAGACGCAGGTGCTTGACGGGCGGTGCACCGCCGTACCCGAGAACCAGAGAGGAGGTGTAGGAGTAATTGACAAATCCTTTTACGACGAAATCCTCAATGCCCTGGGGCGGATTTGTCCCAGTGCCTCTGCCGCCATAAAAAGCCCACGTGTCGTCCATGGTCATTGCGAACCCGTTTTCTATCAGGATATGCCGGCTGGAGCTAAAGTCGTAAGCATCGTCATGGTACTGCTGCTTGCGGTTGACAATTTTGATGTTGCGGGAGGTGAAATTCTCGCTGCCGATGACGTGCACCGTCCAATAGGCGCATCGGCGGAGCACCAGGTCCTGGAAAGTAATGTTGCGGCTGTTATAGATCACGTACCCCCTGACACCGTTGCCATGAGGGTCGTTGACTTTCCCGTCTTCCGAGCGGGCGTTTGTGTCTAAAGTATCGGGCTGGAAATCGTGCCACAACCACGGGTAGCCCTGCATGTCTATGGTGCCTCGTCCCATCAGGCCGGCGTTTTCGACGTTGTTGAAGATGAAGAAAGCTCGAAGCTGTCTTTCCCCAGCCGACGCGGGCAGCGATGTGTAATCTGCATTCTTGGGCGAGCCGCGAATGAGAGCGCCGGCGTCAACATAAAGGTGGACGTTGCTCTTCACGAACAAGGTGCCCGTCAGGTAGATGCCCGGTGGGAAAAAGAGCACGCCGCCACCGGGCCGGGCAGAGACGTCGCTGATGGCCTGATTGATTTTGACTGTTTCGAGTGTTTTGCCGGTGCTGTCCACTTTGTAGTCCAGGATGTTTACAACGTTCGGGTCGCCGAGCTTGGGAGGATTTTTTTCAGGTGGTTCGGCAAACAACATCAATCCGGTGCTGTAGAACATTGGCTCGTCGTTGAAAAACAGGACCAGATAACGCGGCTGATCCAGGTCGAAACTGACCGTATTGCCGTTGATTTGTGACTTGATGCCATAGGCGAGCGGCCTAACGTAGCAGGTAAGTACTTTCCTCTCGCTGATGAGGTGGGTTATCTCAACGTGGACCTTTCCGGTCATGGCGAAACTGGCATAGTCCATCCAGTTGAACTGATCGAAAGTGAGAAAACGATGCACGAACACCGGCTGACCGTTCACCGTCACTTTGTAGGATTCACTCGGCACTGCGCCTGGGTAAGGAGGATAAGGGGTAACCTCGGCGAATGCTGATGCCGGCAAGAGCATTAATAGCAATCCAATCGGACGGGCCAACAATCTAAACATCATTGTATTGTTCTCCTTTCGTAGGATAGCGTACCATAACAACATTCATCCCCTCCATCAGGTCGCCCTCCTGTATGACTTCGGAAGCCTGCCAAGACGTTCTCGACATAGGAATTATACTGCATAACTACTGGGAAGCCGACCAATTTCAGCAAAATAAGCTGCCTGTAAAATTAGCTTTCCGAAAAACTTAGCATCAGATGAGTTTTTTATAGTACGGGATGCGGATTTTTATAACCAAATTATTTTAAGGCAACGGCAGGGCGCAAGGCGGTCGGCTTCGTATCGATTTTAATGGTCGACGACTTTAATGTCGGGGACGTCGCGGCCAGCGTCATATCGCCGGGCTGCTGTTGCGACTGGACAATAATCTGCGCGAGGCCGTTGAAGACCTTACGTTTCCAATCCCTTGAGGGGATAAAGACCTGAACCACGCCGGGGTCGGCATTTAACTCTTCATATTGACGCCTCACGACAAGAGGGGTACCCACCACGGCATAAACATTATTGCCTTCTTTTAAGATGCCGAGGTCGAGCTTAAAATTCTGATTGGGGGCATTACGCTTAATGCCCTGCGAAATCAAATGGCCGTTAACATAAATGGACTGATTGTCGCTGATACTCTTTGTGAAGAAGGTAATTTTCATATCGTCGCGGATGGCAGGCAACTGGAACGAGCCGCGAACAGCGATCAGGTTATCCGTCTTCGGGGTGTTTACTTCGACGGCCTGTTTGAAGTCGGCCCAATTCGAATCGTTGAAATCATACGCCACCTGCGGGAAATTCTCTTTATCGGCTATGAAGGCCATTTTCAATTGGCTAATCAGCTCAGGCCTTGTGGTATCAAGGAACTGGTCGGGTTCGTGGCTGGAAGGGTCGCCGTTGCCGACGCCGATGATTTTGCCCTGTCCATGGAGAACGAATGATATTTCATTGCCAGCGGTCGGAACGACGCGTCCCTTATCGTCTTCGATTTGGACAGTTATAACCGATACATCTTCGCCATCGGCCTTTATGGAATCGCGGTCGGGAATCAGGCGGATTGCGGCGGGTTCGCCGGTGGTTTCGACTTTATCGGTTATTATTTCTTTATCCGCTTTATAACCTTTGGCAAGGAGTGTGCCTGGGAGATAATTGACATCCCACTGCGCGTGGGAAAGTTTCGGCATTGGTTTGCGGCCCAGGGATTTATCGTTGAGGAAAAGCTCCACTTCGTCGCAATTACCGTAAACCCAGACATTAACGGGTTTTCCTTCCTTGCCCTTCCAATTCCAGTGAGGGGAAATATGCAGGACGGGCTGGTCGGTCCAGCACGCTTTGAGGTAATAATAAGTATCTTTCGGGAAACCACAGAGGTCGAGGATGCCGCCCTCGGAAGAGACCTGGGGCCAGCCGAAGGGGTTTGCCTCGCCGCGATAGTCAAAGCCGGTCCAGAAGAATAATCCCGCGACAAAGGGGTGCTCGGCGCAGAACTGGATTCCTCTTTCAATGCCGCGGCCTGAAAAGCGGCGACCTGAAGAGCCGCGGTCAGACGGGGCCATGTGGGCATTCGGCCTGTCATCTTCGTAAACGCCGCGAGTTGCGCTGGTGGTGCCTTCTTCGGTAAGCACAGACGGCTCGTTGGGGAATTTCTTGTGGTGCTCATCGATATTCCCGTGAACAATGTAATTATATCCCATCAAATCTATTACGGTTGATATACCCTGTCCCCATCCGCCGCTGATGGCAGCAGTAACGCGGCGGGTCGGGTCAAGACGCTTTACGAACGCCTGCATAGTCGAGGCGATGCGTGCGCCTTTTACGTTTCCTTCGATGGCCCATTCCTCGTTGCCGATAGACCATGCGATAACGCAGGGATGATTGCGGTCGCGCAGAATCATTCTTTCGAGCTGCTGGAAGTGTTCGGGCGATACTCCCATCAAACGGTTTTCGTCGAGGACGAGCATACCCAGCCGGTCACAGGTATCGAGCAGTTCAGGAGTAGGCGGGTTATGAGAGCAGCGACAGGCGTTACAGCCCATTGATTTTAACCTGGTTATCCGGAATTCCTGCAGGGCATCGGAGATGGCTGTACCTACGCCGGCGTGGTCCTGATGATTGTTTGTGCCTTTAATCGCGACGTGCTTGCCGTTCAGGAATAAACCTTCATTAGGGTCAAAACGAACCGAGAGGATGCCGAAAGTGGTTTCATAGCGGTCAACCCTTGCGCCCTCTGAACGCAGGGTCGTGATAAGTTTATGCAGATAAGGTGTTTCGAGAGACCATAATTTGGGATTGTTGACATCGAGGACGCAGGGGAATTCTTTTGTTTCGCCTGGTTTGAGGATGAGGGATTTTACTTCTGCCGCCGCAACAGATTTCCCATCGGCATCCTGAATGGTTTGAACAACATCAAAAGCGGCCTCGTTATTACCGTCATTGGCGACGGTGGTTTGAACGGTAATATGGGCTGAATCGTTATCGATTTGGGAGGTGACGAAAGTGCCGTATTGGGCGACGTGCAGGGGCGATTGTTTAGTGAGCCAGACGTGGCGATATATTCCCGCTCCTTCGTAAAACCAGCCCTCTTCCATGGTGACATCGACGCGCACGGCGATTACGTTCTCGCCGCCGTAATTGAGATAATCGGTGACATCGTATTGGAAGCTGCTGTAGCCGGAGTGTTCAGTGCCAATGTAGAAACCGTTAATCCAAAGGCGGGAGTCACGGTGAACGCCGTCGAATTCGATGACGATTCTGCGGCCGAGGTCTGATTGAGGGATGGAAAACTTTTTGCGATACCAGCCGACGCTGTTTTGGGGAAAATTCCTGCCAACGGCTTTATAGCCGTGACTATGGCTGCCTTTGCTGTCGAAAGGCATCTCTACCGCCCAGTCGTGGGGCAGGTTGATGATTCGCCAGGCGCGGTCGTCAAAATTGCCAGCAGCAGGGCCGTCGCCGTAACCGGTTTTTGTCCAATATGAAAAATAGGAGGTGCCGTTCTTGAAATCTTTATCGGTGTCATAAGCGTGGCCCAAAGCAAACAGCCAGTTAGAGTCCATTAACAATCGCTCCCGAATCGGCGCGACTGCGTTCGAATCGCTTGACCTCGCAGGGGCCGCCATCAGGGTTATGCAAAAGAACCCTGCGAAAATCAGGGCGGCAGACAGCGACTTTTTGTTCCGATTCATTTTATCGCTCCTTATGCTCAGCACGGATATTTTTGAGAAAAATAATAGCATTTTTGCGGAGGACTTTCGAGAGCAAACAGCAAAACCCGTATTGTAAAAATATTCATCCCAACCATCAGGCCGCTCTTCTGTATGGCTTCAAAAGCTCGCCAAGGTGCTCCATTATATCGCGGAACCAAAGGAAAGTCGACCAATTTCAGCAAAATAAGCTGCTTGTAAGGCAAGATGTTCCATAAACTTGGCATCGGATGAGTTTTTTTATACTACGGCGTACAAACTGATAGCGTTGAATCGCATTCATCGGATATATAATCCTGTTGCGCTCACAGCGACAATAGTATGTTCAATCCGTTTAGTACCTTTTTAGCCAATTGGTTCAAAATACTGATAAAAGAATGTAAAGGAGTTGGCCGGACACAGTGACATTCGCACGACGCAAAAGTACTACGTGAAGGTCCAACCCGAGCTGATTGAAACGGCACGAAAGGCTGTCGAACAGTCTGTGCCTAAAAGCTAACCAAACTGACCCACACCACTATATATTGTGGTATCAACAGGATAAAAAACGCAAAAAACCAAGCTCAAAAATTGCTGTAACTCCTTGTGTGAAAAGAAAAAGCGGGCGATGGGATTCGAACCCACGGCATTCGGCTTGGGAAGCCGACATTCTACCACTGAATTACGCCCGCAAGTAAATTTATAAACCCAATAATAACAAGCATTTGCCCACCATGTCAACATTTTTATACCTTCTGATTTTCCTCAGAAACAGCCGAAAAGGTCAGTTTGAGGTCAGTCGTAAGCAATTCATCACCAATTTTAGCTGCAGCTTTAAGATGTTCTTCGTCAACTGTGCTGTAAAAACGGTTGGTTGTTTCAATGTCAGAATGACCCGCTAATTCCTTAACAACATTCATCGGCAGCGAATTTGCCCAATTCTGTATGCAGCACTTTCGCAGTGTATGAACGGTCAGATTTTTTCCCGCCGTTTCAATTCCTGCCTGCTTTACCCGCCTGTGAAAATCGCGGATAACATTGTTTGCTAGGCCGCGGTTAAACCATTCAAGGCCCTGTTCACGGTGTTTTTTCCATTTGTCACTGATTCGCTGGCAACCTTGTTTGTCAACCAGCACAAACGGCACACCCTCCGGCGATTCAAGCTGCAATTGAGTAAGTAAGTCAAGCGTGAATTTCGGCAAGGGTATAACTCTCGCGTCAGTGTCTTTGACGTAGAACGGAGGATAATTTTTTGTTGGTGGTCGATTTGCAATACAAACCCTGCCCTTGTCAAAGTCAATGCTCGTCCAGTATAAACTAAGGGCTTCACTCTCTCTCAGGCCTCCGGTGTAAGCAAGGCAATATAAAACCTTTTCCCTCAGCGTGGGCGTAACATCCAGCAGCTTATGAAACTGTTCCGGTTTCAGGTAATACCATTCAGACGGCAGACCACAACGCACTTTAATATCCGTGAACGGGTTGACGCTGATTATCCCATCTTTCACCACTTCCGAAAAAAGGGTTTTGCAATGCCTCAAAACTCTGTGCTTCGACCAGTCAGACAGCGGCTTTTTACGTTTGCCCGCCGGCTTCACGCCAGCAAGAAAATCTTTTGCTTCGTTCCGGTCGATGTTTCTCAATGGTCGGTCAGGCCCGAAGAAGCCATACAAACGCTCAAACGTCATCTTGTATAGCAAAACGGTCGCCGGTCTAAGTCCTTCAATCTGAATCTTGCTATTCAGCCAGCGTTCGGCGTATGACTTCAGCGTTTCATTCGACGGGTCGCGCTCTACGCCCTGCCCAAAGTCTGCCTTAACCCTTTCCTGAAACTTCTCGGCATCTACCTTGCGCTCGAAGAGCTTGCTATATCTTTTCGTCTTGCCAGTTCCAGGGTCATACCTCCCAAACCACCGGACGCGCCATTGCTTCCTGTCTTTATACAACCCGATTTTCTTAGTCATAGCCAAAACCTTTCAAAATAGTGGGCAGGGTTGAATGGCGCTCGGTAAAATGAGGCGCTGGTTTCCTTACGGATAGACCGGCCCTGCCCATTAATGTTGGAATTGTCAAGATATGGACCGATTTCATTCGCCCGCGACCTTAACATAAATATGGGTTTTTGTCAAGCTTTTTGTAGTGTATTTTCTGCTTTTTTAGCCAAAAAGGATAGAACATCTTCGAGCCGGTATCTAATCCGCCTGCCTAATCGAAAGCCAGCAAGTTCACCCTCGTCCCTCCAATATTTCAGGGTTCTATCAGGATTCTTGCCGTCCAGGCGAAGAAACTCTGCCGCTTCCTCAGCCGTAAGCACCGCCGGGGCGGGTTTGCCGGATGGCAAAAATATTATCGATATACCGTCTAACTTATTCACACCGCATTACCCTTGAATTATCAAAAAACCTGCATCCAGCAATTACCTTGCCTAGCATGGTATTTCCGGCTCATTTCTGGCCACTGTGTTCGTATGGGTTGCACCTATCATTACAGCCACCATAGCTCGAAATAGTTTCACCTGCTAATATACCTGAATCTATTGGCTTTCCTTGTTGTGTATTGTTCAACAATATCCAATCTCCCATCCTCAACAAACATCTCAAGATACTTACCAGCTTCGGTGTGGGATAAACCAATGATTTGCCCGGCTTTACGAACAGCCAAGAAAAACGGTTGTTCTCCCATCCCCTGCTGAAGTTGATAGCAGACTCGAAGAAGCAATTGTACTTCAGGCTTATCGTATTCAACTGACTCTGGTGGGTTTAACTTATCCTCTAAAGCCCGCTGAATAGCATGGTCCAAAACAGGTTCTCCCTTCGGCCACTTTACACGTTTCCAGGCGTGAATAAAGTCTGCCCAAGTCACAGAAAAGGACTTAGTTCCAACAACAGGAGACGCACGGTTATGCCAGTCAAGAACAATAGGCTTGAGGTCTTTAGCTGGCAAATCTCGTAGCTCGGGCATAGCCTTCAACCATTGACAAAAAATAAATACCGCCCTGTTTCTCTCCCCTTCCTGTTTTGGAAGTGTGTTTTCAATTGCTTTTTCAATTCCATTTTTAACATTTATGGAAAAAAGTTCAACAAACAGCGCCTTATGGTTTCTATTTCTCTCTATATCTTCAATTTCTTCTGGTTCCTCTGGGGCTTCTGTGTCATCTGTATCTTCTGTCAAGTGTGGTCCTTCTTCAACCCCTTGTATGCCAAACTGTTCAAGACCCCATTCAAACGGGTCAAGCACAGGAAGCTCTCCATTAAGAGGGATGAGCCATTCTTTATCTGGTGAGGGAGGCAAAATGACGTATGCCCCGTCGCACAGCAAGTCAACCTGGTCCCCGTTCTGCTTTCGGAATGTCTTTGCTACCAGAAAGTAAATGTGCAACCCCTTTTTGGTCTTTGCGGTCGGAAGAGTCTTGGCAAGTTCAGAGTGCGTTTGCTGCCACCACGAGCACCGCTCCGCTGAATCCAAGTCCAGAACACACAGATTGCCGGATACAGCCCCACATACGACAGCCAAACTCGTGTGTTTTCCGCTGCTAAACGAAGCATAAAGCTCCATTTTGCTTGGCAAACGTTTCATATAGACTCCCCACTTGAATTTACTCGGTGGTTTTTTGTCATAACCAACGGGGATAATCGACCAACCACGCTGCCAGTAATCCAACGCGGCTTTTAGCAAGTTTTGGGTGTTACTCTTGTCCATGGCCGTTCAATCCCCCTTCATTGATTCTGAGTTGGAACCAGCCACCTGAGAATGCTCGTTTGCCTCAATTTTGTAGTGTCTGTAAAGATATAAAGGGCATTCCAAAGACGTGCATAAGCGTATTTCTTCTTTTTGCCAGCCGACACATTCAAGACAGAATGATTTTACCCCAGCTTTCCGGCTCTTACCCGAAACCGCATTCTCATAATCAGCTCGATGTATTTTGGGAATATGCAATAAGTGTTCGGCGACTTTATCAGTTCGATTGCAAATCATACGCCGCCCCCTTCCATCTTCTGCGCATTGTATTTGTCCATATCTCCATCGCAGCGGATAAATAAGTCAATATCCGATTCCCGCCATCGCACCGCTCCGCCAATTCGTAGTGGAGGAGGAATTTTCCCACAACTCTTAAGGCGAAAAATCTGTCTTTTTGACAAACTCAGCATTTCACCTACTATTTTTGCTGCCAGTAATTTCCCTGTTTGTGTCTCTACCATTTCAAATACTCCTAACTTAAAAACACCTTGTTCAAAATGGGCATAACAAGCTCTAACGAGTGCTTGTTGAGATCATCACATGGCCATCGCTGCCTTCTATCTGCAATAATGGCGAAATTTCACTTATTTTTGAGAGTGAAAAATAGTGCAAATACGATGCTTAGATGTGTCAGGACTATAAATGCTACCTTGGGGGCAATTTAACGACGATTTTGAGCGGGAAAAATATTTTCTGGAAACAGAAAGAATCTCAATTATTTTTAGGTAACTGGGAGTGAAATTTCGATGTGCCTGAAATTATTAGAATGAATCAGAGAAATGATGCCTCATGTCAACAAAATGAAACTTACAGTGCCAGTCCTTATTATGGGGATTATAGGGGTCTATAGGATTTTCTTTGGTATTAAAATATTGCTCAAGCTTTCTTCGAATGAGTTGGATATCTTTCTTGTCACATTTAACAGGGTCAGCATCCAAGCAAGAACCGATCTTTTTTTCCGCTAGTGACAGAAATATATTCCACAGTTTACTAGGCTTTTTTTCTCGTCGTATTCTCTTATCTGCAAAACCAAGGTTAAAGAATTTCTGCTCAATGTATGGACCGTTGTTTCCAACTTTCACAGTATCGTCGTCGAGGACTACAATCTGTATGTTCTCCCACTTGAATCCTTTGGCGGGATCTTGCTTTGGCTGCTCCTCTTGAGAGTTCGACGCCGGCCCCGGTGTTGCAATGCGCTCATTCTCTTTAGAAAGCAAAAGGTCATGTTCCTCGATTCTATACCTTTCGGAGCCCTCAATTACTCTCAATTCTGACACGAGACCTCTCAGGATTTTGATCTGTTTAGCATTAAGGGCAAGCATCTGCGAAATAGCAAAATTATCGACTGCATATTCATTTTTCTGCGAAATTACTTGTTTGCAGTCAGATAATACCTTTTCATCACTGTCAGCTTGTTCTTGGCAACCCTTTATTTCCTCAACGTAGTCCTTCAATCTTGGACAATCTCTTATGTTATTGATTTTCGGCAGAACATCGGCCAAGGTGTCCGCCGTGTCTGCTCCCAGTTTATAGACCTCTTCAACAGCTTTAATGAATTTATTGTCACGTGTTTTATATAGATTACTCTCCAAGCTATATGTCCTGCCGTTCGCATACCACAGCGTACTCCATACATGGGTATTTTCACAGAAGTATTCGCCGAGCGAAAGAAGATGCTCTACCGTGTTTGAAATGTCTTCGAGGTCTGGTCTAATTGACATTTACCACCTTTTCTTACATTACCTCCGCTTATGCTAAACATACTTTAATATCGGTTCCTTCTTGGCCGTGATTCTATCTCAGAAGGCACCGATTGGCAATGTTTTGCCTACTTTTACCGTGGGCCAGCTATATCCCCTGGTAAATGTAAAGTAGATGACTGAAGTTTGAATAGGAAAGGTTGCCTGGGAGCCAAAACCGTCAACCAAATTGTTTCATTTAAGCTGATACGTATAGGTATGACTATGGAGGGATTCCTTTACAATGAGACCAAAAATTAACGTTGAAGACCCCTCTCACTTTGCATCTTTTTCATTGCTACCCATTTGACCCGTGGTGGCAAACCGCTATCAACCCACTCTTCAATCTCTTTACGGCTCCAAAGAATTCTACCACCCAACTTGTATGGAAGTGGTCCAAGTCGCCCGCTACTGTACAACCCATAAAGGAGTGACCTGCCAATACCAAGCAGAGTCGCGAGTTCTTTTGCGTTGATAAGCAATGATGGTTGAGTGTCCGTAGTCTGGTTTTGGTTTTCTTGTGCCATCCTCTTTATCTATAATTAATAATATCCGGAAGATAACGCTACATCTTTGGATAGTATTCATCTTCTCTTTTGGCTTTGGCTGAATACAATCAATACCCCAGCAGATTAAATTTTTCTTCTAATTCCAACGCCCATTGCTTTCTGATTGAAGCTGGGCATATTACTAAGAGCTTCCGCCGACGCTCAGCCCAGTATTGACATAGGACAATAGCCGCCTCGATAGTCTTGCCTAAACCCACTTCGTCTGCCAGAAGGACACCTTTTGAGATAGGCGAACGAATGGCAAAAAGAGCTGCTTCTATCTGATGAGGATTCAGGTCTACGCAGGCATCAAAAAGAGAACGGGAAAGCCTGCGTAATCCGGCGGCGCTTGACCTTGTAAGCTCATGGGCAAAGAACCGAGCGTGATACGCGGTACTCATCAAAAAATCCTTTCGCCGCGTTTGACCATAACATCTCTCCAAAAAGATATGCCGTCTTGATTAAAAATTCTTTCAATATTGTCCGGTAAATTGGGGGCTTTGTCAAGATTCCGCGTCTTTGTTTTCGATACGACTATCTATGCTCGTTTCCGTCAACAGTAAAGCAACTAGCGAGCTACCAAAACGAATTTGATGTTTGGATTTAGAAGCACATCAGGATTGGGAAAGAAGCGGTAGACCGCATAGTGGAAATAATCGTGTATGTTTCTCCTGTGACACTTTCGGAAGATGTTCTGTTAAAACTTTGTAGAAGGCTAAAAAGCATTATCAAGGTTTTCTGCTGTTTTAAACCGCTCCATACTAGTATACCTTGCATTCCGTAGAGTTTTGACTTTACCTTTTGGAACCAATTTAATAGGTCCTATTTGCTGCGGTGGCTCTGTGAAATGCAGAATGTATTTGCTTGAATCTTTCCATCGCTCTATGGATTTCACAAGTAACGTCTTGAGAATCTTATCTAAACTTCTGTTTCGGTTTCATCTGCTTCAATAGCTTCAAGTGAAAGTGTTTCCATAGATGGCAGTAACTTTTGTCCGATATAACCTTCCAGCGAGCCTCGTATGCCAGAGAGATTACTTAAGACCGTTTCAATTTGTTTTTCCCGGCTCTTCCAGATACGTTCCATCGCTCGTTTTTCTTTATTCAAATCCCCTTGCATACGGATGAATGCTTCCGCAACAGCACGAATCTGCATGGAAAATTCCTGTCCTGTCACGTACTTATAGATGACATCTTTGAGGGTTTCTTTATTTTCCGTTAATGCTTTTTCTCTGGCCGCATTGATAAGCCCCATACGTAATGCCGCAGACAATCCCATAGCAGAAGCAAAATCCGTTATCCAGACATTTTCCAAAGGCCCGAAATTTTTGATTTCCTTGGGCAAAGTAATTGTTGTAATGACGGCAATTTCTGCTCCGGCTTCCTGCTGGTCCTTTTTGAGCTTTTCAATCCATCCTTTTTGAAAATCCTTGGTATATTTAGATTCCCAGAGAATCTTGCCGCATTCCTTGCCGGTAGCATTTCGAACAACCTGCAAGATATCCCCTCCCCGCTGACCTTTCTTAACTTCTTCAAAGAGGTCAAAAGGAAATGTTTGTTGTAACATATCTTGCAGCGCACCTTCTAATGCCTCGCCTTGAGCTTCCTGAGAACCGCTTTCGGCTCGGCGTTTGAGTGTCTCAATTTGTACCTGCATTGCCTTAATGAGGTCATCTTTTTCCTTCATCTTAAACTGCTGTTCTTCGGATGCCTTTTGACCTGCTTCTTCAGATATCTTCTTTCTTTCGACATCGAGCGTTCGCTGATTTTCCAGTTCAAGCTCCTGCTGTTTCTGTTCTAATTCCCGCTGCTTCTTTCGTAGTTCTATTTCTTGCTTCTGCAAGTCGGATAGTTTCCTGTTCTTTTCTTCCAGCTCTTCCTGAATCGCCTTTGTTTGTTCCGCCTGTTCTGCCAGAATCTTCTTTCGCTCAGCTTCGGCAATCAGCTTTTGTCCTGCTTTGACTTTTTCAGCAACTTGCTCATCAATAGATTCCTGCTGAGCGGCAAGTTCTCTTTCCTTCTGCTTTAAAGCAGTCTGCTGCTTGGCAAATTCCTTCTCGTTTTTCGCAAGCTCACCTTCAAGTTCGTTACGCATCGATTCGCGAATCGAATGAGTCAGGGCTTCAGTTACTTCAATATCTTTGCCGCAATGGGGGCATTTGATTAAGTTTGTCATTCTATATAATTCCCAAATTATGATTCTGTTGATAACATTTTTTCTTTAAAGCTCAGTCGCTGAGTTTTAATTCCAAATTTATCAAACTTATATCGCATAAAGGCGGACATCATATCTTCGTGCGTTGATATAAATATCTGCCGATCTAAAAATTGATGCCTCAATACTTCAACAAATCCAACAATATTTAATTCATCAAGTGTTTGGATAGGATCATCGATAAAGAGTAGCAAATGTTTAGAGTACTTTTTATTTAATGCCAAAGTAAATGAGATTATTAATGCAGCGAGTTGACCAGAACTCATAGTAAATACAGCATCATGCTTTTTAGAATGAGTTTCCAAAAATCGAATTCGACCCTCATTTGATTCAATAAAAAGCCCCAGACCGCCTTGGCTCTCCTGTGTAATTCGACCGGAATAAATGTGAAATAGAATTTCAATATCTCTAATGAGACTCGCTTGATATTGATCGAGGGAAGCTTTGTATATTTTTATTATGGCATCCATTTTTTCTTTCAATAGCTTTGCGGAGTCAAATTGTACTTGGAGATTATCTAATTCGTTTTGCGTTTTTTGCATAGTATTGCTTTGGAACAAAGAATATTGCCACTCAATATAATTTCGCTTTTTCGAAAGATCATCTTTAGAAACACTGCGAGTTTTCTCAAAACTTTCGTCAAATATCCTAAGAAATATGCCCGCATAATAGGATTGTAATTTTTCTGGAATTAGAGCATGTATCTTTTTATTGATGGTTGCTCGCAACTTATCAAGACCGGTCTGTTCACTCATGAATGGCTGGGCATTGAGGAAGGGGCCAAGATCAATATCGGCCGCTTTAAACTGTTGGAACAAATTTTCCAAATTAGCCCGATTTTTAGCTGCCACTTTTAGTTTATCAATGAATACTTCATCGACGGAATTATTTGATGAGTAATTCCTAAGGTATTCCATTACGGGCGCGAGATATCGCTTATTAAAGAAATCAACCGCAATATTTAGTTCATTCCCCGATGCTTTTATCAATTCTTCAAGCTTTTGTGCCTGCATGTCGAAGTTTTGCTTTAGTTCTTTAGCTTCCTGCCAGGAATAACCGCATAGCGGACAGACTTTACCGGCTCCTGCTGCGGCTTCGTATGTCATGAACTTGTCAATGAAAGCTTTTCTAGAATCCTTTACACCAACCAGTAACTTAGATAGGGTGCTTGCATTCTTTTCCAAAGCTTGAATGCTTGTTATTTCTTTGGAGTAGGCCTGTGTGTCAATTTTGTCTAGCAAGATGGGGTACAGTTGCACAGGAAGAGCAGCTTGGCCTTGTTTTATAGCATAAAGGATGCCTTCTCCACATGTCTTCAGAAAATTATCAATTAATTTCAATAACTCAAGTTTTTTTGAACGTTCATCTACGCTACTAATGAAATTCCAGTAAAGTAACAATTGATTAATTAGTTTCTCATCTGCAAGTAACTTGTCAAGTTGCCTATTTTCCCGCTCCTTTTGGAACTCATCGATGTTTGCCAGGAAAACCTCCAATTTCGTTAATTCACCGTCTGCGCCTAACCACTCTACATACTGTTCGTGTGGGAATTCCAGTTGTTCATTATCCCAAGACACTTTCTTCCACTTAATAAGTCTTTGATAGGGAGTTTCAGTCGCTCCGCTTGTAAGTTTCGTGCGAAGGTCCTTCAATTCTTGTTTTTTGATGGCAAGGGCATCTCTAGCTTCAGCTCCACATAATTCCCTTATTTTCTTATAAGCTTCTGTCAACTTTTCAATTTGTGTCTCGAAATCTGACGTATTGAATAAATGAGCAATCTGCCCCTTTCGTTCTTTGTCATCTCTTTTTAGTAGGAATATATTCTCTTCCTGCTCTACATAGTTTAAGAACTGAAAATTTTCTTTATAATTTTTGCCAAGAAGTTTTTCTAAGTATGTCACTTCATCGCTGATTGGCATATATTCCATATTTTCAAACTTCTTTGACTCATACAAAGCGAAACTATAGCTACGAGCATCTTTCGGTTTTATCAGTTCCGTTCGTTTTCCAATTCGCATTAAACAAATTATCTCATCGTTTACATTAAATTCCCCTTTTATTACGAGATCTCCGTCAGAATTCTGATCATTTAAGAATGGGCAACCATTAATATTTTTTTGCCATGTATGGTCGTTTCATATAATTCATCATATCGCCTCATCCGACCAGTCAATAAGAGTTCGATGGCATCATAGAACGAAGTCTTGCCAAAGCCATTAGGTCCATCAAATACTATAAAACGCGAATCTGTAAAATTGATTTCAAATTTTCTGAAGGGCTTGAAATTATTTATCAGAATACGATTGATTTTAATTGCCATTTGGTTTTTCTCCAAACGCTGGCATAAGTTTCTTGAGCAAATCAATTGGCTCTATATCATTAATCTGGGTAGCATTTAATATATCGCACAGCTTATTATTCAAATCTAGCAGATTAGCCTTTTGTAATTCTCTCTTATTATTTTCTGAAAGTGAAGCTAATCCTTTGGACACCTTAATATCAATATCGATGAAAGGCACTTTTATCACAATTCGATAAAGCAATGATTGCCAGTTTTGATTTACTGAATTTTGCTTGTAGTACGCAAAGGTTTCTGGTCGCACTATTTGCGTTTTTAGATAGTCTATGAAAGAACCTGCTCCAGTTTGACTTATTAGGTTTTCATATTCTATTTGAGAATAATATAGAACATATTTTTTAAAAAAGTATGGGTCTTCCTCGATTTTGATTATCTTTTGCTTCATTTCATTAAGGTTTAGTTTGCCACCTGTATCCCAAAGAAGGAGCATTGAAACATTTTTATCGAAATCATCGTCATGACAAACTTTTTTGCAGGCATTAAATAGCTCCGCTTGATTTTGTAAAATAGAATCTAAGTATGCCTCTTGAATAATCAACCAGAATGCCACTTTTTTGTTTGAGTTTTTAAGGAAAAAAAGGCTACCACCATCAATCCTTTTTGATTCATAACCATAAGAATGAAATAATTCGTTTATCATGTTAAACATTGATTTCTCCTATCGCGTTACTCAGCGGAATTAGAGATACTGTTTTCCATTTGGTTATGCGATTATCTGATTCTAATCTTCCTATTACTTCATGCGCCTCATCAATGATGGATTTAACATCGATATCTGTAGTTATCAAACTGCTCCGCTCAAACATAACGTTCAAATCCGTATCTAAAGCATTCATTATAATTTTATTGCATATATTTTTAGCCAGAGACCTACCTTTGTTAATAGTAGTTGGTGAGAACGATTTTTCTTCCGTCTTCCATTGAAAGAATAATCCAAGCGCCAACTCTGTTTGTTTAAGTTTATGTATAGCAACAAGAAATGCTTCTTGTATCTCCTCTTTACTGAAAGTATTGTTTTTATAATCGCTGAGTGAATTGAACTTAAACTCTCTGTGAGGCATGATATTTCGAATGAATTGTATCATACTTTGATAGTCCAATTTTTCGATTGCCAGCATACAATAAGAAAGTTTCTTTTTTTCATTTTCCGCAAGCAGATTATCATTTTCAATACAGTAATCTTGGTAATAGCGATGAAAGTCATCAAGAAGAACATAAAAATAATAATCTTCACCAAGTTCTGTTTGATTTAAATCACTTTTGAGGACAGATAAAAATTCAGAAAAAGGAATCGTTTGCGTATATGCTGCTTGGTTAGCAGATGTCAAATTCGCATGTACTATTGCATGAATTTTCAATACTTGTTTTATAACTATCTGGTCAAGATATTTCCTAGTCTTTCCAACATAGTCATCTGAATGTTTCGATGGATCAATAGACCATAAAGAAACAAATAAATTTTTTATCTCTTCTTCTATCTTTTGATCGATTTCGTCAACAGGGCACCAAGGTATAGCACCATATTTATAGATTTTGATAGGTGGATGAAGCGTTTCTATTTCTGTAGTATTTATGTCTGTGATTTCTTTAGCTATGTGGAAATAAGCGTTATTACAATTATATGATTTTCCCTTGCTTATCAATTTATCAAAGGCTTCTTTGTAAGCGGTATAATCTTGTGATTTCAAAGCTTTGACTTGATGTATTGATTCTATGACACCGTTTTTTAGAATTGCAAAATCCTCTAAACTGTCCAATTGCAAAACGTAGTCCGGGCATTCTCCTAGAACTTTTAGTAATTGAAGTACATGATAAATTGCAACTTTACCTTGATAAATAAACCCACTCCAAGTGGGTATTGCTGTATGTGGATTAGAAGAATTACTATTCATATCACTTTAAACTCTATTTTACAGAATCTGGAGACGCCATCTTAATTTACCTATTATAAAGGCGTCTTCCGGAGGGCAAAGTTGACCCCCCTTCGCACTTTGTGCTATGGAGGGCAGGCAAGGGTGCGAATCTCTTCCGGGCCGTTTCCGGCCTTTTTTACTAAGTTAACTATAAATCCCCCCCTACCCCGCGTCAATCAACATTCCGCAATCAAAACTCCCCCTCCTTCGGCGGAATTCCCAAAACAAGTCCCCAGGTATCGGAAAAGATTTTTGTTAAATGGCTCGTTTTTCACAAATCGGTCTTACTATCATTTAAGGGTTGTTGAAGCATCTGATTTGTAAGCAATAAGAATAGTATTTCTTAACCTCTTTTTTTGCAAAAGCCACAGCGTTTCCTGCCAACAGACAGATACTTTTAGAGCTTTACGAAATAATCGTCCGCGAAATGATTATACCCCGCTTTGCTCATAGAACTACGCAGTCCTTGGGACTCCTAACGGAAAGCAAGCAAAAGGATTGAAACGGGATTAAAGACTGATTCGAAAATCTTAAAAAGGAATATCGCCCTTGGCCTTATTTCCCATATCTTCCGTCTCGTCCTCAATGTCTCCTTCATTCTCGGTAGATTCAATCGCCAATCGGCCTGATTCATCTATGTCACCATCGGGCAATGCTTTGCTTGTTCTTGCACCCAATTTCTTAATATCCTCTACTTGCTTTATGAGATTGCCCCGTCCTGTCTTTAGTTTATTTAAAGAATCATCATAGCATTCCTGGGTTTTCCTTAAACAGCTACCCAGCATTTGTAATTGTTCGTAAAATGCCACAAACTTATCATAAAGCAATCCGCCGCGTCTTGCGATTTCCATCGCATTTCTATTCTGTTTTTCCCTTTTCCATAAGGCAGCTATAGTTCTTAAAGCAAAGAGCAACGTAGCAGGACATACCAAGAAGATACCTTTATCAAACGCTTCCATAAAAAGCTTTGGATCGTTTTGAAGCGCGACAATAAGACACGGGTCAACAGGGACGAACATCATGACAAAATCCGGTGTTGATATTTGGTATAGATCCTGATAACTTTTGGCAGTTAGCTCATTGACATGTTTACGAACAGCCTCAATATGGTCTTTCAAATGTCCGGCCTTAGTCTCATCATTATCAGAGGCACTGCAATATCGTTCGTATGCAGCAAGAGATACTTTTGAATCAATGACTAAATGCTTCTGGTCTGGAAGATTAATAATAATGTCCGGCTGGGAGCGACCTCCATCAGCTTTTTTGAAAGAACCACGGACGATGTATTCCTCTCCCTTCCTAAGCCCTGAGTTTTCTAAAAGAGTTTCTAAAACTAGCTCACCCCAGTTACCCAAAGTTTTACTTTGCCCCTTAAGAGCATTGGTAAGGTCTGTAGCCTCCTTAGACATACGAACATTTAGTTCTGTAAGCTGTCTTATTTGTTCACGGAGTGCTACACCATCACGAGTTTGTGTTTCATGTGTATTCTCGACCTTTTCCTTAAAATCTTTTATTTTTTCGCCTAATGGCTTTAAAAGATTGTCTATGTTTGTCTTATTTTGTTCAGTAAACTTAGTTGAATTTACTTCAAGAATATTGTTTGCGAGATTCTTAAAATCTATTTTAAGTTGCTCCTTAACTCCATCAAATTCCTCTCTCTGTTCCTTAATTCGTTTTTCACTGCTAATTCTTTCAGTTTCTTCCCGTGCCAGTTTTTCTCTCAATTCAGTTTCTTTTCCTTGTGCATTAACAAGAGAATTCTTAGTAGTAAACAAATCGCCCTCAAGATTTCTAATTCTTTCATTTTTTTGAGCGGTTTCTAACTCTAACTTTTTGATCTGCGACTCGAGCTCGCCCGCCTTTTCTATTGGAACGCATTTTGAGGCAAAACGATATTTTTGGAGATACCATATACTTATACCACCGACAATTAATCCGGTTAATATTAAAGCAATTTCCATAATCTACCCTGTATGAAATAATATATTCAGAAAAGTGGCTTATTGTATTATCTATAATACCTTTTTCTGTTATGAATTGCCATCATCTGAAGGGAACAGCAAAAGTCCTTGTCCTTTCTCGGCCAGTTTAAGCGTCCGGTCCGTATAAAAACAGTCCCATTTTTTCAGGTCATATTCTGGCGCATCGGGCTTGAGCATCTTCAAATCGTACTTTGGAAAAAATTCCACTTTCAGCCGCCCAACGTAATGATAACTGCTGTTTATATTCCCCGGCTTCTTCAGCAAGCGGCGCAGCAGCGGCAACGCCGCTTTCCCGAGCTTCACTTTCAAAGGGTCTTGGGATTCGCCATCGAGGCCCTGCCTGAAAGAATTCACAATCAGGTCGACAAACTGCAGAAAATGCGATTCCTGCTGGTTGCTTTTCTTGTGGTCGGAGTCGAGAAATGTAATGGTGTCTTTCACAATTCGCACCTTTTCGTCCTTCACGTTTATTCGAAAAATAGGCTGCCAGTCAAAGAATGGGTGTGTCTCTTTGGCATCGCACCGGTCATGAATTATTTCGGTTATGCAGATGTTTCTGTACGATGCGAAGAATGATTTCGCGGCTTTAAGCAAAGCTGTGCGGAAAAAACGGTTGTATATATTCTCCTCTGAGCGGTCTGCTCCGAAATAGCGTTGGTCGAGTTTGGCCAAGTCCATCCCGAGTATGTAAGCCCGCACAAGCCGAACATCGTTCAGGAAAAAGTCAAGCCATCTGTTAGCCAACCCCGCCTTATCTTGCTGTGTAGCCCGAAGCTGTGACCAGTGGACTTCCGTGTCATTGCGCTGATGATAGTTGCAGAGTGGTCGACACTGCGCCCAATTTCCACTTAGATTCGGATTGCCGCATCGCGCGTTTAGCAACTTCTGAAGCAATAGCATCTCGTCCAACTGCGGCACTAGGAGCATCGCGATATAAAGCCAACTCCCTGAGCCACACTCATCGCAATAAACCCTCAGTTGTACTTCAGTTTGTGGCAGCGGACAGCCCGGAAGTGCATCTGCAACCGCTTTCTTATTCAGAGTAGTATAAGGGGTAACTTCCTGCATTCGTTCTTCTCTGACTTAATGTTCCCTATCTCTCGGCGGACAAGGGTCGTTTCCGGGTGCGATTGTATCCTTGCTAACTATTGTCCCATGACGGCCCATTGTTGTAAGCTCTCCTCCGCCCTGGTTATGAAGCATTTCTTTTGCTGCTTTGTTAGCATCGCCTTGTTTGTCGTGCAAGCTTGATGCCTTGTCTGCATCGTTGCGTTTGTTTACCCATACACCGTCATCACGACGATATACCGTTCGGTCTCTGTCTTTACTCATTTTGTTTTTCCTTTCAAATATAATAACCACATAATCATTTTGCTTTGGAAGCCAGAAGAAATGGAAGGTAGTGTGTTTTGCCGCAAATCGAACGACGACTACTCAAACCCACTCAGCGATCCATCAAAAGCTGACTATCCCTGTATTTCAATGCTAATAATACCCGCAAATCGCGTGCCATAGGGTGTATTTGCTCATCAATATCTGTAACTCCTTATCAAATCAAACTGTATGAATCAGGGCCTGCTTTTGAAAGTGCTGTCTGTCGGGAATATCTGCCAAATTGGCAGTTTTTTTAACTCTCTCGCCCTCCGTTTTTACAAAGGATAATAACCGAAAGCGGGCTGGCAAGGTGGCACTTAACAAAAAATTCCCAACAGTATCAAATAGTGTCACAGTATGTTGAGATTTTAATTGTTTGCGATAGTTTAGGTTTCACTCGAATAACCTGATAATACTTAGTTTTCGGGTTGTTTGAATCAGTTGTGTTAAACTATCTTGCCCATCCCATCTGAATCCCTTTATCTGTGCCACTTCTGCTGACGATAAACAGAACACGGTGCACGCCCTTGGCTGTAGAGTTTCTCAAAAGCCTTTCAATTGATAAACCGGCGAATTTCGCACCTCTTCATGTTCGGTGTCCAGCTTCACTTAGTTTATAAGTAAGGAAACAAGAAAATAAGGACATAAGGATGTAAGGAATACCAGACTAACACAGTATCTTCCTTACTTCTTTGCATCTTTACCTCTTTACTCCTTTGTACTATACTTACCACCATGGAAAATTCAATGTCTGATATCGCGAAGCATATACTTTTCAATAGAACAGACACCTCTCACGAGGATTTAGAATAACTTTCTAACAGCCATTATGAAATCCCGTCCAAAAAGAAGTTTACTGCAAAGCTATAAAATTCTGCTTGCCACTCGATGGCGAAAACTTATAGCGATATTTATTGTTTACCTGATAAAGGCCTCGCCGGCGTGGCTGCTGCCAATAATTACCGCTTTTATGATAGACCTTGCGGCCGGAAATGATCCTAAAAGAGTAAGTAAGCTTCTATTTTATTTTATTTTCATTGTTTTGCTCACCCTTCAGAATATTCCCACTCATATTCTTTATTCGAGAATGCTAAGCTCCGTTATGAGGGGTATAAGTCTTCAGTTGAGAACTGACCTCTGCAGGCAGCTTCAGAGACTGTCTCTGCTCTACCATAACAAATCAAACATCGGCAAACTTCATACCAAAGTGATAAGAGATATTGAAATTGTCGAGCAAACGCCTCGTTTAATTGCCGAGCAGATATTTGGCTTTCTCTGCCAGGTTACGATTGCCGTTATTGCTATAGCTGTTCGCAAACCCATTGCGTTATTGTTTTTCATTGTTGTCGTTCCCATCGCGGTAATAATCAGAAACATTTTTTCGGAAAAAATCAGTAAAAGCGCCAAGAGCTATCGTTACGCCATCGAGGTGATGAGTTCATCTATGAACGATATGTTGAATATGATTCCAATTACGCGAGCTCATGGCCTGGAGGAATTTGAGGTAAGCCAGATAGATTCAAAAATTTCAGCCGTTTTTCGAAGAGGTTTACATTTCGATACGCTCAGCGCAGTCTTCGGCTCATCGGCCTGGGTATCAATGTCAGTAATTCATATAATATTTATCGCAGGCTCCGTATACGCCTGTATGAAGGGATACATCAGCATCGGCGATATTGTGCTTTTTAATTCGATGTTCCTTATGCTGACAGGGCAGACGCTTGTGGTCATAGGGACGCTGCCGCAGCTTAGCCAGGCGGGAGAATCAATAGATTCGATTTACGAAGTGCTCGAATCGCCCGACCTCGAGGTGAACAGCGGCAAAAAGCCGTTTGACAAAATCAGCGGCAAAATTGAATTTGTAAATGTCAATTATCAATATCCCGGCACCAACAGGCACGCGTTGAAAGATTTTACTCTTACAGTCGAGCCGGGTCAGTCGGTTGCGTTCGTTGGTCCCAGCGGCTCCGGTAAATCCACAGTCCTTTCTCTTGCGCTGGGTTTTATCAGGCCCAACAGCGGCAAATTGCTCATCGACGGCAAGGATATTATGGAAATGGACCTGAGGACATATCGCAAATTTGTAGGGGTCGTAACACAGGATAGCATTTTCTTTTCCGCCAGCATTTATGAAAATGTTTCTTATGGCGATAAAGATACCAGTCCTCAGGAAGTAATAGACGCCCTTAAAGCGGCGGATGCGTGGGATTTCGTCGAAGCATTACCTGACGGTATTTATACGAATATTGGCGCAGACGGTCTGAAGCTCTCAGGCGGCCAGATGCAGCGGCTGGCGATTGCCAGGGTAATCATAAGAGACCCCAAAGTTATCATTCTCGATGAGGCAACCAGCTCGCTCGACATCGAATCGGAAGAAAGAGTCAGAATCGCCCTTGACAGGATTATGAAAAACCGAACAACTTTCATTGTCGCGCACAGAGTTTCGGCAATAAAAAATGTCGACCGAATTGTCATTCTCAAAAACGGCCGCATAACTGAACAAGGAAGTCCCTCGGAATTGCTTCAAAAAGATAATTTCTATTCAAGAATTGTCCATTGAGGCCCCCAGTTGAGATAAATATGGACAACAGTATATGGCGTAACAAACCGGTTTTTATCTTGACAATGCCCAAGGCAATGAATATAGGTATACTCATATTGATTGAATATTTTGCAGGATTGAACAAAAAAAAAATACGTAATCACATAAAGGATTTATTTTGTCTACTCGTAATAATCGCCTGAATAGATTACCCTTCTTGAATTTTAATTATTTCGAAGTCATTAAAATTTGAAGGATTTAAAATGGCAAACGTTATCTTAAAAGGTCTTACTAAAAAATATAATGAGGCGATTGCGGTAGCTGATTTAAATATAGAAATAAAGGATAAGGAGTTTGCGGTCTTAGTTGGTCCATCTGGCTGCGGGAAGACCACAACCTTGCGAATAATTGCTGGCTTAGAGGAATCAAGTGCAGGAGAGGTATATATCGGAGATAAGTTAGTAAATGATGTTCAGCCTAAAGATAGAGACATCGCTATGGTTTTCCAGAACTATGCTCTTTATCCCCATATGGATGTTTATGATAATATGGCTATTGGGTTAAAATTGCGGAAGTTTCCTAAAGAGGAGATTGACCAAAGGGTACAGGAAGCAGCCAGGATTTTAGGGATAGAAAGTTTATTAAAGAGAAAACCTAAACAACTTTCTGGCGGACAAAGGCAGCGAGTGGCAGTAGGAAGAGCTATTGTAAAAAAACCGAAAGTATTTTTATTTGATGAGCCCCTCTCCAATTTAGATGCCAAGTTAAGAGTAACTATGAGGGCGGAAATCAGTAAACTTCACCGCAGATTAGAAGCTACCATAATTTACGTAACCCATGATCAGGTGGAAGCTATGACTATGGCAAACAGAATATTTATAATGAATGAGGGTCGCTTACAGCAGTCAGGTCCGCCTCTGGAAGTTTATGAAAAACCAGTTAATAAATTTGTGGCTGGTTTTATTGGTTCTCCGGCAATGAATTTTATAGATTCCGACATTATCAAAGAAAACAATGAGTATTTTATCAAAGCCGAAGGCATGAAGCTGAAAATCCCTGAAAAATTTCATTCCAAAATAACTGATTATATAGGAAAGAGAATAATATTCGGAGTAAGGCCTGAAGATATTCATGACAAGCGATTCGTTTCTAACGCTGCGCCTTCTAATACTATAAAAGCTAAAGTGGAAGTAATCGAACCCTTGGGAGCAGAGATTTACATTTACCTTGCTTGCGGAAAAAACTCTTTTGTGGGAAAGATGGATTCTCGTACTAAAGCAGGAATTGAACAAGATATAGAGATAGTAATAGACATGGGAAAGACTCATATTTTTGAACCAACAACTTTATTGGCCATAGTTTAGAAAAGCTTAATTTGAGAATTGGTATTTAGTTTGAAAAACAAATTAAATATAAGGAGGTAAAACATGAAACGCGTCTCCTTGTTTGTAATGATATTTATCTTGATGGTTGTCATAATCATTGCTGTTGTTTCCAGGAAAAACGGGAAAACAACAATGCGAGGGGAAAAAACAACAACTACAACAGTAATCACCGAGACGATGCTTGCGGAAAGCAGAACATTACCTAAGGTTCTTGACATGCCTGAACAAATTGCCGGTGGCCGCCCGGTTGTAATCACTACAGTTGGTATCCCGCCCGACTCTCAGCCCGCCATATTGACTACATGGAAGGAGCAGGCTGCACGTTTCCAGCAATTGTACCCGAATGTGACCATACGCGGGTCAGACTACGCCTATTCTCCGGACTCGTTCGCTGCCCTGGTGGCTGGCAATCAAGTGCCGACTCTCTTCCAGGTTTACCTGACTGACCCAGGCAGGATGATAGACCAGGGAATATGCGCCGATCTGTCCAGTATCTTCACAGCGCAGAAACTTGATAAAGTATATAACCCCCGGCTTCTGTCCATGTTGTCTAAAAATGGGAAGGTGTATGGTATTCCGATGAAAGTTTACACCATAGGTCTGGCCTACAACATCAAGCTGCTCAAAGATGCCGGTTTCGATGCGCCGCCGAGGACGTGGGACGAACTTGTGACAATAGCCAGGAAGGCCACCAATCGCGACGCTGGAATAGCAGGCTTCTCATTCATCACGGATGGCGCAAACGCAGGAGGCTGGCATATGACGGTCATCGCTTACGATTTTGGTCTCAAGGATACAGATATTGTGGTCCGGCAGCCTGATGGAAAGTACAAGGCGGGTTTCAATAATGCTGCGATGCTTTCTGCGATGAACTTCGTGAAGGATTTGCGCTGGAAGCATGATGTGCTGCCGCGTGAGAACCTTGGCTGGGAAACTAACGGTCAGGCATTTGTTACTGGGCGGGTTGCTATGACGATAATGGCCGGTGACCAATTCATCGGAATTCGCCAGAACTATCCTGACGCAGATATGAGCAACCTGGGCTTTGTTCAGTTGCCGGTCGGCCCCGACGGGATAAGCTACACCCTGGGCGGTGGTGACATTGCTATGGTCAGCTCCAGCGCGACACCAGACCAGGTTGAGGCTGCGGCTTACTATAGGTTATGGACTTATTTCGACCCGAACGAAACCGTGATTTACTTTGAGATTGGCAAACAGGATCCGACAACTGTCGTTGGTGCCCCGTTATATCCGCGCTACGTAGGCCCATATCAGGCCGCCGGCTCAGCGCTTGAACGAAAATACGCCAACCTGCCGGTTGAGAACTACAAGCTGTACATGGATGGTATCGTTTCTGGCAAGGTCGTTATGATGTCTGAACCGGTGATTGCCGGCCAGGAATATTATCTCGCAGTGGGCCAGGCCGTCGGCAAGATTGTTGCCGGCGAGAGTATCGACCCGGCTGCCGTTCTCACTAAGGCTGCTGAAACTTATCAGGCGAATGTACTCGATTTAATAAAATAAGCTTTTGAACTGCCGTTGATTGTTGAAATTTAAAATCTTTCCAAGCTAAGAAAGAAAATCATGGATATGACAGATACTGTAGCCATTACCAGTGTCAAGACAAAATCACGCCGGCGTTTTAACTGGCGGGAGCAAAGATTGGCTTATCTTTTCCTCTTTCCAGCTTTGTTCCTTTTTGCCTTAATTAACTGGTACCCAATATTGCAAACCATTCTATACAGCTTTCAGGAGGTTAATCTTAAGGGTGTTCAAGGTTGGGTAGGATTCTCTAACTATGTCCGCATGTTTGGCAATCCAGTCTTTTACACCGTTTGGCAGAATACCCTTGGATATGTATTGCTAAGCATCGCAATTGGGTCGTTGGTTCCAATCGTTCTGGCGATTATGATTAATGAGATGCGCCGGCTATCTCCCTTTTTTCAGACGCTTGTTTACCTGCCGACATTGATACCGATAGTGGTTGGACTCATAGTTTGGAGGCAGATATATGCCCCCGAGGGAGGTATCTTAAACAGCCTGTTGCAGCTCATTGGTATTCCGCCACAGCTTTGGTTGCAGAATCCGGCCCTTGCCAAACCCGCGCTTGTTGTAATTATGACTTGGCTTGGGGCAGGAGGTACTGTGCTGATTTACCTATCGGGCCTGAGGGAAATTCCTTTAGAGCTATATGAAGCTGCTGAACTCGACGGCTTTTCCATACTCAAACGTATTTGGTACATTACTCTTCCTCATATTAGCGCCCGGATAAAAATTATGCTGGTTCTTCAGATAATTTTTGTGGCGCAGGTATTTACTGAACCTTTTATTTTGACCGCGGGCGGGCCGGCTAACAGCACGAGGTCGCCGGTTTTGGAGATTTACGATACTGCCTTTAATCAAAATAATTTCGGGTTAGCATCTGCATGGAGTGTCTCAATGCTGGTGGTTCTGTCTGTATTCTCAATCCTCTATGTGTTTCTTCAAAAGAAACATCCCGGCGAGGTTTAACGTTATATGGATTATTCTTCATTAACATTTTATTTGTTTGAATACTAATTTTGAAAGAAAAATTCCATGGCTGTTCCTAATCGCGGTGTTATGTCAAATACGGAGTGGCGTTCTCCGATTGGGCGATTCATAGGTATTATATATTTCGTCGTGCTGGTGATAGCCGCAATATTTGTTCTTTTCCCATTTCTATTTTCATTTACTGCGGGATTTAAGACAAGCATAGAAGTTTTTAAGCCGGGTGTTCATTTGTTTCCGGAAAAGTGGAACTGGAGGAATTATGTAGAGGCCTGGCAGCGTTTCAAAATGGTCAGGATGTTCATTAACACAGCCATTGCAGCAGGCGGCGGTGTGCTGGCGCAAATAGCGGTCTCGTCAATGGCAGCCTACAGCCTTGCCAGATTAAGGCCGATGGGCAAAAATGTCATCCGGGCCATAATACTGATAACCATGGCAATCCCCGGAATTGCCTACCTTGTGCCGCGTTATATCATTATGACGAACCTTCCATTTATTCACATTAGTTTAGTGAATAGTTTTTGGGGGCTCTGGATTCCATACGCCTGCAGTTCTTTTATGATTTTAGTGCTGACCAATGCTTTTGAGCAAATTCCCAAGGAATTTTTCGAGATAGCTCAAGTAGACGGTGCCTCCGAGGTGCGTATGTTCTTCATGATTGCACTGCCGCTTTCGAAATCACTCATCCTTGTGCTTGGGCTTCTGGCGTTTATTGCACTGTGGGGAGATTTTCTGTGGCCATATCTGATTCTGCGCAATTCTGAGCTTCAAACCGTCTCTGTACGATTATACACCCTGACGAGGAGTTTCCCTATAAATCTCTATTTAGCCGGTTCATTCATTGCCATGCTTCCTCCAACCATTGCTGCATTATTTTTATCACAGAGAATAAAAGGAGGCCTGACAATTTGATGTATAATTTGCCATGTTTGAATCCGGGAGATATTTGACAGGGACTAACTGCATGTCGAACAAAATAATCACTCTGGAAAGTGACAAAATTAAACTCGAATTAACACAGGCCGGTCAGATTAATAGTCTTTACAACAAGACGACCGGCACGGAGTTTTTTCATACCGATAAACCGACTGGTTGGAAGGTCATCACTTCATTGGGCCAATGGCGCGGGCATCCAATATCTGATTCTATGAATGTTGGTCGCATGCACTTGACTGGCAATCAGGCCCAAATCCAGTTCGACGGGTTGATTGGGGATGAGCAAACTCGGCTTGATATCATTCTGACACTGATGTACAAACTAAAAGGTGACCAAATAGAATTACAGGCCAGAATTGACAATCGTTCACCAGAAACAGTTAAAGAAATCTGGTTCCCATTTGTCTCCGGATTCAAAAAGATCACACCTCAATTAATGGACCATTTGACATTACCGATGGTTATCGGGGCAATTCTGGATGAGCCGGCCAAGAACCTGCCATATGGCCGGTTTGTAACGCGGGCCGGCGGGAAATTTTTTACACATGATGGCTGGTCACATTACCCGTTGCCCTATCCGGGAGTGGCTTCCATGGCATGGATGGACTTTTTCAACCAAGCCGAGGGATTGTATTTGGGGGTTCATGATGTGCATTGCCCCACCACCAGTCTGTTGGCTCGCGGACGGACAGATTTGGGGGATTTTCAGTTAGGCTTCGGCCGGTACCCGTTTGTCTTGCCCGGCGAACAGTGGGAATCTGCCATATACATACTTAAGCTTCATACTGGCGACTGGCACGCCGGGGCACGCGGCTATCGGGAGTTTACGGCTTCGCGCGGACATAACGTAGTTGCGCCGGAATGGATTCGGGAGATGCCAGGTGTACAGGGCGCTTTTCATATCCAACAGAACAAGCATATTATGCGTCCTTATGAAAGCCTGTTGGATATATTCCGAGCCAACAAACAGCGCGGCCTGAATTTGCCCCTGTTTGTATTTGCCTGGTTTAAAAATGGTCACGATTCAGATTATCCGGAATATGAGCCGGACCCGCGTCTGGGAGGCAAGGCGGCGTTAAAGAAAGTGATTAAGACTATCAAGGCCGAAGGAGGCCGGGTAATTTTATACACCCAGGGGCGATTGATTGATAAAAAAACCAGATATTACCGGGAAATCGGTTCACAGATTTGCCTCAAAAATGAGGATGGGGTGGAGTATGTGGACGAGTATTCCTTTAATGAAAGCGGAAACATTTATCCGGGAAAGATATTTGCCCTGGCGTGCCCCTCCACTGAGCAATGGTACGAGACCTTAAGGCAGCAGATTGACATGGTGATGGACCTTGGCGCCTCTGGAATCCTGTTTGACCAGATTGCCGGCGATCCGCCCTTTTTGTGTTTTGATCAGAGCCATCCCCATCGTAAGCCCGACCTGGCTTTCGACGGCAAAGTGCAGCTTTTGAAGCGGTTGCAGGACTATGCTGCTGCCCATGACCCGGAGTTTGTGATTATGAGTGAGCTGGCATGCGATGCCTATCTTTCCTGCGTAGACTTGAGCCATGGTTATGCCACCCATCCGCGGCCAGGCCTTGCGAGCCTGCGGAATTACCCAGAATTGTACAGATACACTTTCCCGGAGCACCGCATTACCAGCCGAGATGCATGTACCATCTATGCACTGAACTATGTTTTTGCAGCCGGGTTTATGTTGGAGAGTTTCTATTTGTTACAGCCGCCCGAACGAGATTATCTTGAAAGGCTGATAAAACTCAGGGTAAAGCTGAGCCGGTTTTTCGCGGAAGGTACATTCATAGATACCGATGGATTTTACCTCCAGCCAGAAGGACTGGCGGCAAAGGCATTTCTGGCAAATACAGGCGCAGAGAAAGCAATCGTGATTTATAATCCGCTCAAAACTAAAAATCGAGCGATGATGGAGGTTGACAGACAATCTGAAGACTGGCAGATAATTGGAGCTGGGATGGAAACGATGCTTTTAAAAACACCATTAGACAAACCTCTGGAATTTGAAATACAGCCCGATGAATTGAAGGTTTTTATAGTTAAATAGAAAAGGACATTTTTTTAACAAGTGAAAAACAAAATTAAATTTAAAAATATTAAAGCGATTATCTTTGATCCTGATGGTGTGCTTACCAATACTTCCGAATACCATTATAAAGCATGGAAGATGCTTGCTGATGAGCTTAACATACATTTTGACAGAAATATAAATGAAAAATTAAGAGGAATCCCGCGAAAAGAATCTCTTGAAATAATGCTTGGCGATAGGGTTTTTTCGAAAAAAGAAAAGCAAAGATTGATGGAAGTTAAAAACAACTACTACGTCGAGTTTTTAACGCAAATGACTCCGAAGGATATTTTACCCGGAGCATTGGAACTTCTACAGGAACTCCGTGAGGCAGGTATAAAAATAGGCATAGGCTCATCAAGCAAGAATGCAAAGATGGTGATTGATAAACTAAAACTTGAAAGCTTTATTGACGCGATCTCCGATGGCAACAGCGTAGATAATCATAAACCGGCCCCGGATTTATTTCTTCATTGTGCCGCAAATCTGAATGCAGCTCCAAAAGAGGTTATAGTAGTTGAAGATGCAGAGTCTGGAGTTGAAGCTGCGCTTAACGGTGGGTTTTGGGTTATTGGATTAGGACCTGTCGGCAGGGTAGGAAAAGCTCATATCGTATTTCCAAGCTTTGAAAATGTTCATCTTAAAGATTTTATGAATGTTTGAGGAGGGAGCATTAATATGAAATTTATCTTAATAACTCTAATTGCAGCTGTGTTATTAACATTTGGAACATTTGATTGTCAGGCTGTAGAGTCAGCAGCAAATTCCCTAATTAAAAATGGGAACTTTGCTCAAAATATGGATTATTGGTCTTTTGCGGCCAATGTAGCCAATGCCGGCGGCGCAGCAACTGCAAGTGTGGAAGATGGTGTCTTAAGGATTGATATTAATAATCCCGGAAGCGCAACGCATGCAATTCAGTTAATACAAGCACCAATTGAAATAATATATGGCTTAAGATACAGAGTAAGTTTTGATGCAAAAGCTTCTAAAGATATCGCGATAGATGTAAAGGTTGGAGGTGTTGAAAACAGGGGCTGGGCAGACTATACAAACGGGGAAAGTATAGGAGGCACTATTGCATATCTGTCAAAACAAATGGAAAACCATAGTTTTGAATTTGGTATGGAGGAAAGAACCGATCCAAACGCAAGGCTTGAATTCCAGCTTGGAAGCGTGTCACCTTCATCAGTATGGCTTGATAATATCAAAGTGGAAGTAATTGGCAGAAATACGGCGAAATCAGTTGATCCGAACCTCTGGGTTCCAAATCCAAACAAGATAATAATACCAGAAATTAAAAACAGAGGAGCAAAACTGCCGTTTATTCAGTATGAAGCAGAAAATGCAGCCACAAACGGATCGATTCTTGGACCAACGAGAAAATTCAGGGAAATTCCGAATGAAGCATCCAACAAAATGGCAGTCAATCTCGATTCAACAGGTGATTATGTTGAGTTTACACTAAAAGAAAAAACTAATTCATTGGTGATAAGATATTGTATACCCGATTCCAATGACGGAAAAGGTCTCACATATCCGCTTAGCCTGTATGTTAATGGAACATATAAGCGTGATATAATTCTTACATCTGAATATGCGTGGGTATATGGCCGTTATCCATGGTCAAATAATCCTGAACTTAAGGAACCAAGATATTTTTTTGACGAGGTAAGCATACTATTGCCGGAAATACCGGCAGGGTCAAAATTAAAACTACAGCGCGATTCAAAGGAAAAGATAGATTTCTGTATAATTGATTTGATTGATACGGAAGTTGTCGGAACTCCTTTAACAATGCCTGAAAACTTTCTTTCAATAACCGATTTTGGTGCCGTACCGAATGATGGCAAGGATGATAGTGATGCTTTCAATGCATGCCTGAAAGCCGCAATTGAACAGAAAAAAGGTGTATGGATGCCGGCAGGTGTTTTTAATTTTTCCTCAGGAGAAAGGCATATAGGAAATGTAATCATCAAAGGCGCTGGAATGTGGCATACCGTAATGAAGGTAGAGGGAAATACATTCTGGGGAAATGGAAACAGTTTTGAAATGCATGACTTTGCGATTTACGGAAATACAAAATTCAGAATAGATACGATATTTGAAGATGGCTTCAGAGGCGGCGCCGGCCGGGGTTCTTTGATAGAAAATATATGGTTCAATCATCTTAAAGTTGGGGTGTGGAGTGAAAAAAATACCGACGGGCTGATTATAAGAAATTGCAGATTCAGAAATCTGATGGCAGATGGGATTAATTTCTGTCTTGGCACGAAGAATTCAATTGTCGAAAACTGCCACTTCAGAGGCACAGGAGATGATGCAATTGCAATGTGGTCTGCAGCTTACAACGGAAACCTTTTGCCAAGTGAAAACAATACAGCAAGATTCAATACAATACAGTGTCCATGGTTCGCAAACGGTATTGCTGTATACGGAGGGAGAAACCATACTGTTGAAGATAATGTTATCTATGATACAATCGTAAACGGTGCAGGAATTAATATAAGCAGCGATTTTTCTCCTATTCCATTCGGTGGTTTTATAACAGTTCAGAGAAATACATTGATACGATGCGGTTCCTATGTGGATAAATATAAAAGTCCAACGAAAGGCGCTATATGTATTTACACACCAGGTCGCCATGATCTTGAAGCGGATCTGACGGTAAAGGATGTAGAGATATATGATGCTACATATGATGCAATTACTTTTGAGGGAACAAATCGCGTTCTTAACGCGAAATTTGAAAACATTTTTATAAACGGTGCCGGAAAGTGGGGAATTAGAGCTACCGGAAAATCTGCCGGTTCGGCATCGTTCACTAATGTAAAGATACAAAATGCTGTGTTAGGATCTGTGAAAGCGCATCCGCAATTTACTATCGAAAAAAAGGAAGGGAATGTAGGTTGGTAAAATGGCAAAAGTCGCAGATAAATATTTAAAGATTGATCCATGGGAAATTATTGAAGATAGATTTAAGCCTGAGAATGGAAGAGTTTCTGAATCAATTTTTTCTCTCGCCAATGAATATATGGGAGTGCGTGGTTATTTCGATGAGGGCTACAGCGGAGATAGACTTATCGGAAGTTATTTTAATGGTGTGTTTGAAGAGGGAAAAGCCATCCCTTCAGGTAATTATAGGGGAATGATAACACGTACCTGCTTTATGGCGAACACTGTTGACTGGCTGTATACCAGGATTACTATTGATGGAGAAACTCTGGATATCGCAAAATCCAATATAAAAGATTTTGCACGTTGTTTGAATATGAAGAAAGGTATTCTGACTCGCGATTTTATCTGGATGACCTCTTCGGGTAAATCTGTCAAAATATCTTTTGAACGTTTCCTGAGCATGACAGATCCCAAGTTAGGATGCCAGCGTGTCAGCCTTCAACCTGTCAATTTCTCAGGAAAAGTGAATATCAGAAGTGCTTTAGATTTTTCAATAATTCATGAGTCCTGTGGAAAGAATTTATGGTCATGCCCCCAGAAAAGGAAGGAAGGCAATATTATATGCATTCTTGGAAAAACCTTAAAAAGCGGACACATGTTATTTTCAGCCTTTCAGATTCATGCTTCTTCATTCAAAGAGATGCAGTTGGTGGAGAATGAGAAGTTCATCGGTATTGATTTTGTTATGGATTTAAAACAAGGTACGAATTCAAATTTTGAAAAGATGGTGGTGAACCATACCGAAAAAAATCCTGAGGTAAGTGTTGAAGAGGTATGGTCGCAAGGGATGAAAATAGCCGCAGATTTTAGCTCCATATCTTACGATGCCGCATACGAAAAGCAGGTTGAATACTGGGCAGATACATGGGCGAACTCCGACATAGTAATAGAGGAAGACCCCGAAAACCAGCAGGGTATCAGGTATTGCATTTTTCAGTTGCATCAGACCTATCATGGGGAAGACCCGAGTTTGAATATCGGGGCAAAAGGGCTTACGGGAGAGGCATACAACGGAAATACTTTTTGGGATACTGAGACCTATTGCCTGCCGTTTTATATCTTTAATAATCCGAGAGCTGCACGCAATTTACTGGAATACAGGTATAAGATGCTTCCAAAGGCAATGGAGCGCGCAAAAGAATTAGATTGCCAGGGCGCGTTTTATCCGATAGCGACCCTCGACGGCAGCGAAACATGTGCTTTGTGGCAGCACGCGAGCCTTCAGCTTCAGGCGAGTACGGCAGTTGCCTACGGAATATGGCACTATGAAAAACTGGTTAATGATAAAGAATTCCTTTACAGCAAAGGGGTAGAAATGTTGGTGCAGATAAGCCGCATGCTTGCAAGCCGGGGTCAATGGGGACAAAAAACCGGTAAGTTCGGGTTTTTTGCTGTGATGGGACCGGATGAGTTCCAAATGATGGTTAATAATAATTGCTATACAAATATAATGGGAAAGAAGACCTTTGGATATACTATAAAAGTTATAAACGAGATGGAAACAAATGCACCCGAACAGTTGGCCGGCATAACCGAAAAGTTAGCTCTAAAATCTGAGGAATTGGAATGCTGGAAGCAAATGGCCGAAAAAATGCTTATCCCGTTTGACAGTGCCACAGGGATATATGAACAGCATGACGGTTTCTTTAACTTGCCTCATATTGACATACACTCTATTCCTGTTAAGGATTTTCCTCTCTATCACAGCTGGTCGTATGACAGAATTTACCGAAATGATATGATCAAACAGCCTGATGTTTTGATGTTTATGTTCTTGTATAACCAGGAATTTTCTCTGGACGCTAAAAAGGCCAACTACAATTATTATGAACCAAGATGTATACATGAGTCATCACTTTCCCCGTCAGTCCATTCCATTCTGGCCGCAGAACTCGGAAAAAAAAGAGAGGCTTACGATTTCTTCAAATTTTCAACCAGGCTGGACCTTGATAACTATAACAGAAATACGGCGGAAGGGCTCCATCTCACTTCAATAGCGGCAGCCTGGATGAATATAGTATATGGTTTTGGCGGTATGAGGTCTGATGGGGAAGTTCTTGTCTTTAATCCGTCAATGCCGGAACAATGGAAAGAGTTTTGTTTTAAACTGGTTTATCACAGTTCAGTTCTAAATGTGAGAATAGGTAACGAACATGCCGAGTTCAAAATATTGAAGGGAAACAGCCAAACTATTCGAGTTTATGGAAAAGAATATAACATCCATGAAAAAGGAATTACGGTAAAAAATCTTAAATAGAGTAATTCATATTACTGAATACAAGAAGGTTATTTTATGCAGTGGATTTTAAAAAATCATAAATATAACAGAGAGCAATTAGAGCTTTGCGGCAACAATTACTTGCTAGCAAACGGTTATATGGGTTATCGAGGCACGCTTGAAGAATACACAAAAGAGCAGCATGTCGCCTGCATCTTAACAGGTATATATGACCAGGTGAGCAGTAAATGGCGAGAGCCCGTAAATGCGCCAAATGGCTTTTACGTGAAAGCTTATTGTAATGGAAAGCCTGTTACTGTTCTCGACAGCAATGTGAAAGAGCATACACAACTGCTTGACTTTAAAAATGCGGTTCACAAAAGGAAAACCGTCTTTAAGGTTGACAATAATGAAATAGTCATAACATCAGAGCGTTTCGTATCACTGAGTGATTTGCATCTGATGTGTATGAGGTATTCTATAAGTGCATCCAAAGATTGCGAGATTACAATTGAAACCGGCATTGACGGCGATGTATGGGATATCAATGGACCGCATTTAAGGAACCTGTCCTCGCGATTTAAAGACAATTATTTAGTTTTAAAAGCTGTCACAAATGAGCTTAGGCATACCATCGCCGCCGTTGAGGGAATTGATATAAACTTCGGACGGCAAAAAATAAATAAAAGAAAAAATATAATTACACGATTGATAGAATTTGAAGCTGAGGCCGGAAAAGAATATGCTTTTTCAAAATATGTTTCTGTCTTTACCACTAACGACAATTTCGCAGATCCGGTCAAGGCCTGCATCAACTCTTTGAATAATTGTTTTAAACAAGGCTATGCTGATTTGTATGACAGACATCGAAATCTCTGGGATAAGAGGTGGGAAAATGCTGATGTGATAATAGAGGGCGACCAGAAAGCTCAATTTGCCTTAAGATTCAGTATATACCATCTGTTAGCCGTGGCGCCTGTTCATTCGGACAAGATTTCAATACCGGCGAGGGGGCTTTCTTCGCAGGTCTATAAAGGCGCTATCTTCTGGGACACTGAGTTATATATGCTGCCTTTCTTTATTTATAATTTCCCGGAGATTGCCAGAAATCTGGTAAAGTACAGAATTCATTCACTGCAGGCCGCCAGAGAAAAGGCTAAAGAGTATGGGTACAGGGGGGCTTTTTATGCTTGGGAAAGTCAGGACAATGGGAAAGAAGCATGTACGCATTTTAATGTGACAGATGTTTTTACCGGCAGACCGCTGAGGACTTATTTCAGAGACAAACAAATACATATCAGCGCCGATGTGGTTTATGGCATCTGGGAGTACTATAAAGCGACAGGGGACGAAAAAATATTATTAGACGGAGGAGCTGAAGTTATACTCGAGTGTGCCCGCTTTTATTATTCACGCGCCTATTTTAATAAAGATAAAAAACGTTACGAAATTCTCGATGTAACAACCCCGGATGAATACCATGAGAGAGTAAATAATAATCCTTATACCAACCGAATGGTCAAATATACAATTGATGTGGCGATCGAAACAATTGATTTGTTAAAGAATAAATTTAAAAAGGTTTATAAAAATCTGATAAGCCGAATGGATTTTCAAGATGATATTGAAGAAATAAAAGATTTACAGCAAAACATATATATACCCCGCCCATTGCAGGCCAATGGCATTATAGAACAGTTTGACGCCTATCTTACACTGGAAGATGTAAGTTTGAAGGAGTTAAAAGCAAGGATGGTCAAGCCTAATGAATATCTTGGCGGGTCTAATGGACTGGCAACAACTACACAGATAATTAAACAGGCTGATACTGTTCTGCTTTTAAATCAATTTAGTGAAGAGTATTCATATGAGGTAAAAAAAGCTAACTGGGAGTATTATGAACCGAGAACTGAACACGGTTCAAGCTTGAGCACCTGTATGTATTCTATACTTGCAGCTCGGTTGGGAAAAACAGAATGTGCGTATAGATATTTTATGAAGACAGCCACGATTGACCTTGAAGGTAAATATAAACAGTATGTTGGAACGTTATATATAGGCGGAACGCACCCGGCTGCAAATGGAGGAACATGGCTGGCGGCTTTATTTGGTTTTGCAGGGCTTGAACTCAGTAATAATACCCCATCAGTCAGACCGCAATTACCTGAAAAATGGAAGAGGATGAAGTTTAACGTCCAGGTTAAGGGTAAAAAGTTTACCATAGAAATAACGAAAAATAAGGTAAAGGTAACGGAAGAAAGCACTAAAAAACCGGTTTTTTTGAATAATATTTGACAAGAGCAGAGGTTTTTAGTTATAATGAAACAGGTTGTTTAATGGTTTAGTTCTACCGGTAAATATTTTTGGCGGGGTTATATGAAAAAGAGGGTGACTCTGATACTTTTAGTATTTGCGTTCACCATCTGTTGTAACTCTCATGGAATCGCCAGTGCAAAAAAAATTATGGCTCACTACATGCCCTGGTATCAGTCCCAGCCCGTCAGCGGATTCTGGGGCTGGCATTGGACCATGGGCGGCTACTTCAGTCCGCCGACTACATACGCATCACACTACCACCCACTCTTCGGGCCATACGACTCCAATGATCCACACGTATTAGCATCTCAGGCGCTCTTGATGAAGTTCGCGGGGATTGATGGTATGATTGCCGACTGGTACGGCATTGCGAATTTTTGGGATTACGGCCTCATAAGGGACGCCACGAATAGCTTTATCCCGTACATAAAGGATGCTAATCTTGAATTTTCCATCTGCTATGAAGATGCGACTGTGGGGAATATGCTCAATAATGGTTACTTTACCCCCGCCACCAGAGCCATGGCTGTTGCGCATGGCCAGACAGTAATGCAGTGGTTGCAAACTAATTATTTTACTGACCCATCGTATCTGAAAATAGACAACAGGCCGGTATTGCTTTGCTTTGGGCCGCAATTTTTCACCGACGCGGAATGGACCACATTGTTTAGCGTCTTGAATCCGAAACCGCACTTTTTTACTTTGAAATATAGTGCGTTTGTGGCCTACCCCACAAAAACTGGCGAATTTGACTGGCCGAGCCCCCAAGTTGGTACAACACCTGCGTCACCTACGCCTACAACACAGGTAATCTCTGATATCAACGATTTTTATATCAGGGCTGCTTCTCAGCACTGGGGACGTTACTGGGAACATTTCATCGCTGGAGCTTTCTCGAGATTTCACGATATTTACGCAGAAGCAGGCGGTTCATCTTATGGTTATATTGATGCTAATGGATCATATGGAGCATATGGAACATCTACCTACCATTATACCTTGGAGAGGGCATTGCAAAGCAGCGCGGATATCGTCCAGCTTGTAACCTGGAATGACTACGGTGAAGGGACAATCATTGAGCCAACAGTAGAGGATGGATATCTGTACCTGGAAATGACTCAACAACTGCGTAAAGAGTATGTCGATGCTAATTTCCCCTACGTGGCTGCGGACTTAAGGCTGCCCGTGCGGCTTTATACGTTAAGGAAGGCAAATCTCGGCAACCCCGCGGTTATGGCTCATCTGGCTACAGTAGAAGATTACTTGTTTGCCAACAATCTCAGTGGTGCAAAAGAATTGCTTGATCAAATTGAGTGCAGCGCACTTCATGTTTTTACATCTGCCTGGCTGAGTGCGCCCGGGGATGACAATTGGAACCCAGCCTGCGATTTCTCCCTGCCGCCTGATAATATTATCAATTTCTTTGACTTCGCTGTTTTCGCCGAAAATTGGCTTACCGAAACACTTTGAACTATTACAAGTGATTAAGACACAAGCAATATTAAATCGCCATTGATGGAAATATTTATTTAAGGAGAATCGAAACAAAATAACTGTTTTTAGTCGTTAGGCGGTTTAGATGTGGTATCTCTTATAATAAGCCGTTCGGGCAATTTAACGATTTCCGGTTTTCTTAGTTCATAATGCTCAAGCTGCCTTATTATTAATTCAGCGGCGGCCTGGCCCATCTCCTCAGACATCAAATCGATAAAGCTCATACTCGGACTCATAATGTTACAGGCATGCTGGTCACAAAAGCATATAATGCTTAGTTTTTCCGGCACAGAAATATTCAAAGCCTGAGCAACCTGCAGAAGATTAATAGCCTCCATATGGCCATAAACAATGATGGCAGTTGCTTTGTCCTGCAAAACGGTTTTCTGTATATAATTTACTGCGGAATCATGTAAATTCTTATAAGTCTTTACGGTTGAAGGTGGTTTTTCATGGCCGAGCATAGGTGCTAAGCCGTAAGCTCCCATTTGTTCTAAATATGTCTGATGCCTGTCATGTACGCTGCTGTGCCCTTTCAAAAACGCAGGAATAGACACAGCACCATTTTTCGCCCACCAATAATCCACGGCAACGCATTCCGGACCGGCATAAGCTATCCTTTTATGTCCCAGCTCAACAAGATATTTAACGGCTAATTTCATACCATTAACATCATCCGGAAGAACTTGAGAACCTAATTTTCCTGCAGGTCCGTTAATTACGACGTAGGGAATGTTCGTTTGCTCCAAATCCTCAATAGTTGCTGGATTGCAGCGAGCGAGAATTACAGCAGCGCTGACACGCCAGGGAGGAAGCTCGCTTTTATTTTCGTGGTGGAGAGACATATCGAGGGTGATGTTATAATCTTCAAAATCGGAATCAATCATCGATATGATTTTGTTGACCGCGGTTTGATAAATATCGCCTAAATCGTGCAATGCGTGACTGCCGCCTAAAATATGAATCATTTCTCTGTTCAGCTTGGATAAACTCTGCGCAACCAAATTCGGGCGATAACCAAGTTTCCGCGAAACACTCAAAATACGGTCGCGAACTTCATCGGTTACGCTAAAACCATTGCCAAGCTTATTATTCAGCACGAGGCTGGCCGTTGATTTGCTTACGTTGGCTGCTTTGGCAACATCATACAAACTTATTGCTTTACGACGCATTTTAATCTAACTAAATTATCCGAAATTTCCAATTTAACTTCATAAAGGGCATTTCTGCGCGTTTTGATGGTTACTCCTATATAATTCAAATCCTATCATACTAACGCTGCATCTCAATTTCAACTAATTTCCTAAAAAACCGGCACCCCGTGTTGCATTAAACACAGGAAAAGCCACGTATTTGCGTGAAGAATCCTCTTTCTCCCTCTGTATTGGCACACCGCCAACGTTTACCACCATTACAGAAACCGATTTTGAGCAGTCCATCGTCCCAGCCTCGCAGGCATTGTCAAAAACGCAACTGCTTGATAGGGGCGAGTTCGTCAGGTACTCCAGATTCTTGAGTTGGGTCAGTATCTTTGTCATGGCACTGGTAGATGCCGCGGAACGTTCTACAACTCTGCCAAAAGCAACATATCTCATGGTATGACCAAGTATCAAACGCTCCGCATCGCTGGTGTCGCCATAGGTTTCAAGCCTGCTTTGTATCGATTGCCTGAGCAAAGCGGCAAGGCCGTGCTGGGTGTTCTTAACCGTTCGAATGTCACACAGTTCAGAACCAGTGGCTGAGGTTAGGCCGAGGATGTCACCAAGCTCTCTGTAGGCCAGTAGGCTGGCATCGCTTGCGACTTTTTTTCTATGAAATTCGAGCTTCACCTTGCGGTCGGAATTGAGCCTCAGAGCGTCCGTGTGTGCTTCACCAATGGGGTTCTTCCATAAAGAATGGTCGAAACTGGCTTGAGTGGTCTCCATAGGTTCTATATTACCAAATCTCAGTCCATTTGTTATGCACTAAATAAGGGTAAAGGGGGTGAGCAAGAACAGATTGTTGTTAATATGTGAAAGATTAAAAACCGGTTTATTAAGATTTATAAACCGGTTAGTAAGGCAAAATAATTTAAAAATATTGTTTTTTTTACTTGCAATATGGTTTGATTAAGTGGATAGTACATAATGCTTGAATAGCCTAAAAACCGGTATTTTGATTTAAAAAAACCGGTTAGTAGGATGCAGATAGCTTAAAAACCGGTTTATTAAGATTTAAAAACCGGTTAGTAAGGCAAAAAAATTTAAAAATATTGCTTTTTTTTACTTGCAATATGGTTTGATTAGGTGCATAATACATACTCGATATAAGCAATATTGGTTTACAAAAAGTTTTGCCGTTTTGCACATAAGTAAAATAGAAATATGGTAGGGTAGGGTAAGGAACTTTTTGTTATGAGCAAACAAAAAGGAGAATTTGACACGGCAGAAGTAAAGGTTTCTAACCGTGGAAGAGGCAGGTTTCAAGAGGCGTTTACGTTAGTTGAACTTTTGGTGGTAATCGCCATCATTGCATTATTGATGTCGGTATTGCTGCCGGCCCTGAACAGAGCCAGGAAACAAGCCAAGAACGCTATTTGCTTGTCCAACCTCAGGCAATGGGGCCTTGCGTTTGCGATGTACTGCGATAATAACAATGGTTATTTCTTCAGCGGCCAGGTCAACGGTTCGTATGTCCTCGGGGCGAATTTTGGCCGATACTGGAGAGTTCCCATGAAACCGTATTGCAATAATGCAAAGATGTGGCTCTGCCCCGAGACCGCAAAGCCACAGTTTGGCGAGGAAATGACCCCGCAGGGAGCTCTGTCCAATGTAGCATGGGAATACGATGGTGATATAGGCAGCTACGGTCTTAATGGCTGGGTACTCAATCCATCATCGGACGCAACCACCATCTTCGGACGCACTCCCGTTTCAAACTCCTGGAGAACCTCTCAGATCAAAGGCTCGAGTAATATACCCGTATTTGCAGATATGTGGTTCGTTGATGCCTGGCCACTGGATAAAGACATACCTTCACAGTCAGAGAACTGCCCAGGCGATGACGAGACCTTTGTCAAGAATGAAATGCAGCGTGCTTGCGTCAACCGACACAATGGGACCGTAGATACCCTCTTTATGGATGAGTCTGTCCGGAAAGTCGGACTTAAGGAACTGTGGTGCTTGAAATGGCACAGAACGTATAACGTCAACGGACGGTGGACCCAAGCTGGCCACGTCCCGCCTGGAAATTGGCCGTTATGGATGCAAAAGTTCAAGGATTACTGAAAAGCGATCGCAAGTTTAAAATCTACAAGCTGATGGCGGCGTAGGCCCACGCATACCCACACCCGGCCAGCCGGCAGCGAGAAGAAGGACGAAGGAGTGAGAGTAATGAGGAGAAGGAACGAGAGTGATGATTTTGATGCTAATGCTCAGGATGAGTATTCGCCTTTCGTTTTCCCCGGCATAGACCCTCACGTCTTGAAGTCCATTGAATTGAATGTGGTGAAGAAAGTGGATAAAGGGTGCTTTGCACTAAGAGCAGGGCTTTCGCGGTTTTGGCATTTTGACTGAAAGCTCTCAGCGGTTTCTCTCACTGGAAGAGAGGGCAGGCCCCATTAAAAAGTTATTTTGACAAGCACGAGGTTATAATGGGTGAAAGTCAAAACGTAGTGCTTGTTGTTCAAGATAGACGCAAGTGTAAATAGAGTGTGTTTGTCGAAAACGTATGAATGTTTGTTCTGGCTTGTAGCCAAAGCAAAGAAGAAGTTTTGGTTTTTTTAGAAGAAGGAGGAGTATTATGTGTAAAAAGTTAGTATCTTTTGTTTGTGTCCTGGCGCTGGCGTCCGCGAGTTACGGCGAAGTAATCGGCGACTGGGGAAGCGGTCTGGACGGCTGGGTCGATCAGGGTGGTGCCACGTTAAGCGACAGCACGATGGGGCTCAAGGTGGCAGTTCAAGGGGCGGCTTGGTATAACCCGATTGTCGATAAAGTCCTTAATACCGGCCAAATTGCTTCTATTCTGGATGGCACATACACTAAATTTTCAGTAGATGTGACGCGATTTGCTGCCGAAGGCTGGTCAACAGTTGATGCGGGCTGGGGCTGGTGGACTCCGGAAAGCCGGCTATTTTTCTCTCTCAGTGCAGGTGCCTATAACCAGTACAACGTTTTCAAAGCAGTCGGATCTGGACGAGAAATATTAGGCGCCAACTGGTATCCTTCGACCATCCTTGACGTTTATGCTCCCGACAATCATCTCCCCTGGAGAAATGGTGTGCAGTATGCAGATCCGGATGGCATGCTGACTGCGGAATGGTTACTCGCAGGTGAAGTAGCCAATCTAAAGGCTCAGTTAACCGACCAAGGTTACATCTACGACGCAGAAGGTAATATCGGCTTGGCCGGCATGGATCTTAAGCTCATCGCCAATGTCACTTGTTGGAATGGTGTTGGTCCCTCGACTTATTATCTTGACAATGCGCAGTTGACTCCTGAGCCGGCAACGATGGTCCTCCTGGGTCTTGGTGGTTTGGCGATGATTCGCAGGAAACGCTAATACGCTAATTACTTTCTAAAAGTATTAGTTAGCCAATGATTTTGTATTAGTTTGGGGCCTGTGCCTGGTGAATCAGCGTAGGCCCCAATTGTTTTTATGGGTAGTCTGGGTTTACAGCAAGCAATTGGAAATAGCGTCAGGATGAGACCGAATGAGACAAATCGCTTAGGTGCGAAAGAGTGAAGGGGCAAAAATGAGCGTTTTTTTGCAGAAATTTACAAGGAGAATTGACAAAAATTTACTTGAAATAATAAAATTGTGAAATCTGTAAGTTATGGTCATAAGGAAGAGATGGAAATTGTCAGAAAAAAAAGAAAGGGAAATTATTATGCGTAAAAAACTTATTTATCTAATTTCTTTTATTGTGGCGCTGTCTCTGGTGTCTATAACCTACGGCGACGGCTTCTTGATAGGCAACTTTGAAGGCGGCAGTATGGACGGATGGGGCCCTGAGACCCCCAGCAATCCCCATATCACGCTAACCTTCAGCACAAATGGGGCTACATTAGACGGCAACAGCCTCAAGATTGCCGATTCTACCGGTAACGACTTTGATCGAGCTGTCGCGTTCAGCCTGGTAGCAAACAATGACGTTAACGAATTCAGGAATAACCGCAAGGTTTCGTTAGACCTTACACGGATATATGGTGCCGGCAACTGGGGGAACTATGTTCTTGGCTGGAGCGAATTCCATATGGTAATCGAGGCAGGCAGCACAGATGCCAACGTCGGTAAAGGTGTATGGGCTAAGGGGTGGGAGCTGACGCAGATTGCAAATTGGGGCTCTTGGAATGGGGACGGCCCGAAGACCTTTATATACGACTACTCTACGCTTCTCAATCAGATCGATTTTAATAACCTTACATATTTGGGTATTATACTCTGCACGAATTGGGGTGGGTATAGCCCAGGCGGGGTTTACTATGTTGACAATGTGAAATTAGTCGGCGATGGGACGGCTTACGATCCTAGTCCGGCTGACCATGCGGTGGATGTGAATACGACGTCTACCCTTGGCTGGACAAAGGGAACAGGAGCCACCTCGCAAGATGTATATTTCGGCACTAATTTTAACGATGTAAACGACGCCAACAGAACTAATCCGCTGGGCGTACTGAAAAGTCAAGGCCAGATGGCTAACACTTATAACCCCACTCTGGCGCTCTACACAACTTACTATTGGCGGATTGATGAGGTCAATAGTCTCGGCGGTATCCGAAAAGGTGAGGTTTGGTATTTTATGACCGCGTTCACCGGCAAGGGCGTTGTGATAGGCGACTGGGAAAATGGAATGAACGGATGGGAACCAACGTGGCAGGGAAATCCCACTTTTAGTTATTCTGCAACAAAAGGAGTCACGTCGGGAAGTTACAGTCTCGGTGTACAGATCGCTAAACTTGACACTGACGATCCGGCCTACTGGATTATCCAGCGGAGAGGGGTGTTGGATCTGACCAATATGAAGCTTCAGTTTGATGTTACAATGTTTAGTTCGGAATGGAGCGGCCAAACTGTCACCATCGGGCCGCTGTGTGTGCAGACCGACGCCGACCCCGATCACACCTGGAGGCCGTACGATGTCAGTGGAACAGACAGGAATAACGGCACATCATTAGGAGCTTCATGGAATGGGACGGGTAACTGGTACGCAACCTATACCGTTGATTTTACTGGGCCTACACAGATAGCGGATGGGTCCAATACCTACTCTGATTGGGCGAATACGAAGAGGATGACGATGCTCCTGGCCCTTCAGACTGGTGGCCAGGGCTCAGGGCATATTTACCTTGACAATGCGCGATTAGTCAATGTAAAACTCGCTGGTAACCCATTGCCTGCCACCCTTGCGACAGATGTGAGTAAGACGCCTACCCTTAGCTGGGTAGCGGGAATGGACGCCACCTCGCACGATGTGTATTTTGGCACCGATGCAACGGCTGTGACCAATGCCACTACATCGAATCCACTTGGCGTATTTAAAGGCAATCAAGCTGGAACGACCTATTCTCCCGGCCTGCTTGCAAAAAATGTTACTTATTACTGGCGGATAGATGAGCAGCCTGGTCCGTGGAAAGGTATGGTCTGGAGCTTTACCGTACAGAATTTTGAACTCGTGGATGATTTTGAGAGCTACCTAGCTAATCCAGGCAGCGTTCGATTATACAACAACTGGATAAAGGGTGGTGGTGGAACTGTAGGTTATCCAAATTTCAACTATGCTGAAACAACCATTGTTCACGGAGGCCTGCAG
>Ga0187866_1000480_pt1 | contig 46623 bp, 33 predicted proteins | sample June2016WEW_11_1_3_FD_133013 | JGI IMG/M metagenome (GOLD analysis project Ga0187866, IMG submission 133013) | Peatland microbial communities from SPRUCE experiment site at the Marcell Experimental Forest, Minnesota, USA - June2016WEW_11_150 | ecosystem: Environmental > Terrestrial > Soil >...
AGGAGAAGTTTCCGCTGTATCTCAAGGAGATGGAATTTCGATATAATAATAGGAGGGATAGTATCTTCAACATGCTCGCTCAAAATCTCTGTGGTTCAGTGTCAAATCGTTTATAATTACCTATTTCTAATATCGATACAAAATTGGATTAACTCTCGGATTGACTCCTGATTGCTTCCTTTCCTATGCCAGACAAGGCCCCTCTCGCGCCCTCTAATGCATTTTCTGCGCTTCCTTCAGCACCAGGGCACGGTATGCCCAAATCTGAACCCTCTGAGGGCCTAGGGGGCCAAGAATAACCGTAGACGCCGAACGCGTCGCTACGAAGCACCCCGTGGCCCTCGACCGCCGCTTCGTCCACCCCAGGCCGGAGCAGAAAGAGGACTAGGCCGGCCGGGACCGCCGGACGCCAAGCCCCGCTGGCTAGGCGGGGCTTTTTTTATCCCAGAAAAAACCAGGGCTGGTCCATACCAGTCCTTAGTTCGGCCCGAGAACGGCCAGCAGAGGCGCGGAGAGGAGCTGAGGGGAAAGGATTGAAAGGGGGGCTGGTCGGGGACTATAATATTAAGGGCGGGCGTGATGAAAATAAGAGAGCTCATTTCCGTAGGTGTTTTTCTCGGTCTATCTGGAGGAATCATCGTTGGGGCCAGGCCGTCTTGTTACCGGCACGACCAAGAAGAACAGGAAAAGCCGAAATTCTATGCCCTCCGGGTTGTCTCCGAAAAGAATGTCCAGAACGCAGAGGATTCCCTGGGCGCACCGGACGGCCGCTTTGCGGAAATCCGGCCGGGCGGGCAGCTCGTCCTGCCCATGGAGAAAAATTTTATCGACGTCGGCACACTAGTCTGCAAAGGAGAAGAGAACTACGGCCTCGAAGGCCGGGTTCATATGCAAGACACACAGGTCGAACAACAGGAATACGCCTGGATGATTATCAATCGAGAGCCTTCAAACCGCTTTGATTTTATAACGGTCAATCCGTCTGGTATGGGCGGTTACGGGCACATGACCGCGAACATGATCCGGATCACTAACATCGGCACTAAATCCCTGTTTGTGGACGCCGTAATCGGATACAGTCTGGAAGCGGAAAGAAAATAGGAGACAGTAGCCTTTAGAAGTTGCACATTGAACGGGGGTAGGTCGGGAAGGAGCAGAGCCTATGAAGTATATCAAATCAAGCTCCCGCGACTTTCGGGACATGTTCGAGAACAGCATATCGGTCAATACTATCTCCGAGAAACTCGCATGTTGTAGCCCCAATGATGACGCAATGGAAGTACGAAAACACATGGATGCGCAAGATTTTGACGTTCTGGGCGTCAATGATAACAGGCAGGTTTCGGGATATGTGGAGAAAACAAATCTAAGGGCCGGAAGCTGTAAAGATTATCAACAAATCCTTCATCCGTCTCAGCTTATAGCAAACTCCACTCCTTTGATCGATATCCTGCCAATTATGAAAGAGAATAGCTGGATTTTTGTTCTCGAGAAAAATCATGTAACTTCGATAGTTACGAGGGCGGATCTTCAAAAAGCCCCCGTGAGAATGTTGCTGTTCGGCCTTACTACACTGCTGGAAATGAATATGCAGAGGATCATCGAATCCTTTTATGCACGTGATGCCTGGCAACATTACCTCTCATGGGGCCGGCTCGAAAGGGCACAAACACTCCTGGCCAAGCGGCGGAGGAGGAACGAGGCGATCAGTCTCTTGGATTGCATACAATTCTGCGACGAGGTTCATTTAGTTATTCGCTCCGCGGAAATCAGTAGAAAACTCGGAATCCCAGATAAACGCACAAAACAACGGCTTGGGGCGATTGAAGACCTTAGGAATAGACTCGCCCATGCTCAGGATATGGTGACGGGATCATCCTGGGAAGAAGTAATCGATCTAACCGAATTCATCGGTTTTCTGATCCAACGCTGCGAGAAAATCGGGAATTTTAGTAAATAAATCGCTGCCAGTGTCCTGTCGGACGACAGGGTTTAGTGGAACTTACTTTGGATAGATAAATTGCACTGGTTTTTATAGCGGCCACTCTATTTCGGCACTAAAAAAATGGGGAGTTAGGCAGTACAGCACGCGTCTAGGTCGCGTATTTAGCGCAGAAGCTCTCTGTAATTCTCCAGAGGTCAGGAATGAGGATTTCCCCAACCTTATGCCGGATCTCCAACGAAACCGACCCGTAAAACGCTTCGGCAATCCCGCCCGTGATGCAGGCCAGCGTATCACTGTCGCCGCCGAGAGAGACAGCATTCCGGATAGCGTCTTCATATGAGGTGGAATCCAAGAAGGCAATGATTGCTTCAGGCACCGACCCCTGGCATGATTCATCGAAGCTGTACGACGGTCGGATCATGTCCACAGTGCGTCCGAGGTCGTACCCGAACCTGGCCGCGATTTCGGCCCGGATAGTGTCCTTATCCTCTGCGGTCCTGGCGAGAAAAACTGCCAGCGCCGTGGCTTGGGCGCCTTTGATGCCCTCGGGGTGATTGTGCGTAAACTCAGCGGTCAGGGCGGCCTCGCGGAGGACGTCATCGATTGTCTCGAAAGCAAATCCGACTGGACTGACGCGCATAGCGGCCCCGTTCCCCCAGCTGTTGTATGGCTTTGGATCATCCGAGCTGAGCCATCCGATGAAGGAGCCGCCATAGCCGGCATCCGGGCAGCGCCTGCCAAAGTCCAGGACGGCCTTGCGGTAATCGCCGTCCGTCAGGATGGCCTTGGCCACGGCCACGGTAAGGACCGAGTCGTCAGTAAAGTGGCATGCCGCCTTAAAGAGGGGAAATTTCTTTGATTTGATCTGCCGAAATTCGTAAACCGAACCGATGATGTCGCCGGCGATCGCACCTATCATATTTTGCTCCAAACAAAAAACTAAGTAAGGTGTAAGGGATTGTCAAGGAAAAGCACTAGCTCAACTCCTGGGCTTGCTCTCATTATTCCCGGACCGATCTAAAATAGGGCAGGTTAAAATGGACGGAGCACAATAACGCCTCAATGACGGTTCTCATCTCACCCGAGAGACGCGTTGGCACCGACCTCGGCCTCCCGCGGACGGCTGAATTGGCTCTGGATAACATGACTGGCTAAAGTTCTATCGCTTTTTAAATAACTCATCTAGGTAATGCTCTAATTGTTTGCGATTCACCGTTTTCTGGTCCGTTTTTAGCTGATCAGAGAGCCGCCTCAACAATGCACTGATTCTTGAGGGGTCCTTGGTCGCGTGCTCTTTGATAGCCCGGTGGACACGGTCCGAAACCTCATCAGGCACATGGTGGGATAGTGTTACACCAACCATCGTTGGGAACATACGGTCAAAAACAAGGTCGGCTTGGACTGGGGTTGGAGCTAGGGATATGTAGTTAAGCAAAAAATCCGGTCGAATGTAGCAGCTGATCGGATACCGATCGCCAAAACATTTCGTGACGGCAAGCTGAGTCGTGGTGTCCTTAGATAACCACCAAGTACGATAGCCGAAGATGTTACCCTGGCCCTTTTCATTATTTTTCTCTCGAAGAGCGTAAACGCTCAAAATTGTCTGCGCGTCGTTTCCCGCCTGTTGTTCTGATCGCTTGTGAGGCTTGAGCTCGGCAGTTAGGCGCGATAAATCCGCCGGGTCTACTGTAACTCCAAGTTCTTTATCTTCTACGTATCTGATCCCGTACTGATTGTGGAGCCAATCAATCATCTCCTCTTCCATAGTGTCCGGCGAGCCCCTAGGGGTAACAAAATTATCAATGAACTGTTCAAAGCTCCATATCTGCCCATTCGCCAAGCTATAGAAATAGGATCGAAGCAGAATTTCTTTTATGTAAGGGATTGCTGACTCATTCGAATAAACGTGTTCGGAACCTCTATATTCTTCTTCATATAGCTTTAACGCAATTCGTATATGTCCCAGCAATTCCTGCAGAATGACGCGATTGATAAGAAGTTGTACGCCTGCATAGTTCGCATTGACCAGAAGATTCCAATGCCTCCGGTGTATTTCCCTCAGAGGGAACTCCGATAGCGCCGGGATTAGAATTGACGTGCAAACGAACACTTTTAATTTAGAAGCCAGAGACGAAAAATAGGCGCTAATCTTCGGATCGCATTGGACAAGGAATAGCATCATATATGACTGAGCCAATCGTCTTAGAAACGTGTGCTCTTCATGGGTTCCCCTATACACAATCTCACGGATCGTGCTAAGAAGTGCGCCCTTTACAGCTACGCGATTTGGTGGAATTACCGAGCTTGAATCTACGACAATACTAATGATGTCAGGTAGCGATTTTTCTACCGCATCACTATTCTCCGCTTTGATTATGAAATCAGAGAACTCCAAACCTTGTTGCTTAAATATCATGTTGAACGTCGTCTCCAGAAGAGACAACACATCTTTGACTTTTATATCCGCGGCAGATAAAGTCCGTCGCAGGCGTTGTTCGGCCGAGTCGATGAATATTTCATACAATGCGCGATCTTCGAGATTTTGTTCTTCAAGCTTCAGGCGTGTATCGTAAGGCAAGCAGTACTTATCGATAGTATGATGATGGTTAATCCGACGAGGTTTCTTGGACAAAACATCTAGTCTATCCTCAAGCTTTGCCTCTATAAGTTTCGGTGGAAATGAAACAATGCTAGCAATCTTCTCGAATATTTCATCGCGGCTCATAAAGATCATTTTTTCTGGATCCGTTCCTTCCAACGCAAACAGAACCAGGCTGTCCACAAGAAGGTCATCGAGTCGAGTAGCGTGTCCGTACTCTTCCCACTGCTGACGCAAGAAAATGTAAAGCCTCGGGTCGCCAACGAAGTCAGTAATAATAGAGGATTTCCCCGGTTCCGAATATTCATGATAATATGAGTCGATAAATATCTGATATGTTCTCACAGTTCCCGAACTTTTATTAACATTGCCACGAAACCAGGCTCTGTCTCGACACCTAACAACAATTCCGTGTTCTCTGTAGATCTGCTCTTCTAGAACATCCTGGTCTTCGACCAACAAATTGGTAGCATAGAACAATCGCTCACATGTTATACCATTCTTCTTGAGTATCAGGATCGTATCCCTTATCTTAGTTTTAGCGTTTTTTTCTATTGATATCTGATAGATTGTCTTGCCATCGGTTTTAAGTCGGGAGCAGTGTTCTAGACCATCGATAGCTCGATCACCAGTTCTCCCAATAGGAATAAACTCGATCCCGATAATCTGACATAACATGTCCTGGGCGAACCGTTCAAACAGATTACCGTCTGTAATCTTTGATATCGCGTAATCAAAAGCGTGGGGGTTGACTGATTCCATGTTTTGGCACTCCAGCATTGCCTTTATTATTGCGCATTCTGACAAAGGACCGCAACCCTAATACTCCAATTATGGTTGCTCATAAAGACAATAAACGCGGTAATCCTAAGCACGACCTGACATGCTTGGAACAGCGCATTAAGACTAATGGCCTCGCCAGCATAATTAGTCCGGGTTTAATCCAGCGTAACCGTTGACATCATTGTGCGGCCAACGGTATATTCCCAGTGTGGCTAGGAGGGGAGAATCATAAGCTAGTGTTGCTTTCAAAAAACTACACTCGAATCTCTGGTGTTCTAAGCGGCTCTTGAAGCGGCATCCGGATTGTTATGTTGGTCCTTAGCGTCATCATTCGACTACAGGGGGAATCACTATGCCAAAGACTACATCCTCATTGATCGACGGCGAAAACATCTTATACCACTATCTTCAGAAGGACCTTTTCGAGTCCGACATATGGCTATTCCAAATGCTATGTGCACGCCTTGTCGCCGGTTTGGGAATATGGCTCGATCCAAAAATTTACCAGAGAATGCCGACCCTCCTGCCCTTCGCTGTCCGCGATCCAACTTGTCGTAAACGCAAAGAGGGGGATGTCGAGGCGTGGGGAGCGCCAAGCGAGCGTGGCTATCTCCGGGATGACAACACGCTTGTGAAGAGCATTCCGAAGTCCATGGTTGTGTCTTCATCCAGGCAACCACTCTATAGCGGAAAGCGTGTGGGTAACGGGTTTGTGGCTGCCCACGTCTGGCGGCAGACGAAAAACTCAGAGATCGGTGCCCTTCTTGCCTCGCGAGACCCATGGACAAACAGTTTCGTTCCGAATCTGGTCTGGCTTCCTTCCGAGGTCGCCAAACTAAGTGATAGAGAAGGGACATTCACGCAACTATACCTGCAGGCGCTCTCGGCCAAGATTTACCGGAATCAGGAAGTATCTTCAGGGATGCGGCCATTTGCGGACAAGGTCTGGAACATGCTCGACGTCCCGACGGGGATTCCCGAGCAAGGACTGCCGAAGGTAGGGGACTTGTCCTTTTTCCGAGCTGAGGATGAATTCATCCGAACTCGAAGGCAGTCAATCGCTGATGTCGTAGCAGCATATAGAACAGTACTCTCCGGACAAAGGCTCACCTCAAAGGTGGTTACGACACGCTATGGAGATGGGTTGGCGTCTGTGCCCAAAGATCAATTAAGCAAAAGAGTTGCGGAGCTTGAAGCTTATCTCGATGCAATTCCGAGGGTTAAATAATCGGTTGGTGCGGACGGCTGACCGCTGCCGCAGAGCCATGCAAGCGGTCCGGTCAATTGATTTTCGTCGCCGAAGCTGCGGCTAAGGATCTCAGTCGCTAAGAATTCTCTTGTGGCCTTGCGGACAAATACCGGTGTAGCAGTCAAAGCAGCCGTCATCGAATTCCGCGAAGCTTACGTAATGCTTCTTGCAGTAGGATTGCTCACACTTAGGGCACCAGAATGGTGCGAATTCACGGTCGATTGCATATAACTCAGCCGCATTCCCGGCGAGCAAAGCCGCCTTTACGCGATTGACCTGGTCATGAGGGACACTAACCGTTCCGGCCGCTGGCCCGCCGTCAATGGCAAGTCGTGTCGTTTCTTTGAAAACCATACTGATTCCGGGTGGAAGACCCTTTGGTTCAGGGGTCAAGCGAGGATCGGGCTGACCAGGGACTGCAAGAGTAAGGGTTGACGCTACCTTCCCACAGACACCGCAACGGAACTTCGAACTTACAGATCCCTTTTTTTGCCGATTCGTCATCTGCCTGCAAAATGCTGCATTTCAGTCTCAGCCCAGTTAACTTCAGCCGCAGGTCGCGGATCGTGAGCGGGATTCGGGCGGACCGCGCTCACATTTACTTACCCTACTCCAATATAACAGCTGTGATATGCGATTTGCAAGGCAGCCCAAATTCAGTTGGCCAAGAGCGAGACCTGCCCGTCCGTTACGAGCAGGGCAAATTTCACCTCCATAATATGAGAATCCCCGCTCTTCGTCTGTCTCTGAGCTAATGAGGCCCTTTTCCGGCGTTACGCCGTCCCGCACAAGCATGGGGGCTGGTCGCTAGCCTCCCATCGGCCTCCATTACCGCCAATTTGCCCCAAGCTGATCGCCTCTCTACAGGCGCCCAGAACCAAATTCTGACTATCTGACTGCGGCTCATAACTACTTGCCAAAATCCGGACAGATATGAAGCGGAGGATCAGGAAAAATCATCCATTAAATCACCTGTAGAGAGGATTCAGTTGGCAGAGCCTTCATAGATAATGACCGATGCTTCTGGGATGGGAGCTATGTCGAACTATCTGGCCACTGGCTCATTACGATTTTCATTCCGAGCGACTACCCCACGGTCGCCTTTAGCATGGAAGGAGAAGATTATGGAGACACTCCGGAAGTCATTGATAGTTTTTATTATCTTCGTATTCGGAATCTCGGTTCCTTCCCTGCTTCTGTCGCAGGAAAACTTGTCTGAGATTGTCAAAAGAGTTAAGCCGTCTACCGTGGTTATCCTAACCTATGACAAGGACGATAAAGCCCTCAAACAGGGAAGCGGGTTCTTTATAAGCCGTGAAGGCGATGTGATCACTAATCGACATGTGCTTGAAGGAGCGATCAAGGCCGAGATCAAAACGACCGGAGGAAAGACTTGCCCTATCAAGCAGGTCCTGGCGGAAGATACGGAAGGAGATATTGTTCGGGTCTCGGTGGATATTCCTCCTGGCATAGCGACTCCTCTAAGGATTAGTGGCTCTCTGCCTTCTGAGGGAGAACGAATTATCGTCATTGGCAGTCCTTTAGGGCTTGATCAAACAATCTCTGATGGTATTGTCTCGGCTATCCGGGAGATCCCGGGTCATGGGAAAGTCGTGCAGATCACTGCACCAATATCGCCTGGTTCAAGCGGAAGTCCCGTGGTCAATACTAAAGGCGAGGTTGTTGGCATAGCAACATTTTTAGTGCGTGAAGGGCAGAATCTGAATTTTGCAATCCCGCAAGAGAGGTTGGCTAAACTTTCAACTGGAAATGGAGACGGCCTTGCTGAATGGACAGCGAAAATACTGGCCGCTCGAGATGTCTCCGTAAAGAAAATTCTTATTGATGGGATCAATTTTATGCTAAGAGGAGACTACGAGAAGGCTCTGGCCTGCTGTGAAGAAGCACTTAAAATTGATCCCAGCCGTTCCGGAACCTATTGTGCCATTGGTGAATGCCATTTTCATTTGACCCATCATCAGGAAGCCATTGAGGCCTACAAGCAAGCTATCCGTTTCAAGCCGGATTCTGCCGAGGCATACCTTGGAATCAGCCGTAGCTATTTCGGCCTGAAACGCTTTCAGGAAGCCGAAGAACCTTGCCTGGAAGCTATCCGTATCAAACCGGAATATGCCGAGGCACACGAACAGCTTGCTTGTTGCTATTTTGAACTGTCTCTCTTCCAGGAATCCGTAGAGGCTTTCAAGCATGCCATCCGCATCAAGCCGGATTATGCTGAGGCACACTATTTTCTTGGTGTTGTCTATTTTCTGATGGGTAATAAAGGTTCCGCTATGGATGAGTATGAGATTCTAAAAGAACTTGATGCGGACCTGGCAAACGGACTCTTAAATGTTATTAACAGACGAGCGATCGGGAGCGTAAGCAATCCATTTCCTCCTGGAAACGTTTGCTTATTTTGACACCTTTCCTTGCCTAACTACTCCTGGGGGCCGAACGGGTCCACCCCTAATGCCTGGAGTGCTTGAAGACCCGGGCAAACCACTCCGCCATGTCACGCCGGTGTAACAAAAACTGCTTAAATCTGCCTAATTCTGATTAACGGTGCTTAAACAAAAAACGTGATTTTTCCCATATGGAAGCGATTTCCAGGGGAACCCCGATAAGTTCTTGTTTGGATTCGAAGTCCACTCCCCTACCCTCCTGGATATATGGGGGAAACCAGATTTCCAGGGGGAAATGCCTAGTTTTCCTTTACGCACCTTTAGTCAGAATTAAGCGCGTTTAAGCATTTTTTGTGACATGGCTGTGACACGGCGGAGGGGTTTACCCTACTTTATATAAGACTAGGAAAATGAACGCTATTTTTGCACGCCTCCGGATTCCACCATCGAGAGGCAGTGTGGCCTACTCAGGCAGCAAGTCCAGCTCCCAGGTTTTCTCTCATTATGCGTAGACCGATTTGGTGGGAGAAGATCAGGAACTCAGCCCTTGATGTAGCCCCGTCGGCTAATAACCTTGTAGTCCTTATCCTTGACCTTGACGCTGATCGTCCTGAACTCTCCGTCTTTCGAGACGGATGCCGGCGTATAGGAGAGGAGGTAATACGTCTCCGAGGCCTTCAGGGCGTCCCGGATCGCGGCAGCGGGGTCTTGGGTGCTCTCGGCGATGCCGCCCGTGGCCGTGGCTGCCTGGGCAAATATCTTGAACATGTCCTGGGATAGATCCCGCATGGTGATGCCCCCGAGTCTCTCCGGGGTTCTTCTCATGAAGAGGAAGTTGAGGTCGGCCGAAGAATCGCAGTATGCCTGGACGATCTTTTGCTGGTCGAGGGAAAAGTCCTGGTGAGGGGTCTGGAAGAGATCATGAACCGCATCGAGGATGTGTTGACTGTCCTGGTTGTTGTCGATGAGCATGTTGAGCATCGTAGGACTGATTGTCGGCCGGAATTCCTGCTGGTAGAATAAGAAGACAAATTTCCGGCCGTCCTGTTTCTTGAGCGCCTGAGCGAAGCCGATGATCTTGTCCTGGTCGAGCATCCGCAGAGACTCCAATTTACCGAGAGACTCCCGGTATTGAATAAGGAGCTGTTCCAGTCCCATAACCGAGTCGGACACATCGGATTCTTCGTCGCCCCCGGCAACGGGGCTCAGTCCCTCGATGCTTCCAGCCATCCGTCTGAGTTCTTTGATGAGAGTCTTATAGATGAAGTTCGTCTGGCTGATGTCTTTTTTGACGATATTGTCCATCTCCTTGGCCAGGACGTCCTTCGGTCTCTTCGCGAAGGCAGCAGGCGTGAGCATGTAATTCCGCATCGTCGTCTGGATCTCCATTGTGTCGCCTGGCAGGAGGGCGTTATTGAAAAAATACTGGAGGGCTTCGGAGACTTTGGGATTGTATTCATACATCTGGAAGAGCAAATAAAAGCGTCTGGCCGTGACGGGTAAGGTGGGGCCCTCCCCTTCCTGGCGGGTGACCGCGTTCCTATCGACCTTGAAGAGTGCGTCGATCCTCTGAGGGACGCCATTCTCCAGGAGCTCGAAATCCCGCAGGGCGAGGCCGTCGACGAATTGTCCACCATCTAGAACCCGTACCACGACGCTCACCGGGGCGGGGGACTTCTCCTGGGAGAGAGCGGGGGAAAGAACGAAGGCCAGAAGGGCGGCCGGAAACATTGACCCTAACAAGATGCATTTCTTGGTCATCGCCATGCTCCTTAAGGCAGGGATGGAAGATAAATTAACGCATAAAGGCGAATCCCCTGTCTTTTACCGCATTTTTATGCATAAATAGTGCCAAGTCTGACTTACTTCCGTATCCCCTTGTTCTTCATTCCAGGATACTCGGTTGACGGGCAATTGTGTGAAGAGCTTTACAATGCCCTTTACTCCCAGTGATCCGCCTCCTTTATATCTTCAGCGGCTCCGACTTCATGTATTCGATATAGATCTTGACCAGGTCCTCGTACTGGAGCTCCTCGCGGGTCCGCTCCATGACGAGGCGCCCTGCCTTCATAATCCCGATCATGCTTATGCCTCCAGTCCTATCTTAGATCGTATCTCAGAAACGCTACGTAGGCGCCGGCGAAGAACAGGACTCCGTAGACCCCGAGCAGCACAAGGTCAACCCAGACAGCGGCCAGCCGCTTGAGGGTTAAGGCAGACCCCCTTATTACTTTGCCGCTATCCTCGACCAATGCGATGCCACGCACTGCCAAAGACCGGTTCTTTTGACGAAGACATCTGTCCATCGTTCTTGGCCGCTGGTATCCTTGCCCTTTAGCTTCCCTTTGAAAGTGTTGCGGCCAGTGACTACAGCCGTGTCTCCGTAAACGCGGACCTTCATTTCATCGGCCACCTCGGACGATATCACATCCTCGCCGGACTTTAGCGACGCCAGAAATTGGGCCTTACTCAAGAAGGTGCCATCTTGGTCCGTCCCCGTCCAGTTATCTGCCAGAATCCCGTCAAGGAATGCCACGTCACGTCTGACCATGGCATCGTTCCACTCATTCTCCAGCTTAATCAACTCCTGCTCTACGCTAACGCTCTTTTTCCGGGGCGAAAATTCAGTTTGTGCTAAGCTGGCCGCTGCGAATACCAAGACGACGAGGCTGACCGCAAGAGCAATGCGTTTCATAAAACTCCTCCTTTCTTGAATCTCGAAAATAGGGCTACCGTCTAGCCACTTGCTCTTTACCGTACGTCATATCTCAGAAACGAAACGTAGGCACCAGTGAAGAAAAGCAGTCCGTAGATTGCGAGCAAGACGAAATCGATCCAGACCGCCGCCAAGCGCCTCCCGAGCGCCACGGGCTCGGCCGGAAGCTTCGGCGCCGGGGCCTCCCGGTCGATCTTCCCGCCGCCGTGGGCGACCTGCTTGAAGCTAATCATGTCGTACTTGCTGGCGACGTCGCGGTCGACGATCTGCTTGTATCGCGAGCGGGTTTCCCGCCAAGCCGCTTCCTCGGCGAAGCCCGTCCCGGCGAGCTCCGTCAGCACGTGGACGAGGCAGCTCACGGGCGACAGCCTGGCGATCGTCCGGGCCGCGGCCGCCTGCGCGGCCCGCTGATCGTCGAAGACGGCGTCGATCTTGTCGAGGTCGGCGTTGAGCCGGGCCGCGAACTGGCTCCTGAGGTCGGCCTGGGCCTTCGCGTAGGCATCGATGGCCGGGTCCTTGGCCCGCGCGGCTTTGTAGTAATCCTGGTATGACATATCCTTGACGCCGGGCATCGAGGCGGCCAGCTTGTCCACGGCTTCCTCGACCTCCTTTTGCGATTGACGGCGGACCTGGCTTTTCTCGAGCTCGATGACCTGCTGCGACCTGATGGGCCGGACGAGCTTGGCCAGGACGACGCTCCCTTTGGGAAGGATCATGGCCAGGGCCACCCAGCACGAGAGGAGGGAGACCATGGCGGAAACGGAGCTCCGGCTTAAGCTCGAGACGAGCAGGCCAAGCCCGTAGAAGACCATGAGGAAGACGAGCGAGGCGGCCACGCCGATCCCGAACGGCGCCCAGGTCCCGGCCTCCCGGAAGGGGTCGATGCCCAGGGCTGTCGTAAGCAGGATGCCCGTCAGCACCCCGGCCAGGAAGGCCGCTGCGAGAAGGGTCCCTCCGGCGGCCATCTTGGCGGCGATGACGACCGGCCGCGGCACGGCGTTGGCCATGACCTGGGCCAGAGTCCGCCGCTCCTTCTCCCCGACCACGGCGTTGAAAGCGAAGATCATGACCAGGACGGCCAGGACCGTGGTCACGATGAAGGCCAGGTCGAGGCGGCCGAAGAGCGCGGTGAACGGGTTGTCGAGCCGCCGGGAGTTGTTGAACTGGACCCGGGCCTCCAAGCCGAAGGCGCGCGCCTCGACGGCATTGGGCAGCACCATCTCGACTCCGGACGAGAGCAAACCAAGCGCGGCCGGCGGTCGAAAGGCCAGGCCGCCGTTCATGAGGAAATCCTGGACGGTCTTGCGGAGTTCGGCGTCATCGCGGACGGTGTCGTCGTAGACCTGCCGGCGGTCGGCGTAATCCTTCTGACTGACGCTGAAGCCGAGCGGGATGACGACCAGGCAGATGATTAGGGCTAGGAGGAAGCGGTAGTTTCGGATGTTCTCTAGGAGCTCTTTCCGGTAGATGATCCTGAACACGGCTTTTCTCCCTATCGGACGTCGTAGCGCAGGAAGGCGACGAAGGCCCCGGCGAAGAAGATGAGGTTGAAGAGGACGAGGAGCACGATGTCCGGTAAGACATCGCGGACGATGGCCCTTGGCGCGGCCGGGACATAGGTGAACACGGGCGCCGCGGCTTCGACATCGGCCGTGCTTTCCTGCCCAAAGCCTTGCTTGTATTGGATCATACGGTTTTTGTTGAAGATGTCCCGGTTGAGGGTCTCCTCGAAACGGCGGACGCCGTTCTGGAACTGCTCGTTCTCAAGCCGTCCTGTCCGGCCGAGCTCGGCCAGGGGGCGGATGAAGGAGGTGACCGGCGACAGCCGGGCGATGGTGACGGCTAGAGTGTTCCTCCTGTTCTCATGGGCATCGACGTCGCGGTCCATGGCCCGCCAACCTTCTTCGAGCTGGGCCTGGTAGCGATTCGTGATCTCCTCCTGCTTTTTCGCTCCTTCCTTGGCCGCCGGGCTGGTATCGTCGTCGGGCATGGCTTGGACCAGGCGGTCTATCTCGGCGTCCCGCTCCTTTTCGATGCTCCGGCGGAGCTGTGCTTTTTCCAAGGCCACCCGGGCCTCCGACTTGCTGGGCGTAACGATCTGGGCCAAGGCCGAGCTCAGGCGCGGGTAGACGCCGTAGAGAGAGACCCAAAGGAGGAGCAGGGCGACCAGGGCCGGGACGGCCTGCTTCGTCAGCGCCGAGACGAGGAGCCCGAGGTTTAAGAAGGTCCCGATGAATAGGACCGCGATGAGGACGGCTAGCCCGATGGACGTCCCAGCCCCAGGAACGGCCGTAATCGGGTTCCCCTGGACTTCGATAAGAACGAGGCTCGCTGCTAAGGTCAGTAGGAATGGGATTAGAATGACCAGGGCGTTGGCCGCGGCCTTGGCCAGCAGGACCTCGGCCCGGGGGACAGAATTGCTGAGGATCTGCCGCAGCGTTCCCTGCTCCTTCTCTCCGGCCACCGCCCCGTAGGTCAGGATGACGGCCAGGAAGCTCATGACCACTGCCACAACAAAGACCAGGTCGAGCGGACCGTAGAAGAACTCGTAGAGGTTGTCGCGGCCCTGGTTGTTGCTCAGGCGCATGACGGCCGGCGGCGCTCCGTATTTGTACTGGGTCTCCGCGATATTCGGGCTCAGGAGTTCGAGGCCGAGCGAAATGAACGAGAGCGGCGAGGGCGCGGCGAAGGATTTGGCCCCCTCGTTGAGCACGTCGCTGACCGTCTTCGTTCCCTCCTGGTAGATCCGGACGGCATCACGATAGTTCTGGAGACGGGTCCGGTAGCCCTTCAGGCTGACCTCGACCCCCAGGGGGATGAGGACCAGGCACAGGGCCAGGATAACCCAGAAGCGGCGGCTGGCCAGCGCATCGCGAATTTCCTTGATAAAGAGCGTGCGCGTCATTGGGATTGCTCCGTTATATCTTCAGCGGCTCGGACTTCATGTAGTCGATATAGATCTTGACCAGGTCCTCGTACTGGAGCTCCTCCCGGGTCCGCTCCATGACGAGGCGGCCTTCCTTCATGATGCCCACCCGGTCGCCGATCTCTTTCGCCCGGAAGATGTCGTGGGTCGACATCAGGATGGCCTTGCCCTCTTTCTTGAGCTCGTTCAGGATCTCCAGGAACTCCTCGGCCGCCTTGGGGTCGAGGCCCGAGGTCGGCTCGTCGAGCAGGATCCCCGGCGCGTCCTTGATCACGGCGATCGATATCCCGAGCTTCTGCCGCATGCCCTTGGAGAAGTTCTTGACCCGCTGCTCGAAGGCCTTTTCTTGGAGCGAGACCCGGCGCATGACTTGGTAGTAGTCGTTCTTCGAGAGGTTCGTCTTGCCACCGAGTTTCGCGAAGAAGTCGAGGTTCTGGCGGGCGGTGAAGTTCCCGTAGAGCATGACGTTCTCCGAGACGAAGGAGACGTACTTCTTGGCCTCGAGCGGGTCCCTGGTGACGTCGATGCCGTTGACGTAGCAGGTCCCGGTCGTCGGCGGGATGAAGTTCAGGAAGAGGTTGATCGTCGTCGTCTTCCCGGCGCCGTTGGCCCCGAGCAGGCAGTAGACTTCCCCAGGGTAGATGTTCAGGTTCAGGTGGTCTACCGCAAGGATGCCGTCTTCGTAGCGCTTGGACAGGTCGTCGGCCTTCAGGATGGGTTGTTGGTTTGCCATGTTTTCTCCCTCGTTATGGAAGAGATTTCATTTTCTATCCGCTATTTCACCGGACGTCGTAACGCTGGAAGGAGATAAAAACGAGTCCGAACATGATTGCATTGTACAAGATCAGGCCGGCTCCATATGCCGCTGCGTTCTTGACGCGCTCCAGGAGTCGCGGGACGTGTTCTTTGAATTCGGGAACAGCCGCGAAATCAAAAGGCTTTTTCGAGACGTAATCGGGATGGAAATAAAGATGGGGACTATCATTATCCTTCATATCCTGGTCTTTGAAAAACCGGATCAAATCACTCTGATATTGAACGACCTGGCGGCGAAAATGCATGAAATGCGCCAGGCCCGTTCCCGCCGTGGCCGACGCCGCGTACTCGAACAGAGAGGCGGGGGAGACGCAATTTGCGGCCATGAACGTGCTAACCACCCGCATCTTCTTATCGAGATAGAGATCAAAGACCCTTTCCTCGGCCTGCGTCGCCTCGTTCGTAACCCTAACATTCAGTTTCGTGGACTCAGCCTGGGGACTTGAGGTCACCATATCTTCGCCGCTGTGTCTGTTCCAGACCTCGCGACCCGCCAACCGGGCCTCTTCGGCAATCGCCTTCTCGGTCGGCACGGAAAAGGACCCAAGGCGGAGCAGCGGCCCGGCCGACTTGGGCAGGACGACCACGATGAAGACCCAACATAGCAGACAAAGGACAAGGCTGTTCTTGGAACTGCCGGTAGCCGTCGAGCAAAAAAGTCCGAGGAGGATGAAAAAGGACAGATAAAGCAGCGAGAGCAAAAAAAACAAGGATAAGGCAATCATATAGCCCCCGGACAACACCGGGATTCCCCGGAGAGAAAGAAGGACGAGGCTTAAGATGAGTCCGATGACAAAGGGGATTCCAACTGTTAGGATGGCTCCGGCGTACTTGGACAAAAGGAGTTTGTTCCGCAGGACGCTGTTCGAAAGGACCAGCCGAAGTGTTCCTTTCTCTTTCTCGTAGCTCACCGCGTTGAATGTCAGGACGAGGGCGAAAAAGCTGAAGATGATCTGCACGATGGAGGTGAGGTCAGGGGAATTCAAAATACTGGCTTCGGAATCGCCCTGAGATCCGGTCAACCGGGAGCCCAGCATGCTGACAGAAAGGCCTTGGGGCATCTGACCCTCATGGCCGTCGGCGATAAACCTGACCGATTGTGGTTCCATGAGAATCGTCTGCGATACCCATATCAAGTTGTACAGCTTCGAGGAAGACGATCGAAGACTCAGGCCGCGCTTGATGGCGTTCTGAGAAAAATTCGCCAGCCGGTCCTGATGGATCCCGGCAAAAATCAGGGACCAGGCGACAAGCCCGGCGAGGATGATAGTGGCGTAGATCGAAAACCTAAGACTGGTCGCGTCCTCAATGAGCTGCCTTTTCAGCATATATCTGAACATCGTTATATTTCCATTCGAGGGTCGTAACGGGCGAAGGCGAAATAGGCTAGTGCAAAGAGAAGAACATTATCGATAACCAGAATGAGGACGTTTGGAAACCACATCTCGAGCCTCCGGCCGAACCCGTCCTTATGGTAGAGAAAAACTGGCAGGTCGCTGAGGTCGAGAGGCTTGAGCTCCTTCTCGTACTGCGCATTCCGCTTGCCGACCTCCCGGAAAGCTGCGCTCTCCCACCAACGCTCTTTATTTTCCGCAACCACTCGCTCTAGGTCATCGACAAGAGCCCTATCGGCAGGCTTGAGCTCCCTCGGATATGGATAGGCATACTTCAAAGACAAGCCATTTTTTTCGTCCAGATACCGGACGTATTGGTGCCAATAGAGAGTCAATTGGACGAAGAAGTGATCCAGCGCCAGGCGGCCGGTTCCGGTCTCCAATTCAGCAGCGTGGCCGAAACACGACGGCGGCAGGAAAGCTAAGGCCCAATTTCGGAGGCGGTTAACCTTCGTCCGGGCCTGACCGGCCTGTTGCCTCAGGTTGAAGATCTTTAGGGCGTAGTCTTCTCTTAGCCGTTCCTCCTGCGGAATGTACGATTCAAAGTAGGCAATCGTCTCCGGAGGGTTCAGCCGGCCGAGCAGCGCGTCGAAAAACTCCTCTGTCGCCCTCATGAAAGTCACGCCTCGATGTACAGGGATATCACTCTCAATCTTATCCATGCGGGCGACTCCTTCATCTACGAGCGCCCCATAGTTCCTGTCATAGTTCCTGGCTATTCGTGCCGAGGTCCCGTCTGCCATGCTGTTGATCGCAAGAGGTAAAAGGAAAACGGCGATCAGGTAAAAGGCCAGGACGACGACCAGGCTCTGGAAGGAGCTCTTGGTAAAGCTAGAAACGAGGATTCCGAAGAGGAGGACCGAAGATAGATAGAGTAAAGAGAACAGGTAGATCAAGAGCAAAGAGGAAAGGACTCCTTTCCCGATTTCGATGCCATTCAAGAAAAGCAGGATGACTAAGCCGGAGAGGAAACTGAAGAGCACGGCCACTGCGAGGGAAATGAATCCTCCGAGATATTTCCCCACTAGGAACCGAACTCGGGGGACGGCGCTGGACAAGGCCAGCGACAACGTTCCGCTCTCTTTTTCTCCGGATATTCCTCCGTAGGCGAGAAGGATCGCTAGGATTGTGAAGATGCCGATGACGACCGATGATAGGTCAAAGAAGGAAAAAACCGATGCAAATTCGTTATTGACTTGGCCGCCTTTGAGAACAGTCGGGATCTCCCGATGGGTGATGGTGACGAAGTTTCCCGCTTTGCTCTCCAGTCCTGGGATGAAAATACTTAGAACGGAAGGCTCTTTATAGATATTGAAGTGGAGGAATGAGTAGGCCGGTACCTTCGCGAGGTCAGCTCGAGTTAAAGCAGTTCCCTTATTATAGTCGTTGAGGCGATCAAGGTAGTTCCCGGCTTGGATGACGGTGCTAACGGCTACCAGGACAACCGCCACGAGAACGCAGGCGATGAACTTGAACGAGAGGATGTTGTCCAGGAACTCCCGCTTGATGATCGTCCGAATCATCGTTAGCCTACCCCTTCGGCACCCTTGCCTGCTAAATTCTATGCAAAATCAGTGCCAATTGACAGGCCTTGCTTATCTTAAGGGATATATGCCGAATTGCACAGTTTGATTTATCTACTATCGTGAAATCCGTTACCCGATGAGGTGTAATTAGTTACCCTGCTTTTCGAGAATGCCCGAAAACCAAGAGAGGGAATCGAACCCGACGCTCGAGTCACCCATTGGAAGAACAGACTGCCCAAGGCAAGGTTGGCCAGAAAACTCACATTATACGTGGACCATTGCTACGGATGAGGTCTGAAGTATAGGCCCCTGCAGTTTTGAAGCGCTTTCTTGCATGACGCCAAATTTGGTGTAGTAACCAGCACGTAAGATGCCCGTCCTTGGTGAAAAACGGCGTGTTTATTACGCGTTTCTGTAGTAAATGGGCTTGGAGACCTACTATTGCAATCTACTGTCAGGATGCATAATAATTGACGTAGCAATTATGGAGGGGCATCGCATGGAATCAGTGAATCCTGAGGCCTTTGAATACGCAATTTCACAAATCAAAGACGGCAATCTCTTTGAACGGTTTTGCCAAGATATATTGTGCCAGATCATCGGGGTCGAATTCATTCCTGTTGGAAGGCTTCGAGATCGAGCTATTGATGGTTTGGAACATTGTTCTCATATTAAAACCGACGGGAAGACGATCTATCAAATTTCCATAGAAACAAACACAAAAACGAAAATAAAAAGTACGATCCTAACACTGCAGAAACACCATATTAAGTGTGACCGATTGTTTTATGTTACTAACCAGTTGGTAGAAGACCAGGATCTCTTGGAAGAAGAGCTTTATAAAGAATACAAAATTGTCGTTAGTTGTCGAGACAGAGCGTGGCTTCGGGGTAATGTCAATAAGAACGAGGGAACTGTAAGGACATATCAGATATTTATCGAGTCATATTATCATGAATATTCGGAGCCTGGAAAATCACATATTATTGCAGACTTCATTAGTGATCCGAGGCTTTATGTATTTCTTCGCCAGCAGTGGGAGGAATACGGACATGAAACTCGACTTGATGACCTTCTCGTTGACAGTTTGGTCGTTTTTGCGTTGGAAGGAACTGACCCAGATAAGAAGGTTTTCATGAGTCGCGACGAGATCTTCAAGAGAATTGCTGACCTCGTTTCATTCCCTCCTAAAAGCATCGAGGCAAAGCTCGATGAGAGACTTGAAGCGTTGTCCAAGAAACCTCGCCGGATCAATCATCATCGTAACGTCGATAAATACTGTTTGCCTTATGAAACCCGCTTTAGACTTGAAGAACAAAATCTCGCGGACCGCGCTCTGTATGAGGTTTTTATAAGAGAAGCTGAACGACGCCTCCGTCAGCATCTGTCTGCTGGGGATACACAAGTCAAAGACGTTGTGTACCTGCTTGACGCTACCTTCAACATGATATTTAAACAGCAAGGATTGGAATTCTCCGATTTCTTAATTAAGGCAGAAAACAGCGATGCGGTTGAAAAATCATTGCCGGACATCATCTCCGGTGTAGTAGATGCAAGCTCGGTAATTCCGCTGAACCGCGATGCCGTAAAGAGGGCTTTGCTGAGTACAATACGCGAAATCGTCTATCGGGGAAGTTATGAAGAGCATGAATTCTTAAGACGGTTGGCGCAATCATATATGATGCTGTTTCTTATTCAATGCGACCCAAAGATCAGCACGTATTTTGCCGTAATGGCGTCTAAACTAAAAGTATTCGTTTGTACTTCGATCCTAGTGCCAGCGCTCTCGGAATACCCGCTGCAAAAAGAACACCGGAGGCATTGGAATCTCCTCGTTAATGCACACAATGTGGGTGTGGAGCTTCTTATCAATCGGGTGATCCTGCAAGAGTTGTTGGGTCATATCCGAATAGCGCTTAAGCTTTATGAAGAAGAGTATCGAGGATCGGAAGCTGTTTATTCGGACGAGTCAGCAATTCCGTACATAAAAGAAATCCTAGTTCGCTCATTCTTTTATAGCTTGGTGAATGGCCAAAGATGGAGCTTTAAGGAGTTCATCGATGGGTTTATTACCCCCGATGGCTCGCCGGCCGCCATGGAGGCGGAAATGATTGAGTGGCTGCAGGAGCAATACGGAATCAAGTATGTAGAAGATAAGGCGCTCGGAGTGACAGTCGACAGGGCCGATCTCGAAAGCCTGACTAAAGAGCTTAGCCCTCATAAGGGTTCTGAACAACAGGCAAGAAATGACGCTCAGACGATCTTGACCATATATGCTCTTCGAGAAAAAAATAATGAGAAGGGACAGGGCAGCATCTTCGGATATCGCACCTGGTGGCTTTCGATGGACACAACTACACAGCAAGCAATCGCCAAGTGTTTTGGCGATCGGTATCCGATAAGTTGCTACATCCGTCCCGATTTCCTGCTAAACTACATTTCCCTTGCTCCAACTCCAGGTGAAACAGATCTCGTTTTTAACCGGATGTTCCCAACGTTGATGGGAGTCACTCTATCTCACCATATCCCCGAAGAGGTCTCGGATTGTGTACACAAGGCAATTCGAGAGCACAAAGCCAAGGATCCTGCAAGAGTTCGCGCCATATTGAAGCGGCTTTCCGACCAGCTAAAAACGGACCAGGCAACCGTGAACCGTAGGCATCTAGAGCACTACTTAGATGAGCAATTCAAAAAGGTCTGACGAATCATCTTAATTAAGCCGTACAAATACGAAAAGAGGTTCTTTCGTAAACTTTGTGACAATCAAAAGCCCGGACATGGAGGGTTTCTTGGTTATTATTTAAGTACGACCAATAACTTCTGTCCATGTACGTGCTGAAAGCCCAACTATCAACGCGAGAACGTGCGACCTTCTGGTCGCATTTGCCTGTAATCGGACCGCTGACCACCCTAAACTAAGCCTTATTTTGCGCCAACCCCCGCCCCGAAATCCCGATAAGCTACAGACCTAGTAGGTTTAGTAATTTTCCTATTCTGGCCTTTATCTGCGGCTTGCTGACGAACATTCTTGTGTGCTTTTCAAAACCACTCTGAGACGATAGGCCTGCGGGAAAAAGGAGCCCGTTAGAATGAGCAAAACGAAAAACGGCAAGGCGACCGCCGCGAAGGCTGCCAAGAATGTCCATGAGGCTGTCCTGGCAGTGACGGAGACCAAGGTGAAGGCGGTGGAAAAGCCTGAGGCGAAAGCCGTCGCCAAGCCGGCCAAAGGGAAGGAGGATAAGGAGGCCAAGATCCAGGGCCAGGTCGACGCCAACGCGGCCGTGATCCTCAAGGCCCACGACGAGGGCAAGTCGGTCAACGAGCTCTACAAGATGTTCGGGATCGAGAAGGGCCTCTTCTGCGACCTCGTCTACATCGTTCTCTGGAAAGCCGGCCGCCTACCCAAGAGTAAGTACGCCGAGCGCGTCGCCGCGAAGCACCCCGTGACGCTAGACAAGCGCTTCATCCACCCCAGGCCGGAGCAGAAAGAGGACTAATTAACTCGGTTCCGTCGACCCCAAGCCCCGCCTGACCAGGGGGGATTTTTTTATCCCAAGAACTGGTCCCGTCGCCTGAAAAACGGGCTCACTTCAGCAGGTTTCGGATCAGAGGCCGTAACTCCTCGGAACGGTTTGCGCTGCCGCCAGTCAGGAAAAATTCAATCTGCCCCTGCCTATTGATGAGGACATGGGTCGGGAAAACTGAGACCTCGTATTGGGCGGCGACGGCCGAGGTTTCGGCCACGATCTGGTATTTAAAAGGGATTTCCTTCAAGAACTTCCGGAGAGCATCCGCTTTGTCTGAGGCGAAGCCGATAAAGATGACGTCTCCTGTGTTGAATTCCTCGGCAAGCTTATTGAGGCCCGGCATCTCCACGCGGCACGGCCCGCAACCGATGAACCAGAAATTGAGCACGACGACCTTTCCTTTAAGGTCCGACAACGTCAGCGTTTTTCCGTCGATAGTTTTAACGTCGAAGCTCGGTGCCTGTTTCTTCGATCCCGGCTCGGACGCAACATGTTTTCCCATCGCCTTTGCCAGCCAAGTTTCGAAGCCCTCGACGGATTCATGCCTCTGGCGGTAGATCGACTTGAGTTCCTCTTCCGCTTTCCCGGCGCCGCGGCGTTGGGCTTCAAGAAGAGCCTCCTCCGCCTTCCGGAGATTTCCCAGGCGGCGCCAGATGGTAGCTTCAAGGAGGAATGTCTCCGGCCGAACATCCTTGCCCAGGGTCTGGGCGGCCTTCGTCTCGGCCAAGGCGGCAGCATCATCACCCAGCTTCTCATGGATCTCGGCGGCCGTCTGGAAATAGTTCGGCGCCACGAGCGGGAATAGGTTCCCGCTGATATCATAGCCATAAAGCTTCATTTTTCCCTGAAGCAGAAGATTTTGCGCCCTGCCCAGGAGCGCCGAAGCTTCCCTAAGGTCCCCTCCTCCTTTCAGCAGGGCGTAACCCAGGGCGAAATACGGCCGCGGATTGTCCGGCTCGTCCTTCGTCCAAGCCTCGCAGCCGGCTCGAATGAACCCCAGGGGAGCATCGCTCTCCCAAGAAATTTGCTCGCACAAATCACGCAGGTCTTTGGAACCCGGATTCTTGCTGAAGAGCTCGAGCTCCAACTTTTTGACTTCGGCGGGCCCTTCTCCCGTGATCGGTTTGGAAGCGGCTTGATAATCATAGTCGTGCATGGCCAACGCCGCATAAGGCGAATCCGGATACGATTCGACCAGCTTGCGGAGTATGTCCCGGGCTGTCTTATCGTCGTCGAGGTGGAGATAGCCCCAGTTCAAGGAATAGAGCAAGCCGGGGGATTCCTTTTTCGCTTCCCGGCGGAGAACCTCCATGTCTTTTTTCACGATCTCCTTGATTCGGCTCTTTTCAAAAAAATCGTCGAGCCACCATTTGTCCCGGAAGACGGCATAGTTCTTGGGATAGAGCTTCCGCTCTTTATCGAAGGCCTCCCTATATTTCGATTCCTCGATCATCGAGGTCATTTCATGGTGCCATGCGTCCTGGGCCGGGACACCGTCCTTCCGATAAATCTTTGTTCCGACGAGTGCATGGCTGTCCCAGCTATCCATGGTGAAAAAGTAAGCCGAGAGAAAGCCGGCCCCGTTCGGAATCGAAACCTGGCTTTGAAAAACGCCGCCCTTCTTTTCCATCCGTGCCCAACCCTGTTCCAAGGATCCGTCGACCGCCACCGTCCAATACGCGTAGATTTCGTCGCCCGGGAGAAAGGCTGCGCCCTTGGCAGCGGGATCATAGGTGAGCGTGACGGTATCGCCCCACTTTGGCATCTCGGGAGCGACCTTCGCCACCTGGGCCCCCAGAGAAAGCGAAAGAATTGCCAGAAGAAGCGGGAGAGTTTGATACTTGGGAAGTCTCAGCATCTTCGTCACTCCTCAATGTCTTAATACTAAGAGTAACAATAAACGACTCTGACCTGCCCCCGATCAATTTACCACCCCTGAAGTGAGATTTTCAAGCAAGTATGCGAAGCGCGTCGCCGCCAAGCACCCCGTGGGCCTTGACCGCCGCTTCGTCCATCCCAGGCCGGAACTGACGAAGGAGTGAGATTACTCCTTCGCGTCGGACGCCAAGCCCCGCCTAAACAGCGGGGCTTTATCTATATTCTCTTTTCGGTTCTAAGGGGGCAGGTCCCCTAATTCACGAGATTGCTTCTCATCGGAATTTCCTCTGGCCTGGGGCGCACGCATTTCTCACACACGGCTCCCACATATTCCCCGGCCTCGGGGTCGAAAAGCCCGATCCAGCCGTCGGGTAGGTAGCGGTCTTCAGCGGACTCGCGTTCCTTTCCGCATCCCGCGCAAGCTCGTGGTGGGAATTGGACTATCCGCGGGTCACGCGGGCGCTCCTCAAAGAGCGCCCATCGCATTCTGGTCTCGAAGTCGACGGTGCCGATAACCCGGGTGATCCGCCTTCTTTTGGTGATGAAATCGATGACCCGCTTTCCGGCGTCGTTCCTTTTGATGCTTATTTTCGGCCCCCTTCCCCGAATTTCCTGTAATATTTGTAAGCCTGGCGAAATCCCTACCTCTCGCAAAGGTCTTTAGCCACACGCTCCGCGGTCTCGCCTCCCGCCGAATGTGACCTACCCCTGATCAGTGTACCACCTCTAAAGTGAGATCTTCAAGTGATGACCCAGGAACGGCACCCCAAGGGAGATTGTGTTACACAGGGTACTATATTATAATCAAAAGAAGAATTATCCCGTCTCCTCAGCAATCCGCTCCTGCACATTGAAAGGAGAAAAGGGAGGCGCCAATTGAATAAAAATTCTTGCCCGGCACGGATGCCCGCAGAGGTAGCAAAAGGATTTGAATCGAGGGAGGAACGTATAAACATTTTTTCGAGGCTCTACAAGAAGATGTGTGGCACGGCGGAAGAGATTCAGCAACTGTGGCCAACGGTGTGGAGAGAAGGGAACGATTGTTGTGAAAAAGGAATATATGAAAATGGTTCATCCAAAAAGCTGAAGCTGGAAGGTCTAAAAAAAGAAGCAAGGAAAGAACTATTAAGCGGAAACATATGGATCCCATGCGACTTAGAACTTCGCATAAGATCTTTACCTAATAATACGTTAAACCGTGATGTGAAGCATGTTTTGAAAGACCTCCGTGACTACTTAATGAATAAGAGCATGGGCGATAAGGTGAAAGAATATTTTACGGGTGATGAAATCAATTATGCGCTGACTCTCATGTTTGTTATGAAGGAGCGCTTTAATAAAAGATGGGATTTCAAACACGAGGGATGGGTCAAAATAGGATCTCCAAAGCTGAACTGAATTTATATAATTGAGGCGGCCGGAGGTGTCGTCTCATAATAAGAGACATTAACATGGGAAAATATTCTTAACGGAGGAAGAAGAAGGGCGGCAAATGAACGAACAATTCGACCCTAGCGCTCCTTACATTGTTTACTTAAAAGCGCAACGGGCATTCAGCCAGGGGGGCCGCAATAGACCCTTGCGAATTCTTATATCCCTCAAACAGGGCGCAGGCACGATCATCCTGGAGCCCCACTATTTTCATTACGAGGACTCGCATAGGATCCATGAATACGATTCGGGGGGAAGGACCCAATATCAGGAACTCATGCCTCAGTTCAATAAAGTGGTCGTGAAGATTTTGGAAACGGACAGAGAATATTCCTTCGAAACCTATGACGAGTTCATAAGAAAGATCTCCGAAGCCTAAGAGTTGACCTCCTCCCCTTATGTAACACCCCTGAAGTGAGATCTTCAAGTTGTTGAGGTGCTCCCCTGATTAAGTCCGTTTATCCAGAAAACTCAGTTTATGGCTGGACCATTTTTCAGGGATGAGGTCCGCTCCCATTGACTTCCCGCCCTGACGGCGCTATCCTTTTTTTCAGGCAGCGAGAAGGAGAAAAGCGTTTTTCCGGATTCCCCGTCCGGAGAATGGCATCCGATTACCAAAAGTATCGCAAAATGAATTATCAGATAGGAGGCAAGAGTGAACACGAGTGAACTGGCCGATTTGATCAAAGGCCGGCGTTCGATTCGCAGCTGGCTGGACAAGCCCGTTGAGGAGGACAAGCTGCTTCAGGCCATTGAATTGGCAACCTGGGCTCCTAACGGCGGCAACCAGCAGAACTGGCGTTTCACCGTCGTCCTGAATAAAAACATTATCAAGTCCATAGCCGACGCGGTCCAGGCGCGCGCCGATTATGTTGCCTCTCTGCCCGAGGCCAGCCAGCTTGGGGAAAACCTGGCCCTCATGCTGAAGCGGTCGGGCTTCTTCCGCAACGCCCCTGCGCTGATCGCGGTGGCTGCCTCCCCTTACAAATCGCCGCTCGATCAGCTTTCGGCGGCCCGGGAAAAGACGGATCCGAAAATCCGGCAGATGAGCGAGTGGCGAAGCGTGGCCAATACGCGAATTCAGTCCGTAGCGTCCGCGATCGCCTATCTCCTGCTGGTCCTGCACCAGATGGGTTTGGGGGCTGTCTGGATGACGGGCCCGATGCAGGCCAAAGGGGATATCGAAAAAATCCTGAACATCCCGCCGGGGATGGATTTGGTGGCTTTTATTCCCGTGGGCTATCCGGCCGAGAGTCCCGCCCCGAGGGAGCGAAAGCCCGTGCGGGACGTTACTCAGGTCATCCGGGGTCTCTCCTGATGCCGACCTGCCCTAGCTCAACTTACTAGCCCTGAGATTTTCAACCTCACATTATGGGCGGAGCATCTTTCAGGGATGAGGTCCGAGGAGTCTGCTTAAGTACTCAGAGATTGGATGTCAATCCTATTCTCGGCCAGTTTTCCCGTTATTATAGCCTTATGTATTTTTGAAAATCCGCTTGCGAGCTTGGTCGACATCATCTGAGGCAGACAGAACATCGCCGCACAGATAATCAAAACTGTCCTCTGTGGGCAGAAGATCTTTCAAGGCAGGACCATAACGTATGCACAGGATTTCTGCAACCTCAATAAAGCGTGGGTAGCCTTCATAGGCGGCCAATTCCGTGTACAGAACCTGATCTTCCCAGCGGATAACGGTCCACTTCTTGTCGTCCTTTTCAATGAAATCCCAAAACAACGTAAAAGAGGCAGCAGGAATATCCGGCAACTGCGAACCATCTTTCAGTTTCAAGCGTTCGAATTCCTCGAGAAATCGTTCTCTTCTTTCCAATGATCGGCGGTCGGCGGCTGAGAGTTCACCCCAATGTGCACGCTCTTCCTCAGGGGATGGATTTCCAACCACGATAATGGTCTCATGGCATGCTGGACAGTTGTACTCACAACCTCCGCTGAAGGGTTCTCCGGGTTTGAGTTTACGGCCAGAGCCCTTCCATCCGCATTTCTTGCAAGTATGAGTTGCCTTCTTCCAGGGATCAAACCAGCGGTAAACCGACCACATTTCAGATTCTCCTACGCGAAGGTTTTAATATAACATTTAAGCGAATCGAATAAAAAGATACCCCACCTCTTATCAATGTATCCCCTGACCCGTCCCCAATCAAGATAGCACCTCTAAAGTAAGATCTTCAAGCTTTTAGGTGCTCCCCTTCTGATGCGGGACGCCATGTCGGAATGATGCCTCACTGCTAAAGACGACTTCGTCCAGCTATTTTTCTCAGCTAGAAAATGGATCCGAGGATTTGCGTTTCGCGATCATAGAAAGCGTCAAGCCAGCCGGCCGACGTCATTAACAGCTGCCCTTCACACCGCATTAGTCGCTATAGTCGCTGAAATCAACCGGGATGTCGCTTTCCTCCAGGATCTTTTCCAGCTCATGGGACCTCTCGCCGGTCCACTTCCGTTTCAACAGGTTGAGAATATTGGTCCCAGGTCTCCCACCCAGCAGCTTGACCAGGCGAGGGATGTCGTTGGCGGCGACCGACTTGAAGTACTCATACTCGCCGCCGGCGCTGACCGGCCCGGTTATGGGCCCGAGATCCAGGCCGTTGAAATTCAGCCAACCTTCGGTGTCGAAATATACCCAGAGGTCGAGCTGAGACCCGTCGGCTGTCTTCTCGTAGCGGAGATGGATCTTCGGACCTTTTTGCGTGATCCTCCTATTGCCGTCCGAAGGTATCAACATCCTTAGCCTCCCAAAAGCCGCATGAATTCGCCTTAAGGGGTCACCAAAGATTCCTCTTTCCCGTCGGCGTGGAGCAGAAACCGTCCCCTTAGAGAGCACTATAGGGCCGGGCGCAAACCAGTGTCAAGAAAAGAAAGCGGTTTGCCCACACATGCCTCGCTTGGTATCGCACACCGGAGGCAGGTCAACATCATCGGGGAGGGTGATAAACGGCTGACGAATTTCACCCCCCAATATCGTCCAGGCGGACGATTGACCTGTTCCAGGGGTCCATTAGACTGAAGACTGGGAACCGATGGAATTAGAACTAATCAAGAATGTGCGGCCTTAATAAAGGCCATTGGAAGGAGTTGATCCAAGTGGTCATGAACGATGCCCCTTCCCTTCCAGAAAGCCTGTGGCCGCCACAGCCGTGGCTGACGAGCCCCAGGTTCGCCGAGGCGCTCTGGGCCGCCGCTATCATGTTTTCTGCTAAGCCGCGGAAGGGCACCCATGTACCTTACATATCGCACCTGCTTGGCACGTGTTCGATCGCCCTCGAGCACGGGGCGACCGAAGACGAGGCCATCGCTGCGCTTCTTCACGACGCTATCGAGGACATCACGCCAACTGAGGAGGTACGCGCCGTTGTCGGACATTTTGGCCAGGAGGTCTTGCGGATCGTGGAGGAATGCAGCGATTCCGACGCTCACCCGAAGCTACCCTGGCGAGAGCGCAAGGAGCGCTATATCGCCCGCCTCGCGAGCGCCGACCATGCCGTGCTCCTCGTCTCCGCGTCAGACAAACTCCACAACGCTCGTACCATTATCGCCGATTTCCGGAATGTCGGGCCGGAGGTCTGGAAACGATTCAAACCGTCACGCGAGGAGACGCTCTGGTATTACCGTGCCCTCGTAACTTCCTTCCGTAAGAATCCGGCTCGCCATCCGGCACTCATTGCCGAACTTGATCGGGCTGTGACTGAAATGGAGAGGCTGGGAGACGGATGATGCTCGGCTGGCTCATTAATGCTTGAACATCTAACTCTTTGGGTGGTATCTTGAGCGGGGAGGGTTACATGAATAAAGTCGACGAGATAGAAAAATGCCTCGGAAATCTCACCGATGAAGACTTATGGACGTTTTATGCATATGCCGGTTTGGAGCTCAAGAATCGTAAGCTTGTTCGAACAAGGAACATCGTTGGAGAACGAGGCGAATTTCTGGCCATCAAGATCTATAATCAAACTCCCGGGTTAGCAAATTTACAGGCAGCACCCGAGGGGACAACAAACGTTGACGCACTAAGCAGGAAGGGAGAACGCTATAGCATCAAAACCGTCTCGAAACCAAGAAATCTCACTGGCGTCTTCTACGGCTGTGGCGAACAAGGCGAACCTCAGCCAGATAAGAAGTTTGAATTTGTCATAATCGTCGTAATCGATAAATTCTATAGCCCCGAGAGAGTTCTGGAACTTACTTGGGATCAGTTTCTGAAATATAGACGATGGAATAAAACCATGCGTGCTTGGAACCTGAGCCTTACTAAGGGGCTGATTGCCGAAGGGAAAATAATCTTCGAGCGACATGACCAATAAGTATCGGTCGCTAATGGCATATGAAGAAGATTAATATTCAGTACACAAGACCACAAGAGAATTCTTAGCGACTGAGATCCTTGGCGGCCGAACAAAGAGCTTTGCTAAGCACTGCAGGAGTTTTCTAGAGATATAGAAATATGCCGACCATGGCATTCCGAGGGCCAATTATATCAAGACGCGTCGACGAAGGTTTCTCAAGCTGCAAGGCCAAGGCCAATAACACGAGGAAAACGGCCTTTGGATTATTACTATTACTCGCCATTGTCCCGCTGCTATCCGCTGACACCTACACCGGCAAATGCGTTGGCGTCCACGATGGCGACACGATCTCAGTGATGAAGGCCGGCAGGGCTGTCAAGATCCGCCTGGAAGGCATAGACTGCCCGGAGATGGGGCAAGACTTTGGGACCAAGGCCAAGCAGTTCACATCGGGCATGGTGTTTGGGAAGGATGTTGAGGTCAAGGAATACAACCTGGACATATATGGCCGGATGGTTGCCAGGATCTACATCGAGGGCAAAGACCTGTCCCTGGAGTTAGTCAAGGCTGGATTGGCATGGCACTACAAGAGATACTCATCAGATCCTGTGCTTGCAGAGGCTGAGCTGGAGGCTAGGAAGGCCAAGAGGGGGCTGTGGTCGATACCCAACCCCATGCCGCCATGGGAGTGGCGCAGACTGCATAGGAGGCAGGGGGAGGCCGGCTGTGCCGGCTCTCCCCTACTGGTGCGGGACGCCGTGCGTGGCGGAAATATGCCTCATTTATGATAACGATACAGACCCCCTGTTTTTCTCAGCTAGAAAATAGATTTAATCAGACGGCAGGATGAGTTCGACCTTTACTGACACTTCTCGTTGGAGACGAAGAGGGCCGCGGTCGAGAGGATACCCGATCTCGCCCTGGAATATCGCCAAAAAGTCCAAGCGGATGATTTTAAAGAGAACTCAACAGCTTCAGAATCAGTCAATTAGAAGAAGCCCCCTCTGTTCTTCAAAAACGATCCTCGAGGAATTCGGCACCGACGGATTCTCCCCTGTTGGACCGCATCCGGCTTCGTTTTCTTACAGTTACAGATCTTGATGGTTTGATCACGTTTAGGCTAGACTGAGCTATTTTGAGCAAGAGTTTGTACAATCTCTGCTCAAGTTTTCGAGGGCATGCAGGCATTCACGGCGGGGTGGTCTATATGGAGAGTTGGCCGCGACTTAGCCATAGCGCTTATTTCAGACTTGCTTTCGTGACGGAATACGGAATGGTCTATTCTATATCGCCCTCGTTGCCCATGGCTGGCCAATCATTAGGAAGACCGAGAATCTCGCAAATATCCCGCCCCTCCCTTAGTTCAATTCTAGTCTTTTCGGAGTTTGAGATTCTCTGGGAAAAAGGCCATAGTTCGGGTCTAGTCGGGAAGGTCGCCCAGGGATTATGCCACAATATTGGGTTGGCGGTGGTAATATTTCCCCATAATAGATTTCCACAGATAATCACACCACTTACCCTTTTGTTCCGAGGTCCTTTGGGCCCGCGAAAAGCCCCGTTCGAGCCTCTCCCAAACTCCTCCAGTATGTTCCCGCCGGACAATCTATGTAGACTAATTACTTCGCCTCCAAAGAGGGCATTCATAACCGTATGGGTGTCACGAAAAAACATGCTCAATACGTTTATTGCGATTATATACGGAAGGTCAAGATTGCCGTAGTTTGTTGCCTTCTTCTTAATGGCATTTCTAATATACTCATCTTCCTTACACCACTGAGGCTCATAAAACCAGAGTCCCAGAGGGCGAATCCCCGATTTTCCTCGGATCTCCGACGATTTGGGAATCGCTTGGAATATAACATCCCAGCCATCATGATTAAGCGTTTTGCTTGGAAGTGATCCTATGCCCTCAGAATCTATTTGTCTGCCGGCCTCATCGGGGTCCAGTGTTGCAAGCCATCGCTCGAGGGCAATCCTCCACTTCTTGCCAGGAGGGGGGGTATTCGGGGATCCCTGAACACTAACGCCGATAAAGAAGTTTGGTGAATGCGTTTTATCAATTGACTCGTAGACAATATTCTGACGCTTATCCGCATGCTTTGCCACATCGGGAGCCGAAGCGACAGTTGCTTCAATATAAAGAATGCGCTTTTCACCAAATGAAACAAGAAATTCGGGATGAGTCGGCCTTTCTGCTACTGTTGGATGAACCTTAAAAGAAAATCCGATCTTTAGTAACAATTCGTGCAGATATAGCTCAAAAAACGCACTCTGATGTGCGATATCATCGGGAGAACAAAAACGCTTTTTTAAAACTCCCTGGCTGCTGGAAGGGTAATGAAAAAACCAGTCTTCAATAAGTTGACGAATCCGAATCATCGAAGGACGAGACGAACGATTTATATAAGAATATAGAGACTCAGTATGGCCGCGTGGACCTTTGTAATCTCGCTCAATCAGGTCGAAAAGCACTAATAAAACACACCACTCCTACTCAGCATAAAATACAGAATGCTCAGTTTTCATTGCTTCTAATTGACGTGATTAAATACGCATGTTTTATCTGCAATCCAAAAAAATTGCTATCTCGTATTTCGATCGCTCCATGCTTGGTGGCAATTGATTTATTTATTACATCTAATGCTTTGTTTTTATCGTCCAATATCACAATTCGAGAGAGCATGAGAAGTTCATTTGTATCCAATGCTCCCTTCACATATTCAGCTACGCACTTTAGTGCACTCTGTTTATCTTTGCTTACCCACGGCGAAGCTATAACCAGATCCCACTTATCTGGAGAATCTTCCCGCAAAAAAAGCGCAAAAAGATTGAACGGTCCAAGTTTGCTAGAGATATCACGCTCAATCTCGATGAACTTCGGAATTAGTTCTTTCACAACACTCTCAATAGTGCCGTCGTCGCCGTAATCATTGCTTGCGCATCGGATCTCGATATGATTCCTGAAGGATTATATCTAACCTCAGGATCCCACTCAGCAACTGCAGACCATTCTGCTAAGAAATCAGTCTTAATTTTACTTTCTTCTCCCGATAAATGTAGCAACACGTCAAGATTGTGTGTTTTAAAAGTCTTGTAATTGCCAAATTCGTTCTGAGTGGAGGGAAATGCATCCCATTTTAACGATCTGCAGATTCTACATTTCAACCCTAATTCAACGGCGTATCCGCATAGGTATACGGCTCCATCATATCTACGTGCGCCAAATAGAGCTTGAGCATCCTTAAGACGTGCCTTGGCTATTTTCCTGATGTCGTTTCTGCGAAGCATCTTCGTTCGTATGCCGAAGGGCCAATCAAGGCCCGCTCAGCGACTCCCCAAGCTTAATCTTCTTTTTATTATGCTCTTATGTCAACGGGCTCTTTTAGGCTATGTTTCAACTTTCGCGTCCTCATCGGCTTTTGCTTCTCTCCGCTCATTGTTTATGAAGCCTCGCCAGGCTCCAGGCAACGGGCATAGCAATCCTCGGTCGATGAGGCCCTAGAAGTGACTCGACAAGCTGGCCGCCAACAATAGCCACGCACCTCGGTCGTCGGCATAGAGAAAGGGACGCGGCTCATCGCAGCCTACTATTCCTTCTCGAATCCATGGCTCATGAACTTCAATGTGCGGCTGTTCTCAGTGACCGTCCGGACGACCTGGTCCGGAGCGCCCGAGGGGATTTCGGCTTCGATCTCGAGCGTCACCCGTACCTCAGCGCCTACGAGTCCGGAAAGATGGGCGATCACTTCGTCGGCGATCCGGCTAGCATCACGTCCAACACGTGTCGGGTCAAGAGCCACCGTGCCGTGAAAGCGGCGCGATAGCGCTGCAGAACCCGCCGTAGTCAGCCCCTCGCCTTCCGGGCCTGTCGAAATCATTGTCCCGCCAGGGGCCCCCGAACCTCCCGCCCCGGCGCCCGTGTCTGCCGCACCCGGAACTACGCCTTGTGGAACTTCGGCTTCCATCTGTCGCCGGGCGATATCTGGCTTGACCAATAATCCTGTGCTGTCCTGCGATAACATGACCGTTTGGCCGCCCCTCACGCCTTTATATCGACTCGCCGCCTCGTCGTAGCTCTCGGCGTATGCGAAGGTGTCCGTCTGCCACGTGAGCAGCGCCACGCCGTCCCGACATGCCTGAACAAGCACCTCCGGTCCGGCGAGTCGCGGCAGGTAGAGATACCGCGCGAAATCTTCCACGAGTTGTTTCACTGCGACGTGCCCCCCCCGCCAGAGTGGCACGTCGTCCATGTGCTTTCTTAGGATCGTCGAGCCGAGTGAGGTCACTAGTGACTCGTCACTCCGGAGCTTCTTGCTCGCCCTCACTGCAAGCGCGTCGCCGCCCGAAAGCCGGATCGCCTGCCAGATAAACGCAGCTTGTGGGTTTGCCTGTTCCGGCACCAACAGCCATTGGTATGCCTCTGGCAATCGCGCCGTAACCGCGGAGTCGGCGGCCTGTCGCTGTGTTTCGGCTTGGCGCACCTGATGCGGATCGAGGTTGAGTGCTACCTTTTCCGCCAGAATCGATTCCCATGCCAGGAACCTGCACACGGCCTCGTCCAGGTCTTGCAGCCGTACCTTATCGGCAGCAAGGAAGACCAGGGTGTTGCGGTATATGCGCGGGGCATTGCCCCGCGACTCGAAAATAGCGCGCGCCGCCGTCTCAGCCGCGCTGCCAGGTTCTTTGGAATACGGATGCTCGGCGAGCAGCACGACCAGCCGCGCGTCGAGATCGTCAGGCACGTCGGCGCCCGAGCGTGGCAGTGGATGGATACGCGCGAAGTCCCCGGTCCTATGGAGGTCGGCGCGCAGCCGCGCGTCCAACTCCTGCGCCAACTTGTCGGGATCGCGCTTAAGCTGTTCAGCGCGGTCTTCCGCGAGCTTCGTGACCGTCGGCTGCGTGGCGTACCAGAAGCGCGGGCCATCTTGATAGAGGAAAGTCGCCGCGACCGCAAGCTGCCGCAGCGCGTCGCCGAACACGGCCGGCGATTCGCCTGGCATCACACATCCGAGCTTAATGCGGCGGTCCTCGAGTCCGCGGTGCGCCGCTGCCGTCATGGGCGCCGAACCCAAATAGATGGTGCGCGCCACGCGCCGAGTCGCGTGCAGCTTGCCCAGGTTAGGCTGATCAGCATCGATCTTGAGCGGTAGCGAGCCCGAGCCGTCTACGTCCTTCTCAATAATAGGGGCCCAATTATCTGAGAGGTAGCGCGTCAGCTCGGACTGCACACGCATATCATCGATCGGCACAGTCGAGGGAAGGATAAGCGGATTGCGGTCGCCCTTTTCCCAAAGACTGTGAATCACAGCCGCCATGAGGCGCAGCACGCCGCGCGTGCGCTGGAACTTCACGAGCGTAGACCAGTCAGTATAGAGCCGGTCGAAGATTTCAGGGTGGATAGGATAGGCAGCCTGGATGCGCTTCTCATAATCGCCGCGACTGCATTCTGGAGGAAACTCGGCCTTCTGGGCCCGGTAGAGGTCTGCGAACGCCCGCGCGATCACGTCTCGCTGCTTGAAGGCGTCGGGCCCGTCGAGCGGCTCGAAAAGGCGCCTCCGTACGATCTCGAAACTCTCCTCGGCAGTCGCCGGCCGCCATGATGATTCCAATCGCCCAATCACGTTGCGCAGCCGGTCGAGCGCCTCGCGCCCACGGATACCACCCACCTCCACATCGTCGGATTGTGTGTGCGGCGAGCCGTATGTGTCTGATGCGGGAAGCGATATCACCAGCATGCAGTTGCCCGCCAGTTTAGCCGACTCGGTAAGCGCCTGGGCGAAGGTGAATTGGGTCTCGAAGCTGCCGGCAGGCAGGTCGCCCTGATCGTGTAGTTGGCGCGCATAGGCCACCCACTCGTCGATCAGCAGGAGACACGGTCCGTACTCCTTGAACAGTTCGCGCAGCAAGTCGCCCGGATTCGTCGCATTCTCATCGTCGGCCTTGACGCGCGTAAAGGCCTTCTTACCGCCCAGCTGATAAGCCAGCTCGCCCCACAGCGTGCGCACCACCGTGCCGTCCGGCTTCGTAACGGGATTCCCGGGCGAGATTTTGTTCCCCACCAGTACCACGCACTTCGCTATGGGCAGGCTCTTCACGCCCGCATCGGCAAGCACCGCATCGATTCCGGCCAGTTCACTCGCGTTCACCCCCGAGAGCAAATGGTAGAGCGCTAGCATGGAGTGGGTCTTGCCGCCGCCGAAGTTAGTCTGGAGCTGAACCACCGGATCACCACCCTTGCCCGAGATTCGCTGCACTCCGCCCACGAGCAAACGCTTCAGACTCTCGGTAAGGAAGGTGCGGCGGAAGAACTCCTGGGGCTCCTTATACTCAGCCGAACCTTCCCCCAGGTGCACTTGCCAGAGGTCGGCTGCGAACTCCGCCTGCTGGTAACGGCCGCTTGCCACGTCGGCGTGCGGCGTCACCACCTCGCGCCAGGGCTTGAGTGTGCCGGTCGCCGCTGTTTCGATTAACGAACCGCCTACTTTACGCTTCTCGCTGCGCACCTGCTCGTCATAAATGAGCCGGCGCAGCTCAAGCTTCATCTTGGCGACCTCATCGGCCTGTGGCGCCGAGACAGCGGTGAGCAGCCTCGCCATCGAGTCGAGGGCCCGGTCGGCATCGTCGCTCGAGAACGGCTCCTGATGCGCCCATTTGTTACGAAAGTCACGTAGCTCCTGCACCAGGGAGCGCTCGGCGCGCCCAAGCGTGCGGCCGAAGACGTCGTTCCAAGCCTCCCAGATGAGTTTGAGGAGTGCCGCTACATCCCAGTCGGCGAGCGGCTTCATGGCGACGGTCCGGTCGTCGTCCAGATAGTGGAGCGCCGCGTCGGCGGCCTGCGCCTGGTGTAAGTTCTTGAACTCACGAACCACGAATGGTGCGAGCCCTTCGCGGAGCAGATCCATCGCCTTGCCGACACGCTCCTGGTTGGTAATTGCCATGGCTTATTCCTCGGTCTCCTCGAAAAGTGCCCCTTGCTCGGTTATCGGCTTGCCGCGCTCGCGGGCGAGGCGGATAATTTCCGGCCAGCTCTGGACGAGGCCATTGTAGGCGAGCGCTTCGGCCTTGCGCTTTTTGCGCTCGCAGAGGGTGTAGAGGCGGTAGGCAAGCTCGCGGGCAATCTCAGCCTTGGCACGGAGCTTGGTGACCAGCTCCGCCGCCGAGCCTTCGCCGCCGCTTTCGAGGGCGCCGATTAGGTAGTGGACAATCTCCCAGACGGTGAGGCGCAAGTCGGTGGTCGGATCCCAATCGGCGGTAAGCTCCTCGGGCCGGAGCAGACGCACCTTGCCGTGCTTCGATTCGAGGATGCCGGCCTCGACCATGCCGGCAACACTAGTGTTCTTGGCTTTTGATAGCGTCTCGGCCACTCCGTACTCGCCATCGGCAAATCCGCACTGCTCAAACCAGGCAAGCGCCCAGCGGCTGTCGGCGTCGAAATCACCTTCCTGCTCGGCCAGCGCCTCGTCGAGAATTTGGTTAATAAGGGTCAGGGCCTCATGCACGGTGAGCGACTTGCCCTCAGCATCGAGCACCTTAGAGTAGCGCGTGAAAACCGCCATGCCCGGGCCGATGGCCGCCTGTGCCAGGTCTACCGGAGCGATGTTGCCATGCTGCAGGTGGGCGAGCGCTACAGGCAGATCAGTCTTTAGCGAGGTTACGAACTCGCGGCGCGTGGCAGTGGGTGCATCTGCCGCCAGCGGGCAGCAGACAAGAACAATGCTAGAAGCGAGCATGTTATGGCCAATGCCTGAGACCTTGTTCGCGAGTTCCGTGCGGATTGGCCAGGTGCCGCTGAGGGCAAATCCGGACCGAATAACCGCGTCGAGGAAGGTTTCCCAGCCGGTGCTATATGTCCCGCCTTCGCTCTCGGTCTCCGACTGCTTGAAAGCGTAATAGATTGTCACCGGGAAGGCCGGATGTGCCTGCTCCGCCAGTCGGTGTATCGCCCGCGTCATCCCATCGAGATAAAATGCCTCGGCCTTATCTCTACTTCCATGGCGGTATTTCGTTGCGACCAGTTCCTCCGTTTTGGGCACGGCCAGCGTGGCGAATAGGTCTGGAAACGTGGACTTTTGTGAGCGGCGCAACCAGACGTAAAAAAAATCTGATAAATCAGCATAACCGATGTTGTCATAGTACGGAGGATCGGTAGAAACCAGTTTGCCATTCGATATTGCCTGAGTGCAGGCATCAATCTGAAATGCCTTACCTTTTGGAGAACTCGGCAACTCGGTGATAACCCTCCTTACCTGATCGGCACAGCTAAGAAAACCGCCTGTTGATCCTGAGATGACGTTTGCTTCGGCATAATCCCAAACCATAGGAATGGCTTGTCGGCCGAAGGTATTACGCATCGTCTGGCCCCCCGAGATCCATGAACATATCGTGGAATTGTAATCAGAGAGCTTGTCGACTGCGCACGCCAAATATACCGCCACAGCCTCAGCATAGGCGGTCGCACCGGTACCGTCCTCGCGCAAGGGCTTGCTGTCCCCGGTCATGCCGGCGGTGATGGCATCGCGCTTCACCCGCTCTCGCGTTTCCTGCACCAGGTCGGAGAACGTGGTCAGCGCTACAAGCTGGCGGGGAGTGAAGAGGTCACCCCACGACGCAAGTCCGTAAGGCGTACAATTCCCGCCTGTCATTCGGGCTGCAATCTCCCCCTCGGGTCGCCACGTTGGTTTCGCTTCTTGTGCCGCTGCCTCATGCTCTGGCGTCGGCGGGAGATAAACCCGCCCGCGCTCGCCCTCCGCCACGATCGCCATGAGCCGCGCGCCCATACGCCCAGCCTTTCCTTCAGCCTTGATATAGTCGCCCGCGATAGGTGCGCCCGACATCAAACATATAAAGTTTGCGCGCGCGAGTTTGGTGCCGTTCTTTGCCGCTTCTGCCTCTATCGGCTTGCCCACCCTCACAATGAAGTGATAACCGCCGTTCTCGATGACCGGCTCCACGTAGGCCTCCTTGCCCTCCTTGGTGGAGAGCATGAAGGTGGAGGCGAGTGGCACGTCCACTTGTGCGAAGGCCGGGTTCGGGCTCTTGACCGTACGCGCCCAGAGCCAGGCGATCACCGCGAGCTTCTGGCCGACGTACTGCTTCAGGTCAGACCGCACTTTCGCCATCTCGGTTGTGACTTCGATCTTCGGATAAAGCTGCCCGATGCGTTTCTCTGCCTCGTCGCGTAACCACTGACTATAATAGCGGACATCTTCGGCCAGGCCTTGCGCGCCACGCCATGATTTATCCATCTGGCCTTTCTGGACTTGAGCCTCGGGATTCACCGGCGGCTTCCCCGCGAAGTTTGGTGGGATCTCAATCATCGCCTTATCGATTAAGACCGCAACCGGGTTTAAGTCGCTGGCGTAGCTTTCCAGCCCCAGCCGCTGCGCCTCCAGCGGCAGCGCCCCGCCGCCAGCGAACGGGTCATGGAAGGCGGGCAGCTTTTTACGGTCAAACAGCTCCTTGGCTCGCAGATGGTCGGCATTCTCGGCACAGGCACGCCGCCAGCTCTGCCAAATCTCGTCTCGCGCGGCCTGCAGCACGGTCTCGTTAGTGGTGTTCTCCCACAGCACCAGGTCCTCGATAATTCGGAATAGCCGCAGGCGCTCCTGGTCGGCCAGTATATCGTCGAGGGTCGGTACCGGACCTGGTTCCGGGACCGTTAGCCCGGATCCTTTGGCCTTTTCGGCGAGGGCCCGGGCCTCCTCCCATAGCTTTAGGCGGGCCTTGAGGGCGGTCTCCGCCTTCCGATGTAGCTTCGGGTCCGCCCGGAGCACATCCACGTAGACCGAAGGATCGTCCACCATCTGAGCGAAAATCACCGCACGTGTCGCCGCAAGGGGTCGCCGCGCCCACCACAAGTGTAGCGTACTCGGATGGCCCTGCCGAATCGACTTCTCCCGCGCACTGGCCTTGTTGATCGCCTCCAGCGGCAGGGCAACTTCAATGAGCTTCTTCGGACACTTCATTGACTATTTCCTCCTCAGTTCATCTCGGGACGCGCGTTGCCGTACACCCTGGAGGATAAGCATTTATCAGCTTGATTGGGTCAGAATTGGGTTTCCATTGGGTCGAATTGGGTTTTGCGCCTTCCGTCGAAGGCTCTGTCAGATAAATAGTTAGCCTCAAAATTATGTTTGAATTCCGTCTTCATTGTGTTGGATTGCGTCTTGAGCCAACGGGAAACCAGCGGGCGGCCCTGGTGGTTCCCCGGACCTCGATCTGCCTAGCCCCCTTCAGCTCACGAAGTAGCGTCTTCACCTGGTCACGGGTCAGGCTGGGCAGGACCTGTAGAAGCTCTCCGAGGGTGGCACCCATAGAAGCCGAATCGTCGATGTGCCTCTGCAAAAGCGTCTTGTTTGTATCACGGTCGAGGCCCCTCCTCCGCGTATATGTGCCGCTCTGTCCAAGGAACCGATAGAAGCGTCGCGATAGCAAGTGATGCGAGCCGCGGCCACGGCCCGAGCGTTCGATGACGCCTTGATCTCGAAGAACTTGAAGGCGTGGGGTGAGGTAGGCCGGGACTGGTTGCTCGCGGTGAATTAGATCTATGACGAGGAAGTCCTCGGTGGTGAATGAGGCTGTCCGTTCGCGCCCGATCTCTTCAAGGAATCGAAGGAACTCGGGATCCTGAATCTCGCCGTGAAGGGTCACCCAGACCGAATGTTCTCCTGTCCGAGTGAAGTCCGGTAGCGACTTGCCCTGTCGAATGCACTCCCGATAGATGAGATCGAAGCCCTGGCCGGCACGCTCAACAAGGCCACACCTAGATAGCGCCTCGGCTATTCGACGATTGCGGGGGTTCTGTTCCCACAGCAAATTCTCTTGGTTGATCCCGGCGGGGAAGCCGCCTGGGCTCACAATCTCGATTCGCCTAGGAAATTGGCGAATAATGGCGGAGCCGCCATGGCGGTAGTCGCGGTGACTCACGGCGTTCAGGACAGTCTCACGTACCGCTCGTTCGTTGAAGGTGGGGACGTCCCAGACGAACAGCCCTTGCTGGAAGTGCTGTAGGTCATTACGGAGGTTAACGGTCTGCCAGATTTCGTCGAGCGCGGTAAGAAAGCCGCGACGGAACTCACGCCGGTCGGCAGCTGGCCCTGCGACCTCGCTCGGCCGGTACTCGAAGATAATTTCTGCTTGCCCCAGATACCGGCCCAAAGCCTCACGCGTGCCAAGCAGTATTAGCGCGGCGTATGTCAGACCGCCTCCGACCAGCAACTCTGCATCCGCGAGGAGACGCTCGGGGGGCCGCGTCATAATGTCTTGCCCAGGCGCTTTGCGCTGCCACAGCACGCGCAACAAGTCGATAGCTGTCCCATCAAGATCTTCGAGACGTGCGCCTGCACAGATCTCAGCCGAGAAGTCGGGCCCTGTTTCTTCGTGAATTTGACGAAGCTGAGTGTCTGACATAGGGACGAGCGCATCGCCAGCCCGCATCCAGAACGAGCCATTATACTGCCATGCAGTTCCCGGAAGTCGTGCCGGAACATGGACAAGCAGAACCCGCTTATCTTGGTCGAAATATTCCTCAATCGTAATTCGATGGTGGAGTTGGTCGAAAAGCCCCGCCTCGGTGCGACCGGGCTCATCGAAGGCTCGCGTGCCGACGACCTGGCGGGGCCGTCTGTCCGTGACCCCAAGCACTACGGTGCCACCGCCCTCGTTTGCGAGCGCAACGCAGTATTTAATCAACTTCTCGAATTGGAATCCGCCGGACGCGGACTTGAACTCTACGCAACGATCCTCGGGACTCTCGAGTAGGGAGCGAAACTCATTGGGGGTCGTCATCGAGGCGCCTCCGCACGTGCCAACAAACCTGCGAAATCATAGTTTTGGCTCACCACACCGAAGTCCGGCTCGCGTCGGAAAGGCTGCCGTAAGTAGTGGACCCGGTACCGGTCCCGGTCGGTAAACTCAACGATGGCCAGGATGAAATCTTCTGGCTTATTGAGCGAGTAAAGGACCTCGTTCTTCGTCACCGTAATCGTATCGGCGCCACTGACGCGACCTTTCACTTCCAGAAAGCGCAGGCGCCCCGTGCCCGGTACGCGCGATTCGATGTCGTAGCCTAGCTTTTCGAATTCGCGGTCGGTGGGCTCGAAACCGAGCTGCCGCTCGAGCTCCATCACGATGGCACGGGCCCGTGTGGCGGAAGCCTGCGTATCGGCCGGCGTGGCCGCCTGGGGCAAGGGCCGTCCGGTCATCGCGGCGATGAGCCCCATGGGCACGACAACGAGCCCGCCTAGCACTGCCGGCGGCAACGTGGAGAGTTGCGCCTCGGCGTTGAGTTCGGCCAAACGCTTCTGTAAACGGCTCTGCAATTCGTCTGCGCGGCGGCGTGCTTCGCTAGAGTTGAGCCGCGCCCCAGCTTTGCCTGCCTGCTCCTGAAGTTTCAACTGTTCAGCTCGATGGTCCCAGTAGGTAATTTCTTTAGTAAGCCGGTCCTTGACCGCCGCACGAGTCTTCTCGATCCATTCGAGGCGACGGTCGCGTACCTCGGCCACATGCTTGGGGACGACTCCAGCAATTGCGTAGCCAATCGCTTGCTGCTCGAGCTCGCGCGTGATCCAAGCGCACTCAGGGCGTTTAAAGAAATCGTCTACCTTGGGTTCGCCCTCCGCGAGCGGGCGATAATCGAGGTAGGGGGCGTAGTGCAGGTACCGCGTCTGACCCGCAGCGTCGATCTCGACATAGAGCATACGTTTGCTGATCGTACGCCGTCCGCCGGATGGGAGGACTTGCGCGTCCTGGATGGCGTGCTCCAAATAAAATAACACGCGTGGGCTGGTGCCCTGGTCGCGTTCATCCACTAGGACGGTGCCGCGGCGCAGGAGGTCGCGATGGCGCTCGAGCGTGAGATCAAGGACCGCATCGAGCAGCGGGTGGCCGGGACAGACGAAGGCGGCCATTGGCTGGCCGGGCGGGGTTAGCAGATCCTTTTCAAAGGCCACGCGCTCGTAGCGCTGAAGCACGGGGTCTCCCATGCCGATGGCCCGATCGCGGTTGCGCACGGGCGAGGGCACATGCGTGATCTCATAGCGGCGCGGTTCGCGTTGGCGGACAGTGCCCCCGAGGTGCTTGAATGCTTCAAGAAAGAAAGACTCTATATAATGCGGTTGCAATCGCCGGGCCTCAGCGCGCTCCATCTCCTCGCGCACGCGGGCCACACGGCTGGAATCCATTGCGTCGTGGGCGAGCGCTCGTTCTTCTATCAGCTCTTCCAGATGCGAGCGGTCAACGGCGTGGGCGATAGCCTGCGTCAGGCGTGCACGCACCTCGGGGCGGTCGCCATAGCGGACAGCTTCGATCAAGAGATCGCGCAGCAGGCGGCCTTCGAATTGGAGTTTGCCTAGTACATCGAAGACCTGGCCACCTAGGGCCTGGCGTGCCTGCTCCAGTTTCTCGAGCAGAGTGCGATAGACGTCGCCCTCGCGCGTCTCCTCTGCAACCAGGTTCCACAGGTGGCAGACTTCGGTCTGGCCGATGCGATGGATGCGTCCAAAGCGCTGCTCTATGCGGTTGGGATTCCACGGCAGATCGTAGTTCACCATCAGGTGCGCCCGCTGTAAGTTGATGCCCTCGCCCGCTGCGTCTGTGGCAAGCAGTACTTGTACCTGAGGGTCGTATAGGAAACTCTCCTGCGCCTTACGCCGCTCTTCGCGACCCATCCCGCCATGGATTATCATTAACGCATCCGGCCGGCCGAGAAGAGAGGCGATCTGGCGTTCGAGGTAGTTGAGTGTGTCGCGGTGTTCGGTGAAGAGCACTAGTTTTTGCCGCGGCGAGGAAGCAGGTGGTGGGATGGTGCCGGAGCCATAGGGGACGGAAGACGTCTCGACGCGATTGCCCAGGCCCGCTGGCGTAAAAATTACACCAAGCAGCTGCGACAGCTCCCGCCACTTGGTGTCTTGGCCACTTCGGCGCACTTCGGCCGCCAGAGCTTCGAGCCTTGTAAGGGTCGCTATCTCAAGTTTCAGCTCGGCGATAGTGCCAGCCGCAGTAGCTTGATCGAGCACTTCCTCTTCAGCGTCCTCGACCTCGTTCTCTGGCGCTTCATCGAGGTCCTCGACGTCCTCGGCATCGAGAAGGGGTCCGGCGACCACGAGCTGTGCGGAGGCGGCGGCCCCGCGTTGCAGGAGATCCAACTCGCGCAGGCGCTTTTCCAGGCGCTCGCGGCGACGCCGGAGGGATTGGAAAATTGCCTCAGGGGATGATGCGAGGCGGCGCTGTAGGATGGTTAGCGCAAAGCCGACGGTGCCGGCATGCTTTTCATTTTCGAGCGCCTCTGCCCGGTTGAACTCCCCGCGTACATATTCGGTGACTTCCTTGTAGAGGTGGGCCTCGCCGGCGGAAAGCTTGTAGGGGACCGTATAGGCGATGCGCTCAGGGAAAAGAGGGCGGCCGTCGAACTTGAGCAGGCCCTCCTTCACCATGCGGCGCATCAGGTCGGAAACCTCCACCTGGTGCACGCCGTCACGGAAGCGTCCTTCGAAGCGGTCGCCGTCGAGGAGTGCGAGGAAGAGCTGGAAGTCCTCTTCCTTGCCGTTGTGAGGGGTCGCCGTCATCAAGAGAAAGTGCCGTGTCAGCCCGGAAAGGAGTTGACCAAGCCGGTAGCGCTTCGTGTACTTGACTTCACCGCCGAAGAAGGTCGCCGACATCTTGTGCGCTTCGTCGCAAACGATAAGATCATAGCGGCAGTCAGGCGCGCTGAGCTTCGCCTGGACGTCCTCATTACGGGAGAGTTTGTCGAGCCGGGCGATAGCAAGGTCGTTTTCGAGAAACCAGTTGCCTGTCCGGGCAGCTTCCAGCTTATCATTGGTCAGGATCTCGAAGGGCAGATGGAAGCGGCGGAACATCTCGTCCTGCCATTGCTCAGCGAGCATTCCGGGGCAGACGACAAGGCAACGCTTCAAGTCGCCTCGAGCGATCAGTTCCTTGATAAGGAGTCCCGCCATGATTGTCTTGCCGGCGCCCGGATCGTCTGCTAATAGAAAGCGCAGTGGCTGGCGCGGCAACATCGCCTCATAGACGGCCGTGATCTGGTGCGGCAGAGGCTCTACAAGAGATGTGTGCACCGCGAGCACAGGGTCGAAGAGGTGCGCGAGGCGGATCCGGTACGCCTCTGAGACCAGACGAAAAAGCGCCCCATCACCGTCGAAGCTCCACGGCCGGCCCTGTCCGATTACTTCCAGACGCGGCTCATCGTGGCGGTAAAGGATTTCCTCGGCAACCCGGCCTTCTGGTGTGCGGTAAATGACAGTCAGGGCATCGGAGCCATGCCACTGCACGCTCACGACGGTTGCCGTGCCATCCGGGAGGAGGCCCCGGAAGGCCGTATTAGGTTTGAGATCTTCGAGTTTCAAATGGCCACTCCCGTCCTGCGCCTATAGGTTGATGGTAGGGCGCTTCGGCGTGAGGCGCTAACCCCTCGTTTTATGTTCGGTTTATCCGGTCGACCTTGGCCCACGTCATCCGTCAATGTATCACCGCTAACATGTGATTTTCAAGCTAGACAGCCACCCTCAGGGTTGCTCCAGGCCTATTAAGTCTATTGACAATTGTCGAGATCCATCTCATAATAAGTTCGGCATCAGGAGAGGCCCTCTAATGCAGGGCCCGGCAACCTGGGACGGACACCCAAGGTGCCTCTCGCACGGAGCGAGGATGCGGTCGCTGAGAAAGCGGCAACGAAGTGTCCGGGCGATATGACCCGCTCTCCTGATGTGGGAGAAGCGGGTTTTTTGTTGTCCGCCCTCTCTTTGCCCCGCATCCATAAGATTCCTCCGGCGCCCTGAAGCTTGAAGGAGGAATTACTAATGCCCCAACAAATGTGGCGTCCCAGCTGCCATTGTAATCCCGGTATCTACAGCATGGGCTCTCCCAATTGTCGGGATTGTGGGCAGCCCGGACAGTACGATGGTTGGCACCAGGGCATGCACGAAGCGATGGCAGCCTATACGAAACGAACCGGCTTGGCGCCGATCGGCCCTCATCGCCGTCTGACGGACGAGCTGTTCGCTGGCCGATTCGGGCTTTGCCGCACCTGTGAGGGCCGCGGCGTGCTGGACGCCGAGGGCGGGCGGACTTGGAAAGTCTGCACCGACTGTCAGGGGCTCTGCTGCTTTTTCAGGGGGACCATGCGGGAATTCCAAGAGATCCGGGCCCGGATCCTGGAGCAGTTCCCCAAAGCGGCTGCTGCTTCTTTCGAGTCGGATGAGAAGCTGAGGAGATATTGTGCTGACCAAGGCCAGGAAGACGGCGAGAAGGGCCTCTGGATCGTCCGGAAGCTTCTCGCTCCGGAAGCGGAGATCAGGTGTGTCTTTTACACGCTGGCGGTCAGGAACGAGGCCCTGAAGAAAAAATGGCGGGGGGGATTGTCCGATTACTGGAGCAAGTACAACACGATCCATAACGCGAGCCTTACCGTCAGCTGTTTCAAGGGGCCGTATTGGGATGACCAATACGGAGAGTTGACCGGATTCGGGCTCGTTGAAGGAAAGGATTTCATACTCTTTGACGCCAGCAATGTCACCACGATGAAGGATTTCGAGCCATTCCGTTTTCGGGTGGACTGGCTCGCTGGCTACGTCCATAAGGCCGGCATGATGATCTTCTTGAGGCATTAAGATGAGATGTCTGCCCGACCTTGAGAGACAACTGGCCGCCACAATAGAGCGTGCGCTCAAGCTCATGGAACACATCGGTTACCTGCGAGGAGAGGGCGAGGCCCGGGTCTACAATTTCATCCCTCCGGAAAAACGGAATCCAAGCGACCTCGCCGAGTGCGACGGTTGCGAGAAGTTGTTTTACGAGAGCGAGCTGACTGAGATAAACCCAGGGATTTTTCTGTGTGACGCTTGCTACGATCCGGAGATGGAAGTGAAGACGGAATTCAGGACACCGACGTCAGAGGACATCAACCATGCGATTCAATTATTGCTCTGGAGGTGTCGCGACGCCCAAGTTCACAAGGGTACGCCCGAGGGAAAGAGAGGATTCTACGGACTCGATGATTGGATCGCCCACGCCGAAGATCAAATGATCAGAGAGCTCGGCCTGTGGTGCGAAGATATCCAAGTGCTGAATGCCGGGTCGAGGGACAGCCGAGAGGATTCAGTGGGAGAGACTCCA
>Ga0187866_1000484_pt1:0-45000 | contig 46359 bp, 44 predicted proteins | sample June2016WEW_11_1_3_FD_133013 | JGI IMG/M metagenome (GOLD analysis project Ga0187866, IMG submission 133013) | Peatland microbial communities from SPRUCE experiment site at the Marcell Experimental Forest, Minnesota, USA - June2016WEW_11_150 | ecosystem: Environmental > Terrestrial >...
CAATTGACCGTTCACCATTCACAATTACTTCACTTTCTCTTCGCCGAAATGATGATCACCGGATCGACCGGGACGTTGTTCATTCCGTTTCGGGATTCAGTCTTGACCGAGACAATCTTGTCCACTACATCCATCCCTTCAATCACCTTTCCAAAGACCGCATATCCCCACCCCTGGGAATTGAAATTCAACGCAGAATTATCTACGACGTTAATGAAGAACTGGGATGTCGCGCTGTGAGGGTCCATTGTTCTCGCCATCGCAATCGTTCCCCTATCGTTCTTCATGTTGTTATCAGATTCGTTCTTGATTGGGGGGAGGATTGGCTGGCGCTTGCTGAGGTTCTTCAAGAATCCGCCTCCCTGTGCCATAAAGCCGGGCATGACGCGGTGAAACGTCAGTCCGCCGTAAAATCCGCTATCGACATACGTGAGAAAGTTCTTTACTGAAATCGGCGATTCCTTCTCAAAGAGGAGGATCGTAAAATTCCCCATGGTTGTCGTGATCACCACCTTGGTCGTGTCGTCTTTCGACTGGGAATCTGAGATTGCGATTGAGGTCATGGCCATCAAGAGAAAAGTGAGTGTGAGAATGGAAGTGAATTTCACCTGGAGCTCCTTTTATTTTGAGATGATTGCATGGTAGAAGTCCGACTTCTTCCCAAGTCCGCGAAGTGAGAAGTCGGTCTTCTTACTGGTTATTTGCTTACTACCGGCAACACAATATGCGAAGGGAAGTCGCTGGTTCGATAGACCTTCTGCGTGGCTGCCTGGAAATCAGATTCCTTCGCGAGGAAGATATTGTTGACATACTTCTGCGGATTCCGATCGATAATGGGGAACCAGGTGCTCTGCACCTGAACCATGATCTTGTGCCCCTTCAGAAACGCGTGGTCGTTGTTGTGGAGATCGATAACGTATTCATTGACTTTGTTCGCTGTGATCGGCTCGGGTTTTTCAAAACTGTCCCTGAATCTGCCCCGAAACACCTCGTCAGCTATCATGAGCTGGTAACCACCCATTTTTGGATCCTTTGGATAATCCTCCGGATACACATCGATGAGTTTAACGATCCAATCGCTGTCGGTTCCTGATGTGGACGCGAACAGGTGAGCAACAATGTCGCCTGTCACCGTAACGTCATCCTTCAGCGGCTCGGTTTCCCAGCTCAACACATCGGGACGCTGCTGGACGAAGCGTTGATCTTCTGTGAGCCAGGTGTACCAGCGAGATCCCGGGCCGTAGGTTTCCTCGATCGGCCGTGACCGATACGGGACGGGGTGAGCCGGATCCGAGACGTAACTGTCGAACGCCGGTTGGCTCGTTGCCTGAGGCGCCTCGAACGACAGTTTTCCGTCGGCGTGGAAATACAGACTGCCCTGAAGGACATTCTTCTTAGGCGGCCACTCGTCGTACGATTTCCACACGTTTGAACCGGTCTGGAATGTCGTCGCTTCCGGGAAACCACCCTTTCCTTTTCCCTTCAGCCAGTAAGCGAACCACGGAGCCTGTATCGATTCCCGATACGTTTTCGATGTTGCGGTATCGAAACTTATTTTGCCAAGCGTCCTGCCTTCAGATCGGCCCCAACCGCCATGATTCCATGGACCGACGACAAGACAATTGAGGTTCTTCGTGTCCTTTTTCTCCAGGACCTCATAGGTCTTTATCGGACCATAAAAATCCTCCTGATCCCACCAGCCGGCCACGTGCATGGTTGGAACTGTCGGTGCATCGAGTCGATAGGGGAGCGATTGTTTCTGCCAGAACTCATCGTAGTTGGGATGATTGACAAAGTCATTCCACGAGGGAAGCTTCCCCAGAAAGTACTTTGCATTCACGTTCGAAAGCGGGCCAAGATGCAGATACCACTCGTATGTATCGTAGACTCCAAATGGGTACAGTGTATCGACCTTCGATGCTTCCTCCATGAATGCGTATTCGAAGCCATAGCTGAGTCGGAACGCTCCGTTGTGGTGAAAATCATCCCCCAAATACATATCAGCAGGCGTCGCTTGCTCGGAGACCGCTTTGAGGGCCGGGTGTGGATCGAGTGTCGCCATCACGGTCAGCCATCCTCCGTACGAAATGCCGAGGACTCCGACTTTCTGATTGTTCATCGGTATATTCTTGAGAAGCCAATCAATCGAATCGTACGTATCCGTGCTTTCATCGATCGATTTTGGATCGCGCTTGTCCCGGGAGAAGCGCTGCATCTCGAACGCTCCTTCTGATTTGTATCGTCCCCGGATATCCTGAAACACGAAGATGTACCGCTCTCTCGCCATGTCTTCGAGGTAAGCGAACTTGTCGGGCGCAGGAGTGTTGTCGGCGCCGTAAGGAGTTCGAATCATGACGAAAGGAAGAGGCTCTTGCTGGTCCTTTGGAGTAAAGATGACTGTGTGAAGGTGGACCCCGTCGCGCACAGGAATCATCACTTCGCTGCGCTTGTAGTTCGACGCCTGGTCACCGGTCCCCTGTGCGAAGGTCTGCACAAAGGGGAGCAACCACACCATAGAAAGGACAAGGGCGAAGCGGGTTCTCCGACGCAGCAAAGCAGTCATAGATGCCTCCATTCGATTGCTGAATATCTTATCCAAATTTTCGTTCTATGTCAATCAACTGAATAGAATCCATTTCACGAATACTCGCGCTGTCAGAATCCTCTTGGTGCATTTTGTGTCTTGGTGGTCTTCTTTTTCCTACAAATTCCTGTTAAAACAAAAAAGGCCCAGCGCATGCCAAGCCTTTGGATTCATCTTTATGATTTTACTTCATGAGCACCAGTTCTCCTGATTTCCTGAATGGCTTGTCACCATTCGTCGGGGTTGCGGTGAAGCGATACAGGTATGTACCGTTTGCGACTTCTGTACAGTCTAGAATATGACCCCAATGCCAACTCTGCCACCAAGAGGCCCTGGCGAAAGGCCAGCGTCAAACGTAGGCGATACCTGCAATTCAGCAAACAGATCGAGAAAAGAAACTGGTCGAACCTGGATCCCCAATGATATGAGGCCCAAAAGGAAATGTCCGGATCGTACTCGTTGGTAAACGGTATCTTGAACTAGTGCAACAAAGGAGTACCCTTCCGGAGAACTGGATGATTGTGCAAAACCCAATGCGACCGACCCATATGGGCTAATAACACCTGACTTGCCAGAAATGTAGTTTCGCGCCCCTACAAGAAATGAAGTCACAGTTTTTTTTAGCGTAGGCGTTCCGTAGCCCACAAAGTACTCATTCTCCGATGTGAGGTGATCGAGGCGGTAATCCTGTTGACCGAGGTACAAAAACACACCCCATTCATTTGTCAGGTCATAACAGATCGAGGCCGAGAGGTTGCGATGATTCTTGAAAACCCCCGCCGGTGAAACGATGTCGGTGCCGATCCCCATTGCCGCCTCGAACTTCCCTTCTTGTTGTGCAAGCGCGCTAGCGCTCATTAATGCGAGCATCACCAGAACCAACCCGGATCTCATAGCATCTCCCGTCGTCCTACTCACAACATATCTCATATGAGAACAGAACACATGCGAGAACAGGTGCCTAACCTGAAACTTTGCATTTGTCGATTTATCCTTGAGGCGGTGCTACCAACACCGCCTTGAGGTTTATACCAGTCTGTTCCGGCAGTATCCCCCCTGGAAATGACTTCCGACGGACTTATTTACCGTGCAATATGTAGGTGCGCTGACCGTCGTTTCCTACGACGAAGACCTCCCCACTCATCGCCCAAGCTGAAGTGAAAACCTTGTCCACGCTTTGGAATTGCGGATAGCGATACCAATTGATCCCGTCATAGTGATATACCTGACTCTCCGATCCCACGGCGAAAAGATTTGACGCGCTCGTCCCAGCGAGGCGCACAAGCGACTTATCGGAATAAAACAAGCGATTCCAGCTAGTTCCATTCTTCTCAAAGACTCCATAACCCGCACTGAAAATCCTTCCGTCGACAGCGAACAATGTTCGCCCAAATCTATCATCAGATAGCAGGCCTGAAGTGCGTACAACTGAATCTGATAATGACCATGTGGTTCCGTCGAAGTGGTAAAGGAAGAATGCGACGGTGTCCTCCGGTTGAACAACGTCGTTCCGAAAACCGATCATATAGGCGTCCCTCGAACTATTTCCGCTTATGCTGATAAATTGTATTCCTTGGGACGGAAGCGAGATCGGGAATTTACTCCAACTTGCGCCATCGAAATGGAAAAGTGTGTTGAATCCGGCAGCCCAGACATCGATCGGCGAGCTTCCCCAGATTGATTGTAGTTCTCTTCCTCCACCTAACTTCTGCTCGGTCCAATGAGATCGTCAAAGTGAACAGTCAAACTCGAATCAAGAAATGCCGTCGATCCTCCAAAATCTCTATAGCCAACTGCAAAAATATTGTCTGCAGCAAATCCGGTAAGCGCAGCCAAATCAAAGCTACCCGCAATCGGGCCGCCCTCCAGAATCGATAGCTTCACGCTTGACCATCGTTTTCCATCATAGCGCCACATTGATCCTAGCGTCTGATCGTTGTGGCCGACAACATAGATGTTGCTTGCCGAACTCCCTCAGATGGCATACATAAGCGTCTGGTAGCTGCCCGGATAGGCAAGAGTGTCAATTGTCCATGTGTACTCACGCGGATTCTTGATCGGAGAATCAATGGGATTGTTCTTGCATCCTGCTTGGAACAAGATCAAGGCTGTGCAAATCCAAATCGCGAACTTCATCGACATAAGTGTTGGATAACGTTTCATAAGTTATATTACTACATAAAGGTAACAAACATCTGACCGAAGTTTAACAAAGTGTCGTAATGCTCCCCAATTTAGCAGATTTCTGAGGTACTGGGAGAAGATGCGGCACCCGATTCGGGCAATTAATGGAGGGCTCAATCGCTTGGAGCGCGAGAAATAATGCATCGAAAACGAAGCGCACGAAGGCGTCGGTTTGCAGATTGGAAAGAAGGCAGAGATCAGATCGTAGAGCCTATGCAGCGATCTGCTCTGGTGAAGCGAAATACTTCTTCTGGATCCAGAGCGATACATTGACGAGGCTGATAAGGACAGGAACTTCCACGAGCGGACCAATAACGGTTGCGAACGCAACGCCTGAGCCTATACCGAACACCGCGATCGCAACAGCGATGGCAAGCTCGAAATTGTTGCTTGCGGCCGTGAAGGAGAGTGTTGCAGACTTCGCGTAATCCGCGCCGACTTTTCTGGCCAGGTAGAATGAAATGAAGAACATCACAACGAAGTAGATCACCAACGGCACTGCGATGCGAAGAACATCGAGGGGAATCCTGACGATATATTCTCCTTTGAGCGAAAACATAACGATGATCGTGAAGAGCAAGGCGATCAGTGTTATCGGCGAGATTCTTGGTATGAATTCTCGTTCGTACCATTGTTTGCCCTTGATTCTGAGCATCGTGAATCTCGTGACGATCCCTGCGATGAAAGGAATGCCGAGATACACAAAGACGCTTTTTGCGATCTGCCCGATGGTGATATCGACGGTGAATGTTTTCAGTCCGAGCCAGGAAGGGAAGACGGTCAGGAACACATAGGCATAGACCGAAAAGAAAAGGACCTGGAATATCGAGTTGAACGCAACGAGTCCCGCCGCATATTCTGTATCTCCTTTTGCCAGCTCGTTCCAGACGATCACCATCGCGATGCATCGCGCAAGGCCGATGATGATCAATCCGGCCATGTATTCCGGGTATCCCTGCAGGAAGATGATTGCCAGAATGAACATGAAGACTGGACCGATCAACCAGTTCTGCACAAGAGAAAGAGCGAGAATCCGCACGTTCTTGAAGACGTCACCCAGTTCTTCGTACTTCACTTTTGCGAGGGGCGGATACATCATGAGGATGAGACCGATTGCGATCGGGACATTCGTTGTGCCGCTCTGAAAGGAGTTCCAGAAGCTCACGACTCCCGGAAAAGCATATCCGGTCAGGACGCCGAAAGCCATTGCGAGAAAGATCCACAATGTAAGATATCGGTCAAGAAACGAGAGACGCTTACCAATTCCGTCCATTGTCCCTATTCCTGTTTGAGTACTTCTGCGTGGAATTTCTTGAATCCCTCCCGGATCTCATCACGCACGCGTCTGAATTCCGCCATCACTTCATCGTCAGTGCCGAAGGCTTCCGCAGGATCGTCGAATCCAATATGCAGACGGTGCTTCACTGTTCCCAGGAAGACCGGACATTGTTCTTTCGCGTTATCGCAGACGGTCACGACGTAGTCGAAGGGGAGTGAGAGGAATTGGTCTACGGATTTAGGCGAATGAGAGCTGATATCAATCCCCGCTTCCTTCATGACCGCAATAGCGCGGGGATGGACACGGCTTGCGGGATAGGTTCCGGCTGAGAATACCTCCAGGTCGCTGTCGAACGACTTGAGGAATCCTTCTGCCATCTGACTCCGGCAGGAGTTGCCTGTACAGAGAATGAGTACTCTCGGGGATGGAGTCATCAGTGGTTGCGTAGGGATTAACCACGGATTACGCGGAAAGGACACGGATCTTCACAGATTGATTTATCCGCGAGGATCCGTTCCATCCGTGTCATCCGCGGTTCATTTCTTTAACGGTCGCTCGGCGTACACGGTCACGCTGAAGATGCCGACGTGGTTCTTCTTGAATTCCCTCAATTGCTCGAGCGTCATGTAGTGTATGAGAATCTCGTTCGGGATCTCGACCTTGCGGTCCTTCTGAACGGAAATGTTCGTGAACCCAGCTTCCCTGATGATGCCGAGATATTCTTCCTTCTGCACAGCTCCGGAGATGCAGCCTGCATAGAGAGCTGCTTCCTTCCTCAGTTCATCAGAGAGCTCGCCCTGAAGCACGATGTCCGAGATGCTGAAGTGTCCACCCGGCTTCAGGATGCGGAAGGTTTCGGCGAACGCTTTCTTCTTGTCAGGCACAAGATTCATCACACAGTTACTGACGACGACGTCCGCAGTATAATCCTCGATCGGCATGTGATCAATATCGCCGAGCCGGAATTCGACATTCTTGACACCAAGTTTCGCGGCATTCGCACGGGCCTTCTCGATCATCGCTTCCGTCATATCGAGGCCGATTACACGACCGTTTTCGCCGACAATAGAGCGGGCCACAAAGCAATCGTTGCCTGCGCCGGCGCCGAGATCCACAACCGTGTCACCGGGTTTGATCTGGGCGAATTCCGTCGGCAATCCGCAACCGAGTGCAAGATCCGCGTCGGGAACATACCCGGGCAATTTCTTGTAGTCCTCGGCCATGACCGAGAAATCGACATCCGAGCATCCGCATGTACTTCCGCAGCATGACGATTGGTTCTGTTCCTTTGACTGCCGGGCAATAGCACCGTACTTCTCTTTGACCATCTCTTTGATTTCTTGTTCGTTGTTCATTGTTATCCTCCGCATTCATAGATCGCAATAGTCGATGAATCAGGGCAAAAAATCAGCAACACTTCTTTACGTCGATGAGGAATTGGGAAAGCAGCTGCTTTGCATCATCCCACGCCTTCTTGTCGATGCAGTAGCAGACGCGAGGTCCTTCAAATTCCCCTTTGATCAGTCCCACACGTTTCAGTTCAGCCAGATGTTGTGAAACGGTTGCCTGGGAAAGCGGTAGCTCTTCAACGATGTCACCGCATATGCAGGCATCCTTGCTGGCGAGGAACTCCAGAATTGCCACGCGCGCGGGGTGGGCCAGCGCCTTTGCAAGGTCTGCGATCCTGTTCTGTTTGGTTGAAAACGATTCTTTCTTTGAGAGTCCCATAAATGGTCTATCGTAATATTACGATAAAGGTTTCATCCAGTCAAGGAAAAAATAAAAAAAAGGCATCCTGTGCTGCAGGATGCCTTCCCAAAACACTTACACCAAAGAATCGGTTATGTTCCCGATGAGTAGTCGTTGAGGTATTTTTCCTGTATTGGCGTCAGCTTGTCGATCTTGATGCCCATCGTCGCAAGTTTCAAGGTCGCGATTTCCTGGTCCTGCTCTTTCGGAATATCGTATACCTTGTTCTCGAGACGCTTCCCTTTCTTGTGCGATTCCGCCAGGCGAAGCTGTGACATGAACTGGTTGGCAAACGACATGTCCATCACTTCTGATGGATGTCCTTCCGCAGCCGCGAGGTTGACCAAACGCCCCTTCGCAAGCAGGTAGATCCGGCGTCCGTCTTTCATCGTGTATTCTTCGTTGTCGGCACGCACTTCACGCACGCTCTTCTTCAGCTTGTTCAAATCGACGATGTTCACTTCGCAATCATAGTGGCCCGTGTTGCAGACGATCGCTCCATCCTTCATCGATTTGAAATGGCGCTTGACGATGACGTCTTTGACGCCGGTCGCCGTGACGAAGATGTCTCCGATTTTGGCTGCGTCGTCCATCTTCATGACGCGGAGACCCTCGAGCGTTGCTTTCAGTGCGGTCGTCGGACCTACTTCCGTGATAATGACATTTGCCCCAAGCCCCTTTGCTCGTGATGCGACACCTCGTCCGCAGTGGCCGTATCCGGCTACGACGAAGTTCTTTCCGGCAATCAATACGCTTGTCGCACGCAGAATGCCGTCAAGCGTCGATTGGCCGGTGCCGTAGACGTTGTCGAAATCCCACTTCGTCTCGGCATCGTTCACGGCTATGACGGGATATTTGAGTGCGCCGTCATCAGCCATCGCCCGAAGACGATGCACGCCTGTTGTGGTTTCTTCCGTTCCGCCGATAACCGTCGGGATGAGCTCCGTGTGCTTGTTGTGGACGGTGAAGATCAGATCTGCACCGTCGTCCAAGGTCAGGTTCGGTTTGAAACGGAGCGACTCCTCGATGCACCAATAGAACTCCTCGACATTCATTCCGTGCCAGGCGTAAATCGAAATCCCATCGTCGGCCAGGGCAGCAGCGACATCGTCCTGTGTTGAGAGGGGGTTGCACCCGCTCCAGCTGACTTCGGCGCCAGCGGCGACAAATGTCTTCACAAGCACGGCGGTTTCCTTGGTCACGTGCAGGCATCCAGCGATCCGGTATCCTTTGAGTGGCTTTGTCTTCCGGTACTTTTCCTGAAGCGCCATGAGAACAGGCATACGCGATTCTGCCCATTCGATGCGGAGCTTGCCGGCTTTGGCCAGTGAAAGGTCTGCTACTTTGAAGTGTCCTTTTTTCTCGTCCATTCTTCTTCCAGTTCCAAGTTTAGATTTCTGAGTTTAAAGTTCTGTTTGCCGTCTATTTTGCGGCATTGAGGAGCGTTTTGACCAGATCAAGCTTCTCCCACGTGAATTCCTTTTCGGTCCTTCCGAAATGGCCGTACGCAGCGGTTCTTCGATAGATGGGCCGCAGGAGATCGAGGCGCTTGATAATGCCCCGTGGTGTCATATCCACTTCCTTGGTGATGATCTTCGCGATCTCGTGGTCCGGGATAATACCGGTGCCGAAGGTCTGGACATTGATCGAGATCGGCTCTCGCACTCCGATGGCGTACGCGACCTGAATCTGGCATTCGCTCGCAAATCCCGCTGCAACGATGTTCTTCGCAAGATGCCGTGCAGCGTATGCACCGCTCCGGTCAACTTTCGTTGGGTCCTTGCCGGAAAATGCGCCGCCGCCATGCGGTGCACGTCCGCCGTACGTGTCGACAATGATCTTCCGTCCGGTCAGTCCGGTATCGCCGTGCGGTCCGCCGATTTCAAACCTGCCTGTTGGATTAACCAAGTAGCGTGTCTTCTTATCGAGCAGCTGCTTCGGGATGACGTGCTTGATGACGTTTTCGATAACATCTTCGCGGATTAGTTTCTGGCTCACGTCAGGGTCATGCTGCGTCGAGATCAAAACGGTGTCGATGCGCTTCACACGCCTTCCGTCGTATTCAACAGTCACCTGGGTCTTTCCATCGGGTCGGAGGTATGGCATGAGCTTTATCTGCTTCTTGCGAATGTCTGCGAGACGGCGGGCAAGCTTGTGCGCGTACATAATGGGCATCGGCATAAGCTCCGGGGTTTCGCTGCACGCGTAGCCAAACATCATTCCCTGATCGCCGGCGCCGCCGGTGTCGACTCCCATCGCGATATCGGGAGACTGTGAGTGAATGGCGGAGAGCACGGAACACGACTCTGCATCGAAGCGGTATTCGGCTTTCGTGTAGCCGATGTCACGGATCACTCCCCGGACAATCTCCTGTACATCGATGTAACCGTGAGTCGTGATTTCCCCGCCGACGAGAGCGAGACCGGTTGTAACAAACGATTCGCAGGCTACGCGGGAGTGCTTGTCCTGGGCGAGAAGGGCATCGAGTACCGCGTCGGAGATCTGATCGCACACCTTGTCCGGGTGTCCCTCGGAAACAGATTCCGATGTAAACAGATAGTTCATGAATTCATCCTTCGTAAATGATTATTATTCTAAAATATCACGTCTAAAAACTTCTTTGCGTCCTTTGTTTACCCCGACGTCTTATGTCGGGGCGGCTTTGCGTGAGAATTCTTCAAAGGGCTTCTAGTCAAATTCAAGTTCAGAAGAATCACCGATGTTGACTCGCTTGTACGCACCGCGTACCACCGCGTTGTTTCCAACAATTGAATCCTCGAGGAGCGCGTCCGAAACCCGACTCCCTTCGCTCACAATCGAATTCCGGATGATTGCATTCTCGACAATTGCATCGTCGGCGATCGTCGCATACGGTCCGAGAACCGAATTCTTGACAGTCGCTTTCGTCGAGACGAAGACCGGCGGCTGAATAACCACGTCTGGTCGGCCAGTTGCCGTCGGCTGTCTGTCCAGCAAGTGCCGGTTTGTTTCGAGCAGAGTCTCCGGTTTACCGCAATCGTACCATCCTTCGATGGCGAAGGTCCTCATTCGCTCGCCGCGCTCAATCATCATTTGCAGGGCATCGGTCAGCTGGAACTCGCCCCGCGTACGAATATTCGCTTTGATCTCGTCACGCAGGCAGTCAACCAGGATATGCGGCTGCCGGACATAGTAGATACCAACCAGGGCCAGTCTGCTTTTCGGTTGATCTGGCTTTTCGACCAACCTGGTGATGAATCCCCCCTCGGTTTCCGCAACGCCGAAGCGCCGTGGGTCCTCGACCTCCTTGACCAAGGACCGACGAGTCGGAATTCATCAACGCCTTCAAATCGACGTCGTAAACCGTATCTCCAAGGATGATCAATATTGGATCACGGGAAAACGTATGTCGGGAGAGGTAAATGGCATGCCCCAGCCCCAACCGTTCTTCTTGCTCGACAAAGTCGACCCGGATCGAGTAGTTCCGCACAACATACTCTTTGATCTTCTCGCCAAGATACCCGATGACAATCGTTGCCTCATCAAACCCGTTTTCGATCAATCGGTCAAGAATATGGCCGACAATGGGTTTGCCCCCGACGTTCAAGAGTACCTTGGGAACGGTATATGTGTGGGGACGTAATCGGCTGCCAACGCCCGCTACGGGGATGATTGCTCGCATGGAAGATTATAAGTACAACAAGTGCTCGTACATCAAAGATAGCAAAGTAATGGGTGAAAGAAAAGAGGTATGTTCTTTCTCACGATGCATCGATGGGGCCAGAACACGTGCGTTGCTTGTGCGTTTCCTTGATTCTCGCAGCGCATTTCAGTATTATGCCTGCAAATCTCGTGCGGCATGAAACCCCTTCGCATATCCTCACGCAAGCAAGAACATGTTGAGCTGACCATAGGTCGGGATGTCTCCTTCCAGACGAAGACACCCGGCTTTGAGCGTTGGGAGTTTCAACACAATGCCCTCCCGGAGCTTGATTTTTCCGAAGTCGATCCGTCGACGAAATTCCTGGGCAAGCGGCTCTCGCTGCCGTTTTTGATTTCGAGCATGACGGGCGGGTATGAGGACGCCACGCGGATCAATCGCCTGTTGGCCGAAGTGTGTGCCGAGAAACAACTTGCGATGGGAGTCGGAAGCCAGCGACAGGCAATTCAAGATACAAAATTCCATCGCTCGTTTAGTATCGTACGGGAAGTCGCTCCCGATATCCCGGTCTTTGGGAATATCGGAGGAGCAGAAGTAGCAAAGCTCAAGGACGTATCGACCATCAAGCGTCTCGCCGATCTGATCAAGGCAGACGCGTTCGCTGTCCATCTCAATCCACTTCAGGAATTTCTCCAGCCGGAGGGAAATCCTGAATTCCGCGGAGTCCTCAGGGGCATTGAGATGCTTGTGCGAGAGCTCCCGATTCCCGTCATCATTAAAGAAATCGGAGCCGGCATCTCGCTCTCAGTGGCGAGAAGACTCGTCGATGCCGGCATCAGGATCATCGATGTGGCTGGCGCAGGAGGGACGAGTTGGGCAGGCGTTGAGATTATTCGTCGCTCCAAGAAAACCGGGAAGCACACCAGAGATTCGGGGGAAAAGAAGCGGGCGGCTCAGTCGTTCTGGGATTGGGGAATCCCGACTGTTGATGCTCTGCGGCAGGTTTGCAGTCTCAAGATCCAGACACCGTCATTAACGGTCATTGCATCAGGCGGAATCGCAGGCGGGCTGGATGTTGCCAAGGCAATTGCGTTCGGTGGTGATTTGGCGGGTGCGGCCCGGCTGATGCTCCAGGAACTTGAAGCTGGTGGAACGAAAGCGCTCCTGGCGAAGATCGACGCATGGGAAATGGAACTCAAAGGTGCAATGTTTCTTACAGGGTCACGGACGATAGCCGATCTCCAGGCTCAGCAGTTGGTGCTCAAAGCATGAATCCACACACGAGGAATTCCCTGTCGCACGCCCGACAATACGATCGCTACAAAAAGCTCGTTGAGGGGACCCTCGCGGGCATCATCAAGGATCGTTTGCCACGCTCACTCTACGAGCCGTCGGAGTATGTCCTTGCTGCCGGAGGAAAGAGAATCCGTCCGGTGCTTCTGCTTCTCTCGTGTGAGGCAGTAGGAGGCAACGTCAGGAAGGCGCTGCATGCCGGAGCTGCCATTGAGATTCTGCACAACTTTACGCTCGTCCACGACGACATCATGGATAATTCCGGGTCGAGGCGCGGACGGAAGACAGTACACACCAAATGGGACACAAACGTCGCAATCCTTGTTGGAGATGAGTTGCTTGCACTGGCGTATCGGGCGTTGTTGCAGACAAAGTCCCCGCATATCCAGGAGATCGCCAAAATCTTCACCGAAGGAGTAGTGGAGGTGTGTGAAGGTCAGGCATACGACAAAGAGTTTGAAACACGATCGACGGTAACGGTCGACGAATATCTTCTGATGATCGAAAAAAAGACGGCGAAGATGGTTGCCGTGTCAGCAGAAATTGGTGGCCTGGTGGGGAATGGTGATCGCGTATCGATCAGCGCCCTTCGGCGCTATGGCGAGCATGTCGGTCGCGCATTCCAGATTCAGGATGATCTGCTGGACATCATCGCTGATGAAAAAGAGCTTGGAAAACCCGTGGGGGGAGATTTGACGGAAGGGAAGAAAACGTTTCTCCTGCTCGAAGCGCTTCGCACGACCCGGGGACAGGACAAGGAACTGCTCCTCGACATCGTCAGAAACAAAGGGGGAAGGGCTGATCTCATTCCGGAATACCGGAGAATCTATCTTGAATCCGGGGCGATTGCAGTTGCCCGATGCCGGATTGAGCAAGATATCGCGAAAGCGAAGAGCGAACTTCATCGGCTTCCTTCGTCCCGCGCACAGGCCATGCTGGAGTGGTTCGCCGACATGTTGCTTAACCGGACATTTTGAAGAGGGGTTCGGGGACGCATGATTCAATGCGAAGTGACGATTAAGAATAGAGCTGGGCTTCACACTCGTCCGGCGGCCACGTTGGTGAAACTGGCTGCGAAGTACAAGGCGGAATTCTTCATCGAGAAGGATGGAATCGAGATCAACGGGAAGAGCATCATCGGCGTGATGACGCTCGCCGCGGAACAGGGATCGAAACTCCTGCTCCGGTTTTCTGGCGAAGGAGAGGAAGAGGCGTGTAGGGCGATGGTGGACCTCTTCGAACGCGGCTTCGATGAGAAGTGAAAGAGATTTCCGAAAACCCGTATAGCAGTGACAGAATATGATGGTCGAATGACCGGGGTAGCGTGAAAACAGAAGATCCACATAAGAAAGAAGAGACCGTCCTCAAAGGCATCCCCGCGTCGCCGGGTATTGCCATCGGTCCGGTCTATGTCTACGTCAAACACACTCCCGTGATCGAGGAGCGCTCCATTCTGCCTGAAGAAGTGGAGCACGAGCTTGACCGCTTGGAACAGGCGATCGCACGCTCGCACAAGGAACTGCGGAAGATCCTGGAGTTTGCGGAGAAAAAGCTTGGTGAGGACAAGGTGAAGATCTTCGAAGCCCAGTTGATGTTCCTCGAAGATGCAGTCCTTTTTGATGCCGTCGATGCCCGGATCCGTGGTGAACTGAAAAACGCGGAATTCGTTGTCCAGACAGAAATTGAAAAGTACCACAGAATTATGCTCGCTTCCAAGGATGAGTACACGCATGAGCGGGCAAACGACGTCGAAGATGTGCGGAACAGGATTCTGCGGAACCTCCAGGAACAGCGGGTCATTTCGCGTCTTGAGGGATCGTCGGTCATCGTTTCACAGAATCTCACCGCACCTGATACGGTTATTCTCAGTCGCAACGCAGTCCTCGGCTATGCAACCGATATTGGTGGTATCACTTCCCACACTGCGTTACTTTCGAGAGCGTTGAAGATCCCGGCAGTTGTTGGGCTCAAGACAATCTCACATCAGGCGCATGATGCCGAACAGATCGTTCTCGACGGCTACAGCGGTGAGGTGGTCCTGGATCCTTCGGAAGAGACAGTCAAGCGGTTTGAGGCCAAACGGGTCCGCTATCAGGAATTCGAAGCTCGACTTTCCGGGCTCCGCGATCTGCCTGCCGAAACGCTGGATCACCGTCGCGTCGAACTGTCGGTGAACGTGGAATTCGAGCAGGAATTGGATTTCATCAAGCTCCAGGGGGCTGACGGAATCGGTCTGTACCGTTCTGAGTACCTCATCGTTGGGAAAGAAGTGTTCCCCACGGAAGAAGAACAGTTCAACCAGTACAAGCTTCTCGCTGAGACGATGTACCCGAAGCATGTCATCATCCGGACGTTCGATATCGGTGGTGACAAGGTTATGGCCCAGTCGGTGAAAGAGAACAATCCATTCCTGGGATGGCGTGGTATCCGGGTTTTGCTTGACAAACCCGAATTGTTCCTTGAGCAGCTTCGAGCAATTCTCCGTGCAAGTACCAGAAAGAATGTTGCAGTGATGTTTCCGATGGTATCAAACCTGAGTGAGGTCCGACGCGCCAAAAAAATCCTCGACCAGGCAAAACATCAGCTTCGCAAGGAGGGCATCCCGTTTGATGCGAGGCTTAAGGTCGGTGTGATGATTGAAGTCCCGTCGGCAGCAGTGATTGCGGAGGACCTTGCCGAGGAAGTGGACTTTCTCTCCATCGGCACGAACGATCTTATCCAGTACGTGCTCGCCGTCGATCGCGGGAACGATGTCGTCTCAAGTCTCTACCAGGAATTCAATCCGGCTGTGGTCCGTTTCCTGCGCCGCATCATCGATCGGGGGAAAGAGAAGGGGGTGTGGGTTGGTATGTGCGGTGAGATGGCCGGTGACCCGCTTGCCACTATCTTGCTGTTAGGCCTCGGGCTTGATGAGTTCAGCGTTGTACCGAATATGCTCCCCGAGATCAAGAAGATCATCCGCTCTGTGAAGTACTCAGAGGCACAGAAGGTTGCCAAGCAGGTGCTCATGCTCAAGACCGAAGTTGAAATCAAGGATCTTCTCAAATCGATCATGCAGAAGAAATTCCCCGACATCCCGACCGATTGAGAACCCTGCCGCTCTGTCACGACTCATAACCACTTCCACTTACTGCAGAAGAAAACCTTGAAGCTCACACTCGATGATATCAGGCGGGTTGACCCGACCGCAATGTACAGCTGGCTCTGCGATTTCCCGCTCCAGGTTGAAGACGCGGTGCGGATTGCCACAAAGGCTCCTCTCACACTCAACACCGGCGGAATCACTTCGATTGTCCTGACAGGGATGGGGGGCTCGGCCATCGGTGGCGACTTGATGCGCTCGTACCTGTCAGGCGAGCTCAACGTCCCCTTTGCGGTCAACCGGTCCTACACACTCCCTGCGTTCGTTAACAGGAAGACACTCGTCATCGTCTCAAGTTATTCCGGTAATACGGAGGAGACGCTTTCGTCATACCGGGACGCGATCCGGCGCAAAGCGAAAGTACTATGCATAACCACAGGCGGTGAAGTGGAGCGCCTCGCATGCAAGCACAACCATGCGTGCATCAAAGTTCCGTCCGGTCTGCAACCCCGCGCAGCGCTCGGGTATTCTTTTTTTCCCCTCCTCATCGCTCTCGCCAGATTGGGTTTCATCCGGTCTCAGCAGCGCGATATCAAAGAAACAATCAGCGGTTTGAAATTCCGGTCCCAGATTTATCGGGATCCCGCGAGTCCGGGAAATTTCCCGCTGAACGTCGCAGCACATCTGCACGGAAGACTTCCGATCTTCTATTCCGCCTCCGATCATCTGGATGCCGTCAACGTCCGGTGGCGCGGTCAGGTCAGTGAAAATGCCAAACAACTCTCATTCGGTCACGTTCTTCCCGAAATGAATCATAACGAAATCGTGGGATGGAAGGTGGATCGCGGCTTGATGAAAAAGATGACGGTGGTATTTCTTCGAGACCGCGGTACACATCCGCGCGTTCAGCTGCGCGAAGAAATCACGAAGAAAATCGTCAAATCATTTGCTTCGGACGTTCTGGAAGTCTGGAGCGAAGGCAGATCGTTGCTGGCGAGGATCATTTCGCTTGTCTATGTGGGTGATTGGGTGAGCTACTACCTGGCGATCCTCAACAAACAAAACCCTACCCCTGTGAAGGTTATCGAGTATTTGAAGAGTGAGCTGGCCAAAGCGTGATCGGTTAGTCGTTAATTCGTGGTAGTTGATTGGTGGTTGGTTAATTTGTGATTGGTTCATTGGCGAGTGGTTGATTCGTGCGTGGATCCAGGACGGCAATCTCATGAACCAACTCACCAATTAACCTTTTAACCAATGAACGCCCTTCCGAACTAACGATGCCTCTATTCACGAAACTCAACTCCCAACTTCTACGTTTCATTGATAGTGATCGCCCGGGTTCTCAAATATTCCCTTCTTCTCTTCCTTCTTGTCCAGACAGCCTCGGCTCAATTCTACTACTTCGGGCGAAACAAGGTTCAATACACCCGCTTTGAGTGGAAGATCCTGCGCACCGAACATTTCGACATCTATTATTACACCGAGATGAAGGAGCTGGCCGAGCGCGGAGCGTTCTTCGCCGAGGAGAGCTATAAATCCCATGAGCAGCGGTTCAATTTCAGCATCGGTCACCGGATTCCCCTGGTGTTTTACAGCTCCCACCTCCATTTTGAGCAGACAAACATCGCGTCAGGATTCATTCCCGAAGGTGTCGGTGGATTCTTCGAGTTCGTCAAGGGACGCGTCGTCATTCCGTACGATGGTTCGATGCAGCGATTCCAACACGTGATTCGCCACGAGCTTGTGCACGTGTTCATGCACAGTATGATCAATCGTGTCCTGCTCGATCATCGTATTTCGCAGGATCGAGAGCCTCCGCTCTGGTTCACGGAAGGACTGGCGGAGTTCTGGTCATCTACATGGGACTCACAGGCCGAAATGGTGATGCGTGACGCCGTCCTGAGCAACTATGTTGTGCCGGTCAGCGAAATGGATCGGATCTATGGTTCCTTCCTGATGTACAAGGAGGGGCAGAATATTCTCGACTTCATTGCCCAGCGTTATGGACCTGAGAAGATCCTGCTGCTCATGGAAAATTTCTGGAAGGCGGGCACCTTCAATGAAGTCATGAAGCTGACCATCGGCAAGACCTACAAAGAGTTCGACGAAGAATGGACGTACGCTCTCAAGAAACGATACTATCCGATTCTCTCCGAGGATGATCTGCCGAGCGGCGTGACCAAGAGCATTATTGAGATCGGATTCAATTCGAAACCGCTCTTTTATAACAGGGATGGTAAAAGGGAGTTGTATTTCATCGGCAACCACACCGGCTACAGCAGTATCTACCGGGTCGACCTGGACAAGGAGAAACCGGAACCCGAGATGGTGGTTCAGGGTGAAAACACGACGGAGTTTGAGGCATTTCACCTCCTTCAGAACAAGCTCGATATTTCACGAGATGGATTGATGGCCTTCGTCACGAAAAGCGGCGAGACTGACGTGCTTCATCTCTACAATCTGAAGAGCGATAAGCTGCAGGAAACTCTCCGCTTCCGTGATCTTGTTGTCCTTGGTTCCCCCTCCTGGTCTCCCGACGGCAAGCGAATCGCATTCTCTTCGGTGGACAAGGCAGGGAGGAGCGACCTTTACATTTTCGATATGACGAGCCGTGCGCTGACACGACTGACCAATGATATCTATGAGGATCGGGATCCTGCCTGGTCGCCGGATGGAACCATGATCGTATTTAGTTCCGACCGCGATCCGTACGGGAAGGAAGGATACCTGAACCTCTTCACCTACAACCTTGTGACAGCAGAAATCGAGTACCTGACGGTTGGAAGAGCGAACTACACTTCTCCGGCCTGGTCGCCAGACGGAAAACTGCTCACTTTCACGTCCGACATCGATGGCGCCCAGAATGTGTGGGTTATGGAGATGGACGGGCGCAAGCTCGCACGAACCATGAAGAAGTTGACGCACTTCTCAACAGCAGCGTTCGACCCGGGTTGGACAGACAAGGACGAGATGGTATTCGCCGCGTTCGAAGGCTTTAATTTCCAAATCAAGAAGATTAAAGATGTATCGTCACTCCTGAGCTCTGCCAGTATCAGTCGCAGCTTCAAGTACGATGTCAGTAAAGACCAATGGAATGCCCCGAAGGTCAACGCCTCCTCCGTTGTTGGTGAGTTCCGTTACTCCGGGGAATACAAGCTTGACCTTGCTCAAAGCCAGATCTCGACTGATCCCGTCTTCGGAACATCGGGTGGAGCGGCTATCGCGATGAGCGATGTTCTCGGCAATGATCAGTACTACTTCTTGATTTACAATACCGCTCAGGCCCGATCGGAATTTCTCTCGAGCTTCAACATCGCTATGTCGCACATTTCGCTCGGTCAGCGAACCAACTATGATTATGGAATCTTTCACTTCGCCGGCGATCGTTACGATCTGACCGATCCTAACCTCTTCTATTATGAGCGTGCCTTTGGAGGATATTTCGTCCTCAGCTATCCGCTCTCGCAATTCCGACGCATCGAAGCCGGGCTGACGCTGAGCAATTCGGATAAGGACATCTATATCGAAGCCGTTCCGCGCAAGGCGGTGCTCGTTTCGAGTTCATTCTCCTTCACCCAGGACAATACACTCTGGGGTCCCACCGGACCGATGGACGGGAGTCGTGCCCGGCTTACGCTGGCATATACCACTGATATTCGCTACTCGAATGTGAACTATTACACTATCCTTGCCGACTACCGCAACTACTGGAGGCTTTCCACGAGGAGCGCACTGGCCTCACGGTTCAACCTCTGGTACAACGACGGCAAGGAAGCTCGGCGCTTCTTCATGGGCGGGAGCTGGGACCTCCGCGGGTGGCCAAGATGGGAAATCCGGGGACAGAAGTTCTGGTTCACAAGTCAGGAGCTCAGATTCCCATTCGTTGACCAGCTTGCCATCCGGTTCCCCTTTGGCGGCATCGGGTTTAGTTCGATTCGTGGAGCGGTGTACACGGATTTTGGTGGCGCATGGGATGCCAAGTACGTCGAGACGCTTGGGAGTGTGGGTGCTGGCATTCGCTTCAATTTAGGAGGCGTGCTCGTGTTGCGCTACGATATCGGCAAGCGAATAGAGAACAACCTCGCGAATTTTCAGGAAGGGCTGTTCTATCAGTTCTTTTTCGGCTGGGATTTCTAGGAATGGAAGAACGTATCCACATCACAAAGACGCAACGCTCAACCGTAAACGTCCTATTGGGATGCAAAGGGAGGCGAGCTGCGGTCTGGATCCTCATTCTGTTGCTCGCAGGCTGTTCCACTGCAATACGCATGCAACGAAACCTCGTTGCGCGATCGTCTGACTGGGTCACTTACGGAGGAGCCCCCGGTCGAACGAACCAGAGTCCGTCAGTCGTCACGCCGCCTCTCAAACCGGTCTGGGAATACGATGCTGTTTCCGGTATTGCAGGGACGCCCCTCGTCAAGGACAGTGTCATTGTCGTCGGAACGCTCAAAGGTGAACTGCATGCGATCAGGCTCTCTGATGGGGAAGGATATGGGTTCTCGACCCTCGAATCGGCTGTGGTCGGCACGCCTGTGCTGGATGGTAACTATGCGTATGTCGCCAGCGCAAAGGGGAAAGAGACGCTCACGTCGATATTCCTGAAAGATGGAAGCCGTCAATGGGGAATGCAGTACGGCCCGATCGAGACGTCACCGCTCATGATGGGAGCGTTCCTCTACGTGACAACACTCGAGGGGACGCTTGTATCTGTGAAGAAAGCAGATGGCATGGAGTTCTGGAAGTTTGAGACTGCAGAGAAGGAGCGACGGAAACCAATCCGATCTTCGCCTGCGTCCGACGGTGAAGTGATTACGTTCGGATCTGATGACGGCGCAATCTATGCTGTTGAGAGACTGACCGGCAAGTTGCGCTGGAAGTATCAAACGGGAGCAAGCGTCTTTGCCACACCGGTACTTCAGGGAGGGGCGTGCATCGTCGGATCACTCGACAGCGTTCTCTATGCAATCGACGCGCACACGGGAGCCCTGCGCTGGAAGTATGACGCCGGATCGCGGATCTATGCCGCGGCCTCGGCTTCGCAGAGTCTTGTGTTCATCGGTGCCTCCAACGGGATCGTTAGTGCGCTCAGCCTCGACTCCGGTCAAAAGGTGTGGAGCTTCGAGGCAAAGAGTGTTGTGAGCAGCGCCCCTCTGATCGCAGGTGATGTGGTGTATGTCGGGTCGATGGATCGCGTGCTCTATGCGCTTCGCGTTCAAACGGGAGAGAAAATCTGGGAATATGCCGTTGAAGGAAGAATCAGGGTTTCGCCCGTCATCTGGGGGGATATGTTGTTGCTTTCTTATGAAGACCGGTACATCACTGCCCTTCGACCGGATGTGAAATGAAGATACTCCCCATCATAGCGAGCGCGTTACTTTACTCGAGTCTTTTCTGCCAGACCCAAAGCCCGACTGATTCGACAGGCTCGGCAAGTATAATCACAGAGCCTGCAGGTGCCGACGTCTACGTCGATTCACTGCTCATCGGGAAATCACCAATCAGGGGTTTCATCCTAACGCGCGGATTGCACAGGATCAGGGCGTTCTATCCTTCCGTTTTTGCATGGAATGCGATCGTGACGCAGGATTCGCTTGTAGTATCAGGCGCCGACCAGCAGGAGAAACGGCTGACCCTTGGCGAGGTCTTGCGTGTCCAATCAGAACCGCCAGGTGGAGTTGTCCATTATGGCGGGGTAGAGCTCGGGGCTACGCCATTGTACGCCCGCCTGCCATCGATGATTGCGGGCGACCTCGTCATCCAGAGAGACGGGTACGATTCCCTCCTGGTGCCAGCCGGCCAGGTTCACGACGGACTCCTCAAGGTGAAGCTCTCGCCGAGGAATGAAAGCGGGGTTTCTTCGCAACTATCCGATGTCCTTGGCGTCAACGGAGCAATTCCCGGGGATCACATGATGACATACGCCTCAGGGGCAACGATGATCGTTTCAGGCGTCGCATCTGCCATCATGAAAGATCGGGCCAATCGGAACTTTGACTCCTATCTTCAGAGCAATAATGCGACCGACCTATCCGCCACGCGCCGGCTCGACCGTTGGGCCGCTGCCACTCTCATCGTCAGCCAGATTAGCTTTGCCGTCCTTGCATATTTCCTCCTTTCAGAGTGATGGTTGTTTCTTGAACCTCTCTCCACTTTTCTCTATTTTAGACTTACACACATCGTCTCACCATTGAAATTGCCATGACACAATCTGAAATTGCACGACAACTCATAGCGGTATGCAAAGCACTCTATGCAAGGGGATTCGTAACAGCGAATGACGGCAACGTGAGTGTGCGGCTGCCGAATGGCAATATCCTCACGACACCAACCTCGCTGAATAAAGGGCGCGTCAGCGAAAACGATCTCGTCGAGGTCACGATCAACGGCTCGCCGGTTGGAGCAGGGCCATCCCCTTCGAGCGAGCTCGGCATGCATCTGTTTATCTATCAGCAGAGGGTTGATGTTCATGCCGTTGTCCATGCGCACCCGACGTACGCAACGGGGTTCGCGACTGCTCGAATCCCTCTTGATCAACCATTATATCCTGAAGTGATTTTTGGACTTGGCACCATCCCACTCGCTGATTTTGCGACACCATCGACCAAAGAGGTCGCTGACTCCATCGCTCCATTTGTTCATTCCGCCAATGCGGTCCTGTTGACGAACCACGGGGTTGTTACATTCGGCAAGAACCTCGATGACGCATATTTCAAAATGGAGAAGGTGGAACATGCTGCTCATATCACGTTTGTGGCGCGAATGCTTGGCGGAGAAAAAAGCTTGACGGTCGAGCAGGTCGGTAAGCTGAACGCTACGTTCGGCAAACTGCGCCCCTAAAACACACAATACTTCGCGTCGATATCATGCCAAAGAAAATTCGTGTGGGAGTCATCTTCGGAGGCCGTTCAGCTGAACATGAGGTCTCTATTGTCTCTGCAGCGTCTGTCATCGGCGCTCTCGACAAAAAGAAATACGAAGTGCTTCCCATCGGCATCACTTCGGAAGGGCGCTGGCTCAGTTCAGAAAAAGCCCTGGAATTGCTGAAACAACGCGCCGACATCGAACACTTGCCGGAACACATTCTTGTACCCGATCCCCGAAAGCAGGGCTTGGTTGAACTGAAGGACTCTTCAGCCCAACTGACGCCGCAGCGAATCGACGTGGCATTCCCGGTTCTTCACGGGACGTACGGCGAGGATGGAACAATCCAGGGACTCTTCGAGCTCGCCGACATTCCGTACGTTGGCTCGGGCGTTCTCGGCTCTGCAGTCGGAATGGATAAAGTGGTCCAGAAACAGCTTCTCCGCCAGATGGACATTCCTGTTACGCCCGATGTCTGCTTCTTCATGCATGAGTTCGCGAAAGATTCTAAGAAGATCATCGACACGATCGAAAGGAAGCTGCGATATCCATGCTTCGTCAAGCCGGCGAACCTCGGTTCGAGTGTGGGTATCAGCAAGGCGCACAACAGGCGGGAGTTGGTTGAAGCTATTCGTCTCGCCGGGGAGTATGATCTGAAGATCCTCGTAGAGAAGTCTGTGGAAAATGCTCGTGAGATCGAGTGCAGTGTCCTTGGAAATGATCAGCCGATTGCGTCTGTTCCTGGGGAAATTGTGCCCTCGAACGAGTTCTACGACTATGACGCAAAGTACGTTGACGGTAAATCGACGGCCGTGATCCCTGCGCCGCTGCCGAAAGCAGTCACCAAGAAAATCCAGAAGTATTCGGTGGAGAGTTTCCGTGCTCTCGATTGTGCAGGAATGGCGCGCGTTGATTTCCTGGTGGCCCGAAAGACCAACGCCGTGTTCCTTAACGAGTTGAATACGATACCGGGGTTCACGTCAATCAGCATGTACCCGAAGTTGTGGCAGGCTTCAGGACTTTCGTACGCCGACCTCCTTGATCAACTCGTTCAACTCGCGATCGCGCGCCACGCATCGAGGGCTCACCTGAAGACGAAGTACCAGCCCAAATCCGACTGGTTCAAATCGTAAGGCAGTTTGCAAAACGGTCAATTTAAGAGTATCTTCGAAGCAATGGACGGCGATTTCCTCAGACGAGTTCAGCAGCCCCGCTGGCTCAAGGGCATCACAAAAAAGGTCTTCAAGACGAGGCGCCGTGCCCTGTTCGTGATCGTCGGAACTCTCCTTGTTTCCTACATCCTCTTCAATAATCGGGGAATCATAACGCGCATCCGGCTTGAACATCAGCGGCAGGTCATGATCGAGAAGGTCAGGGCAGCCGACGAAGAAACCAAGCGCCTGCAGTCGTATCTCAAAGCGCTCGATGGGGACAAGAAGACCATTGAGAAAGTTGCTCGTGAAAAGTACGGGATGGCAAGAGATGGGGAGACGGTGTATAAGGTGAAGAAGAATTAGGCAGCATGCGGTAGGGGTTTGCGAGGCGCCAACCAATCGTAACCAACACAGTGCGTTGAAGCTAGTGTTGGTTTTTTCATTTCGAGGAGCGGATTCCCGAAGTCTCTCCTATTCCATTTTACAGAATTCGGGAAACTTATAAGAAGAAACCCATGGCAGATCTTTTTACCTCCGATGATGCGCCGGGTCCTGCAGCAAGATCGTATGCTCCCCTCGCAGAGCGCGTGAGGCCTCATACGCTCAAAGAATTCATTGGCCAGGCACACCTTCTCGGAGAAGGGAAACCGATTCGTGTGATGATCGAGAAGGGGGAGTTGTTCTCCATGATTCTCTGGGGACCTCCCGGAGTCGGGAAAACAACGCTCGCACGCCTGCTTGCGAATCACATCAAGGCAGACTTCCATCAACTGAACGCCGTTTCATCCGGCGTGAAAGAAGTCAGGGAAGTCATCGCCAAAGGAGAAGCGAATCTCCGCAAGCTCAGGAAGCGCACGATTCTTTTCATCGATGAAATCCATCGATTCAACAAAGCACAGCAGGATGCGCTTCTGCACAGCGTGGAGGAGGGGAGCATCGTCCTGATCGGTGCCACGACGGAGAATCCGTCGTTTGAAGTGATCTCACCGCTTCTCTCTCGTTCTCGCGTCTATGTGCTTGAGGCGCTCGACAAGGAAGGACTGAGCGCAATTCTGGACCGCGCTCTCTCAGTGGATCCAATTCTTTCGAAGCGACGCATCACGATCGAAGACCGGGATTTTCTGATGCTCCTTTCAGGTGGCGATGCCCGGAAACTCCTGAACGGGCTCGAGACAGCGTTGCAGCTGACAAAGCCCGACAGTGATGGCGGGGCGACAATCAGCAAGCCGAAGATCGAAGAAGCGTTTCAACGGAAATATACACTCTACGACAAGAAGGGGGACCAGCACTACGACACCATCTCTGCGTTCATCAAGAGTTTGAGGGGAAGTGATCCTGACGCCGCAGTTTATTGGATGGCCCGGATGCTGGATGGCGGAGAGGACCCTCTCTTTATAGCACGCAGGATGGTTATACTGGCCTCTGAAGATGTAGGAAACGCCGACCCGATGGCGCTGACGATGGCAACATCGTGCTTCACAGCTGTCAACTATGTTGGCATGCCTGAAGCAAGAATCATCCTGTCGCAAACGGCGACCTACCTTGCATCGGCTCCGAAAAGCAATGCATCCTATATGGCCATCGAGCAGGCGATGGAAGATGTCCGGAACCTGCCAAATCTTCCCGTCCCGCTTCATATCCGGAATGCTCCTACGCAGTTGATGAAGGATCTGGAATACGGGAAGGACTACAAGTACAGTCATCAATTCGAGGACCACTTCGTTGAGCAGCAATACCTCCCTGACAACCTCAAAGACAAGACGTACTACAAGCCAACGGACATTGGAGAGGAGAAGGGGATCCGCGAAAGACTGAACAAGCTCTGGAAGAAGAAACAGCGGTGACACCGGGTCGTAACGAAAAGCAGGATTTGATGTTACAGGCATCGTCCTTGCTCAAGGAACTGCACGATTATGCCGGGGGCCAGCGGGACCTGAAGGCCGATAATCTTCTTCTCTTCCTGCATCGGTTGCGCGATCGGTATCGCGTACTCCATCCGTCGAGCGACCGCTCCAAGCTGACTTCGATCGGATTCTTGCCTGATATTCTGTACCAGCTCGAGTCTCATCCGGACGCAACACTACAGTCGGAAGAATTGAGGTCTCGTATCGAGACGCTCCTGCGTGATCTCGCTGAAGGAAAATTGACGATCTCAATCAAAGGCAATGGCTAGTCCATTTCAGTTGAAGGGAAAATGAGAATCACCATCGATCAGATCAGAAAATTCCTGAACGGATTTCAACGAAGGGAACTGGGGAAGCCGGACCTGAAGAAGGCAGCTGTGTTGATGCTGTTCTATCCAAAGGGGGACGATCTGTATGTCCTTCTCACGAAACGGACCGAAGACGTCGAACACCACAAAGGGCAGATCTCATTCCCGGGAGGGTCTCGCGACGATGAAGATGCTCACTTCATTGCCACAGCCTTGAGGGAAGGCGAAGAAGAAATCGGACTTTCACCAAATGCGGTTGAGGTGTTGGGATCGCTGAATGAATATGAAACCCCGTCGGGCTTTGCCATCACGCCTGTGGTTGCCTATGCCGGGTGTCTGCCGCCGTTGACGCCGAATGCAACGGAAGTTGCGCAGATTCTGGAGGTGCCGGTTTCCATCTTTCTTGACAAAGGGAACGAGAGGGTGGAGAAAATCACGCGCCTCGGCAGAGTCATTGACGTGTATTTCTACCGATTCGGTGAACACGAGATCTGGGGAGCTACTGCTGCAATCCTGCGGGGCTTCTTGCGTTCTCTCACTGTATAAAACGCCGACGGGATGCACGCCGGGTGGCGAAGCCGATGAAAATTCCTTTGTAAATTTGCGGAATCTTCGCTATCTTATTTCAGAAGAAACAATCAGGGCTGTTACACACAGGAGAAGAGGATGGCACAACACAAGTCAGCTGAGAAACGAACCCGTCAGAATGCGAAACGGCATATCCGCAACAAGGCAGTGCTTTCACGCATGAAAACCTTGGTCAAGAACGTCCGGTCAGCCAAAGAGAAAGACAAGGCTGCCGCAGCGCTCAAAGTCGCAGTGAAGGCGCTGGATCAACTCGCTTCGAAAGGCGTGATCCATAAGAATAAGGCAGCGAATCAGAAATCAAGCCTCACGAAGTTTGTGAGTGCATTGAAATAGCCAGCAACAAAGGTTGATATCCCCGGACTTGAGTCCGGGGACAAAGCAAAAACCCCGACCAACGGCCGGGGTTTTTTGTCTCCAGACAAACTGTACTTCCTGATTTGTTCAACTTTGAATGAATTCAGGGCTGCTCATACTCAGATACTCATTTACTCCACTACTTTCTACTCCACTACTTCTTCTTCATCTCCTCAATCTCTGCTATCCGTTGCTCGAACTTTTCCTTTTCCGCGGGCTTGTTGGCAGCGAGGGCCCGGTATGCCTTGATCGCGTCGTCGAACCACCCCTGCTTGACATAGATTTCAGCGAGCGTTGGAGTGACAAATCCCGATCCACCGCCAGCATCAACTTCGCTTGCTGACCGGGGAGCTTTCTCTGAGAAATTTATCACCGGCGGCGTAATGCGCTGAGAGGTCTTGAGCTTTTCCGCAAGCTCTCCAATGTTGTCTGAAGGAGCGGTGGGCGGCTCGACGGATCCTAGCTGTGCCAAATACTCTTCCAGCGTCATTGTGTCTTCGGTGCCGAACAACTCCATCCTCACGCGCGCAGAGAATTCGTCGTATGGCTCCCCCTCAACAGCCGTTGAGGGTTGCTCTGCTCCAAAGATCGCAAACGGGTTTTCTTCTTCCGTTGGTGCAGGAGCTGGAGTTTCTGCTGACTCACCCGCAGGCTGCTGCAGTTGGCTGAATGCCTCAAACCAGTCAGGAGTCGCTTCGGTGCTGGTGTCGGGTGTTGCCGTCGGCACTGGTTCTGGAGTCACGGGCGTGGCTTCCATCGCCGGGGTTTCGGTGTGCGTTGTTTCCTGCAACGGTTCTGGCTCGGGTTCAGCTTCGATTGCCCTAGGGGGCTCCCCGATAGGTTGAGACCCGAAGGGAGTTTCTTCGACTGCCGCAACGGGAGGTTCTTCGGCAGGCGCGCCAAAATCAAAATCGGAATACGGCTGTTGCGGCTCCGACTGCATCTCAAGTCCCAGTTTCTCACCCGCGCCTGGTTCTTCAGGTTGCGGCTCTACAACCGGCTGTTCTCCAAATCCAAACGAATCGTCTGTCGCTGGACCGGCCTCCGCTGTCTCAACCGGCTGCGGTTCTTCCGCCTGGATTAGCGGTTCTTCAATCGCTATTGGTTCTTGCGCTGAAGCAACTTCGGCGGGAGGTGCTGGTGGTTCTTCGATTGCTGTCGGTTGAGCTTCTTCGACAACGATCCTCTCCTGCACCGGCGCTTGTGGAGGTTCCGGCTCGTCAATTCCTTCGATGGTCTCACTGACCCCTTGCTCTTGTGAAGGAGCGCGATCGAGTACCGACGTCAGGCGAAGTACAGATTCGTTTGTCGGAAGGAACTCGCGGACGGTCTCGTACGCATGCGCGGCTTCAGCCGTCATGCCAAGCTGGACGAGTACTTTTGCCTTGATCAGATGGGCGGTCGTGTAGTACGGATACAACGCGAGGCCGTCATCGCACAGGCGAAGCGCATCGTTGGCGCGCCCAACCTGCAGATAGTAATCAGCCAGGCGTGCGAAAAGGGGGGATTGAGGCTCCTTGGCGAGTCGCTGCTCGAGCGACTTCATTCGTTCGAGAGAGGGGTCGGTCATCAGACTGATGGTTGTTGGTGACGGAGCTTGCGCGCTTCAATCGCGTGCTTGATCGAAAGCGCCGAGACGAACGAAAATCCCAAAAAGTACAATAACTGGAACGGGACCGCAGCAATTTCCAGGTAGTATAATGAAGAAATTACGCCGAAGAAGCAATAGAGCGCCAGCGCGATCTCAACGAAGACAACCCAGTTGAGTTTCACGGGCACATACTTCTTCTGAAGCCAGGAGTCTTTTTTCCCTTCGATCTTGTATTTCGGGGTTCGCACGAACTCGCTGCGCTTCTTGAACAATCCCTCAAATACTGCTCGGGAGTTGTTCACCGCAAATCCCATACTTCCCGCCATGAAGAGGGGAAACAGCAGGAGCCTGCGCCGCCAATCAAGATAAACGGCTTTTTGTGAAAACATGTAGAACAGGAATGAGCCGATGAATGCCAGCACGAACACGGACATCATCGCAAAATAAAGATCATGCCCCCCTTGCTGTTTGATGAACATCAGGGGCACGTTCAGAATGCCAGCCAGGAGGATAAAGGGAAATGCAAGATTGTTCGTAAGATGGAAGGTGCAATGGATCTTCACCCGGAGCGGGATGTTGGACTTCCAGACTTCCGGCAAAATCTTCCGTGCTGTTTCGATTGCCCCCTTCGTCCACCTGAATTGCTGCGACTTCAGGGCATTCACTTCTGCGGGCAGTTCTGCGGGAGATGTGACGTCGTTGAGATACTTGAACTTCCAGCCCCTGAGTTGTGCACGGTAACTCAGGTCGAGATCTTCCGTCAACGTGTCCGAATGCCAGTTCCCGGCATCGAAGATTGCCGACTTCCGCCAGATGCCGCCGGTGCCATTAAAGTTAATGAAGAAGCCAACCTTGTTTCGGACCCCCTGCTCCATTACGAAATGAGCGTCGAGAGCCATTGCCTGCGTGCGGGTCAGCAGGGAATAATCACTGTTCAGATGCTCCCAGCGCGTCTGAACCAGGGCCAGCTTCTCATCCTGGTAAAAATACGGAAGCGTGCTCAGCAGGAAGGTCGTGTTCGGGACAAAATCTGCGTCAAAGATGGCAACGAATTCACCGCGGGCGGTTTCAAGACCATGCTTGAGCGCGCCGGCCTTGTACCCCTTCCGGTTGTTGCGGTACACGTGCTTGATATCGTATCCCAGCCCCTGGAATCGTCGCACGGTTTTGGCAACAACCTCAACCGTCTCGTCTGTCGAATCGTCGAGGACCTGGATCTCGAGTTTATCCTTCGGATACTCAAAGGCGCAGACAGCCTCGATCAAACGATCGACAACATAGAATTCGTTGAAGACCGGCAACTGGATTGTCACAACCGGGATATGGTCCAGTGGAGGAAGGGCGGCTTCCTTTCCCCGGGTCTTGAGATAATGATAGACCATCACAAACCCGTGTGCCCCGAAAGTGAACAAGATCAGGAGTGAAAAGAAATAGAGATACAGGACCAAATCCGTGAAGAAGGGACTATGAAGGATTTCCTGCCGGAAAAACATCGATGCAATGATCATAACAATCTCACCATCCTGCGACTGTTTCGTTGAGAATATCTTCTGTGATTTTTCGTAGAGCTTCCGAAATTCCGTCGTTGCGTTGTGTCAAGCCACCACCAGACTGGTAGTCGCCCCATTGAGTAAAGTCCTTGTCCCAAACCTTTTTGCGGAGCTTCAGATCACGGAATGTCATGTGAACCGTGACAGTGACTCTGCGCTTCGATACCTGGTCGCCCCCCTCGACGACAACCGGTGCATCCTTCACTCCGGTGATGACTCCTTCGAGAATCGAATCGGCGTTCGATCGGTCCGAGGGTTGAAGAGTGGCGTCGTTGACAAACCGCTGCAACAGTTGTTGGGAAAACTGGTCCCGCAGCGTTGCATCACCGAAACCGCTCTGATCTTCCGCGATCGGGATTGCAATCGTCTTCAGGTGTGGCGGAACGGATGCACCTGTGAATGAGTAGGGACAACCCGCACATCCTGATAACGACACAACAATGAGGAACGAGAAGAGCACGCGGTGCACGACAGACCGATCCGTGGTCACATTACTCCTGGAGTCCAAACTCTTTGATCTTCCGGTAAAGGGTGCGTTCACTGATATTCAGTTCTTTCGCTGCGAGCCGCCGGTTCCCTTTGTGTCGATCGAGCGAGCTCACAATCATCTTGCGTTCCATTTCATCGAGCGAGAGCACGCCATTACCCCCTGCGTGACCGGGTTTCACCTGTTCGGGAACGTCGGATGGGAACACGCCGTGCATAATGACATCACGGAGCTCCAGAATCGAGCCCTTCAGATCGACAAGCGCGCGATAAATCAGTTCACGCTCCGCCTGCTCGACAGTCCTGTTTGCCACCACCGGGAGGTTTCTGTCGACGACCTGTCCCTGATATTCCTTCAGATGCTTCCGAAGATCGTCTCCCGTCAGCCGCCTGCCGTTCTCCAGGATCAACATGCTCTCAATGGTGTTTTTCAATTCCCGCACGTTTCCCGGCCATCGATAGTTCATGATAAGCTCGGTTGCCTCGTCTGTGAAGCCTTCGAACTTGATTCCGTTTCGTTCTGACACCTCTTTCACAAACTGCTCAATGAGGAGCGGGATGTCTTCGCGCCGGTTTCTGAGCGGCGGAATAGCGATGTTCACGGACCGTAGCCGGAAGTAAAGATCCGGCCGGAACCGCTTCTGCTGAACCTCGTACTGAAGTTCCTTGTTGGTTGCGGCAATGACCCTGACGTCAGACTTTCGTGCTGTCGACGAGCCGACCCGCATAAATTCGCCGCTCTCAAGCACCCTCAGCAGCTTCACCTGCGTAGCCAGCGGGGTTTCGCCGATCTCATCGAGAAAGATTGTCCCGCCATCAGCAATCTCAAAATACCCCTTGCGGCTTTCAATGGCGCTCGTGAAGGACCCCTTCTCATGCCCGAAAAGCTCGCTCTCAATCAATCCTTCCGGAATTGCCCCGCAGTTCACCGTCACAAGCTGGTTTTTGACCCGCTTGCTGGCATTGTGCAGTGCACGGGCAATGACCTCTTTGCCCACTCCGCTCTCGCCTGTGATCAACACAGTGATGTCTGTCGGAGCTACCTGCTGAACGACATCAACGATCTCTTGAATTTCAAGAGACTGCCCGATGATTCCATGCTGCTGTTGAAACTCCACGCGATCCATACACCGTCTTCCTCACCGTCCAACCAGCCGTACACGTCCCTCGTCAACGAGGGACAACAATCGTCTCGAGATGATATTTCTTTTTGATCTCGCCGCTGAAGCGTTTAGCTTCGTCTTGTGTGGTGAATTCGCCCACCCACACTTTGTGGAATTTTTTTCCGCTGTTCACGATCGTGAAAATATGGGAAGCATATCCATCCCGTTCAAATCGTGACTTGAGCTCTTCTGCGTTCTGAAGCTCTCGAAAAGTTCCGGCCTGCACGGTGTAAACGACCGTCGATTTCTTGCCTTTGCTAGGCTGACTCACCTTCGCCGGGGTTTCCGGGGGCGGCGTTACTTTTGGCTCCTCTGAAACCTTCTGGTCGGTGGCGTAGGTTGAGAAGGGATAGTCACGCTTCAGCTGTTCCATCTTCTGATCGGCGGTCTTATACAATCCGACCGAATAGTAGTACTGGTAGAGCTTGTACAAGGCGTCATCGGCCCATTCACTCTTCGGGAAATTGTCCACGATACTCTGGAAAATCTTCGCAGCTTCCGAACCATCGGTGGTTAAGACTCCCTGCAAATACAGGACACCCGGATGATTCTGGAAATTCGTCATGAGTGTCGGCAATTCGGCTCGTACGACATCCCCCTCCCCTTTTTCGATCAGCTCAAGACGTTTCAGAATATCCGGTTCACCCGTTCCCTGGCTTTGAGCAGTCGCAGCAGGGGAAAGGGCGATGGTCAGGGCAAGGGCAAAAACTATGACGGCAAAATTTCTCATCACAGCAGCAAGTCTCCTTAGGCGTTCGCGGCCAATCTCGAATCGTCCGCCAAACGTCTGGATGCTCCGAGGATGGTTCCGAAAAGTGTGGCCGAGTTTGCGCGCTCGATGCGCACAGTGAGATACTGCCCGATCTCGGCGCTTCCCCTGGGGAACACAACCATCTTGTTCGTATCGGTACGCCCGCAGAAATCGTTGGGCGATTTTGTGCTTTCCCCTTCCACGAGTATCTCGACAACCTGTCCCACCGTCTCGTGGTTTTTCTTCAGCGAGATTTCTCGTTGAAGGTCAATAATCTGGTTGAGTCGCTCGAGCTTGACTTCCTCCGTGACATCATCACCCATGTGCCACGATTTTGTGTTCTCGCGCGGAGAGTACTTGAAGGTGAATGCACCGTCATACCCTACGTGGCGAATCATGTCGAGCGTCTGCCGGTGATCGTCGTCGGTCTCGGTTGGGAATCCGGCGATGATGTCCGTTGAGAGGCTGACTTCGGGGATGCTCGCCCTGATCTTGTTTACCAGGGAGAGATAATGCTCACTGGTGTAGGATCGATTCATCAACTCGAGGATTCGATCGGACCCGGACTGAACAGGAAGATGGATGTACTTACAGATGTTTTCGTTCTCAGCAATCGTCCGAACGAGCTTGTCTGACATGTCCTGCGGATGAGAAGTGGTGAAGCGTATCCTCATCGTGGTGTCGACCTGTGCCGCGGCTGCCATAAGGTCCGCAAAATCATTCGTTCCGTCATTGTACGAGTTGACATTCTGTCCAAGGAGCGTAACCTCTTTGAATCCTCTCGCCGCCAGGTGTTCCACTTCACGGACAATGCTGTCAAGCGACCGGCTCCGCTCACGTCCTCGTGTAAATGGGACCACACAAAACGTGCAAAACTTGTCGCAACCCCGCATGACGGAAATCCAGGCACTGATGCCGTCCGTGCGGAGGGGAAGAATATCGTCGTAGTTCTCAACCCGCGAAAGGCGAACGGCGATACCTCGTTGGCCCGTCAATGCTCCTTCGATCAGCTCGGGGAGCCTTCGATATTCATCGGGTCCGACCACGAGATCGACATGGCTTTCAGATTCCATAAGGTCTTTGCGAAGCCGCTCGGCCATACAGCCCAGCACGCCGATCAGCATCCCCGGATTCTCTTTTTTGTATCGCTTGAAATCTCCGAGTCGACCGAATATGCGCTGCTCTGCGTTCTCGCGCACAGCGCAAGTGTTGACAAAAACAACATCCGCGGTCCGCAGGTTGTTCGTCTGGCTGAACCCCGCCTGAGTCAGAATGCTCAGGACTACCTCGGTGTCCGCCAGATTCATCTGGCAGCCGTATGTTTCTATGTAAATTTGCCTTGGATTCACGATTTCAGGGCATCCGGATTGGACACAAAAGATAGTGAAAGAATGACAGACAATCAATCGGTGGAACGCGATTAAGTACTTTTAATCTTAATAACATTAACAACTAGAGCCGATTTTTCTCATTTCCTGCATTGACAAATAGTCAGTCCTCACGTCGATGAACTATCCGTTGATTGACCGCCGAACGTACGGTATATTCTGGCGAATTGAACGACGTCGGTGACCTGAGGTTCGGCGTTCTCAATCAGACGTTCGATTCTGATGCCGGATCTGATGTCCCGCTTTATTCCGTACCTCTCTAGCAAAGGAAGTTCTCACATGACCCCATTATTGCAGCAAATAAAAACCAAGGCAAAACAGATCAAAAGGCACATCGTGCTGCCTGATGCTACGGACGAACGCGCGATCAAAGCGTCGAGAATTTGTGTCGATGAAGGCTCTGCCATCATTTCACTCATCGGCAACGAACATGAGATCAAAGCAAAAGCGGCCCAGTGCAATACAAAGTTGGATGGCGTGAATCTGGTTGATCCCGAGAAGTCCGAGAAGCTGAAACGCTACACAGATATCTACCTCGAACTGCGTAAATCAAAAGGCATGACTCCGGAACAAGCTCTCGCAACGATGAAACGTCCACTGTTCTTCGGTGCGATGATGGTCAGGGAAGGAGATGCGCACGGCAGCGTTGCCGGTTCAATCTCCACGACTGGTGACGTACTCCGGGCGGGCATTCAGGTGATCGGCGTGGCAGAAGGGATCAGCATCGTTTCAAGTTTCTTTCTCATGATCTTTCCGGATAAGGTGTACACCTTCGCAGACTGCGCGGTAGTTCCGGATCCGACTGTTGAGCAACTGGCGGATATCGCCATCGCTTCCGCAGAGAATCATCGGAAACTCACCGGCGAAGAACCAAGAGTCGCAATGCTCTCGTTCTCGACCAAAGGGAGTGCTGAGCATCCGTTTGTTCAGAAGGTGCAGCAGGCCACTGAAATCGTGAAGAAGAAAAAGCCTCAGCTTCAGGTGGATGGAGAGCTTCAAGTCGACGCCGCAATTGTTCCGTCGGTTGGGGAACGCAAGGCTCCTGGCAGCACGGTTGCCGGTAAAGCCAACGTTCTTGTGTTTCCCGATCTCAATGCGGGAAACATAGCATATAAGATTGCGCAGCGTCTCGGAGGTGCCGAAGCACTTGGGCCCATCGTGCAGGGGCTCAAGAAGCCTGCATTCGATCTTTCCCGAGGCTGTAGTGTACAGGATATCGTGAATGTCGTCGGAATCAACGCATTGATGGGAGCGGCATAGACCCGCGCCCGGAAGCCGGATGTAGGCTGGACATCAGAAACCAATAAGAAGGCACCGGTGCAGTCGGCACGCCTGCACCGGGCCCTCTCTCCTTCATAGCAAGTTGGCGTCGAGTTGTCAATGACTCTTGCAGTACAAGCTTGCGGCTGCGTCCACTTTTCTGTATCATCGCTCTCAGCCACTCCAGTCGCCAGGAAACATATCTATCTTTGAACGCCCAGAGACTTATGAAAAACAAACGCGCCTCCCGCACTCATCTCAAACAGGCTTCCTCCTACAAACCTCTGCCACTCAATAAACTTCGCTGGCGTTGTGATCCGAAGTCGCTGAAGGTACACACCAGCGCTGAGATCAAACCAACCCGCGAGATCATAGGACAGGAAAGGGCCCTTCGGTCTCTCCGAGTTGGGCTGGCCATGAATCATTTCGGCTATAACATCTTCGTCACAGGAATCTCCGGTACCGGCCGGACAACCACCATCAAGCGGCTTCTCAAGACCTTCGAAGGTGAGAAGGACGGCTTCCGTGACCACTGCTACGTTTACAACTTCAAGCATCCCGACCTCCCCATCGCTCTTTCATTGCCGGCAGGACAGGGCAAAAGCCTGAAGGACGACATGGGGAATCTGATCCGTGATCTCGCGCGCGACCTCCCGGCTCTTTACGAAAGCCAGCGCTTCCAGCAGGCCAGAAAGGAAGTGGTTTCTCACTTTCAGGAACGACAACGTAGTGTCTTGCTGGACTTCGAAAAGAGGGTGAAAGAGAAGGATTTTGAGCTGGTTCAGGTGCAGGTTGGAAACCTGATGCGGCCTGATATCGTCCCCGTCGTGGGCGAAAAAGCCACGAACTTCGATGAAGTCGATTCCATGGTGGCGAAGGGAGAACTCACCCGCGAGCAGTTCGAGAAGATGAGAGAAACGCAGACCGTCCTCGAAAAACAAATGGCGACAGTGTTTCGCGAATTGCGAAATATAGAAAAGAAAGTCCAGCAGTCTCTCACCGAACTCGAAGATCGATTGGTGATGCCGCTGGTGGATGAGAGCATTGAGATTCTCAAAACAACGTACGACAACCTGAAGGTTCATTCGTATCTCGAGGATGTCCGCGGACACATCAAAGCCCATCTCGACCGGTTCCACAAACCGTCGCCACCTCCCGCAAACGGACAGGAGGAAGAGGAGGAAGAAGAAGAAGATGAATTCCTCGAATACCAGGTAAATCTTCTGGTGGATAATTCTGAAACAGAACATACGCCGGTCATCATTGAGACGAACCCGAGATACAAAAACCTTTTCGGTACGGCTGAGCGCGTGATGGAACGCGGAGGCGTCTGGCGAACCGACTTCACCCAGATCAAACCCGGCGCCCTGCACCAGGCCGATGGAGGCTACCTCGTCCTCAACGCTCTTGATGTTCTGCTCGAGCCAGGCGTGTGGCAGGATCTGAAGCGCACGCTTCGCACCGGTAAAGCTGAAATCCTTGCCAATGAGCCACTCTATGGTTTTGCACCGACAGGCATGAAGCCGGAGGCAATTGAACTCAACATCAAAGTCATCATGATCGGCGATGCCGACATTTACCAGTTCCTCTATCAGCGCGATGATGATTTCAAGAAGATCTTCAAGATCCGGGCTGACTTCGATTATGAAATGGCCCGGGACACGAGCGCGGTGGGGCAGTATCTCCGATTCGTCAAGATGGTCTGCGACGACGAAAATCTGAAAGCGTTCGACAGGGAAGCTCTTGCGGCTCTGGTGGAATTCGGTGTTCGTCTAGCCGGAAGTCAGAAGAAACTCTCCACCAGGTTCAACATTCTGGCGGACGTTGTCCGCGAAGCGAACTACTGGGCAGGGGAGGAACTGGCGCAAATCGTTCGCGTGCAGTACGTTCGAAAAGCGGTCGAGGAACGCGTCTATCGCGTCAAGTTGATTGAAGAGAAACTTCAGGAGATGATCAACGATGGCGTAATCATGATCGATACGGAAGGTGCGGTGGTCGGACAGGTGAACGGCTTGTCCGTCTACGACACCGGCGAGCATGCATTTGGGAAACCGTCACGCATCACCGTCAAGACCTCGCTCGGGAGGGCTGGCGTCATCAATATCGAGCGGGAGTCGGAGATGAGCGGACCAACCCACAATAAAGGGGTAGCAATTCTCAGCGGGTTCCTGCGCGGCACTTTTGCACAGAACAAGCCTCTCATCATGAGCGCCAGCGTCACCTTCGAACAGTCATACAGCGGGGTGGATGGCGACAGCGCATCATCGACGGAGGTCTATGCAATCCTTTCGAGTCTCGCTGAAATTCCGATTCGGCAGGACATTGCTGTCACGGGATCTGTCAACCAGAAAGGGGAGATCCAGCCGATCGGCGGTGTCAACCTCAAAATCGAAGGGTTCTTCGATGTCTGCAGGGATCGGGGTTTGTCGGGGACGCAGGCGGTTATGATTCCGGAGACGAACGTGCCCGATTTGATGCTTCGGGAGGATGTGCTGGAAGCCGTCAGGAAAGGGAAATTCCGCATTTATGCTGTCAAAACAATCAATCAGGGAATCGAAATCCTGACCGGCGTACGAGCCGGCAACCGGCGTGAAAACGGATCGTTTTTACCCGGAACAGTGTTTGGTTTGGTAGATGAGAAACTCAAGTATTATGCTGAGCAATGGAAGAAGTTCGAAGCCGGACACGAATAAGAGCTGAGGAAGGAGAACGAAAATGAAAACTCTCTTGATTGGTTTGTTACTCGTCGGAGCCTTTGGCATCGCAGCGTCCCAGGACATAGGAATCGCTCCGGCGACAACCGGCTCAGGTCAGGTCACGACAGGACAGGCTGCAAAACAGACAGACTATCGGACCAATGGAAACCAGACATTGAGCTCGATGATTGCCTATGGCAGCTTTTCGGTCGGAGGAGAAGATCGGTTTGGACCGATGTTCATACTTCAATACAGTCCGCGGAGATACTCCGGTCCTGCAATCGATTTCTTCGGGGGAATTCTTCTTCAGACCGGAACTTCCGGACCAGTTAACGGACAGGACTACATTCCACTTGCGTCCTACTATGCCCCGTATTACTCGCCGTATTCAAACTACCGTAATGACAACTTCTACAGGATGCCGAACTTCAGCATCGGAATGGGATTCCTTGGAGCCGATGTCACATTCTACATGCTTGAGGGGGAGGTGCGGCCGTACGTAGGGTTTGGAGGATCTCTCGCTCTCTGGACCTACTCGAGCCGATTCAGCGGCACCGTTGCGCCGGATGCCAAAGCAGGGCTCAATATTAACCTCAGCAATTCGCTATCCGGATTTGCTGAAGTCCGCCGAATGTTTGGCGTGCCGAATCTCCTCGATATGTCAGGTCCGAAATTCGAAGGTCTCACGTCTGCGGCGATCGGCGTTTCCTTTGCCCCTCGCCTGCGATAGGATCCTGTTCTCTGCCTGTGGAGGCTGCCCAAAATGTAGCTCGACCTGCCCGCCGACGACACTTGCTGGGCGGCCTCTGGTTCTCTTAAGCCCCTCCTCAATGGTATCATCTTTCTTTTGCTGACCGTTGTCAATCGTCTCAACACACATCTGATCGTACCAATTGGTGAAGGAATGTCCGCGTTACTGGTTGGAATGGATCGATCTTGACTTTCCGCCAAGAACTCAATCCCGATTCCTGATTATCAAGATTTGAATGCTTTGTAGCGGATGTATATCGGAAGGGTTTTCTTCCAGAATCCAATCTGATCCGTCCAGGGGAACACCTGTGTACGACGGATCTCGAGGAAGTCCTGATAGAAGTTGAGGGGACCTGAATCTGCAGCGACGGCAAACTTGTATCCTGCCTCTTCTACACAATCTTTTGTAGTCGGCGACAGCTCGCCATATGGGTACGCAAAGGATAGGACACTTGATCCAAGTAGTTGTTCGAGCGCGTCTTTGGAATCCCGGATTTCGCGGTGGGCGCTCTCGGGCGACGCAATCGAAAGTCGCGCGTGAGTCACAGTGTGCGATCCAATCTCTATTCCCGATCGATGAAGTTCCATCATCTGTGAGGCTGACAGTAACGGTGCCGGTGGTTCATCCTTGTCCCAGAAATTGGTACGCCGGTCTCTATCCGTCACGACATAGATCACGGCGTTGAACCCAAATTTCTGAAGCAGCGGAAACGCTGTCCGGTAGTTGTCTTCATATCCATCATCAAATGTAAGGATGATGGGTTTGCGGGGGAGCTTTCCTTTTCCCTGCAGAAATCCAGCGTAGTCACGAAACGTAATAGTCTGAAATCCACGGCGTCGGAGAGAAGCGAGATGGCTGGCAAATTGTTGTGCGGATACCCAGATGCCATGGGAAGAATTCGTCATCGCGGTCTCGAGAACACGATGGTACATAAGAACAGGAATCGAAGCCGGTGAATGAGCCCTGGCGTATGCTCGCTCATACACTTGTTGAATTTTCGCGTCCACGTTTTTGGTGTCGAATCGTTGAAACGCCCTGTTGCTGAGCTCTTCTCGCTCGGAATCGGAGGGGGGATGGTCCAGCATCTCCAGGATGTCTCTCGAAATGCGTTCCAGGTCCGGCGTTACAGCGACTCCGGTGTCGCCAAAATTCGTGGCCATGGCGCTCTCAAATGAGGCTGGGCGAATGGGCCCAACGTACTCGGACTCCCCGAAGGCGATTACAGGCCTGTGCAGCACTAGTGATTCGGGCACAACCCGGCCCGAACCCACAATGAGATCGGCCTGGAGCATGAATTGCGCAATTCCTTTCTGAAAACCACGCAGCTCAACGACTGGGTGGTCAAACTGAGCATTCAGACTCGATATGAGCTGCGGTATATCCTCGGGTGTGATCATCCCGCCGATCGCCTTGAATTGCAGCTTTTTGTGTTGCAGGAGCCCGGGGAGGATTTTCGTTAACAGGAGACGCACAACATCCCCTTTCGGTCCCGTCAGACGCCCGACGAAGAGGATCAAGCTCTCTTGTTCTGATCGGGTGTCGCGCGCCTCTGAGCAGGCCAACTGTTCAGATCGCAATTTCTCCAGAGAGATGCAATTCGGAATAACGACAATGGCCTCTGCATTGAATCCAAGATCCTCGATCAAATGCTTTTTCAGCGCGGCCGATACTGCAATGATATCGTTGCCGTAGATGCTGAATGCTTTACTCGAGATGTGCACGTGCTGTCTGCCGTGGACAGTCGATACCAGTGGAGTCCCTGTGAGTCGTGTCGCAAAGAGAGAGACCCAGCTGGCTGCTCGTGAATGGGCGTGCACGAGATTGATCGAGTGTCGTCGGATCAGGCGTACAAGGGATGCAATGTTCCTCACGCGGCGTGAGTAGGAACGGATGCCGATGGGGAGCGAGATATAGGTTGCCTGTGTCGGAAACGTGAAGGTATCGGAGACTACAATCACACGATGGCCGTCAGCGATCTGTCCCTCAATCAACGAGGCGGCATAGGCTTCGGCTCCGGTGACTTCAAATTGTGAGAGGACGTGCAGGATTCTCATAGAAGTGCAGTTGCAGGAAGAAAGTAGGAACAAACGGGGGGAATATCAAGGAATGGAAGAGAATAGATTCGTTTTTCTGTCGGAGGGGCCCCCTCAAAAGCAAGAGGCGAGGATACTCTCCTCGCCTCCTCAGGCAATATCTTCCACATCAGAACATCCGGAATAAGAGTGAAACCCAACGGGCGGCCACCGATCACTGCCCGCGTCTGACGTACACGCACGAGCTCGCCAGGAACATTACCCCCGAGGAAATCGCTGGCCTACATGCCGAGTGCGGACATCCCGTAAACAGAAATCAGGACCCATACAATCATCAGGCCGACACCGACACCGATGCCGGTTCCACTTGACTTGCCCGCGTACTTGGCCATACCAATGCCGACGACAATCATCTGCCAGATCGTGAAAATGTTAAGCGATGAAAGCAGGCGGTGAGTAGTGTTCTTTGGATTGAAGTTGCTCAGCACCGCGAGCCCGCCGCTGGGGGATGCATACATCGATCCATAGGCAACGGCAAGCAAGATTGTAACAATGAAGCCCAATATTCCAATCCACTGGGCTGCACCATATAATTCGAGGTACTTGCCATATCCTCCTTCTGCCTTGAGTCCAAATTTCCCCACCAGCCAGAATACCAATGTAGCGAGGAAGAACATGAGGCTGACCGTCACGACGCCAAACACCATGCCGAACGCAATCATCATGCCTCCCGCTTTCTCCATCTGCTCAGATGCCCTGTCAGCTTGTTCCTGCGACATTTTTCCCGCTTGCACCTGTTCTTCCATGCGTGTGCGCTGAGTATCCATGATTTGATTCTTCATGGATTCGTTGGTGAACATCAGCCAAGTGAAGCAGCAGGTGAGTAGCAGCACGATAATCAGTGGAACGACCCAGATGCTCGCGCGTGTAGGAGATGTACGAATGCCCTCATACGCATCCCCAGGAGCCGCGAAAACGTTCATTATAATATCGCTAAACGAAATGGTGGGCGCAGATGGTGCTTGTTCTTCCATGATTTCCTCCGATTTGTGGGGATGTGCTCCAGTGCACTCCAAGTTAATTGACAAATGCGTATTTTCCAATCGTAAAATGAAGATGGGGATCCTTCGTTGACATTCCATAATGAAAAAGATATATTGCTCCCGCCAACTGTCAGCAGCCCACAAGTGCAAGTGGTGTATCTGCTTGTACCGCCTCTTGGCGCCGGAGGGGTAGAATACGGTGACCGAAGTTCCTTCAATCAGATAGAATACCATGACCGACCTTGAGGAACAACGCAGAAAAGTAGAGGAATTGAAACGAAAAATCCTCGAACAGAAGAGGGCTGCGTCAACTCAGAAGACTGCAGAGGAAAGCGCGCGCCTTGAAGCTGAAGTGGAAACCAAGAGAAAAGCCGAAGAAGAGGCAAAGCGTGCAGAAGAAGAAACGAAGCGCAAGACAGAGGAAGAAGCGAAACAGCAGGCCGAAGAGTCGAAGCGTCATGCCGAAGAAGAGGCCCGGAGGCGTGAGGAGGAGGAGGAGCGACGAAAAGCCCAGGAAGAGGCGATGAGGAAAGCTGAAGAGGAGGCGAGGAAAAAAGCGGAAGAAGCAGCGCGGGTGCGTGAAGAGAACGAGCGAAAGAAAGCGGTTCTGGAGGCGCAGCGTCAGACTGAGTTGGTCGCGAAGAAGAAAGCAGAAGAAGAGGCGCGACGTCATCTTGAAGAGGTGGAACGCCAGCGTCGTGAGGAGGAAGAAAAGAAGAGGCAGGAAGACGCAAGAAGGCGTGCAGAAGAGTTGAAGAAGAAGGCTGAGGAAGAGCGGAGGAAGGCGGAAGAGGAGCGGAAAAAAGCGGAGGAGGATCAGAAAAAAGCTGCCGAAGATGCCAGGAAATCAGCTGAAGCCCTGAGCAAGCAGTCCTCGGGTGGGCAGTTCAAAGTCGGCGACGAATCACGCCAGACATACGCGCAGGTGTTGAAGCTTGCCTGGCGGGATGCCAAAATCAGCAACGAAGAAGCAGATATTCTTGCTCTCTTGCGTGAGCGATTCGGACTTTCTGAAAAAGATCACGAACTCTTGCAGCAAGAGGTACAAATCGAAATATACCTTCAGGCGGTTGCAGATGTCTGGCAAGATGGAGTCATTACGCCGCAGGATTCCGAGCGACTCGATCAGCTGCGCGAACAATTCAACATTTCAGCGGAAGAACATATGCGGTTGGAAAAGCAGGTTCGAAAGGAAATCCTCAAGCAGAAAGCTTAACAGTCTTGTACTGATATGCCATCGCGTCCAGAGCGAGAATGCGTTTCTCGATGGGCGGATGCGTGCCGAGCAACTCCGCAGTAAACCCCTCTTTCGAATTCAATGGTCTCCCCAACGGGTCGACAATGCACAGGTGAGCCGCGCCGCGTTTGATAGATTCCGTCGGAGCGACAGCTTGGTCGATCTTTCGTAGCGCGCTTGCGAGGCCGAGGGGATTCCGTGTCAGCTCCGCCCCCGAAGCATCGGCGAGATATTCCCTCCTGCGTGAAACGAGCATGGCCATGACCTGGGCAATGAGTGGTGCGAGGATGATGCTGATGAGCCAGAGGATCAGGATGGTGATGCCAAGCGATCCGCTGCTGCGTACCTTGCTGCCGCGCCCCCCAAGCCCGCCAAATCTCACCCCGCGCCGCGCACCATCCGAGAGAAGTACAATCGATCCGACGAATGCAGCAACCACAGTCATTAGCCTGATGTCGTAATTGCGGACGTGGCTCATTTCGTGGGCGATGACCCCCTGGAGTTCTTCCCGGTTGAGCGTGTCGAGCAATCCTTCCGTGACGGCCACGTAGCTGTGTTGGGGATCTTTTCCGGCTGCAAAGGCGTTGGGGTCCGGATCGGGAACGACGAACACCTGCGGTTTCGGCATTCCCGATGCGATGGCCATTTCTTCCACGACGTTGATGAGTTGCTGATGGGAGGGGTTGGTAGGATCCGCTGGGATCGCCCCTGTGGATTGTAGCACGGAGTTCGCACCGGACTGAAGACTCCCAATCGCCATCGCCGTACCGACGACGACCGCAATGATCGTGCCGACTGGCAGCATCACCCCGTCCTCGTTCAGTCCGAGGAAGAAATAGTCGAATCCGAATCCTATAAATGCGAGGAAGAGAATAAAACCGAGCATGACGAGCAGCGTCACTCGTTTGTTATGCTCTTGCTGCTCGTAGATGTTCTTGCCGGGGACCACGATCGATGATCCTACTTCTTCAGCGACAGATCGACGTTGGGTACTTCCCGTTCAGCTGCCACCTGAATCTCGAACAACTCGGCGACCTTGAAATTAAACATTGAGGCGATGAAGTTCGCCGGAAAGACTTGTTGTGCAATATTGAATTTCGTGGCGATGTCGTTGTAGAATTGTCGTGCGAATGAGATTTTGTTCTCGGTACTGGTGAGTTCTTCCTGCAGCTGTTTCACGTTTTCGTTTGACTTCAGTGTCGGATAATTTTCGACAAGAGCGAAAAGTTTCGTCAAAGCGGAACTCAAGACATCCTCTTTCGCAGCGGAGTCGGCTACCCCCTTTGCCGAGATGGCCGAGTTGCGGGCCTGGATCACTTTTTCAAGTGTCTCCTGCTCGAACTGCATTTGTCCGCGTACTGTGTTGACGAGATTTGGAATGAGGTCATGACGTCTTTTCAGCTGGACGTCAATTTGTTTCCAGCCGTTCGTTACCTGGTTGCGCAGTGTGATAAGTGTATTGTACTTTGCGATGACCCATACCATGAGAAGCGCAACGGCCGCGATAAATAGAAAGAATATGTACATACAGGAGCCTCCTTTTGCTACTGAACGGACGGAAGTTAGAGCAAATCGCTTTGAATATCAACGATGTTGTGTCATGGGTCCGGGACACTTACAGGAGCATCGTGAAATCGACGAAATCCCAATATTTTGCACTATTCTCCATGCCCGGGATGAGCGATTGTCTTCTTTGCACTGGACAAAAAAAGTGAAACAATCCGAAAAAAACTGTTGACTTTCGGTGAAGGGTTTGGTATATTGTAAGCCCCGCAAATGATGGGGAGGCGTAGATAAGCGCCTGAATTCTTTGATTGTGAAATCCCTCAATGCCCATGGAACATGGGCATTTTTATCGTCTGGCCACAGTGTGGCGGATGGGGAAAATGTTCTTTGAAAAGTGTGTGTATGCCTCGAGTCAATTGCACAGGGTTTTGTAACCTGGCAATTGTATCGAATATGTAGCAGTGATACAAGACGCCAAGGTTCAAACTTGAAGTTGGAAAAAACTACAACGGAGAGTTTGATCCTGGCTCAGGACGAACGCTGGCGGCGTGCCTAACACATG
>Ga0187866_1000490_pt1 | contig 46095 bp, 30 predicted proteins | sample June2016WEW_11_1_3_FD_133013 | JGI IMG/M metagenome (GOLD analysis project Ga0187866, IMG submission 133013) | Peatland microbial communities from SPRUCE experiment site at the Marcell Experimental Forest, Minnesota, USA - June2016WEW_11_150 | ecosystem: Environmental > Terrestrial > Soil >...
CGCTGGTGATGCCACCCAGCACGATCCGGCTGCCGGAGGTGGCAAATCGCGGTTCAGGGCTGGTTTTCAGACGAAGCTGAATTGGACCAGGCCGTTCCGGGAAACCGGAGCGGCCTTTTTCGCAGGTGGAGTCAATGAATCTGCCTGCCTTGGTCCCACGCTCCGCAGATCGCCCGGAATCGGCCGGTCGGCACGGGCTGCGTCGAATCGGCCGCCTCATTTCCAGTCAGGGCACGGCTTGCCGGGCGGGGAACATCCCGTGGCGCATTACCTTCTTGAAATCCTGCATCGAACCCAGCCTACAGCTTGTGGCTCACGGCCAACAGCCCATAAGGCGGCAGGACCGTCACCCGGTCCTTGTCCCCCTTGCCCGACCGCACCGTGATCTGCTTCATCTCAAAGTCCACGTCCTTGACCCTCAACCGCAGCGCTTCCATGATGCGCAAGCCGCTGCCGTAAAGCAACTTCACCACCAGGTGCGACGCCCCTTCGACCAACGGAAGGACTTGGGCCACCTCCGCGCGTGTCAGCACCACCGGCACGTTCGCCTTGCGCTCCGCCCGCACCGCCTGGATGGCTTGATCCAGCGGCACGTTCAGCACGTGCTTGTACAAGAAGACCAGCGCATTCATCGCTTGGTTCTGCGTCGCCGCGGCCACCTGCCCGTTCACCGCCAGGTCGGTCAGAAACGCCTCGATCTTGGCCTCCCCGCCGTCCAGGTCTTCGCACCGTTGCATCTGATGGAAATGAACGTAGCGCTTGATCCAGTCCACGTAGGTCCCTTCGGTGTGCAGGGAGTAGTGGTGCAACCGCATCACCTGTCGCACCCGATCTAAAAGCTTCGGCGTTTTGCCTTGACTGTCCATCCGGTTCCAAGGACTATTTACTCCATGATGACCCTGATATTGCCGCCGGTCAAGAAGGGGCTAAAACCCCGCCAATATCACATTATCAGGTCAAAGTGACTTGCTAATCAATGGTTAGGCGGCATTTCGCACTCTATCATTATGAAAACATGGAACATCAAACACAAAGGTCACGAGATTCGCGTGGAGAACGGATGGTTATCTGGCGAGCGGCTCATCGTTGATGGTGAGATGCAAGACGAACAGAAGGGATTTGCATGTCGCAGTCGGCTGTGGGGCAAAATCAGGAGCGGAGACGGAGCGGGCGAGATTATTAAGGTTACGCTTGGAGGTTGGTGTGGCGTTGCCTGCCGCGTTTTCGTGGACGACAAGTTGATTCAGTCCTAGAACTGATTCGGATGGGCTCAGTGTGCAAACCTTGCCGCCTAACACCGCGCTGGAGCCAACGCCGACTGCCCCTTGAGCTTATGGATGGTTTGGGTTATACAACGATTATCGAGCTTGCGAAGCCACTTGCCCGTCGGCTCGGCTCAGCTTTGGATCGTTAGGCAAAAAGTAGTAAACGACGCACACGAAACGCATGAACATGGGAACGAGCATGACAAAGCGATCCGGAACTCTCGATACTCTAAAGTCTTATCCTGCTCATCTGTATGACGGCGTCAATCTGAACTGGCTTGTCCTTTTGTCGGTTCGTACGGTTGAGGAGAGTGGCGTTGCTCTGTCTTTTGAGCATATCGTGGTCGCTGCGTTCAAACTCTTTCCGAAGAAATTCTCCCTTCTGGCCTATCCAGAGCATCCCGATGCAAAGCGGGTGCACGACGCACTGTGGCGATGTGCGTACAAGAATCGTCAGTGGCTGTTAGGGAAGACGAGTCAGGGCTTCGCATTCACGGAGCGCGGCCGACAGCAACTGGAATTGGCAAGACACACACTGCAGAAGGATTACCAGACAACCAAGAAGACCTTCTCTCAGACGCGGCGATGGGAGAAGCTTCTTGCTGAAGTTAGGGCGGCACCGGCGTTCGCGAAGTACTCAAAAGGGGAACGAGACAAGATTTCAGAGGCGGAATGTTGCCATGTCTTACAGGGGACGTTGGATTCGGATCGCCGAGTTCTCACAGACAATCTCACGAAACTCAGTGAAATGGCATCCGGCCTATTGCAGGAGGACGTGGTGCGATTCATGGAGTGGCTAGGCCAGCGGTTCGCCCGGTTTCTGGAAAAGGGGGACGGTTATGGAAAAGTTTGACATACAGGCTGATCAGAGACTCATTGCTCGTCTTGTTCGTGCAGGCACACAAGGAAACGCCATCCGCGCACTCCTGGAACTAATCACCAACAGCGACGACAGCTACAGACTGCTTGAAGGGGCGGGTCAACAGCACAACGGATTGATTGAACTGCTGTACAAGAAGGAGGGGGCCTGTGGATTGTTCACGGTGCGCGATTCTGCGAAAGGCATGTCCCATGATGATGTGACGGCCGCATTTCGCAAATACGGAGCAGCCACTAGCGGGTTGAAGGACGGAAACCCGGTTGCCGGCTTTTTCGGGACAGGCGCCAAGAACGCTCTTGGAGGCATGACGGACGGTCGAATCTGCACGTTCAAGGACGGCAATTTCAGTGAGCTCAGCATCTTCCTACAGGGAGACTCCCTCAAAGGGGAATTGGACGGCCCCAAGCCTGCGTCTGAAAAGATGCGATTTCAGCATGGGATCCTCGGGAATGGCACAGCTGCATACTTCAGAGCTGATCCAGATAAGGGACAAAAAGTGCCGCGTTTCGACACTGTCCACACGGACTTGGCTAACCATTGGCGGCTCAGGAAGATCATGAGCAATCCAGCGAGAAACGTGCAGCTAATCGACGTAGATGAAAGGAAGAAGAAGCGACGCTTGCGCTATTCCGAGCCAAAAGGCCAAGAGAAGATCAACGAAATGTTCACCGTCCTGTGTGAGAACTACGGCGAGATTCCCATCACCATCTCAGTATGGCGCGCCGAAACGGAATTGCGACAGGAGGGAGACGACCGGCCAGGAGGCATTCTTATTATTGATGACCACGGGGTGGCCTTGGATATGTCCCTGTTCAAGTACGATCGTGAGCCGCTGGCTGCTCGCCTTTTCGGTGAAGTTCGATTCGGCCGATTTCGAGAGCTTCTGGCAAAGGAGGAGCCCATCCTTGACGAGAAAAGGGAGGGGCTCAACCGCAGCCATCCAGTCTGCAAGTGCGTGATCGCTGCAATCGAAACGCGGATTGAGAAGCTGGTTCAGGAGGAATCACAGCGCCAGAGGGAAGCGCGGACCAAGATTGATGATGAGGAACGGACGAGATATCGTGACGCTTTCAAGGTTCTCAACGAGATCGCGGAGGCCGAGGCAGAGGAAGTTCACAATCTCGGCCAGGAAGCCAATGCGAAGGTCGAACCGCCGCCCAATGGATTCTGTTTGTATCCTGATTCCGCCCATCTGTCGGTTGGCAAACGGTATGCTTTTGAGGTTCGGATTGACACCAACAAGTTCAGTCCCGGGAGTGTGGTGCGGGTGTCCTCAAGCACTCCCAAGTTGGGCATCGTCGGGAACACGGAATTCAAGGTCGGCAAAGTCGCCAGCGGTCAGATCGTGCGTCGGTTCGTGACTGTGCAAGGAACAGAAGCCGGAGTGCGCGCAATACTGCAGGCCGCGCTTGGCAAGAATATCACGGAGGCGACAGTCTATGTTGACCCCGAGAAGGAGGAGAATGAGTACCTGTACGAAAATGGTTTGGTCTTCCGCCCGGAGTCATTGACGGTGAGGATGAACAAGATCCGTTACGCTGTATTGCGGGTCTACCTCAAGATCGTGGAGGGAGGCAGCACAATAAATCTCAAGAGTGACCATGAAAGGGTTCACATCGAGCCTGAGGAAATCCTTGTCAAGGAGGCGGATGCTCGCCGAAATGTTGCTGAGTACGAGATTAAGGTCTGGGGAGACGAGACGGAAGTGACAGCGATAGTCACGGCCGAAACCGAAGCTGCGGACGCACTTCTTGAGGTCAAGACGCGCATGGAGGAAGAACCGGAGCGCCCGAGGGGGCATGGCATGTTCAATACTGAACCCCACTTCGACGTAGACGATTTAGAGCCTCTCCAACGGACATCGTACAGCCGAGAGACGGGGACGATAACCGTCTACGCACACTTCCCATCAATCGGCGTCTATGTCGGCAAGAACTTGTGTCACAAGAAAACCCTTGCCGCCCAAGTCTTGATTGCAGACTTGATCGCAGAACGTTGCTTTTTTGAGATGGCGCAGGCGAAGAAGCGTGATGTGGCTATTAGTCCAGAAGCTCTGTCCGCGCGCATTCAGCGTGACGCGCAGGAACTCTCACGAAAATATGGAATGCGTGTACACAAGGCACTGGTTGATCCGGCTTTGGTGCGGAAAGATCAATCAGACCCTGCAGCACAAGCCTGACATGGAATGCCTAACACACCAAGGCATTGCATTGAGCGAGTCGGCGAGCCTCGATGCAATGCGTGGTTGAACGAGCCCGGTGGAACAGGCCGACCTTGTAATTAGCTTTCCCTCCTCAGCCGGCCCCGACGGCCCGTGGTCGAGACTTCCTTGGGCGTGCGCAAGCCTCTCCGTGCCCGACCCACCCAGTCAAACCAGCCGGATGCCCGTTGCTGAGGGTCGTACTTGGGCCGGCGCGGGCGCTGAACTCGTTCCGCCGCCGCGGGCCGACGACACCCCCGCACGCACGAGGCGCGGTCGCGCTCGCGTTGATCGTCCGGGCGGCACTGGGAGACCGGCTCATGGCGGTGGGCCGCGGGCCAGGCAGCCGATCAGGACCATCGGACACTGGCAGTGCGGACATTCCGGCGGCGCGAGGGGGATCGGCGCCGGGTTCGGGCGGGGTCGCACCCGCAGGCGACGGAGCACCTGGCGCCACCGTCGCTTGGCGGCCGGGGCCAGCCGTGGTAACGCACGCGCTGAAAGCCCCGTGGCAGCAGATGTTGCAGGAAGCGCGCAGGAAGGTCTCGGCCGGCAAGCGTGATTGCACGAGCCCGCGGTCACCTGACTCGGTGCGCCTATTCTCAGAGCCCGTCGTGCGCGTGCGCTCAATCCACGACACCAGCCCAGCCTTTCAAGGCTGGGTAAACCGCCCCTCACGCAACAAAGTCCCGGCAGGGACGGCAGAACGGCTCTTTCGTCCCTGGCGGGACTCCGGCATACGCTTCCCATGAATCCCACCGCTAAAGCGCTGGGCTATTGTCGGGTTGCCTGCCCCGTCCATCCTCGCCGGCTCTTCATTGGCCCTGCGCCCCTCGCCCCTCGAAATTTGCCACTCGCAATTGCCCCAACCCAACGCGCTCAACCGACAAAGTGTGCTCGCTACGCTCGGCGAGAAGTCAGTTCGCCTTTCGCTCGCCGACTCGCTCCGTGTTCAGTGGAAGCGCGCACCGGGTCGCGCCCAAGGGGTTCTCCGGCTTGCGGACCTGCCTGCTGCCTTCCCCGGCCTGGGTGCTGGCAGAAGCCGGAAGAATGTCTTCCATAAGCGATGCCTGGCGCCTGGCATCGAAATTGCTGCGTGGACCGCATGGGAAATTGTTCGACATCGGCCGTCTTGGTTGCGGGGGTTCTCGTGATGTTGGTGGTCCAGGCCTCCGACCAGCGGGTTCTGACCGGTCATGTGCCCCCGGCGGTGGCCCGGTTGCAGCCGGCCGGCCGTCTGCCGGCGACCCATCAACTGGAACTGGCCATCGGCCTGCCGTTGCACCACCGGGAGGCGCTCACCAACCTGTTGCGGCAGATCTACACGCCGTCCAGTCCCAACTACCACCACTATTTGACGCCGGACCAGTTCACAAAGACATTTGGCCCGACGGAGCAGGAGTATCAAGCGACGATCGCCTTCGCGAAGGCCAACGGTCTGACCGTCCGGGGCACGCACGCCAACCGGATGTTGCTGGATGTGACGGGGGCTGTCGCGGAGGTCGAAAAGGCCTTCCATATGACGATGCAGGTGTATGCGCACCCACAGGAGGTCCGGACCTTTTTCGCGCCGGATGCCGAACCCTCGCTCGCCGCCGGCCTGCCGGTGCTGCATGTCAGCGGCCTGGACAACTATACCCTGCCCCACCCCATGGGTCTGCGGCGCAAGCCGCTGGAGTCGGACCCGAACGCCACTCCGCGCGCCGGTTCGGGACCGAGTCATTCATTTTGGGGCAAGGACTTCCGTAACGCCTATGTTCCGGGCACTTCGCTCACCGGCGCCGGCCAGGCGGTGGGGTTGGTCGAGTTGGACGGCTACTTCACCAGCGACATCACCCGCTACGAAAACCAGGCGGGGGTGCGTAATGTTCCTCTGCAAAATGTGCTGATTGACGGTTTCAATGGGGTGCCAACGAGTCGCATCTCGGGCAGTGGCAACGAAGAGGTGGCGCTGGACATTGAAATGGCAATCAGCATGGCGCCGGGGCTGGCCAAGGTGATGGTTTATGAGGCTTCGCCCAATGGGACGACAGCCACGATTGACGACCTGTTCAATCGCATGGCCACCGACAACCAGGCCAAACAACTGAGCTGCTCCTGGGGGTTCGATATTGATGCCACTTCACAGCAAATCTTCCAACAATTCGCGGCCCAGGGACAGTCCTTCTTCCTGGCGGGGGGCGATGCCGGCGCCTTCAATGGGCCGGTGGATCAACCCGCCGACGATCCGTATATCACCATCGTGGGCGGCACAAGCCTGACAACCACCACCTCGGGAACCTGGACCTCGGAAACGACCTGGAACGGCAGCGGGGGAGGCATCAGCACCATTTATCCGATTCCAGCCTGGCAGCAGGGCATTGACATGTCCGTGAACCAGGGCTCCACAAGCATGCGGAACCTGCCGGATGTCGCCATGATCGCGGACAATGTCTGGGACATCGCGGACAACGGCCAGTCTTTCGCCGTGGTGGGCACCAGTGTTGCGGCGCCGCTCTGGGCCGCCTTCACCGCGCTGGTAAACCAACAGGCGGCGACCACCGGCCAGCCGCCGGTCGGCTTCGCCAATCCCGCCCTTTACGCGATCGGCCAAGGTCCGGACTACCGGAGTTGCTTCCATGACATCACGACGGGCAACAACACGAGCAGCAGCAGCCCAAACCGGTTCTATGCCGCGTCCGGTTACGACCTTTGCACGGGCTTCGGAACACCGAACGGGACCAGCCTCATCAACGCCCTCCTGGCTCCGCCGACCGAACCGCTCCTCATCATGCCACCTTTGGGCTTTACCTCCCAAGGCCCGGTGGGCGGTCCGTTCACCGTCACCTCGGAGACTTATACGCTGACCAACGCGGGAACCGCCCCGCTGAGCTGGTCGCTGGTCAACCCCTCCTCCTGGCTCAATGTGTCGCCCACCAGCGGCACCCTGCAACCCGGCGGACCCGCCACCACGGTGACGGTGAGTCTCAACTCCACCGACACCAATTTGCTGATCGGATACGAGGCCGCCACGGTCGTGTTCACGGATCTGACGGATGGCGCCGGACAACCCGTGCAGTTCACCCTGTTCGTGGGCAATGGCGGTTTCGAAACCGGCGATTTCACCGACTGGAATTTCTCCGGCGACCCCAACAACACCTTTGCGGACAGCATTGACACCACTTCGTTGGCCGGCAGCAGCAGCATTCCCGGGGTGGATGACTCGCTTTTCGTTCACAGCGGCATTTATGGCGCGTTCCTTGGCCAGAACACCACGCTGGGGTCGCTCAGCCAGACGCTGCCCACCGTGGCCGGACAGAGTTACCGGCTGTCGTTCTGGCTGGATAATCCGGCCATCGGCACGCCCAACGCCTTCAGCGCCTTGTGGAACGGGACCACGCTGGTCAGCCTGACCGACGTGGGGCAATTCGCCTGGACGAACATGCAATACGTGGTGACCGCCACGGGCGCGAGTTCCGTTCTCGAATTCGACTTCCGCAACGATCTGAACGCCTTCGGGCTGGATGATATTACCGTCCAACCCGTTCCCGCGCCCGCCTTCCTGAACACGACGCAAAGCGGCGGCATTCTCTCCTTCACCTGGAGCGCCGTCCCCGGAATCACCTACCAGGTGCAATATACCGCGCAACTTGGTACACCGAGCTGGACTAATTTGGGTGGCGCGGTGACGGCGACCAGCGGCACCGTGACGGCGACCGATCCGATCAGTGCCTCGCCGCAACGCTTCTATCGGGTCATTCTCGCGCAATAGGAGCGCGGCTGACCGTAGCGGCGCTCGGCAGAACGCCGCCAACAAAAAGAGTCCAATCAGCGGCGCTCGGCCGAGACGCCGTTACGACGAGAGGTTGCCGGCCTGGTGGCAGAAGTTGCGACGCGGAATTGAACGGCAGATGGCGTCGCGTTCTCCGCGCTCGCTCCGAGACACGAAGTCGGCATCGCCGCCGGGTTTGCCGCAGACCGGCCGGCCGGCCGGTTGAGATCTTTGGTGCCGCAGTTGAAGAACTCCGCGGTCGGCGCGATTTCGTCGGCGGTGAGGGCGAGGCGGGCGACCGGCACGCGGAACGGCGAGCCACTCACGTAGGTCAGACCCACCTTGTGGCAGAAGTTGCGACGCGGAATTGAACGGCAGATGGCGTCGCATTCTCCGCTCTCACTCCGAAACACGGAGTCGGGATCGCCGCCGTGGTTACCGCCGGATTGACACCATGCAAAGTGATGGCAATCTGTCGGCATGACGCGCACGCAAATCCAACTGCCCGATGACGTTTACGACCGTGCCCGCAAGATCTGCAAGAGCCGCGAGATTTCCCTGGCCGAGCTGGCCCGGCGAGGCCTCGAATACATCTTGAGCGTGTATGCGACGCAACCCGCACCCGGCGGCGAGTGGCAGCCGCCCAAGCCTCGCCGTCTCGGTTGGAAGGGCCTGAGCGACGCGGAAATCAAGGAGCAGGCGCAACTCACCGCCACGGAAGCCGCCCTCGCCCACCGCCGGAGAAAGTGACGCGCCATGCTCTCCATTGACACGAACATCTTGTTTTACGCTTTCAACGAGGACTCGCCCAGCCACGCGGCGGCCTATGGCTGGCTGACGTCCATCCAGCACGAGGAGGCCGTGGCCACCTCCGAGTTCATCCTCGCCGAACTCTACGGGCTGCTGCGCAACCCTGCCGTGCTCAAGCACCCGCTGGAGGCTGACGAAGCCGTTGAAGTCATCCAGACCTATCGCCGCCACCCACGCTGGCGGCTCATCGGCTTCACCGTCGAAAGTCGCCCGCTGCATGACGCCCTCTGGGAAAAGGCCCGTCGGAAGGACTTTGCTTTTCGCCGCCTTTACGACGCCCGGTCGGCCCTCACCATGACCGCGCAAGGCGTGACCGAGTTCGCGTCGGTGAACGTGAAGGACTACGAAGGTCTCGGTTTTCGGAAAGTGTGGAATCCTCTCCGAGCTTGAGCGGGAGAGGCCAGAGCGCACGTTGAAGGCAACGACTGGACCGTCGCTGGCTCATTTGCGGGAGCATCAGTGGCGGTTTTGCCAGCCGCTGCCACGCAGACGGAAGGAAGCCGCCCCGGTTGCCCGGAGCGGCTTTGAATCTGTCCGATCAGCGGCGCTCGGCCGAGACGCCGCTACGACGAGGGCTTGCTTCTTCTTCGCGGGCTTGGCGGCGGCCTCAACAGGATGCGGTTCATCACCGAGGTCAACGGCTGAAACCAGCAGCAATAATCCGCTTGCCAGATCATCGTTTCTGACTTATCCATAAAATCAATGTCACTGATCGTCAAAGAACGCCCCGCACCCTTCGTGGCGCGGCCGGGCTGGCGTTTGCCGGTCAGCGGACCAGCAACCACCAACCCTCAACCTACCCAACTCGCATGACCCTGCACGAATTGCACAACAAAATCAGCAAGAACAAGGACCTCACGACCGCGCTTGGCCGGGTGGATCCCGCGGTGATCGACTACTACACGCATGTCTTGAAGTTGACCTTCCCGCACGTGTTCAAGGCGGAACACGAACCCGATCCCAACCGGTTTCAACTGCTCAAAGCCATTTACTTCAGGACGGCTGCCGCCGCGATGAACTACCTCGACGTGACGGGTGTGACCGCCGCGATCGGCAAATCCGTGGCCAACCTCAAGAATTTCAGCTACCGGAAGAACATTCCCAACCTGGCCTTCGACCACGATTTTCTGGTCCGCCACCTGGGCGTCCCGGAGAGCAAGGTGTTGAAGTTCTGGGAGGCGGTTGACATCCGGAAAACCGTAACGATCCGGCTGATGCAACAGCCCGGATTCAAGCTCGAGAGTCTAGTGGCGGGCGCGGAACAGACCTTCGATTCGACTGGCGGCCCCGATTGGGAGCACCTCTCCCCGGGTTTTTGGACCCGGATGGCAGGGTTCGCCCTAGGCTGTGCCAATGTGGGATTGGCCGTGGGCAGTGTCGGTATCGGCACCCCCGTCGCGGTCGCCTCCGTCGCGGCCGGAGCCGCCGCTGTGGCCGCCGGCTGAGGGCAGGGAAGCGAGGCCCCAGCCAAGCCAGCGGGAACCCGCGGCTCATCCGCTCTACGGCTCCGGTTCGACCTCAAACCGGTGGCTGGCATCATCCATTGCGGTGTGCAGGATTCGGATCGAGCTCGAGAACAAGCCGCTCCGGTTGCCCGGAGCGGCTTTGAATCTGGTCCATCAGCGGCGCTCGGCCGAGTCGCCGCTCCGATGAGGGCTTACTTCTTCTTCGCGGGCTTCGCGGCGGCGGCCTGCTTGTCCGCGATCGCGGCCTGGGCGGCGGCGAGGCGGGCGACGGGCACGCGGAACGGCGAGCAACTCACGTAGGTCAGTCCGACCTTGTGGCAGAATTTCACGGAGTCGGGATCGCCACCGTGTTCGCCGCAGATGCCCAGCTTGATGCCCGGCCGGGTCGCATTGCCCTTCTCGGCCGCGATCTTGATGAGTTGGCCCACGCCCGTCTGGTCAATGGTGGCGAACGGATTCTTCTTCACGATCTCCGCCTCGGTGTACGGCCCCAGGAAGCTGCCGGAGTCGTCCCGGCTCATGCCCAGACAGGTCTGGGTGAGGTCGTTCGTGCCGAAGCTGAAGAACTCGGCAGTCTGCGCAATTTCGTCGGCGGTCAGGGCGCCGCGCGCGTAACCTGATTAACGTAAAACGTAGTTTAGCTCCGTGGCAAAACTCGGCGTGTTACTGGTAGTTTAACGCCGTGATCAAGAAATCCCTTGGGCAACGAATCGCTGAGCTTCGCAAGACGTGCAAACTGACGCAGCAAGACTTCGCGGAAAAGTGCGGTTATTCAGTGGAGTTCGTCAGCCTGGTGGAACGCGGAGTGAACGCCCCCTCTGTCGCTGGACTGGAGAAGATCGCCAAAGCCCTGAAGGTCGAGATCAAGGACTTGTTTGATTTCGAGAAAGGAGGAGGCAAGTGAGCGATTCACATTCGGGCGTGTTGGATTTCGACAGGCTCAAACAAACCGTTGCGCCGCTGATGCGGAATCTGCAAAGCGACGGCATCGCTCCGCGGCACCTCGTCTTTGGCGGCCCCGGCGAAACTCCGAACCGCAAACCAACAGTGCCCACCGACGCCCGTTCTGAATTCCTCGCCAACCGGGCGATGGGCGATTGGGCGGAGCGCATGCTTTCTGCCGCCATCACAGCCGCTTCCCAGGAATGGAGAATCGTCCAGTACGGGAACACCGACCGGATTGCTGCCGGGCATCCCGAGTTTCGGCAGCGCTACTTGAACGGCTTGGAGGAAACCCGGCTTTACGGCAAGCGGCCGGACTTGCTGCTGCTTCACAAAGACGCTGACGTTCCCGCCGACGTTTCCGAATGGGAGCATGTTCGCGCGGAGCAGATCACTCGGAAGGCTGTGGGGGCCATTGAAGTCAGATCGAGCAAGTTCGAGGCGCTGACCTACATGAGAGTTCGGCGCGAACAGAAGGAAGCGGGAAAGAAGTCAGGGCGAGACACCCCAAGCTTCACAGTCAAGGTCGAGGATTTGAAGATTGTCTATCGTTGGTTGGAAAGGTACCGAGTCCCTCAAATTTACGCCCAGGTGTTCTTTGATTCGGTCTTCGCCATCAATTTCCTCGACATCTTTTCCATCGTCGCGGGCGGTGAGGACTACGGCATCGAAAAGCCCAACAAGAGCCAGGAGAAGGCGACGATCATGATTCCGATCACCTATGGGCGACAAATCGGACGCGCCACCTCACTGCCACAGTTTGCCGCTGAGCACAAGGTCACGGCCTTGGGAAGGCATGACGTTTATGTGGTGCCGCAGGGCGGCGGGTTTGATTTGGATGCAGCGGCGCTAAAAAACGTTCTCCACGGAGCCTGAGCACAGCGGATCAACGGGGTACCAAACTCAGTTGGAGGATCGCCAACCTGTCGATTTCCAGTTGCCGGTGGCCCTCCGGTTGATCATCCAACGCCTGGAGTTGCCTAAGAAGACCGGCGGCCGCGCACCTCGTCATAGCGACCATTTCAGGGCAAGGCATCGCCTCCACGTCCTTCGGTTCAAGCTTGTTAAGTCCGTCTCCGTAAAAACGGTTCACCTGCTTGAACGAGTCCCGGCCCCACGAACTGTTGAGAAAGACCGTCATCAGCGGAGAGAGATTCCAAGACGTTTCCTTTGCGTAGAGTCCGTGGAAGCACGTGAGGTTCTTGGCGCCGGCGCTGTTTAAGATGTACTTCACTGACTCGCGCGAGAAAACTGCGACCCAGATGTCAGCAGGTTCGCGGTTCTCCGGTAGGTACCAGACGGGACGATGGCTCGGCAAGTGTCTTTGAGGGATACCGAGCCGCTTGCCTGTTTCCAGATAAGCCTCCAACTCGGGGCCGTTGCACTTGGGGTTTAGCAAAAAACAACGGCGATCCGCGGACACAAGTTCCTGCAACTTTTCGGGTGTAAACACCAATCCATGCGCATCCACTGCCTTAGTGATACACCGGTCCACGTCGTGCAGGTTTAAACCCGCAACTGCGAGGTCGCTGCGACGGAGGCAAAAGAAGTCGTTCGCACCGGTGGCGATCCCCCTTCGGCAATCGAAGTAGTCGCCCACGCGTTTTGGAAAATTGGGCGGGTTCTCTTGTGGATTTCGATCCAAGATTGTGTTCAGCCATTTCTCGGCGGCGGCCTTCTTGGAGAAATCCAAGTAGTTCAAGCCGCCGGAGGACTTCTTCGAGTCGCGCAGCAATTCCGCAACAAAGTCCTGAACTTGTTCAATCGTGGTGACCCGAACGCCGTGAATTGGCGACGTATTGGGCCGTCCCTTCTCGATGAAGATCAAACAGGAAGTTGTCAGGGCGGAATCGAACAGATTCACCGATGGGCAGAATACCGCGATTCCTACCGGACGAATTTGCCGCAAGAGCCGCTCTTTGACCTCGACGCCGAAATTCGCGTTCAAGAACTCCGCAGGAATGATGACGGCAGCGCGCCCGCCCATCGCCAAATCTTCCCATATTTTCAAGAGAAAGAGGGCGTAGAGGTTTGTCAGTCGATCCAGAGGCGTGCCGAATCGCTCTTCCAAATAACACCAGTCGGCTTCGGAAAAGTCGAGGTGATGGGCTTTGACGTAGGGAGGATTCGCGATGATGCCATCGATCAAGCCGACTTCGCTCCTCAAGTAATCGCCGCAGATCAGCTTGGTGCCGCGCGGAGAGGACTGTTTTGATTGTTGGAGAGAAGCAGAGTCACGGTCGATGCCAAGCAACTGCGTGGCAGGATTTTTCAGCCAGCACTCGTGCAATAGGTTTCCAAACCCGACCGCCGGGTCGAGAACCGTCCGGGGCCGATGCGAAGTCACCCATCTTGCCATCACTTCCGCGATTGGCTGAGGCGTGGGAACCTGCCCAAACGCCTTGTCACGAACCGAATTTCGATTCCATAAACCAACCAAAGCGTAGGGATCAACCGACCCTACAGCGAATTCAACTTTCGTTGGTTCAAAATAGAGCGAGAGGAAGCTCTGGTTTTCGCGCACTTTCACTGGCCGAAACATGCACGGGGCTTAACTACGTGTAAAGTCAAAACGGTTTCCGACTCGGCTAGGAGCCTGAGCAGCGAAGAAGCCGCCCCGGTTGCCCGGAGCGGCTTTGAATCTGTCCGATCAGCGGCACTCGGCCGAGCCGACGCCACGACCTGAAGTTACTTCTTCTTCGCGGGCTTCGCGGCGGCGGCCTGCTTGTCCGCGATCGCGGCCTGGGCGGCGGCGAGGCGGGCGACGGGCACGCGGAACGGCGAGCAACTCACGTAGGTCAGACCGACCTTGTGGCAGAATTTCACGGAGTCGGGATCGCCACCGTGTTCGCCGCAGATGCCCAGCTTGATGCCCGGCCGGGTCGCATTGCCCTTCTCGGCCGCGATCTTGATGAGCTGGCCCACGCCCGTCTGGTCAATGGTGGCGAACGGATTCTTCTTCACGATCTCCGCCTCGGTGTACGGCCCCAGGAAGCTGCCGGAGTCGTCCCGGCTCATGCCCAGGCAGGTCTGCGTGAGGTCGTTCGTGCCGAAGCTGAAGAACTCGGCGGTCTGCGCAATTTCGTCGGCGGTCAGGGCGCCGCGCGGGATTTCGATCATGGTGCCGACGGCGTAGGTCAGCTTGACCTTCTTTTCCTTTTGCACCTCGGCGGCGACGCGGTTGACCACGGCTACCTGGAGGTCGAGTTCGCGCTTGAAGCCGACGAGCGGGATCATGATTTCGGGCTTCACCTTGATGCCGGATTTCTGGACTTCCGCCGCCGCTTCGAACACGGCACGGGCCTGCATCTCGGAGATTTCGGGATACACAATGCCGAGCCGGCAGCCACGGAAGCCGAGCATCGGATTGAACTCGTGGAGTCCCTTGACGCGGTTTTTGATCTTCTCGACGGGCACGCCCATCTTGACCGCGAGGTCCTGCTGGGCGGCGTCCTCGTGCGGGAGGAACTCGTGCAGCGGCGGGTCGAGGAAGCGAATGGTGGCCGGGAATCCCTTCAACGCCTTGAAAATGCCGACGAAGTCTTCGCGCTGGTAAGGCAGCAGCTTGGCGAGGGCCTGCTTGCGGTCGTCGAGGTTGTCCGCGAGGATCATTTCACGCATCGCGTCAATGCGATCGCCCTCGAAGAACATGTGCTCGGTGCGGGTGAGGCCGATGCCGGTGGCGCCGAAGGCGAGCGCGTTCTGGGTTTGCTCCGGGGTGTCGGCGTTGGTGCGGACCTGGAGGCGCGTGGCCTTGGAGCACCAGTCCATGAGTTGCTGGAAGCTCTTGAATTTCTCGGTGGTTTGGGCGGTTTTGTCGCCGTGGATCAGACCCGCGATGATTTCGGACGGCGCGGTCTTGAGCTGGCCCGCATAGACCACGCCCTTGGTGCCGTCAATGGAGAGGTAATCGCCTTCCTTGAAGGTCTGACCGCTGGCGGTGACCGTCTTGGCGGCGTAGTCAATCTGGAGGGCGGCGGCGCCGCAAACGCAGACCTTGCCCATCTGGCGGGCGACGAGGGCGGCGTGCGAACTGACCCCGCCTTTGGCGGTGATGATGCCTTCGGCGGCGATCATGCCGCGCAAATCTTCCGGCGAGGTTTCGTTGCGGACGAGGAGGACTTTTTCGCCCTTGGCCGCAGCAGCGTCAGCGCGGTCGGCGTTGAGATAAATCTTGCCGGACGCGGCGCCGGGGCCGGCAGGGAGACCGGTGGCAATGGCGGCGGCCTTCTTGACCTCCGCGAGATCGAAGATCGGCGCGAGGAGCTGGTCGAGCTGGTCGGCGGGGTTGCGCATGACGGCGGTTTCCCAGTCAATAAGCTTCTCCTTGAACATATCCATGGAGAACTTCAGCGCGGCGGCGGCGGTGCGCTTGCCGTTGCGGGTCTGGAGCATGAAGACCTTGCCGTCCTGAATGGTGAACTCGAAGTCCTGCACGTCCTTGAAGTGGCTTTCGAGCGTGGTGCGAATGTTGTCCAGTTCCCGGTAGGCGGCGGGCATTTCCTTGGCGAGCTGCGCGACCGGTTCGGGCGTGCGGACGCCGGCGACGACGTCTTCGCCCTGGGCGTTGATGAGGAATTCACCGTAGAACTCCTTGACGCCGTTGGCCGGGTTGCGGGTGAAGGCGACGCCGGAGCCGGAGGTGTCGCCGGTGTTGCCATAGACCATCGCCTGGACGTTGACGGCGGTGCCCCATTCGGACGGGATGCCATATTTGCGGCGATAGACGATCGCGCGGTCGTTCATCCACGAGCCGAACACGGCGCCGATGGAGCCCTGGAGCTGCTTCCACGGATCCTGGGGAAATTCCTTGCCGCCGGTGCGTTCCTTGATGAGGGCCTGGAACCGCTTCACGATCTCCTTGAGGTCGTCCACCGTGAGCTTCGGGTCTTCGATGTCCTCGTGATAACGCTCGTGCTTGAGGGCATGGATGACGACTTCAAACGGTTCGTGATCCTCGTTGGCGGCCTTCTGCACGCCCATGACGACGTCGCCATACATCTGCACGAAGCGGCGATAACAGTCCCAGGCAAAACGCTCATTGTTCGTGGCCTTGACCAGCGCGAGCACCGTCTGGTCGTTGAGGCCAAGATTCAGGATGGTGTCCATCATGCCGGGCATGGAGTCGCGGGCGCCGGAGCGGACCGAAACCAGCAGGGGCATGGCGGCCTTGTCGTTGAACTTGGTCCCCATGATCTTCTCGATGAAGGAGATACCGGCTTCGATCTGGACCTGGAGGTCCTTGGGGTAGGTGCGTTTGTTGTCGTAGAAGTAGGTGCAGACTTCCGTGGTGATGGTGAAGCCCGGAGGCACCGGCAGGCCGATGCGGGACATTTCGGCAAGGTTGGCGCCCTTGCCGCCGAGGAGCGGCTTCATGGAGCCGTTCCCGTCGGCCTTCTTGTTGCCGAACAGATAGACGTGTTTCGAAGCTTGCTTTGCTGTAGCCATAATGCGTAATCGTTTTCGTTCTGAATTTCGCCGGAACATCCACCGCGAAGGTGAAGGAACGCTAACAAAGGGGGGGTACCTGTCAACGGCGGAATTGACGGGCGTCAGCAGCAGTAGCGCGGGAAGGCGCGCGTCGAGTTCGGACGGCCGAAAAACCGAAAAAGTACGGCCGAGAAAGTGCTTGCGCCGGGCGCCGGCCGGCTGATAGTTTGCGTGGCTTGATTTTTCGACAGGCGAATCTATGGCTCGACGTTGTGAATTGACCGGCAAAGCGCCCATGAAGGGCAGCATCGTGTGGCGCAGTGGCAAGGCCAAGAAACTGGGCGGCATCGGCACCCATGTGACGGCCATCACCAAGCGCCGTTTCTTCCCGAATCTCCAGCGGGTGAAGGCCCTGATCAACGGCGAAGTCCGCTATATCCGCGTCGCCACCAGTGCCATCAAGAAAGGCCTCGTGGTGAAGGCGCCCAAACGCACCTGGAAGAAGCCCGAGGCCGCCGCCAAGGGCTAGTCCCAATTCTTTCCCCTCCGACGCCGGCGAGGCTGACCACCTCGCCTTCGTTGTCGTTGGCACCGGTGCGCGAATCCACGGCACTCTTCTCCGGCATCGGATCGAGTATGGCGACAACCCCACGGCCGGTCCGTTGCGCTTCACGGCCGGCGGGCGCCCGGTGGCCGAGGAGATGGACGCAGCAGCGCCGTGGCTTTCCTTCGACGATGAGTTTTACCGACGACTTCACGCTCACTCCCGCGCCAACGCAGGGGTGGCCCCCCTGTATCGCGTGGCGGTCGTGCAATGACGCGGCAGGCGGTGGCTCCGCCCGTGCCATTGCGGCCGACCGACAGACGCTCAGCGGCCCAGCAGGTGTTCGAGCACCAGTTGGTCGAGCGCGCCGTAATTCCGGTCGGCAATCAGCTTCTGCGCCTCGGCTTCCGGGTAAGTCCGCGCCTTTTCGACCAGCCGCAGGAAGGTCCGCCGGCTGTTTTCGAGGTGCAGCGTCCAATGTTCCACCTTGGTGGTGCGGAACGGATGGACATCGAAGGCAACGAACTCGCCGCGGCTGCCGTATTTGTTCCGTTCGAGGGCGCGCACCTGGTTGAACGCGACACGGAGGTTGACGCTGCCAAACGGTTTGTCCTGGTCGAATTTCAGGCCGTTCTGGTCGTTGAGGTGGAGCGACCAGAGCTTGCCGAAGGTGCATGCGAAATCAATTTCATCGGCCGGGTCGAGGCCGGCGAGGATGGCGTGGGCGGATTCGATGAGGCAGCCGACGCGCTTGGGATCGCGCGTCAGATTCGCCAGCGCCAGCGCGTGGCCAATCGTGGGGATGTAGGCGAGATCCATCGGCTCGTTCGGCTTGGGCTCGATGGCGATCCGCACCTGCTTGTCGTAGGCCAGCATCTTGTCCACCGCCTCGACCAGGTAATCGAAGCATTTGCGGGCGTTCTTGCTCTCGCGGATATAGCTGCCTTCGCGCGCGAGCCAGAGCACGATCAAGCCACAGTCCAGTTCATTCGCCACGTCAATGCAGCGCAGCGAGCGCTCGATGGCATACTTGCGGCACTTTGGATCGTTGCTGGTGTAACCACCATCAATCGTCATGGGGCTGAACCAGAGCCGCGGGGCGACGATCTCCGCGACGATGCCGGCGGCGTCGAGTTTCTTCTTCAGCGCCTTGGCCGCGGCCTTCAACTCGGACGCCGACTTCCCGTCAATGTCGGGCACGGCGTCATCATCGTGGAACATCATCGCTTCGAAGCCGAGCGCCTTCAGTTGATCCAGCTTCCAGTCGAACGACTGGACGGGACGTGTGGGCGGACCGTAGGGATCCTGCCCCTCGCTGAGGTTCCACGGACCGAAGGAAAACTTGTATGACGATTGAACAGGCATAGTGGGCACAATGTATGCCGGCCCCCGCCCGTTGAAAAGTAAAATGCCGATGCCGAACGATCGCGCCCGCCCACCCCGAGCACGCCTCAGGGCTGGTGCAGCCGGTAATAACTCTCCGCCCCGGTTGCCTTGACCGTCACCGTGATGACATCGCCGGAAATCACCGGCGGATATTTCACCGGCACCCAGACGGGATTGGCAAGATTGGTCGTGGATTCGAGCACGAAGTTGCTGCCGACGGCCGGCCAACTGAACATCAAGTAGCCGCCGGTCCGGCCCAGCCACAACGTGGGCGAGGCCACCACTTCCGTTGTCAGGCGCGCGCCCAAGCGAGGATCGGATGGGTCCGTGGCGGGGGAATAGACCGTCGTTTGGCAGACGATCTCTCCCACCGTGGGCGCATGGACGGAGATGGTGACCACGACGTTCGCGCCGGGGAGGAGGTTCCCCAGACCGCAGAGCACGCCCGGTGGTTCGACATCGGCGGTGCCCAAGGTGGTGCTGGCGCCAAGGAGGTCGGCGTTGAGCGAGAAGGCGGCCAGCAAGACCGTCTTGGGCGCGGTGACCTGGCCGAGATTGGTGACGGTGATGGTGCAGGTGAACTGGTCGTTCACCAGCACCTGGTTGGTGCTGGCCGTCTGCGACACCTGCAGCGTCGCCTCGGGCACGACGTTCAGGATGGTGGCGGTACTGTTGTTTGCCAGGTTCGTGTCCACCACGTCCGCGCTAACGGTGGCCAGGTTGGTGATCGGTCCCAGCGCGAGTGTCCCGGCGCTGATGTCAATCTCGGCAAATCCACCCGTCGGCACCGTCCCGGCCTGCCACACGAGCAGGTTGCTGCTGATCGTGTAAGTGCCTTGGGCCACTTGCGCAGCGACGTTGGTCAGGCCCGACGGCAGCGCCTGCGTGACCACGACATTCGGGGCGTCATCGGGACCTTGATTGACCACCTGGAAGTAGTACATGGGGCTGCCGCCGAGATACGTGATCTGGGACGCGGTGGTTACCAGCGCGATGTCTGCACTGGGCCAGATGCGGATGACGGCAGCGGTCGCGTTGTCGTTCGTCGAAAGGTCCACCTCCGCGGCGCTCACGCTGGCGAGGTTGGTCAGCGAACCGAGCAAGTTGGCGGACGCCTGGACGGTGAGGGTTGCGTTGGTCCCGGCCACGAGCTGGGCCAACTGCCACACCACCGTGTTGCTCACCGACTGGACGGTGCCGTCGCTCGGGGTGTTCCCGACCATCTGGAGGCCATTCGGCAGCGTGTTCGTCACGCACACCAGGGTGGCCGTACCCGGCCCCTGGTTGGTCAGGGTCAGGGTGTAGGCGAACACACCGCCCAACGGCTGTGGATCCGCCGGCACGTCCAGCGTTATCCCGAGGTTGGCCTCGTCGAGGACGGTGGCTGTCGCCGCGGCCAGGTTGTTGGTCAGGTTGGGATCCGCTTCGGGCGCCACGACCGTTGCCACATTGGTGAACAACCCGACCTGCAGGGGCAACAGCGAAAGCGTGGCCGACGCGGTCCCACCCGGCGGCAAGGGTCCGAAATCGCAAACCGCCAGGTTGCCCTCAGCCCAATTCGTACCCGCCGACACTTGCGCGCCGAGCAAACTCACCGCCGCCGGCAGCGTGTTCGTCAACAGCACATCGCTGGCCGCATTCGGTCCCTGATTGGTCACGGTCAGAAGCAATGTAAAGGGATGCCCCACCACGATCGCCGTCGTCGGCAACTGCATGGACAATCCCAGGTCGGCAACCGGTTGCACCACGGTGACGGTGGTCGCCGTGTTGTCCGCCGGGAACAAATCCAGCTCGTTGGCGGTCGCGACAAAGACGTTCGTGAACGTTCCCGGAGCGATGGCTTGCCCGGTCACCACCACCGCCACATTGGTTCCGGCCGGCAACGGACCCAGGTCCAGGCACAACGCGCCACTCTGGTTGGTTGTCAGCGCATCACCGGGCGGGTTGAAAGTCAGTTCGACCCCGTCGGCCTGGGTCATCGCGAGGGTCACCGCCGTTGCATCATGCGGGCCGGCATTCGTAACCACCAGTTGCCAGGAGATCGAATCACCGACGAGCACCGTCCCCGGCGCGGCAGTGACGCTCAGCGACAGCTCAGCCTCGTAGCGCGCTTCGGTGACGACGGCCGCCGTGTTGTTTGCCAACTGGAGGTCCACCTCCGCCGCAGTCGCCACCACCACGTTCGTGCTCGATCCGACGTCAACCGCCGACACGACCAGGTTGACCGTGGCCACCGCTCCAACACCCAGACCGCCCAATTGCGCGATCACGACACCGTTGGTGAGAACCACGCTGCCCTGGCTGGCGGAATTGGTGACCAGTGTCAGCATTGCCGGCAGGACGTCGGTCAACACCACACTGCTTGCCGGAGCGGGACCGAGATTCGTGACGGTGATGGTGAAGGTGGTTTGGCCGCCGAGTGGCAGCAACAAGGGCGTGGCCAACATTCCCACGGCCAGGTCGGCTTCCAACTCCACGGCGACGTTGGTTGAGCTTAGGTTGTTGCTGAGATCGGGGTCCGCCTCATTCGCGGTCACGATGGCGGTGTTCCCGATGAGACCCACCGCCTCCGGAAGAACCTGGATCTGGACTGTGGCCGTCGCCCCGACGGGCAAGTCACCCACCTGACAGGTGACGCCGCTGGCATTCGTCGTGGCGTTCCCCTGGCTGTTGGTCACTCCCAGCAACGTGAAGGCGCCCGAAAGCGTGTCGGTGAGTTGCACGGCCGTGGCGGCGCCCGGGCCGGCGTTGGTCACGGTGAGCAATAGCGTCAGCGGTTCACCAAGCGCAGCGGGGTTCGGGTTGACATTCTGGATCACGATCAGGTCGGCGGCGGGCTGGACGGTGAGAATCGCCGTCGCCGTGTCGTTGTCAGGAAAACCGTCAATCACATCGCCACTGACCAGGGCGGTGTTCGTGAGGGAACCGCTCGTCTGCGCTGCCGCCACCAGGACGACGGTGGCGCCCTGCCCCGGCGCCAGATCGCCCACATCGAACCGGATGACCCCTTGATCGTTGGTCAGCGATCCCTGGCTGGCTTGTGCCGTGACAAACTCCAGCCCGGACGGGAGCGGGTCCGCAATGCTGACATTCGCCGCCACCGCGGGACCGCCATTGGTCACCGACATGGAATACGTCACCGTCTGACCAAGGAGAAGACCCTCTGGGGGCACACTGCTGACGATGGATTTGGTCACCCCCAGATCCGCCTGGGGCAACACCCTCACGCCCAGCATGACCACATTGTCGCTGAGGTCAGCGTCAAACTCCACCGCCGCCACCTGGCCGGTCAGGAGCAGCGTTCCCAAAGCGGGCGAATTCGCCACCAACTGCACCACCGACGTGGCGCCCGGCGCGAGCCCGCCGAGATCCACGGTGAACCCACCGTCTGCAACCGTCACCACTCCGCTATCGGCCGTCAGGCTGACCGGAATCATGCCCACGGGCAGGTTGCCGGTCATCTGCACCCCGCTGGCCGCATTCGGCCCGGCATTGGTCACGGTGAAGGTTATGGTGAAATTCGTTCCGGTGGCCACCACCGGCAGGTCCACCGTCCCCAACAACGCCAGATCCGCTCGCGGCAAGACACTCAGGACCTGCGTGGCGCTGTTGTCCAGCGCGTTGGTGTCCACTTCGGGCGCGTTCAGAACCACGGCATTCGTTATCGTGCCGAGCTGGAGGGGCTGAACGACCAGCGTGACGGCGGCGCTGCCCTGGTTGGCCAACGCTCCCAAGTTAAACACGACCGTGCCGTTCGTGGTCGTAAAGGTTCCCTGACTCACCGTGGCGGACACAAAATTAAGGCCCGCGGGCAGCGGGTCCGCAAGGGTCACGCTGCTGGCCGTGTCCGGACCGGCGTTGGTCACCATAAACTCGATCGCCACCGAGTCGCCGAAATGAATTGGGGCCGCGCTGACCGCGCCTTGCACCGCGAGTTCAGCCTCCAGCCGCACCAAGACCTCGGTCAGGACCTGGTTGTCGGCCGGGTTGGTATCCACCTCATCGGAACTCACGCTGGCCATATTCTGGATTGCCCCGGGCACGGCGACACTCCCCTGGATCACGGCGGTTGCGAGACCGCCCACCGGCAGATCGCCCAGACTGAGCGTGACCGTGCCGGCGAGGAGTTCATTCGTGCCCTGGCTGGTGGTCACGGAAACCACCGTGAACCCGGAAGGGAGCTGATCCTGCACAACCACGCCTGTTGCGGTGTCAGGACCACGGTTGGTGACCGTGAGATTATAGGTCAGCGGACCGCCGAGAACCACCGGTTCCGGTGTCGTCTGCACGCTCAGCGCGAGGTCGGCTGCCGCGCCGACAACGATTACATTCGTGATGGCTGCGTCCGCGGGAAGCAGGTTCAACTCGGCGGCTTCGACCGAGACGGTGTTCGTGAACCAGCCCAACTGCGTGGGTTGGACGGTCAGCGTAATGGTGACATTGGTGCCGGCGGGCAAGCCACCCAGTTCAGCCACGAACGTGCCGTTCTGGACGCTGGCCGTGCCATCGTTTCCGACCACCGAGGACACGAAGGTGAAGCTCGCGGGCAACACGTCCGAAAACACCACCGCCGAAGCGTTGGTGGGCCCGCGATTGGTCACGGTGAAGGTCCAAATCAGCGGGGAGTCAACCGCCACGGACTGATTCAGTGTTGGCAGCGTGACGGCGAGGTTGGCAGCCGGTTGCACCGACAACACCAGCACCGCCGTGTTGTCGGAAGCGTCCGGGTCCGTTTCGTTGGCGCCCACGGTCGCCAGGTTCGTCAGGGCGTCGAGAGTTCCGGGCTGGATGCCGATTTGAACCACCGTCCCAGTGCCAGGGGGCAGGTCCGGGATGGGCAGGGTCAGAACGCCATCGGTCTGCGCCCAGTTGGTCAGCGCCGGCGAGGCCGACACCAGGGTCACGCCGGCCGGGAGCACGTTCGTCAACACAATGCCGGTCGCCGGGCTGGGACCCCCATTCGTCACGGCGAGGCTGTAAGTGAGATTCCCTCCCAGGGCCGCCGGCAGGGGCGCAGCGCTGAGGGAAACCGCCAGGTTCGCAGCGGGCAACACGGCCACCACGTTCGTCACCGCATTGTCGCCCGGCGCAAAGTCGAATTCGTTGGCGGCAGCAACCGCGAGGTTGGTCATCCGACCGATCACCGTGGGTTGAAGCGTGATCGCGACGAGCGCGGCGGCGCCGGCGTCCAACGACCCCAAGTCGAACGTCACGACATTATTAGTAAGCGTGAAGCTGCCGTTGCCGGGCGCGACATTGATCACCTGGGCTCCGGGCGGCAGATTGTCCACCAGACTGACGCCCGTGGCCTGGCTGGGTCCCTGATTGGTCACCAGGAGTTGCAACGTGAAGCTGCCACCCAGCAGCACTTGCGCCACCGGCGCCACCGGCGCCACCCCCAGGTCGGCGGTCTGGTTCACCCAGGTTACGGTCGTCGCGACATTGTCGCCGGCATTGGTGTCGAACTCCGCTGCGGTTACGCCAACCGAGTTCGTCATGCCGCCCATCACCGTCGGCAGCAAGACGACCTCGACCTGCGCAGCCGCGCCAGCGGCCAGGCCGCCCAAGGCAAAGATCAAGCCGGCTTCACCATTTGTAAAACCACCCTGGCTCGCTTGGACGCTGACGAAATCCGCGCCCGCGGGAAGCAGATCGGTCAACACCACGTCCGTGGCTGGATTCGGACCGGCATTGGTGACGGTGAGGGCGACGACGAGATTGCTGCCCAGCGCAACGCGGTCCGGTGCGGCCACCGACAGGCTCAGTTCGGCCCGGGGCGGCGCAACGGTCAGACTCACTTCCGCCGGCGCACTGTTGGTGAGGCCATCGTTGACTGTGAACGTGAAGCTGTCGGGGCCGGTGTAGCCAGGCGTCGGATAGTAAGTAAGTGTACCGCTGACCGGGTCGAATCCCGTAATGACGCCGCTCGTCGGCGCCGTCGCCAGGGCAAACGTCAACGGATCGTCGTCCGGATCGGTTCCGACGAGCTGCACCGTGGCGGGAAAGTCATGGGTAACGGTCACGTTGGCAGGCAGCGCCACGGGCGGACGGTTGAAAAGCGAACACGTGTAACCCTGCTGGTGGCAGGCAATCTCGATTCCCCAACACTGCAGCGAACCAATGTCCTCGATAATCGTGTCGGCAACGACCAGTTGCCAGGCGCCGGCGACGGGATGACCAACCAGGCCGCTCAACGGCGCGTCCGGACGGTAGCTCCCGGCGTAAGGTGCCTGGCCATTACTGATGGCGGTCAAGGCTGCGTCATCGAACACGGTCGGATTCCCAGTGCCGTCGCAAGCCCCGGTGCCCATCCCCGAAGGGCCTTGGAAAGGGTTCCAGGCCGAGTTGGCCACCAGCACCACGCCGGTGCCATCGGGACTGACCAGCCTGATGGCGAGATCCTCATCAGCGGGATGATCAATCCGCACCGATACCTTTACGTTCTGCACCTGGCCGGAAACCGTCACCGGAATGGATGAGGTAATCATGCCAAGATCGGGGATGGGCATTGGCCCATCGCTGTTGGAAAAGAAGTTCGTCGCCAGGTTGGTGGTTCCGAGCAGCCCGATCGTGTGGGCGAAGAAATTGGTAAAGGCGAATCCATTCGTCAGCGTGACGATCTGCTCGAAGCTCAGGACCGAACCACAAGACGCATTCTTGGGCACCCGGTAAACAAACGGCGTCAAGTTCGTGGCGGTCGTCCCCGGCAAAATGTCGGGGTAGGCCGCCGCGCCCTGCAAGACGACCACACCGGGAGTGAGGGACAGCAGTGTCGCCTGCACCCCGGTCGCACCGGGACCATCTCCATCGCGCAGCAGGATGCTCTCGGAAATCGTCTCGCCGGGATCAATCGTGCCGTTGCCGTTGCCGGCCACCGTGTCGTCCGGAACAACGCTGTCGAGGGTCAGGTTGGGCGGCACGGACATGGTTGTGGGGCTGAAAACCAGCGCATACGGCTGTTGCGGCCCCGCCGGCACCTGGTGCCCCACCACCTGAACCGTCCAACTGCCGGGTACGATGTCGCCGGCGTCCACCTGCACCTGCTCGACCACGTTGAGGTGGTCCTCGCGGTCCCGGGTCGCGGCGTGCTGCGGCGCGGCCGGGTCGAGCGTCCACGGATAACGCCGCTGCCCCTGGGAATCAAAGACCACGAGGTCGAGGTCATTGACCAGCGCCACCGTGGCGTTCTCGGCGCCCGGGGCGTCGTCCCAAACCAGGGTGATCTTCACTTGGGTGGCGTCCGCCGGCACCGGCAGGCCGTAGAAGTTCGTCGTTCCGTTGCCGATCTGGCCCAGCAGGAGACCGCCAGACCGCAATTGGTCCACCGCGGCCTTGACCTGGAGACGACCGTAACCGGAGGCGTAATCCGGCCCGGGCGTCAGCCACACGGAACCGTCATTCAAATCCTCGGCGGTGTGGAGCAGCAGCGCCTTGACCGCCGCCGGCATCGGATCCAGCCCGTTGAACAGGCGGTGGTAATCCTCGGTCAGCAGCGCAATCGCACCCGAAACCGCCGGCGCGGCCATCGAGGTGCCGGAAAGCACGCCATAGGTGTTGCCCGGCAGCGTCGAGGTGACGCCATTCTCCCCGCCGATGCGAGCGCCCGGGGCCACCAGATCGGGCTTGAGCCGGCCGTCGTCCACCGGCCCCCAACTGCTGAAATAGGTCATCGAGTTGTCGTTGGAGTTGATGGCGCCCACGGCAATGATGTTTTTGGCCGTGGCGGGCGGACCAATCGTTGCGTAGGGACCGAGATTGCAATTGGTGTTGAGTCCGCCGCGCGCGTTGCCGGCGGCAAAGACCACGTTCATGCGCCCGCCGAAGAGCGAGCCGTTGACCACGCCATCATAGGCCGGCGCGTCATAACTGTAGTCGCCAAACAGGCTGCAGTTGCCGTAGAAACTGCCGATCGTCACTCCCCAGGAATTCTGGGAAATCGTCACCCCGAGGGAATTGATGGCCGGGTTGCACTCGGCGATCTCGTTCACATTGTCCCACGAGAGGATCTGGACGCTGGGCGCCAGGCCCCGCCACTGACGCGGGTAGCCGCCCTTGCTGGCGCTGAGACTGCCGCTCCCGCCCACAATGCCGGCCACGTGCGTCGCGTGGGGAAGGATGCCCATCGGGCTGTTCGTGTCCATGATGCGGATCCGCCCCGCGAAGTCGGCATGGGTGTTGTCCACCAGGCCGATGTCCCACACGCCCACACTCACGCCGTTCCCGCTCAGGTTGTAGGGCGGCTCCTGCACCAGTTCCGCCTGGGTGTTGGTCCGCACGTTGTCCACCAACTCCTGCACCGGTGGGGGTACCTCCTCGATCCAACGCACCCAGTCCAGCCGCGCCACGTCACGGATGCGGGCCGTCGCAAGGTTGATCGTCAACCAACCCGGCCCCGCCTGTGGCTCGCGCACCACCGCGCCCAGCGCCTCCAGCGTCGGGCGCGCGTCCGCCAGCGCAACGTCGGCAAACGCCTTCACACGCAGGTCCGCCGTCCCGTCGGCGTGCAGCGCCCACGCGCCCACCTCGCCCGCGTTCACCGGGGGGGACAGCTTGTCCGCCGTGTCAATTGCCCCGAGCCATCGGATTCCCGCCGCCTCGAGGTCGCTCGCGTGCAGGTCCGTCGGCACCGACGCAAAAAAGGCGCGCTCCGGCAGGTAATCGAGCAGCGTAATCCCCGCCGCCGCCAACTGGTCGCGCAATGTGCTGTCGGGAATCCGGTCGAACTGAACGATGACATGGACCCGGCCAGGCCGGAGGTGAACGGATCGGTCCAGGGCAAGGTTGGCCGCAGGATCGCCGGCGCCGAGGAAGGTGCCGGATTGCAGACGGACCGGGGCCACCGGCCGCGAGAAACTCTGGGGCTGCGCCGCACCCCGGGCTGGCCAGGGGACACGATCCGAACGGTTCGGGGCACTCCACGCTCCCGAAGCAGCCACGCTCATCAAGGCCATCCCCAGGAACCACCAGGCCAGTCGCTGGCGACACGCTTCACCCGATCGTCTGATCTTCATGTCATGGTTTTCGTTGCCTGAGCTGATTCGGCTCCCTCGCCACGGATGTCCCGGCCGGCGACATTTCCGCCCCGACGCAAAGGGCGATAGCCAATCAAGGCCAAAACCCGGAGGTTTGCAATTTTAAAAAGCCGGCGGCAACATGAACGCGTGAACCAAGCCCCCGAATGGTCCGTGCAAACCGCCGCCGCCCGAGCCACGACTTCGCCGCCACGGGTTCTCTGGTGGTGCCGCTTCCTTGCGCGCGCGGCGCTGGCCGTGGCCACCGCGACGCTTCCCTGCGCCGCCGGCAATCCCCCCGGCAGCCCGACCAACCTCATGGCCCGCGCCGGCGACATGAGTGTCTCTTTGCACTGGGATCCACCGACGGAGGCACCTCCGTTCGTTTACCGCGTCTATCGCTCCGACTCGCCCGACAGCGCTTTCATCCCCCTCAACGCCGCCACGGCCCCGGTTCATCTCACCGGCTTCGCTGATGTGCAGGCCACCAACGGCGTCACGTGGTATTACCGTGTCACCGCCCTCAATGCCGCCGGTGAGGGTGCGCCCTCGGCCGTGATCGCCGCGACACCGAAACCTTTCGCCAGCGACGCCGAGTTTCTCGAACTCCTTCAAGCCGCCGCGTTCGACTTCTTCTGGCACGAGGCCAACCCCACGAACGGATTGATCAAGGACCGCAGCACAACCAACTCCTTCGCCAGCATCGCCTCCGTCGGCTTCGGTCTCACCGGGATCGGCATCGGCATTGACCACGGCTGGATCACCCGGGCCCAAGGGCGCAGCCGGACCCTGGCGACCCTCCAAACGTTCTGGCAGACGCCGCAAGGCGACCAAGGCGCGGGCACCATCGGCACCCGCGGCTGGTTCTACCACTTCCTCGACATGAACCGCGCCACCCGTTACCAGTCGGTGGAATTGTCCTCGATCGACACCGCCCTGCTGCTGGCCGGTGTGGTGTATGCCCGCGAGTACTTCGATGGAGTTGATCCCGACGAGCAGGCCATTCGCGACCTGGCCGACGCCCTGGTGAATCGCGTGGACTGGACCTGGATGCTGAACGGCCACCAGACCTTCTCCATGGGCTGGACCCCCGAAAGCAAATTCATCACCAGCCAGTGGATCGGCTACAACGAGGGGATGATCCTTTACGTGCTGGCCCTCGGATCAACGAACAGTCCCCCGCCAACGAACGCCTGGACCGCGTGGACGGCCGGCTACCAATGGCGGACCAACTACGGCTACAGCTACGTCCAGTTCCCGCCGCTGTTCGGACACCAGTATTCGCACAGTTGGGTGGATTTTCGGTACGTCACGGACACCTATCTGAGCGCCAAAGGCATCAGCTACTTTGAAAACTCGCGCCGGGCCACGTTGGCGCAATATGCCTATTGCGTCGCCAACCCGGGACGCCATCGTGGCTACAGCACGAACGTCTGGGGCATCACCGCCTGCGACGGACCGCCCGCGACGGGTTATCTTGCCCGCGGCGCACCACCACCGCAAAACGATGACGGCACCCTCGCACCCACCGCCGTCGGCGGCTCGCTGCCGTTCACACCGGACATCGGCGTGGCCACGCTGCGCCATTTCTACGACGCCTACCGGACCAATATCTGGACCGGTTACGGTTTCTGCGACGCCTTCAACCCGACGTGGAACTGGTTTGATGCCGACGTACTCGGCATTGACCAAGGACCCATTCTCCTCATGGCGGAGAACTATCGAACCCAGCGCGTCTGGCGCACGATGATGAAGAGCCCGATCATCCAGCGCGGCCTCACCCGCGCAGGTTTCCAACCCTTGAGTTTCGCCGCCCCCGCCCTTCGTTATGACGCCACGAACGCGAACGCGGCCCTCAAGTGGCCGGCGCCCGCCAATGCCTCATTTCAGGTGGAATTCTCGCCGGACCTCGATGCCTGGTTCGTCTCGCCCACCGGATTCTTCCTCAACACAAACACGCCGACGCTCCTGAGTTGGACCGACACCGGCCCGCCGGCCACCGATGCGTCACCCGCATCGGCGCCCCAGCGCTTCTACCGCGTTTTGCAGGTCGGCGCGCCGTAAGCGGGGCCAGCGCCGATGCGGCTATCTCCACCTGAGCAGTCGGAAGAACTGCGCCTGGCTGCCGATCGCGTTGGTGACCCGATAGCTCTCGCCGAAGCCGACCGTGCCCAATCCCGTCGGCACGGAAGCCCACCACGCTCCCGACCCAAGGCTCCCGCTCACGTCCAACTCGTACCGGCTGGCGCCGAGGTTCGGCCAACTGAGCACGACCGCCCCCCCCAATCGTTCCACCGTCAGCGCCTCCGGGACGAGGCTGAAACTCGTGAGGCCGGCCAGCGTGATCGTGGACCCGGTGGCCGTCACGCTCACCGGGGCGGACAGGCCCGCCATGCCGTTCAGGGTCGACTCGAGTGAAGGAAACGCTTCCCAAGCATGGACCATGAGACGGACCGTCTGCCCCATCTTCACACCCGGTAGCACGACCTGCGCCGGTTCCCAGTAGCCTGCATCGGCCGGGGCCGATCCGAACGCCGTGGCGACACCAACGGGCAAGAAGTCATTTCCGTCCGCACTCGTGGAGAAATAGAGTTGCGCCACGAAATAGCTCATGCCCGAGGCGGGAGCCGTCAGCCGGGTTGCGCCGTCGGCGTCGAACACCGGCGCGTCCAAGATGCCCGGAATGCGGTTGCGGAAGTCCACGACCACGCTGCTTTGGGCGCACAATGGCGGCGCAGCCGCCAACAGCGCCACGGTGACATTTAGCACCGCCGCGACACGCGGCCGCCTTCGCTCACCGATTCCAGGGATGGACCCCCGCCTCGCGGATGGCCAAATAAGTGCGTTGACATCCATAGGGCTGGCTCATTCTGGCGCTTTCCCAAGAGCATGCTCCCGCCTTTACCCGGGTCAAGCGCGGAGCGGTCGCCCACGCTGACTTCAAACATCGAACCGGCGCTCGTCCGTTGCCTCCGGCATGAACCAGGCGACGACCGCCGCGGCGGCGAACAGCAGACTGCCGGCCAGCAGCGCCCGTCGAAAATCGCCCACCTGGGAGAACAGGCCAAAGAAGACCGTGCCGATCGCCGCTCCGATACGTCCCACGTTGTAACAGAAGCCCGCGCCGGTCGTGCGCAGCAGCGTCGGAAACAATGGGGGCAGGTACATCGTGAACAGGCCGAACACCCCGGAGAAAAACCCCACCGCCGGAAACCAGAACCAGACGAGCGACTCCCAACTGCGCGGATGCGCGAAGGCGCCCGCCTCCGCGGCGAATTCGCCAATAAACATCAGCACCAGGCTTAGCCGGTAACCGAGCCGCTGCGCCAGCCAGCCGGAGAAAAAGTTGCCCGCGATGGAAACCCCGATCACGCCGAAGAACGCCGTGCTCACCAGTTGCTCGCGCCGCTCCACCGCCCAGGACGCCAGTTCCGGCAGATTGCGCAGATGCTGCGCGTGCCAGAAAATGAACGCCCACCACGCGCTCAACGACAGCGCGCACACCAGGATCGTCTTCAGCGTCAGCACCCGGATGTCGCCGCGGAAAAGGTCGCGAATGCCGGGCGTTCTTTCCCGTGAGTTCGCCCGGGCGGCGTGCCATTCCTCCGGCTCCGGCACGCGCCGCCGAATCCAGAACACGAGCAGGGCCGGCAGCACCCCCACCAGAAACACCCAGCGCGGTGCGTAGTGGACTTGCAGCCAGCCGCACACCGTCGCCAGCAGATAGATCGTCAGGCACGCACCCAGAATGCCAAGATTGACCCCGGTCTGCAGCACCGCGGCAATCCACGGCCGCCACCGCGTCGGCCACGTCTCGGCCAGCAGCGACGAGCCGATCGCCCATTCACCGCCAATCCCCAGCGCCGCGAGAAACCGGAAAACCAACAGTTGCCACCACGTCTGCGCGAAGAACGACAGGCCCGTAAACGACGCGTAGGTCAGGATCGTCAGGCTCAACCCCCGGCTCCGCCCCAGCAGGTCCCCCACCCGCCCGAACAGACCGCCGCCGAGCGCCCAACCGACCAGGAACGCGGCCTGAATCCACGAACTCCGCGCCTTCACGGCCGGGTCCGCCGGGCTGGCCGCCTGGAGCAACTCCATCACGAACGGCGCGGCCACCAGCGTGTAGAGATGCATGTCCAGGCCGTCGAACAGCCAGCCCAGCCACGCCGCCAAACCGCCCCGCCATTGCTGTGGCGAAAGCTCGGACAGCCGCGTTGCTTCCCGGCGGACCAGGGTCGGCGGCGCGACGTCGGCCGCACCCGGGGTCAACGACAGGCGAATCACGGAGCCAGCAAACCAAAATGCTCCGCAGCCAACAACCCCTTTTCTTGACTGCCTCGACTCACAGCCGCCAGCGCATGGATTCCCCAAAAAACGAAAGGGCCGCCGGTCAACCGGCGGCCCCGCTTGTCCTGATGATCCAAAACTAAATCAGCGGAATGCCTCGGGGAACTTTCACAATCGTGGTCCCCGCGATCTTGTCGTGCCACGACTGGTGTTCGCTCGACCAGCCCGCCCAGAAGAAGCCGATGCCCAGCGCCAGGAACGAGAAGATGCTGCCCAACCCTCGGACCAGCGCGACGCCGACATCCATCGGCCGTCCGTCCAACCGCACGACCTTCAGGTTGCAGACGATGCCGCCGATCGTGGTCCCGCGCCATACCCACATGCCAACGTGGTAGCCCAACCAGAACAGCAGCCCGATCGGGTTGTCAATCGACAGGCCCACGTTGTGCGCGAAGAAGCGGAACACATGCCGGAACAGGTGCGGCGCGATCCAGTTGGTGACGATGCCGACCAGGATCAGGTCCAGGAGCACGGCCGCAAACCGAAGCCAGAATCCGGCCCGCGGCAGCCGGGTGAAATCAATCCCGGCCTGGGCCGCCGCGCTGGGCACGAAGGGGGGCACCGGACCCGGCTGTGGCACGGAGCCGGGCAGCGGCGGCACCGGACCAGCGACTGATGGAGGTACGCTCGCAGCGAAACCAGGCGTTGCCGCCGGCTCGGCGAATGCAGCCATTGGCGCAACCGCCGGAGCGGCCGGCGGAGTCGTCTGGGCGACCAGCGGCGCGGCGGCAAGCGCCACCGCCGCGGGCGGAAGCGTGGGCGCCGGGGGCAGTGTCGGAGCGGGCGCCACCGGGGCTGGCGTCGGCCCCGGCGCGGCCGGCACCGGTTTCTCCTGGCCATTGCGCCGACTGTGGAAAACCGCCAGGAGAGCCGCCCCAAGGCTAAACGGCGTCAACACCCCCAACACCACGAAACCCAGGATCGGCACCATGTAAAGCAGCGTCACCAGGACCGAGCCAACCAGGAACGCCACCAGCGGCGTCGGCGTGCTGTCGGGGTTCGCCCGGCGCAAAAGCTGGCCGCCGATGTAATGGAAACAGGCGGTCCGGCCGATCAGTTTCGCCGCCGTCAAGGCCAGCGCGACAAACGGGACGATAATCAGGCCGATCCCGGAGATGATCAGAATGAACATGACCGGCGCCAGCAGGATCATCCCCAACAACCCAACCATGAACGCCGTCAACGTTCGCGTCTCCAGCACCTTCACGCACGCATCCACCGATTTCGGCAACAACAGGGTGATGATGAGGTAAACCAGGAAGTGCAACCCCACGATCCACCAAACGAAACCAACGGTCGGCGGCAAAGGCCGTCCGAGCAGCAGGCCCTCCCGAACCCAGCGGCCCAGTCCTTCGACCTGCGGCATCAGCCCGCCAAAGCCCACCTCGACCGGCTCCTGGGCCAGTTTGGCGCCCGGATCACGATTCAGTTTTCCGCCGATGGCGACGCATTGTCCATGAATGTCCGCGTTCGGCCCCAGCCGCATCGAACCCATTACGTTCACGCAGTCGCCATGAACCGTGCCATCCACCGTGGCGTTCCCGAAGACCACGACCATGTCCCCGGTCACCTCGCCGTGGAGACTGGCATTGCCAAAAACGACGACGAAGTCCCCCACCTTCTCGCCGGCACTCACCTCGGAGTTGCCGGTGATCCTCACGCGGTCGCCACTCGCGGCACCGTCCTTTACGCTCAAGGACTCGGTCGTGGCCGGTTCCTGGGCGTAAAGGCTGACGCTGACCTGCACGCACGTCGCCAGGGCCAACCCAAGGCCCAAGCCCAGCCAACGGGCGGTTCGCATGTTGAATTTCATAAGCTCCTTTGTAAAAAAGTGACGCGGTAGAACAACGTCCCCAAACCGACACAGGAGAGGTACATCGTCAGGATCACGCCAGCGGCGACGCACAGGCCGACGGTGCCCACGGAACGGACGACGGCGGCCAGCGCATCCGCCAACACACCCAGCACGCTCCACACGAGCGTCAGCGGCCCCAGCCATTGCGCCAGCTTCTGCTCAAACTGGCCGCCCCAGTCCACGTTCGCGGTGTGCAGCGCCAGCCAGGCGATGCCCCCCAGCAGCACCGAAGTCAGCACCAGGGAAAGGATCTGCAGGCCGTGCGGCCAGGTCCACCACGTCCGCTGGTACCACGGCAGCGCGCGGGCGCGGATGGCCGCCAGCACCCGCGGCATGAGCGTTGTCGGCGCCGGGCGATCGGGCAACTCGCGCAATTGGCGGTCCAGGTGAGCCTCCCAGTCGGATTCGGGTTTGTACGGGTTCATGGGATCAAGCCTCCACAACTTCCGGGTTGAATTGCAGTTTGCGGCGCAGGGCTTCGCGGCCGCGGTGGATGTCGGTCTTCACCTTGCCCAGGGAAACCTTCAGCTTCGCGGCGATCTCGTCGTAGCCCAGGTTCTCGAAATGATACAGCACCAGCGGAATGCGCTGGGCGGCCGGCAGCTTCTCCAATGCCTCCTCCAGAATCTCGCGCTGGTCCGCCGCATCCACGGTCTGGGTGTGCGTGTCCGGCGCGGGCAGGTTCGCGCCGAAGGCCTCCTGGTCCGACTCGCCCTCCCGCTCGAATTCCGAAAAGAAGCGCCAGCGCGCACGGTAACGGGTCAGGTGGTTGAGCGAGAGGTTGCGCGCGACCGTCTTGAGCCAGCCACCGACGGTCGGGCTGACGCTCAGTTCGTCGAACCGCTCGTAAGCCTTCAGGAAGACCTCCTGCGCAATGTCTTCGGCCTCAGCCTCATTGCGCAGCAGGCGGAAAGCGGTCGTGAACACCATGTTCTGGTAATCGCGCATAAAAGCCTCGAATTGAAGAGGGTCGCTCATCCACGCTGTGTTTCATTGGCTGCCCCGACTAATCCGAGTGCATTGTCACTCGCAGAACACGACCGGAAAGCCGAAAGTTGCAAAAAAATCAAACGAAGTCCAGGCCGGAACGGTATTAACCGACAGCATGATGCATCACTTTATGCCAATACCAGCGACCGCGACCGCCCGCCGATGAGCGTTTCCGTGCTCCAGACCGTCCGCGATCTCTTCGCCCCCAGCGACGAGCAGTTGATGTGGCGCGTGCAGGCTCACGATGACGCCGCGGCCTTCGGCACGCTGGTCGGTCGGTGGCAGGCCCCCATCCAGCGCCTTTGCGCCCGCCTTACGGGGGACGAGCATCGCGCCGAAGACCTGACGCAGGAGGTGTTTGCCCGGTTGTTCGCCCACCGAAAGAGTTACCAGCCGGATCGCAGGTTCGCCACCTACCTGTGGCGCATCGCCCTCAACCATTGCTACCGTGAGCTGGGCCGAGCCCGCCACCGGTTTGAACGACCCCTGCCCCCGGCCGGCGACGGCGAACGGCCGGTCACGGAGTTCCTCGCCGACGACCAACCCGCGCCCGACGAGGCGCTGGCGGACGCGGAGACGGCGGCCCTGGTCCGCCGCGCCCTGGCCACACTGCCCGAACACCTCCGCACCATCCTGGTCCTGCGCCATTACGAGAACCTGAAGTTCCGCGAGATTGCCGAGGTCCTCGAACTGCCGGAGGGGACCGTCAAAACCCGGATGACCGAGGCGCTGAGGCAGTTGGCCGGGCGCCTTGGCCGCGCCCTCGAGCGCCCGGCCGGCTCGCCGCCCAAGCCCCGAATCCAAGCCCAAGAATGCCTTGTCCTATGAATCCAACCATTGCTCACCCCGGCCCTGAAGCCTGGCTTGATTTCCTCTACGGCGAACTGCCGCCGGCCGAGCACCGGCGACTGGAGCAGCACCTCGCCGCCTGCCCGACTTGCACCGCCGAGCTCGCCCTCACGCGCCGAACCATGGCCGCGCTGGACACGTGGAAAAGCCCCATTGTGCCCTCCAGGCGCCACGGTTTCGTCGCCCCGCTAAAATGGACTGCCGCCGCCGTGCTCGTCCTCGGAGTGGGCCTCGCCGCCGGCCGGCTCTCCGCACCGCAACTCGACACGACGAAGTTGCGCGCAGAAATGGCTTCAACACTTCGTCAGGAATTCCAGAATGATTTGCACGCAGCGGTCGCAGCGGCCGAAGCCCGGACCCAGCGCCAGTTGGATGAACTTGCCCAGGCCTGGATCACCGGCCGGGCCGAGGACTGGCAGGCATCTCTGTCTCTCTACGACCGCGCCCAAACCGATCGCAAGGCCGACTACAGCCGGCTGCGTCACGACCTGGAAACCGTCGCCATCCAGGCGGAATTGCGGCTGGATACTACCGAACGCGCCTTGGGCCAGATCGCTCTCGTCTCTCCCGCGGACTCCACTCATCCCGACGGCAACACCCCTTAACCACAAACTGAATCAATCGTAGAAAGGAACCACCATGAAACTCAAACTCACCGCCCAGGCTGCGCTCGCCTGCCTCCTGTGCACCGCCCCGGCTCTCACCCAATCCACCGCGCCGCCGGTCACGGCACCACCGACCCCGCCGACGCCACCTGCGGTGGTCGAACTCGCCCAGGCGACACCCGCGGTTCCCCCGGTTCCACCTGCACCCGCTGCCCTTCCGGCCCTGGCCCAGGCGGAAGCAGCCCTGGCGCAAGCCGAGGATGCCGAGGCCCAAGCGGAGGGCCGGATACGGCAGCGGCTGGAGCAACACCACGTTCTGGCGCAAGCCGAGGATGCCGAGGCCCAGGCGGAGGACGTGTTCAAGCCGGTGGCGCCGGCCGATCCGACGGTCATCTTCGGCGGCAATCGGCACACCACGCCGCTCCTCATTGACTCCGGAGAGATCAAGGAGCCGAAACAGCGTGGCGCGCTGATCGAGGACCTAAATGTCATGCACCGCATCCTGGCCAAGGCCGTGTCCAGTGTGGCCGGCGGCGCCCGGCAACCGACCGCGATGGGCATCGCCGTCTTCAATGACAGCCAACCCGGCCCCGACACCCTCTACCTCAGCGGCTTCGGCCCGGTCTTCCTGCTCGACGTCAAGTTCCCGCTCCTCGGTCCACCCCGCGACGAGGCGGACAAGCCCGCCGAGCCAAAGCCCAAAGACAGCACCTGGGAGGAAACCAAGCGCGAACTCTACGGTCCGCCCCAGCCGCCAGCAGGCGGAATGTCGGAAATGATGCTGCGACGTTATGGTCTCGGACGCGGAACCCCGGGCAGAGAACCGTTGGCGTTCGATGCCGGCCGGGTCGAGTCGCTCAAAGTGGCGCTGCTCAAGGCGCTCAAGAACGCCGGCAACATCCATGCGCTCAAACCGGACGACACTCTCGTCGTAGTCGTCCGCGGTGGCGCGGCCGGCAAGCAGACCCGCACCATCAGCAATGATGAACTTCAACGCGAGCTGCCCAGCGGGACCACGGTCCACGCCACCGGCTACATCACCACCTATGCGGCGCCCGGCAGCACGCTGACCATCCGGGCCGGCAGCACGCTGACCATCCGGGTGAAGGCCGCGGACATCAGCGCCTTCGCCGGAGACAAACTCAGCCTCGACGAATTCACCAAGCAGGCCAGCGTCGCGGTCTATTGAACCGGCCGCCTGCCGACCCGCGTTTTCGGGTTACGCACGCTGCGCCCGTCGTGGCTTGCTTCCGGAGCCCCACCGCGGGCGTACTCTTTCCACCGCACCAGGCTCAGTAATGCGCGACCACCTCGATTTCGACTCGCGCGCCGCGCGGCAGGGCCGCCACCTGGACGGTCGAGCGGGCCGGGAATTCGGCGGTAAAATACCGCCCATAAACCTCGTTCATGGCCCCGAAATCGGCGAGATCGGTGAGAAACACCGTCGTCTTCACCACCGCCGACAGCTTCAGGTTCTCCGCCGCCAGAACGGTCTTGACGTTTTCGAGCACCCGCGTCGTCTGGGTCTGGATGTCGGGACCCGCAAGCTGGCCGGTGGCCGGGTCGAGCGGAATCTGGCCCGAGCAGAACAACAGATCGCCGACGCGGATCGCGTGACTGTAAGGACCGACCGGAGCGGGGGCGCCGGCGGGACGAATGACTTGCTTTTTCATGACTTTGAACGGTCGGCGCAACGACGCGCCTGATTGCCCGCCTCTTAACCCGCGCCAGCCCACGGGTCAAGCGATGCGGTATCACTTCACGACACCTTTCACCTTCAGCTTCATGTTCCGGCGGCGCTCTCCCGAGCCGCCGCTACGCCAAGGCATGGCCGTAATGTCTGCCCCTGGCTCCAGTCCCAAAACCCCGAAAACCCCTTGTCCGCCGGGCCGTCCCTGCCTACCTTGCACCCATGAGCAAAGTGCAGACGATTGAGTCCGAGTTGCAGAAGCTCACACCCGAAGAAATCCGGGAGGTGCGCGACTGGCTGGAGAACTTCATGGAAGATCAGCTTCATTTCACGGACGAGTTCGAGGCCGACATCCAGCAATCCGAACGCGACATGGCCGCCGGCCTCTCTTCGCGGACGCGTCAGCCTGCAGTGGGCCAATGAGCGCGGCCCTCCAGGTTTATCACCAGCGGTTCGACCTCCGGGAGTTGAAATGAGCCATGTCCGGGCCAAGTCATCCGATTCTCGATCAAAACCACACAGGGTGACGGGCTGGAAATCCCCCAGCCGCGCGCAGGGTTGGCCGATGAGCAAAGGGTGCCGATGCCGTTAGAGAAGGCGCACGAATCTATTCACCGACCCCGTTTCAGCCGCCGCCGCGGCTTTAATCCCTCCGATCCGCCGGCTAATGTGCGGATTGTCATGCGTGCGTAACCAGTTCGCCAATCTGCCGTTTCGCCGGCTGCCTCGCCACCGTTTTGCCCGCCGGTGGATCGTGGCCGCGGTTTGGACAATGGCCCTGCTCGACGCCACGGTGGTCCCGGGGCGGGCCCAGGCGCAGCCGTCGGCGTTGGTCGTGCGCGGCCTCGCGGCCCAAGCTCCCGGCGTTGACCCCGGTGAAATCCTGCTGGGCGAGTTGAACTGCATCGCCTGTCACACCGCCAGCGCGACGGTGCAGGCGCGCCTGGCCTCCAAACCGGGGCCATTGCTGGGCGAAGCCGCCCAACGCATCCGTCCCGTCCACCTGCGGGCGATCCTGCGCGATCCCGTCGCGGCCAAGCCCGGCACCACCATGCCCGCGCTGTTGCCGGGGCTGACCGATGCCGAACGCGAGGACACCGTGGAGGCGCTGGCCCAATTCCTGTCGTCCCTCGCGAAACCCCAGCCAGCCGTTCCGAAATCAGCGAGCGGCGAAGCCGTCGCCCAGGGCCGGTCGCTCTATCACCGCGTCGGCTGTGTCGCCTGCCATCCCCCCGTTGAACCCGCGTTCGCGCTTTACCAGCGAACTGCCGCGCCCACCGATCCGGCCACCGCCGCTTTCGTGCTCCGCCAACTGGATCAAACCTCGGTCCCGCTCGGCAACTTGGCCGCCAAGTTCGCTCCGGGCGAACTCGCGCGGTTCCTGCTCGACCCGCTCCACGCACGGCCCGGCGGCCGGATGCCATCATCGAGCCTCACTGCCGCCGAAGCCGGCGCGATGGCGGCCTATCTCGAGTCGGTTCACGCGGGGACGAATGCGCCGTCCGCTGCGCAGGCGTCGGTTCCCACCGGCGCGGTGGAGGCGGCCAAGGCCCGGCATGGCGGCGAACTGTTCGCCTCGCTCGGCTGCGCCGCCTGCCACGAACTGGGTCCCAGCCAGCCGCGCGTGACCTCAACGCTGAAGGCAAAGCCCTTCGCCGATCTTGACCCGGCGGCGCACGACGGTTGTTTGGCCAGCGACCCCGGACTCGGTCGGCCGCATTATCAATTCAGCGAAGCGCAAAGGGACGCGCTTCGGGCCACGCTGGCCGGCCGCTCGCGCCTCGACCGGCCCCAGACGGCAGCGGAACGCGTCGCCGCCACCCTGACACGGCGGGATTGCGTGGCCTGCCATGCGCGCGATGGCTACGGTGGACCGTCACCGAGCCGCGCCGATTATTTCTCCACCGTCACCGACGCCGATCTCGGCGACGAGGGCCGGCTGCCGCCGCACCTGAGCGGCGTGGGCCGCAAACTCCGATCGTCCTGGCTGCGCGAGGTGTTGGCCCGGCACGGGGCCGAGCGACCTTACCTGGCCACGCGAATGCCGCAGTTCGGCGCCAGCAACGTGCTCCACCTCGTTGCCGCCTTCCAATCCGCCGATGCACCGCCGCTCCTGGCGGGCCCCGTCATCGCCGGCAGCGCGGAAATGGGACGGCGACTGGTCGGCACCAACGGCTGCTCGTGCCTCACCTGCCACCGCTGGAATGGGCGACCGTCGCTGACCATTTCGGTCATGGATCTGACGCAGATGGCGAAACAATTGCGGCCCGAATGGTTCTGGCAATACCTCCTGGAACCAACCGCGCTCCGGCCTGGCACGCGCATGCCCGGCTTTTGGCCCGACGGCAAGGCCACCGTGCGGGCCTTTGCCGATGGCGACACCGAACGCCAGATTCGCTCGATCTGGCTCTACTTGCTGTATGGCAGCCAGGCGCCGCCGCCCGCCGGACTGCCTCCGCCCGAGCGCGCACATCGCCCGTGACAATCGCCCGTGACAAGGTTGTCCGCGTCCGTCAATTATTCCGCTATGGAACAACGCACGGTGACCTTGGGCCACTCGCCCGACCCGGACGACGCCTTCATGTTCTACGGACTGGCGAAAGGGCTGGTCTCGTCTCAGGGCTGGCGATTCGAGCACATCCTGCAGGACATCCAGACGCTGAACGAACGCGCCACCCGCGGCGAACTCGACATTACCGCCATCAGCATCCATGCCTATGCCTACGTCAGCAGCCAATATGCGTTGCTGTCGAGCGGCGCGAGCATGGGCGACGGCTATGGCCCCATGCTCGTGGCGAAAGAGAAGTTCCCGAAGGCAGAACTGGCCGGCAAACGGATCGCCGTTCCCGGCACGATGACGAGCGCCTTCCTCGCCCTGCAACTGTGGCTCGGCCGGACCGCGCGGGACTTCGATCACGTGGTCGTGCCCTTCGACCAGATCTTCGCCGCCGTGAAGTCCGGCCGCGCGGAGGTGGGCCTCATCATCCACGAAGGCCAGTTGACCTGGCGGAACGAGGGGCTGGTGGTCTGCGAGGATCTCGGCGCGTGGTGGGGACGCGCCAACGACGGTCTTCCCCTGCCGCTGGGTGGCAACGTCATTCACAAGCGCTTCACGCCGGTGGAGCGGAGGCAGATCTCCGACATTCTCCGGGCGAGCATCCAGTTCAGCCTGGACCACCGGCCGGAAGCCGTGCAGCACGCGCTCCAGTTTGCGCGCGACATGGGCCGCGAACTCGCCGACCAGTTTGTCGGCATGTATGTCAACCACTGGACGCTCGACTACGGCCAGCGCGGACGGGAAGCCATCGAGCGCTTTCTCGCCCAGGCGGAGGCGCGCGGATTGATCCCCAACGCACCCGCCCTCGAGTTTGTGGCGTGATGACGAACCGATGCAGCGGCGGCGAGTCGGCGGGACAATCGGGACAATTCCGTTTGCGGCCTCGCGCCCAGCACGGCATTCTTTCCCGTCATGGTTGCAGGTTCATCTACGGGCAGTGGCGCCACGTTGCGGCCCATGCGATATCGTCGGTTCGGGCGAACCGAATTGTCCATGCCCGTCATCTCGTGTGGCGGCATGCGCTACCAGCACAAATGGCAGGACGTGGACCCCAAGGAAATCCCGCCGGCCAACCAGGCGAACCTCGAAGCCTGCGTTCAGCGGGCCGTCGAACTGGGCATCAACCACATCGAAACCGCCCGCGGCTATGGCACCAGCGAAATGCAGCTCGGCGCCATCCTGCCCCAATTGCCCCGCGACCAAATCATCGTCCAGACCAAGATCGCGCCCTGCGCCGACCCCGCCGAGTTCCGCCGCACGTTTGAGAGGTCCATGCGTTATCTGCGGCTCGAACACGTGGACCTGCTCGCCCTTCACGGCATCAACAACGCGGAGTTGCTCGACTGGTCGCTGCGCCCGGGCGGCTGCCTCGCCGCGGCACGCCAGCTCCAGCGGGAAGGCCGCGCCCGTTTCGTTGGCTTCTCCACCCATGCCACGCCCGATCTCATCCTCCGGGCCGTCGAAAGCGATGAGTTCGATTACGTCAACCTTCACTGGTACTTCGTCAACGACTTCACCTGGCCGGCGGTGGTCGCCGCGCACCAGCGGGACATGGGCGTGTTTATCATCAGCCCGAATGACAAGGGCGGAAAACTCTACACGCCACCGGACAAACTCGTGAACCGGTGCGCGCCACTGACACCGATGCAGTTCAACGACCTTTTCTGCCTCGCGCGGCCCGAGGTGCACACCTTGAGCTGCGGGGTCGCCAAACCATCGGACTTCGACGAGCACGTCGCCGCGCTGGTAGATTACGATCACGCCGCCGAACTCAGCGCAACCGTCGCCGGGCGGCTGCGGTCGGAAATGGAGCGAAGCCTCGGCGCCGACTGGTGTGCCCGTTGGCCCGTGGGTGTGCCGGAGTATCTTGACGTGCCGGGCCAGGTGAACCTGCGCGAAATCCTCCGGCTTTGGACCTACGCCAAGTCGCTCGACCTCGTTGACTGGGCCAGGATGCGCTACAACCTCCTCGGGCAGGCGGAACACTGGTTCCCCGGCGCGAACGCCGCGCAGGTGTCCCAACTCGACCTCCGCGCCACGCTGGCCCAAAGCCCCTTTGCCGATCGCATCCCCGGCATTCTCCGCGAGGCCCACGAACTGCTCTCTGAAGCGCCGAAGCAGCGTCTGAGCCAAAGCTGATCCGCGCTCGCGGCCGCGGCGGCCCGGCCCCGGCCCGGGTGGCTGCTCACCGTGAAGCCGTGGACCGGGCGGCGAGCGCCTCGGAGAGCGCCCCCAACGCCTCCGCCCGCACGACCCGGCCCACCAGCCGGAACTCGACCGGGTCGCTCACCACCGGAATGTTCTGCTGCTCGGCCTTGAGCAGGACGGGCAGCGCGTCCTGGAGCGGCTGGGAAGGCGTCAGGCACGGCGGCGGCGGTCGCATCACATCGAACGCGATCACGCCTTCGAGTTCGGCCCCGCCGCTCAGATGTTCCTTGAGGTCCTGCAACGCCACGACGCCGACGAGCCGGTTATGGGCGTTCACGACGGGCAGAAAATTGTTGGCACTGGTCAGAAAACGGCCGGCGATTTCGCGGAACCTGGTCGTCTCGCGCAGCGGCGGCACGGGCGGCTGCATGAGATCGCCGACACTCTGCTGGATGGCGGCGCCAAGGCTTTCGTTGTCGGCGTCCGGCAGCAGGCCCTTCCGACGCAGCGGTTCCGTGTAAACGGAGGCCGGATGCAGTCGCCGCCCAACCAGCGTCGCCACCGCGCAGGCCAGCATCACGGCCGGCATCACCGAATAGTTCAGCGAAATCTCAAACATCATGATCATCGCCAGGAGCGGCGAATGCGTGGTGGCGGCCAGCATGCTCCCCATGCCGACGACGGCGAAGGCTCCGACCGGCAGCCCCTCGGCAAATCCGGCCGCCTGCAACAACTGCCCGAACAAACCGCCCAGGGCCGCGCCCAGAAACAGCGTGGGCGTGAACACGCCACCCACCGTCCCGGCGCCCACGGTGATGACCGTGGCCAGCAGCTTGGCCGCCAGCAGACCCAGGAGCAGCATGGCCCCGTAACGATAGTCGTCTTGCAGAATCCGGGTGGTGACCGTGTAGCCGTTGCCCCAGACCTCCGGCCGGACGAGCGCCAGGGCGCCGACGGCCGCCCCCGCCACGGCCAGGCGCACTGCCACCGGCCAGCGCGTGCGCTGAAACAGCGCTTCACCAAACTGCAGCAGTTTCAAGAATGCCGCCCCCAACGCGCCCGCCGCCAGCCCCAGAACGAGGAACCAGGGCAACTGGCCCAGCCGCGTGAAATCGAACCCCGGCACCTGGTACCAGGGCGCGATGCCGAAAAAACTGCGCGACGTGACCGCGGCAACCACGGAGGCGCAGACGAGCGGCGCGAACAGGTTCATCGAGAAATTGCCGAGCACGATCTGCGCCGCGAACACCGCCCCGGCGATGGGAGCGTTGTAGGCGGCCGACATGCCCGCCGCGGCTCCACAGGCCAGAAGCAGGCGCAGGCGATACGGCGGCCAAGCCGCCCACGCCCCACCCTTCGAGGCCAGCGTCGCCGAAAGCTGGACGATGGAACCTTCGCGGCCGATGGACGCCCCTGTGGCGATGCTCAGCAGGGCGGAAGCCGTTTTCACCAGGGTCGTGCGCAGCGGCAGACGGCCGTCACCCGCCACCACCACTTCCAGCATGTTGGTCGAACCTTCGTTGCGCGCGAGGCGCAAACCCCATTGCAGGATCAGCCCCGCCGCCAGCGCCCCCAGCGCCGGAACGGCAAACCTCGCCGCGTACGGCAACATTTCCGCAACCTCAATCGGATCGCCGGGGTTGCGGACCACCATCCAGCGCACCGACTCGGTGGCCAGGTAGAAAAAGAAGTTCACCAGCCCCGCCAGGATGCCAACCACGGCGGCCAGCGCCAGGTGGAATGCCTCCTCGCTGGGCCGCCAATGCTGGCGCAAGGCCAGCCAGCGCTGCCACCGCTGCGCGGCTGCCAGCCGCGCCCACTCGACCGTCTGACGACATCGGCCGGCGAAAGCGTTCACGATAAAAAGGTGGCGTCCGGCCTCCACCCGCGATCCATGGCCGGCTTGACCATCGCCTGGGGTCGTACCGCCGCAAAAAAGAGCGCTGCGCCCCGCGGCACGGGGAAGGCGGTTCGACGTCGGCCGGTCAGACGCATGGCGGTTGGCTCGGGGAACGCTACAGCGGCCAGGAAACCACGCTGCCATGGCAATGCGCCGTTCATTTCCGGTCCGTCTGCACGATCAAAGCACCATGACGCAAAGGGGCGTCCCCGTCAAACCGCCTCTGCCGTGGGCAGTGTCCTGGTTTGGTGGGGGCTCCGACGAGCCAGCTCGCGAGGACGCTCACCACCGGGAAGCCAAATTTGGACACCACCCTGCCGTGTTCAAGCAGGTCGCGGCGTCTCCGCAGCGGGCGCCCGTCGCCGGCGGAACAGCACCACCACATGCCCGACCTCCATGACCAGGTGGCTGCCGGAGCGGGCGGCCAGTTCCCGGGCCAGCGCACGTTTCTGGTCCTTGAACGCCTCGAACCGAACCTTGACCAGTTCATGCTGCTCCAGCGCAACGTCAAGCGCTGCGAGCAACTCGCCCGTGATCCCGTTCTTACTGAGCCGCACCGTGGGTTCGAGGTGCTGGGCAGCGGCCTTAAGCCGGCGGAGTTCGGAGTTTGGCAGGTCAGTCATCCGGGTCAGTTAACCCCCGGTTGGCTCCGGAAACCAGCGCGAACCCTCACCCCATGTTTCAGGCTGTGCAGCCAAACGCACACTTTCCGTGCGCCGGGAGCATGCTAAGTTTTTGTTCCAGCATACCGGAACCGCTGCCTGGGTGATTCGTTGAGTGTTTTTTGGGGCGCGAGTGAAAGTCGGGATTGACGGGCTGCGGCCGTTTTGCCAGAATGTGGATGTCAACCAAATAGGCGTGTCCAAAATGCTGTAATATGAAACCAACCCAAACGTGGAAGCTGAATTGCTTCGCACCCGAGCGCCGGTTGGCGCGCGGGTTCACCCTCATTGAACTGCTCGTCGTCATCGCCATCATCGCGATCCTCGCCGGCATGTTGCTGCCGGCGCTGGCCAAGGCCAAGGCCAAGGCCCAGGGCATCCTCTGCCTGGCAAACACCAAGCAGATGGCGCTCGGTTACATCATGTACGCGGACGACCAAGGTGGCAACCTGCCCGGCAACCACGACGGTGGCAATGCCCGGACGAACCTCGACTGGTGCGCCGGCTGGCTCACCACGGCGGCCGATAATGCGGACAACACGAATGTTCTCCTCCTGATCAACGCCCAACTCGCCCCCTTCATCGCCCGCTCGGCCGGCATCTTCAAGTGCCCCGCGGACAAATGCATGGTGCGGAACGGCGGCGTCACCCGTTCCCGCGTGCGCAGCCTTTCGATGAACGCCTACTTGGGCGTTCGCGCCGCGCCCTACACGTCCGGCTTCTGGCAGTTCGAGAAAATCGGCGACGTCTCGAACCCCTCGCCCTCCAAGTGCTGGGTGTTCCTCGATGAACGCGAGGACAGCA
>Ga0187866_1000496_pt1 | contig 45616 bp, 24 predicted proteins | sample June2016WEW_11_1_3_FD_133013 | JGI IMG/M metagenome (GOLD analysis project Ga0187866, IMG submission 133013) | Peatland microbial communities from SPRUCE experiment site at the Marcell Experimental Forest, Minnesota, USA - June2016WEW_11_150 | ecosystem: Environmental > Terrestrial > Soil >...
CGACTATAATTATCGACTATCGTTAAGGCCCGGAATCGATGGCCGTTGAAGAGGCTGTCGACCACAAAATCCATGCTCCAGCAGGCGTTAAGACAATTAACCTCCGGCCGGGCCATCCGTCGGTTCCCCGTGATATGCCGGCGGGGACGCTTGCGCCTCAGATAGAGCCCCTCTTGGCAGTGAATCAGGTATACCCATTTGTGATTGACGCGCAGGCCTTCGCGCCGCATAGCCGTTCTCTCGAGGTATGGAGGCTCGGTTCGGGTGGGAATTGGATTGGCCCAAAACAGCGGGTATTGGTTATTGACTCTTATCGAACTTAGACGTAGCTAATAACAGAAAGAATCAGAACCTTTCCGGGAGGGGTTTTTATTCTGGGGTTATTTTCTGTGCATGATTGGATCCAGGTGACAGGCTCTTCCCCAGAACTGAGACCGGAAAAAAATATGGCTCTTTGAGGAGGAGAAAATGAAGCTTAAAGCGAAGTTTGTCCTAGCCTTTTTCATTTCTTTTATACTTCTTACCCTCATCGCGCTCGCTCAGATTCAAGAAAAAGGAGAGATTGCAGGGGCAGTGATAGATGAGCAAGGCGCAATTTTACCCGGAGCCACAGTCACCCTTCGGGGGGAAAAGCTATTTCAAAAAGCCATCTCGGTGGCGTCTAATGAGCGTGGCGCCTTTCGCTTCCTGAACTTGACACCGGGGGCCTATACACTGGAGGTTTCTCTGCCCGGGTTTAATCCCCTGGAGCTTTCTAATGTGCGGGTCAGCGTCGGCAAGACAACCTCGGTGCAGGCGAAATTGACTGTTACCAAGCTAAAAGAGGAAGTTACGGTCGTGGCCACGGCACGCTTGATCGAAACGAAGACGCCGCAACTCGCAACCAACTTTGACAATATCCAGATCACAAACACACCTACGCGCACGCGCAACTTTGAGGATATCATGAATGCTGCTCCCGGATTTTATGATGATAGTGGATTTGGAGCCGGAGGCAACAATGGCTGGGCCGGGCTGGCCATTGGCTCATCCACGACAGCCTTTCAGCTAAATGGTGTCGATGTCGGAAAGCCGGACTACGGCTATTCTACGGTCAACCCTCTTTACGAGACAATCGAAGAAATTCAGGTTATCGCCACTGGCGCCTCGGCGGAGTACGGAAATTTCACCGGCGCTTCCGTCAACGTCGTCACCAAAAGTGGAACCAACAATTTCCATGGCTCCCTGACGATGGCCTACACCGGAGGGCCCGGTTGGTTCGCGGACAACTCCGGAGGGCTTATCAACTTGAAACCCGACACCTACAAGTACGACGTCCCAATTTCAGGGACTTTTTCAGGGCCCCTGATCAAGGAGAAACTGTTCTTCTGCCTGGGCGCCGGCTATGAAGATTTTGACTACAAACGAAAGGGTGGCAGCCCTTTTTATGAGTCGAATGAGAAACAGCAGTACTATGCTAAGGTGGATTGGCTGGTGAACAACAAGAACACGGTGACTCTCCTCTGGAACGGAAACCCTGTCTCTATAAAAAACCGCCACGTGCTCGACGGCTGGCAGGCATCGACGGGCTATGATTTTCCGATGACGATGAACACTGTCTTCGCGAGCTGGAACTCCACTCTCGGACCGAATACATTCATGTACGTGAAATTTGCCGGTTACAAGGACAATATCACCAAGCATATGTATGATCCCAGTGATCCGATGTATTATGACGAGTCGAACGATGTTTATTACGGCGGATACTATGAGATGATGAGGGATTATTCCCAACGAGCTCAAGTCAACGCAGCTCTGACCCATTATGCCGATAATTTCCTTAAGGCTTCTCACGAGTTCAAAGTCGGGGTGGAATATGAAAAGTCACAGGCCGGAGAATGGAGACAATACACCGGGGGAGGGTATTTTCAGAGTTATAATTACCCGGACGGAACGACTTTCTGGTTTGCGGAAAAATGGGCCGGCCGGGATAACCTGGGCAAAGTGAATAGGTTTTGCACCTTTGCTCAGGATGACGTGCAAATTGGGAAAAAGTTCTTTTTGAACTTGGGCCTCCGGTTTGAGAATCCTCAGCTCACGGCCCGCTATTACTCTGGAACTCTGGCCAAATTCAATATCCTCTCGCCCCGGGTGGGATTTTCTTATGACTTGGCGGGAGACGCCCGGAATGTCTTCCACGCAAGCTATGGCAGGTATTATAACAAACCCCTGATCGGGACTTATTACAGGGCGGATCCGGGAAACAACGACTATTACATCTACGAGACTTACCTGCCGACGGCCGCCGTGGACACTTCATCCTCGGGTCTTCAGAGCATGTTTGCCTTTCTCACGCAGCCTCAATTCTTGGCTTTCACTCAGACCCAGGGAACTCCAGTCGCCATCGATCCACACCTTAAGGTCAACAATACCGATGTGTTCAACGTAGGTTTCGAGAAGCAGTTGGGTGCCGATTTTGCCCTCTCCGTTGATTATATCTATAAGAAAGACCGAGACCGCTATCAGTACACGTCTTCGAACGCCGCCAATCATATTTACAGCGCCAGACAGTGGACTGACCCCTGGCTTCATAACACGATCACGGTTTGGGATCAGGTCGATGACCTATCCGACGATTCACTCACCCTCACTAATTCGAAATTTGAGAAAAAGATCCACAACCTCGTGATGGTTGTCTTGAGGAAACAGCCGAGCAAGCACTGGGCGATGGTATTCTCTTATTTTTACCAGAACAGCAAGGGGAACACGCCTGGCCTAGACGGCGAGCAGGACACGTTTGGAGACTCCTACATCAACTTTGACACAGATCCCGAGTATTATAAGAACCCCCTCCAGTACGGACCTATCTGGGAGAGACTTCATCAGATCAAGCTCCTCATGACGTATTTCGGTCCTTGGGGATTAGGCTTCACTGCCGATTTCCGGATCATGTCTGCCCTGAAATGGGATACAGAGGTAAGTTCGAAATTTGCCCAACTATCAAGGGACTATGGATACGTTACCCTGTTCTTGGATCCACGGGGCAGCCATGAGCCGCCGCCGTCTTATACCCTCAATCTCCGGGTTGCCAAATCGTTCAAATTAAGGGCCACTCATCTCGAGTTGCAATTCGACGTTTTCAACCTATTTGACTCTAATTATTACTATCGAGTAGGTACTACGCCGTATGGCGTGTATTATCCGTCTGGGATATCGAGCTATGGCAAGCCGACGTCTCTCTTTCCCCCGCGAACGGCAAGAATCGGGCTGACCTGGAGGTTCTGATCAGGATTGACCTCTCGCTGGCATTGGACTGGGAGCTTCACTTGATTCAAGTAAGCATTCCCCTTGTGCTTGCCACGCCTGGGGGCATCTGGCCGCCGGAGATTGTCGCGGAGGTGACCCCTCGAGAATAAGATTGACAGGCTGGATTCTTTAGGTCATGGCCATTTCTTATGGTACCAGGCGATGGCGGAAAAAGGTCTACTACCCACGGATATCCTACAAGCCTCGACTCCCAATGTCGTTGCAGCCTATCATAAGCTTGATCAGTTGGGGGATCTGTAATCTGCTCCCCGGATTCTGGTCCGGATCGGATTTTAGATTCTTATGTTAGAATCGGCATCCGGGAAGGAGCAAAGGATGAAGAAGATGAAGAACCCAGGGGTTGGATTGTCGGTTGCCCTATTTATTTTGATTTTGCTAAACCCTCTTACCGGTGATGAGGGGATGTGGCTGTTCAATGTGCCCCCCCAGTCTATGCTCATGTCAAAGTATAACTTCAATGCCACCGCGGAATGGCTAATACACCTCCAGCTCTCCTCGGTCCGTTTTGGAGGAGCGTCGGGCTCTTTTGTCTCGCCGCGTGGCTTGGTGATAACCAATCATCATGTCGGCCGCGGCATAATCCAAGACCTCAGCACGAAAGAAAGAGACCTAATGAAGACAGGGTTCTATGCCCGGACCGGCGCCGAAGAGCTGAAGTGTCCAGCGGTTGAAGTCTCAATTCTCCAGGATATCGAAGACGTAACCGATAAGGTTTTGGCCGCAGAAAAACCGGGGATGACGTCATCAGATGCGGCTGAAGTGAGAGAGAAGACAATCGCGGCTTTGGAAAAGAATTGCTCAGACAAAACAGGCCTCAAGTGCTCCGTAATCAACCTCTACTCGGGAGGGATGTACCATCTCTATAAGTATAAGGTCTACACAGACGTCCGCCTCGTTTTTGCACCCGAGTATATGATTGCAAAATTCGGCGGCGACCCCGATAATTTTTGCTTCCCCAGATATGCCCTTGATATCTGCTTCTTTCGCGTCTACGAGAAGGACAGACCCCTGAGCACTCCTTATTACCTAAAATGGGGAGCAAGAGATCTCAAAGAAGGTGATCTCGTCTTTGCTTCCGGCAATCCTGGTTCTACGGGACGGCTTCTTACCTGTTCTCAGCTCGAATTCCTACGAAATGTATACTATCCCTTTTTCATTCGAACTTATCAAAGGAGGAGAGCCCTCCTTCAGGCTTACAGCAGTCGGGGAAGCGAAGAAACCAGGGTCGCGCTGACCTCGCTCTTAGGGGTCGAGAACAGCCTCAAGGCCATCACCGGATATCAATCGGGTCTCCTGGACGCGAATCTGATAGGGAAAAAAGCTCAGGAAGAAAAGACTTTAAGAGAGACTATCAGAGAGAATGCCGACCTGGAAAAAGAATATGGGAAGGCCTGGGATGAAATCGCGGAGGCGCAAAAAGAATACGCCGCGATCTTTAAACCGTTGCAGTTCTTCGAAAAAAACCTCGGCTTCAACAGCGTCTATTTTAGTACCGCTAGGAACCTTGTCCGGTTAGCGCAAGAATCAGAAAAACCGAACGGAGAACGGCTGAAAGAATTTAGAGACTCCAACATCCCCTCCCTGAAGAGGAGCTTGCTCTCCCCGGCTCCTATCAACGATGATTTTGAGATCGCCAAGCTCGCGGACGCATTGGCCGAGCTCAAAGATGAAGCAGGAAATTATATTGAAGTCAAATGGATCATCGGAAACCGTCCGGTCGACGAGGTGGCCAGGGAATTCGTTATGGGGACACGACTGAGAGATATCCAAGTCCGGCAGGGATATATCGATAATGGACTCTACGCGATAAACCAGTCCTCCGATCCGATGATTAAACTCGCCCTCTTGGTCGATCCGATATCAAGAGGTTTGAGGTCTAGATTTGAGAAAGAGGTCGAGGCTGTGGAAACAAAAAACGGTGCATTGGCCACTCGGGCTTTGTTCAAGCTCAAGGGCACCGCTATCCCGCCCGATGCTACCTCAACCTTGCGGCTCACCTTCGGCACTGCAAAGAGCTATATAGAAAAAGGGGAAAAAATCTCCTTCAAGACAACCTTCGCCGGTCTTTATGAGAGATCGAAGAAGTTCGGTGAAAAGCCTCCCTTTGAGCTGCCGGAGAGTTTCAGGACTAAAAAATCAGCCCTGAACCTCAATGCGCCGCTTGACTTTGTGGCCACATGCGATTCCATCGGAGGAAATTCGGGCTCGCCTGTCGTAAACAGAAAGGGCGAATTTGTCGGCGTGCTCTTTGACGGAAATATTCAATCACTGCCAGCACGATTTGTTTATACTGATACGCTCAACCGTTCGGTGATGGTCCACGCCCAGGGGATCATTGAGGCGCTTAGAAAGGTCTACGGTGCGGTACCTCTTGTAAACGAGATCTTGGGCCTAAGATAACGGATGAGGTCTAGAGGGAACAGGCCTTGCCAATTACCCAAGCCATATTCATCACCCGGCCAGAGAGTCATAAAAGAGATCAATCAATCACAATCGGGGCAGCCGTGCACAATAAGAGTTTAGAAAGTCGAGAAGTTAGCTTAAAACCACTTAAAAATGTCCTCTTTACATAGAAAGGCAAAAATAGGTAAACTCGCGCTATATGCAGATAGACGAGAGATCTATGACTCAGCTCAAATGTGCTAAGTGTCGCCAGAGATTCTGCCAGGCAATAATCGAGGACGAATCGGCGCTTCCTTCCTTTTGTCCGATCAGAAAATCGCCGGGTTTGGTCAAGGACGTATCCCAGAGATATCAGCAAGAGAAAATCAAAAATTTTTATGTGAAGGCTGCCCTTACAGAAAAGGGTTGCTATGACGAAGCCGAAGCCAGGGATGGCCGGACGCTCCCGTTGCGACCGAGGATCAGGGAGCTGGCCGAGTTTGCAAAGACGATCGGTGCCAAGAAAATCGGCCTGGCCTTCTGCAACGGCCTGGCTGAGGAAGCCTTCCGGATCGTGGCCATTATGGAGAAGCACGGGATACACGTCGAGTCGGTTGTTTGTTGCTGTGGAGCAGTGGATAAAGCGGAGCACGGAGTTCCCGCAGAGTATAAAATTAAGGGGCGGGATAAATTCGAAGCCGCCTGCAACCCGCTGCTTCAGGCTGAGCTCCTGAATCAGGCGGAAACCGATTTCAACATCCTTGTCGGTCTGTGCGTAGGTCATGATATGCTTTTCACATCGAATTCCAACGCCCCGGTCACTACCCTTATTGTCAAAGACCGCTACACGGGACATAACCCGGTCATCAGTCTCTATACAAGATATCATAAGGACATCGTCTAGGCTCGGCCTTCAAGAATCTGGCACGGGGTCATTTGGAAACCGAACCTTTCTAAGACTCAGCAGAGATAAAGATTCGCTTTCTGCTGAATAAAAGGGGAGCACGTCAATGCTTGAATATCTCACTTTAGAGGTGGTACATTGAGCGGGGGTAGGTCTTATCTATGCTCCCAGGATGCTTCGGCTTGGGTTAGCCTGGAGGTTCTAGACTGGTCCCGCGCGGCGCGCTCGCCGTCAAGGACGCGCTGCCGAACCTTGTTCTGGTTCGACACCGGCGAGGAACAGCTCGAAGATTGATATCTAGGGTTTCTCTTTGGTCGGAGGGCAGAAAATGATTAGCCGAATGCTTCGTCCTGTCACCATGGTACCGATAGGGATGGGAATTCTGTTCGTTGCGACGGCCTTCTTCGCCTTGGGCGGCAAACTCGATAAGAGTTCAGAGAAAGCCAACTCTGGTGCTCTGCCATTGGCCATTGTCGGGGGAACGATCATCGACGGAACAGGCGGCCCTCCGTTGGCAGACGGCGTCATTCTGATCGAGGGCGGCAAAATTACGGCCATCGCCAGGAGCGAACAGATTTCCATCCCGAAAAAGGCGTCCAGAATAGACGCCTCCGGCAAGTACATCATCCCAGGCCTAATTGACGGGAATGCCCATTTCATATTCGGCACCTCGGTCGAGTTCCTCGCCCGCTACGAGGGTCGCTATGAAGATCTCGCCGAGGAGTCGGCACAGGTCGCGTTGAAGGCCGGGGTCACAACAGCTTTTGACACATGGGGACCTCTGCAGCCGCTCATGAATGTGCGGGACAGGATCAGCCGGGGAGAAACCATCGGAAGCCGAATGTTTGTGGCCGGCAATATTATCGGCTTCAGCGGTCCTCTGGGCCGGGACTTTAACCCGGATCCTTCAGTGAGCAAGACGTTTAAGAAACGGATCAACACACTCTGGGAAGAAAATGTCGGCCCGAACCTCGGGTTCATGACACCGGACGAGGTAGCCGCGGAAATCCGGAAATATGTTTCCCGGGGTCCTGACTTCCTCAAGTATGGATCGAGTGGGCACAGTGATGACAGCATTTTCCTTTTCTCAGAGGAAGCCCAAAAAGCCATTGTTGAGGAAGCTCACAAGGCCAAGCTCATCGTTCAGAGTCATACAACCAATGTTGAGAGTCTGCGGATGGCGATCGAGGCAGGCGTGGATCTCATCACCCATTGCAACATCACAGAAAATGAGCCCATTCCAGACTCCACAATTTTGAAGCTTAAGGAGAAACGAATTCCTTGCGGCATTTTGCCGGAGACAAAAAGAAGACATGAAGCCAATCTGAAAAGGTATTCCGGAGACCTAGTGGCCCAGCGGTCGTTAGAGAGCCGAACTTTGAATCTTACTCACCTGATTCAGGCAGGCCTTCCATTGGTGCTCACCACGGACGCGGGCATCTGGCCGCCGGAGGTCGTTACGGAGATGTCCCCTGAAAACCAGGTCGACCGGCTGGACACCCTTGGGAAGGGCCATTTCATCTGGTGCCGGGCAATGGCTGAGCGGGGGATGAAGCCGATGGATATCCTTCTCTGCGCGACCCGCAATGTTGCCCGAGCCTATCACAAGCTCGACCAGTTCGGCACTCTCGAGATAGGAAAGGCGGCAGACCTGGTCATCCTCAACGCCAATCCCCTCGATGATATCGGCAATCTCGAGAAGATTTTCCTGGTGATGAAAGACGGCCGGCTCGTCGAGCGCAACAAACTTCCGATCAAGCGAGTCGTCGAGCTCCCGGAGCTTTAGCTTACCCGCAACTAGGCGATGCGTTCCGGCCGTCACGTCGGCGAGTTTGGCGATTCCTGCGGCGCGGGACGAATCCTTCCGATGTGTATGCTCATTTTTGACCGTGGTATTGTCTTGCCCGGTGAAATCGAGATTTCGTGCGAAGCAGGGATCAGGATGAAGAGTCAGACCTTAATCGGGCATGAGTCGGCCGTCTCGTTGGGATCCTATCAGAGAACTCATGGGGCCGCGGCGATGAAGAGAACAGACCATTCCTCATCCCTGCCCGGGCAGTGGAATTCGCGTTGAACGAAACGGGTCTTGTCACAGGATGTAAGCCTTGAAAAAGAGGAAACTCAGCACCAGGATATTTATCTTTGTGGGTTCTCTTTCTTTTTTATTGGTTTTTTCTGCTCGAATGTAAGGGGCAACGACTTGGAGAAGACAGCCGCGAGGATCGCGGGAGATGTCTTCGTAAAGACCAACGGCATCCAAACCCTCAGGGTTCTGGCCGATGAGATCGGCTCGCGCTTGAGGGGCTCCAAGGTGACCTGCCCTCGCTCAATGTACCACCTCAAAAGTGAGATTTTCAAGCATTCTGGCCTCTGGCGCCGGAGGCTTATAGGCCAAAGAACTGTGGGGCCGATGCTGGTTATATTCGCGCCTCCAATCTTCTATTACCACCCTGGCCAAAAAGGACCGCGGCCTCAATGGGCCGAACCGCCTTCCGATTTCGGGTTGCCGAACCAGTTGGGGACGACCCGTTGCCCCCAATTTAAGATCGCGGCAGGAATAACCTGCTTAGAAGTACGCAACATATTGGGAAGACATGTAAACCAGACCAGAGGGCAGGTCCCTTAGCCAAGAAAACTCACATTATGTCTGGACCATTTTTAAGGGATGAGGTCCTTTTTTGCTTCAGCTCTTTTTTTAGTCTTGGGCACTATTTTACCCGTCCTTACAGCTTATTGACGGTGTTATTGGTCCTAATTTATGGGATTTCCTTCCGCTTGGTTTTTTATGCTACTGGCAGTGTTTGGGTTGCGGCATTCACGCACACCCTATCCAACCTCTGGGGCGACTTGCCACTTACCTGTATATTAAAGAGTCTCCAAGGTCAGGCTACTTATATATCGTCCTGCTGGGGGTCTTTTCAGTCATTTTATGCTATTTGGCCAAGAATGAGTTGAAATATTTCTTTAAAAAGACGAGAGAGCTTTTTTCTACGTCCGGGTGGACGATGAATCTTATGGGCATTGGCTTGGCCATCATTGCCCTGTCGTATGAGTGGGGGAAAGCCCGCTTGACTCCTCAGGTTAGTAAAGCCACATTGATATTGATCCTGGTCGCTTTTTCAGTCTTGGCTTTGGCGATTTCTTTCACACAAAAAAGGAAAATCCTCGGAGGAAGCGAATAAGCCTCCTTAAGCAGGCCTAATGATAAAATACGTAGGTACATTTCAACAATGTGAGGGCACAGACAATGGAGACCATAGGTTGAATCGGCACGATGAGCTGGGAATCCACCCTGGATTCTGTCGGATTATTAATGAATCGGCAAAAGAGAAACTGGGCCGGTATCATTTAGCTCCGTTTGTTCTTTATCCCATAGAATTTGCCCCGGTGGCCAAACTCCAACACTTGGCCCAATGGGAAGAGGTTACATGCTTTTGGCCTGCGCTCTCGGCACAAAGATCATTAGATCCTGAGTGCAGAGAAGTCCTCGCTGAAGTCAAAAAGCCGGTATAGACCGCTTCGTCAGGGGGCGCCCAACGGTAGGATTTTCGTCAGTTGGTCGCACGTTTAAATGGCGTTTTCAGGCGCTCTTCAACCCAGTGGCGATCTATCGTCATTCTGTACTGGTCGTGTCGCATGGACATGCCCGTATCGTATTTGAGGGCTTCCGTGTAATCCGCAATGGCCCTCTCCCTTTCGTTCAAAAGGTCTTCGTTATGCCCCATCCAGACCAGTGCCACAAAATTAAGTTCCTTATCGGGATTGAGCTGGGTAATTTTCTTGAACGCCTCTAAAGATTCCTTATAGTAACCTCCGTCGAACAGCGTCATGCCGAGCTTCAACCACAACCCGGTATCGCTGATTTTTTGCGTCTCGGGAAGCTCGAAAATTTCAAGGGAACCTTTGCCCGCTCCTGTCCACGGCAACTTTTCAATCCTTTCCGGAATATCCACAGGCAAGACCGGGAGAGGCTCCTCCAGCATGGCCAGGTTGTGGTCGGGGTTGAGGCCGGCCTTCTTTAACTTGGCAGGGCTTTCAAATTGCAATATGCTCGTTTGTGCCAACCTGTCCGTCGTCTTGACCTGCGTTGACCCATCGTCGAAGACGGCTTCCACCGGAACGGGCATCCGGATGGAATCAAACGCGCTTTCAACCATTATTTTGGTAACGTATTTGCCGTTCTCTTTGGTGCTTTCCCGGGATTTGATCTGGTAGCAGAGATACTTGTTGGATCTGACCCACGGCTCGAAAAACCAGTTTAAATTTTCTCCTGTCTCCCTCTCGCAGACCTTCCGAAAATCTCTCCAGCCCATCCTCTTGCCGCCGTATTCTTTCAGGCACTGCTTGAGAATCCTCTCAAAAGTATCCTTGCCCTCAACGCTTTCGAGAGCGCTCAGAATGGAAAAGCCCTTGCCGTGGATGACGACGTTGTTCAAATCATATCTTTGCGTTTTCAACAAGGAGGGGGGGGCGTCTTCGGTTGTGTCATAGCGTTTCTTGACGCCGTCAAGATATCGGTTCAAGAAAGCCATGTGCATGTCCAACCCGAGATTTCTGGACACCGTCCATTTCCTATCGGTGCAAATGCCCAGGCCGATATGAACCCAGGATGACGTGTAGTCATAGGGGTAGTCGTCAGACATGACGTACTCTCCCCAGTACTGGTGTCCTATCTCGTGAGCCATTATCCATTTCCAATGAAGAAGAGGCATCTCCTTGAATTTTTCTTGCCCGTGAATGACCACGATAGCTGAGGCAAAAGGATATCCTCCCATCGGTCGGGAAGCACCGGGAATAATCGTGAGAGATTTAAAGGGATAGAAACCCAGCCATTCTTTATCAAACTTGATAATGTCGGCGGCCGTGTTAAGGCAAAGCCGAGCACATTCTTCGCCGTCTTTGGTAAAAAGGACGGTAATGAGTACGTCCTCGACCTCTCTTTGCTCGGCCCTCATACCTTGGGCGAGATAAATTCCAAAAGTCGTCGTAACCCCGTCATTCTCGTAGTAACCGGAGTTCTTGTTCAAACGGCCGCTGATGGCCATGACATAGCCCGGAAGATTCGTAATCTTAACCTTAAAAGAATCGCGGGTCGGTATCCCTTCCCACCAGAGAGAAGGATACCATCTCTGCAAAGTCAGGGGGGAGGCCGTATTGGCCTCAAAACGGCCCGAAAACCGTATTTTCAGCTTGAGCACCGCTCCAGGCTCGACAGCCGTGGGCAGTTCGTAGAAAAGAGGAGTGGAGGCGGCCAGGCCTTTCTTGACATTCATCATTGGCAGGGTCTTCTCCTGGGCGCTTATTTCGAGCGAATTTCCGGTATCTATGCGCCAGTCGATGGCTATAACCGAGAGAGGTCTAGAGAAAGTCGATTTGAAAACGATGAATCCTTCTCCCGAAATCGTAACGGCTTTGTCAGATACCTCAATCTTGCTATCGATGGTATATTGGGCGCTCGGCGGGTCGGACGGAACATAAAAATCCTGGGACGGGCGCAGCATTTGAGCCAGACCGAGAACTGCGCAAAACATAGCAGTGAGCCTTATAAAAGTTGTTGGTTCTTTCTTCATTTGATCTCCTTCTTTTAAAGGCCTTGGGCCATGCCTGACCATTTTTCCTGCTCGGGCGTCTTTTTGATTACTCCGTGCGGACGCTCACAGAGACGTCTGACCGCGATAAATCAGCACCGCCCTAGCGGGAGTTAACGTTTCCAATCCCCCGCTTTTTTATTTGGCCTTCATGGCGATCATGGATATTTCCACCTTTGCTCCTCGCACTAGTTTGGCAACCTGCACACAGGCTCGGGCGGGGGGAGCCGTGGGAAAGAAAGTCGCATAGACCTTGTTCATCGCGTCATAGTCGTTGATGTCAGCCAGATAAACAGTGCAGTTGGCTGCATCGGCGAGGTTCATTCCCCCCTGGGTGACAACCGTTTTGATTTTTTCGAGGCAGAGGCGAGTTTGGTCAGCCACGTCATCAGAGATGAGCTGATTCGTTTTCACATCGGTTCCGATAACTCCAGAGACAAACAGCACGTTTCCGACTTTTACCGCCGAGCTGAAAGGCAGTCCCGAAGTCTGTGCCCCAGGCATCGAAATAATCTCCTTTGAGGCGAAGCCGAGAGGCGTCGTTTGCACCTGGCTGCTGTGTCCAAGAGGGATCAGTGCTGCTCCCAGGAAAGGCAGAATGATAAAAAGACTTTTCGTGAAACGGAACATATCAACCTCCTGCCTGCTCTGATTCATAAGAGCAGAAATTTCATTTTTTCCCGTAGACGGCTCTTAGTCCCTCGAGAAGCGTGTCTATTTGTTTGAAAGAAATAAAGATGTGGGTACTTACGCGTATGGCATTTTTTTCGTTGAAGATGCGGGCGATGACGAGGTTATATTTTTCGAGCATGTAATTTACGAATTGGTCATTTTTCATGCCTTCAAGTCCCAAGACAGTCAGCCCGCAGCTCAGTTCGGGGTCAAGGGGAGTTAAGACCTGGACATTAGGGATCTTGCCGGCCTCCTCTTTGAGGTAGGCCGCAAGTGTCTTGATCCGCCTTTCAATCCTCGGTTTGCCGATGTTCATCTGGAAGTGGATGGCTTCTCCCAGAGCGATGGGCAGAGGATCGGCTATTCGTCCGACGTAACTGTACTTGAGGGCGCCAACAGTCGGATTCTCCCATTCGGCCTCAACGATGTTCGGCCATAGTTCTTTCTGAAGCTCCTTCTTGACATAGAAAATCCCCGTGCCTGTGGGCGCGCCGAGCCACTTGTACCCGCTGTTTGCGTAGAAGTCAACTCCCAGATCGTGCATATTGAGGTTGAGCATCCCGACGCAGTGAGCGCCATCCGCACAGACCAGGACATGCTTGTCTTTCGCCAGCTGGCATATTTCTTTCAGGGGCGCGATCAATCCTGTTTTATAAACGGCATGACTGATCAAGATGACCCTTGTGCGCGGCGTAATGCCGTAGTTGATGGCGCTGAGGATCTCGTCTTTGCTTCGAGGCGGAGTATTGATTGTGACCTCTTTGATCTTGATTCCGTATCGTTTTTCCCGCAACTTCCAGGGGAAGATGCCGGACGGGTGTTCCAGGTTACTCATCAGGACTTCGTCCCCGGGCTTCATGTCCAGCCCGTAGGCCACGATGGTCAGGCCCTCGGTGGTGTTTCTCAAGAGGGTCACTTCTTCAGGCAGGGCACCGATGAACTGGGCGGCTCTAAGGCGCGCTTCTTCCCGGTAGGCATCAAAAGTCGAGTAGCACTTGAACGGGTTGGCGGCCTGGATTTGAAAATATTCCATCAGAGTGTTGTACACAACTCGAGGCATTGCCCCGGCTGTCCCATTGTTCATCATGCTGAGTCCGGGCTCAAACATGTACTGGCTGGTGACAAAATCCCAATAAGCACCGTCGGGGGCTTCCTGGTCGAGGTTCTTCTTGTCCCAGGCCGCGAGCTTTTCGTAAATTGAGCGGTTGAGGCCGCCCGAAAAGGCTGAGGCCAGGGCAAACCCGCCTATCAGTTTCTTTCCGAAATCTCTTCGCCCCAGGATCTTAGGCGTGTAGGAATTCAGTGGCCCTATCATTTGTTTCCTCCAATAATTATTTTATATCTCTAATCTGACACAAAAAAGATTTAAAGGGAATATCCAATTTCGATATATTTCGACCTGACCAAATTTGCGAGTCGTCGGCTAGCGAGCCTTTCGAATAGGAAGAATGAAGCCGGGCTCACTGGAAATTGGACTGACCGAAAACCGCCTATATTGGCTATTGACTTTTGCCAAATTTAGCCATATTTTCGAAAGGAAAAAGAGGGATAGTGGGGTTTTAGTAGTGCACTAGCCTTTTGACAGAGGACGGAAAATAATGCGAATCTCCGAGGAGAAAGAAAACGATGCCGAGAGCGGAGTCTGTTCTCTCGTTTTTCAGCGAAGTTTTAGGAAGATCATCGATCATCTGATATATCGAGGCGCCCAGGGGATAATCCTGAGTTGCACGGAAATTCGATTGTTGGTGGGGCAAGGGAATCACGACGCCCCGTCCTTGATATGACGACACTTTATGCGCATGCGGCAGTAGAATTCACCTTGAATGAAACGGGTTTGGTCAAAGGAGGTAAGCCTTGAAAAAGAGGAAACTCAGCACCAGGGTATTTATCATTGCAGGCTCTCTTTCTTTTTTATTGATTTTTTTCTGTTCAAATGTAAGGAGCAATGAGCTGGAGAAGGCGGCCGCGAGGATCACGGGAGATGTCTTCGTAAAGAACAACGGCATCCAAACCCTCAAGGTTCTGGCCGATGAGATCGGCTCGCGCTTGACTGGCTCCGAGGCGGCCCATCGTGCGGCGAAATATTGTCTCGATCTTTTTAAGAATTACGGCCTGACCAACGTGCACTTGGAGCCTTTTGAGATTTCGGGCATGCTGCCCGGTCAGGCAATCGCTGACGTGCTGGAGCCGTTTCAGAAAAGCCTTAGGGTTGATAGCTTGGGCTTCTCGGTCAACACCCCTCCCAGCGGCCTATTGGCCGAAGTCATCGACGTTGGCCATGGGACTCAAGAAGACTATGAAAAGGTGGGTCCGGACATTCAGGGGAAAATCGTTCTGGCAGGGTTACTGGATCCGTCCGACCAGGCGAAGGCGACCAAGGAATGGCAGAAGGTTGACTATGCCGCTAAGAAAGGAGCAGCCGCCTGCATGATCATCTCGGGGACTAAGGGCGGGCTGACGCGGACGCGGGCTTCAAGTTTTGGAGGATACAGTTCCATCCCGGCAGTTTCGGTTGCCTATGAGGATGGGACCTGGATGCGAAGACGGCTTGAAAGCGGCAAGACTCTCAGGATTAAACTTCTAACACAAAACAAAATGATCGGCAGGGTGGTGGCTGAAAACGTTGTTGCAGAAATAGCCGGCAGGGGGAAACCCGAAGAATTGGTCATTTTGGGGGCCCACCTTGACAGCTGGTTTCTCGGTCCCGGGGCTGCGGATAACGCGCTGGGTGTCTCGATCGTCATGGAAACCGCAAGGATCTTGAGCACGCTGGAGTTAGCTTCGACGAGGACCATTAGATTCGTTCTTTTCTCAGGGGAAGAGGAGGGGCTCCTTGGTTCTTTTCAATACGTTAAAAACCATGAATCAGAGCTTGACAAAGTTATTTTGATGGTCAACGTAGACATGACCGGTTTGATGTATCCTGGGCTCCTCGATCCTTACGGAGCTTGCCAGATCGGGGATAAGCTCACGGAGGTCTTGCCTGTGCTTGCCGGACTAGGGGTCACCCGGATTGAAGCCCGGTACCCTTATGATAGCGACGATTTCAATTTCGTGGCTAAGGGTGTCCCCGCCTTGGGTCTTCAAGGCCGGGGGGTTCGCGACTGGAGCTGGGGCCACAGCTACGCCGATACCTTTGAGAAGATCGAACCAGACAAGCTGAACATGAACACGGCCGCCATCGCCACGATCATGTATTTTGCGGCGAACCGGCCAGAAGTCCTTTCCAGGCGACTTTCCCAGGCAGAAGTCATAAAGTACTTCCAAGAACAAAATCTGGATAAGATCCTTAAGCAAGAAGGAACATGGAAAAAGCTGGGTTTTCCCGGTGAGAACTGAAAAACGAGAGAGAGTCAGACCAAGAACTCTCCGTCCTTCATGAGAAGGAAGCCATCCACTGCGATCGTCGGTTTCTTTAGGACGCCGTCCAGATGGATAGGCACATCATTCGTCCCGTTGTAGCTAAGGTCGTTCCCGAAGGCAAAATGGACAGTACCCAGCACTTTTTCATCCTCCAGGACAATGCCGGTGATCTTGCAGTAAGGATTCGTGCCGATGCCCAGCTCTGCCAGCTTGAAGGCGTCAGGGCCTACCTTTGCCAGCATCTCCTGCAGTTTCTGGGCCTGCTCCGAATCGAGGTCGATTTTGCCAATTCCGCTCTCGACCGCAACCCGGATGGGTTTCGTGAGCAGCCCTATCTGAGGAAAAGAACCGTCGAAAAGAACCGTTCCTTTTGACCTGTCGCAGACGATCCCGCTGTCGATCTCACCCACAGGCAGGTTGCCGAAGCTGCCGGGTTTGTCCTTAAGGATTTGCTCGCTCTGGCCGTGCGTATCGTGAACGGACGTCACGATGTCGGTCCCGAGCTCGGTGGTGATCCGAATTTCCTGGGAATTGGCAATGAAAGGGCGCACTTTTCTGTGAAGCTCAATGAGGACACCATAATCGATGTCAATGCACCTGTTGGCGATATCGGCGGTCAGCATCGGCGAGGAGATGACCCTGTGCCCTTTCGCGATGGCATTCCTCCTCGCCTGAGTATGGGAGAGCGATTTCGTCGTCCAATAGAACTGGACATCATATTCGAGCATAAGCTCCGCAATTTCGGGACCGGGTTCCTGGCCGCTCTGTTCGAGTTCGGGCATGACTTTGAATAGGACCCGATCGGTGATCTTGCGCGCGAAATCGGCGAGTTCGCGGGCGAGTTCCGCCTTGGCGGGGTCGGCGATCACCAAGAAGGATTCCGCAGGTTCCAGCGCCAGGACTTTGTTGAGAATCGCTTCAAGAGTTCTTGCCTCGAGTTTCATATCGGTGCCTCCGTATTGTGGGCTACATGTCATTCTATGCAATGAACCGGCAAAATCAACCTCGAAGTTTGCGGCAATGTAATTGGCATGGTCAAGAAAGGCGAGAATTGGCTATTGACAGGGGCCAATAGTAGAAGTATTCATGAATAAGATTATTTTGTTAAAAGTCTAATGTGGAGCGGACATGAATTACAAAAAGACGTTGAGTTTGCTTTTCCTGGCTCTCATTTTCTCGGCTCTTGGCTATGGCCAAGTCAGGGAGAAAGGTGATATTTCGGGCGTAATAACCGATGAGATGGGAGCTCCTTTGCCAGGGGTAGCGGTCACACTGACCGGACCAAACCTGTTCCAAGAATCGCTCGCGACGAGCACGGATGAGAAAGGAATCTTCAGGTTCGAGTTTTTGAATCCAGGTACGTATACGGTGGAGATGAAAGTCCAGGGATTCGGCACTGTAAAGTTCACAAGCATCCTGGTGAACGCCGGAAAAACGACCCCTATCCAGGCTAAGATGGTCCCTTCGAAGCTGGTGGGAGAAGTGACCGTGGTGGCCAAGACTCCCATGTTGGAGACAAAGACTCCCCAGGTTACAGTCAACTTTGACAGTTTCATGGTCCAGAATTTACCTAACAGCCGGAATTTTATCGATATCGTGAATGCTACTCCGGGCATCAATGACAATGATGCTTATGGCGAATCCGGAAACGTGTCCTGGGGCGGCGGGGGGATCTATCTAGCTCGAGGGTCCATGACGAGCGCTTTCATGATCAACAGCGTCAACGTCAGCAACCCCGATTATGGGATGACTTATGTAAACCCCATTTACGAGACGATACAAGAAGTCCAGATCACGTCCATTGGCGCTTCGGCGGAATATGGGGATTTCGTGGGAGCCGCGGTCAATATCGTGACCAAGAGCGGAACCAACAAATTTCACGGATCTCTGTCTGGAAACTACACAGGACAATTTCTGTGGGCGACCAAGATAACTTCGCATCCTGACTATAATTACCAGTATAACTGGAAATATAACGCAGAGGCCACGGGGCTACTTTCGGGGCCGATCATTAAGGATAAACTATTTTTCGCGTTCGCCGCGGGCTATAACGGGCTGAAACAAAAGCAGGTTGGTAGCACGAACTGGGAGGAGCAGGACCGGCCCACTGGCTACGGCAAGCTTGACTACCGGATGAACAACACGAACACATTCTCCCTAATGGCCAACATTAATCCGTCTGAGCACTACAACTTTGGCCTCTGGGGACCCCTCTATTCTGCGTCAACGGCCTTCACTGAGAATCTGGCGAGTAACTCGATCTTCGCCAGCTGGAACTCCATCCTGAACAGCAAATCCTTTCTTTATTTCAAATTCGCCGGCACCAAGAACCACATCGATTGGAATCCCATTAACCCGGGAATTCCCCAGTACGTTGATGGCAGCAACTATGCCGCCTATGGCGGAAGCCAAATGAATCGAAGCCTCTTTTCTTCGCGTTGGTCGATCAACGGCCAGTTGTCCTATTACGCAGAGGAGTTCCTGGGTATGAACCATGAATTCAAGGTTGGCGTTGAATACGACAGGGCTCAGGCGGGAGAAAAGCACGCATTTTCGGGAGGCGGTTATCTCTACAGCGTCCCTTATGGCCAGTCTACAGAGTGGGAAGCCTTTACCGGTGGGGATTATAACAACCTCGGAATCATTAAGACTCCGCGGGTCTATCTCCAGGACAATTTGAAAGTCAACAAGCACCTTTTTTTGAATCTTGGCCTGCGATACGAACACCCCGTCCTTACCGCGCTGGGTTTTTCAGGCGACGTGACAAAGTTCAATATGTTGTCCCCACGGGTTGGGTTTTCATATGACATCAAAGGTGACGCGACGACCATTATCCGAGGCAGTTTCGGGATATACTACAACCAAGTCCTAACTGGAACCTATTCTCAAGACTTGCCAGGCAATACTAACGAGTATGTGTATTCATTATTGCTCCCAACAACAACTTTCGACCCGACTTTTCAGAACATACAGAACCAGCTGGCCCTTGTTACTCAGCCAGGGAATCTGTCGGCCACGTACGCATATGCAACTCCAATTCCAGTCGATCCAAACCTCAAACCCGACGCTACAAACGTCTTCAGCTTAGGTTTCGAAAGACAGTTGGGGAACGATTTCGCTGTCGAGCTGAACTACATTTATAGGCGAGGATATAACAGGTATCAGATCGAATCCCTGACGCAACACACCTACGTCCCCTATCAGTGGACCGATCCCTGGCTCGGGCATACTATTACCCTCTATCAGCAGACCGACCGTAACCCCGACACTCAGTTTCTGTTCGCGAATTCCACCTGGGAAAAAACAGAGGGCCAATTTATCGAATTCATCCTAAGAAAACGACCAACCAAAAAATGGGCCATGATGTTCTCCTATGTTTTCCAGAACAGCAAGAGCAACCTTGGATCGACTGGTAGTCTGGATCTTTTTGGATACCCCAACTATAACGTAGATACTGATCCCGAATATTACGCGAACCCATTCCAGTGGGGGAGATCATGGAGTCACGAACATCAGTTCAAGTTGGTTGCGACTTATTTCGGTCCTTGGGGGCTCAATCTGAGCGGGGATTTCCGCGTAATGTCGGGCCAGCCTTGGGCTCCGGAAATTGCGTCCTACTATATTCCCGCCGCGGATAGGCCGTACCGATCGCTCGGAAGCCCGAGTATTCTACTCGAGCAGAGAGGAAGCCATAACTCTCCCATGTCTGCGATCATGAACGTGCGGATCGGCAAAGTGTTTAAGTTACGGGGAACTACACTGGAGTTAGAGCTCGATTGCTTCAATGCTATCAACGGCGAATACTACTACAGAGTGATCACTACGCCATGGTCTACATACTCCGACGGCTCGTCCGCTTATGGAAAACCTTCTGGCATTTTCCCTGGGAGAAACTCAAGATTCAACATCATCTGGAGTTTCTAAGAGAAGAGGAAAATTAGGCTCTGTTATAGGGATTTTGAGAGGGCATTGGCCATTACATCTCCAATGTCCTCTTTTTTTGTAGGAAGAAGGGCGGAGATTTCGAAGTAGATAAACGAATGGAGGGATAAATGCCAAGCGTGAGAAGAACGATGAAACGTTTTGTAATTTGTTTATCTTTTTGCTTTATCGCAGGTACAGGCTTTGGGTCGGTCCTACCGTTGAGCCAAACAGAAAAAGAAAAAAGGGAGACCGTCCTTGACCGGGTCACTCATATCGATAAGGATCTGCATTTAGAGGTCCCTAATGTCCCCAGACTTTGCGACGAGCTAAATTTGAAAAAGCAACGGATCAATGTTGGCGACTGTGAGCTTTACGTTGAAGAGGAAGGCAAGGGAGTGCCGATAGTTCTTCTTCACGGCGGGCCGGGCGCCACGCATCACTATTTTCATCCCTACTTCTCACGGGCTAAGGATTTTGCCAGGGTCATTTACTATGACCAGCGAGGATGCGGAATCTCCGGTTATTGTCCGGGCAAGGGATATACCATCGGCCAGGCTGCAGATGACCTTGAGAACCTGCGTAAGGCCCTGAAAATAGACAAGTGGGTGGTCGTCGGACATTCTTACGGGGGCCTCCTCGCGCAGTATTATTCCCTGAAATATCCGGAGAGTCTGGCTGGATTGGTCCTGGTCGGCGCGAGCGATGGGATGCACGTTCCCATGAAGCCGACGAGGCAATATGACTTTTTCTCTGACGAAGAAAAAACCAGAAGGAAGCAGATTCGGACCGAGCTCGGCAACCTCTTGAAGGAAAAGAGATTATCTCAAGAAAAGTTCATCGAGCTTCTCGTTTACAATAATTTTCTAAATGGCGACTGGAAGCGTCAGAGTTATTACAAACCGACCCAAGAACGGTTCGCTCAGATTGCTCTCTATGAATGGAAACAGGATACAAATTTCAATGGCATCATGAGCGGTGACGCCGACAAGATTGACCTTCAGGGAGCGTTCGAGGGCTTTCCCATCCCGACCATGATCATGGAAGGCAAGTGGGATCTCACCTGGAATACGGACAAGCCGGAAATCCTGCACAAGAATCATCCCGGCTCCCGCTTGGTCATGTTTGAGTACTCCTCGCATAGCCCTTTTGAAGATGAGCCCGACGTATTCTTCCCGGCATTGAGGGATTTTGTGAAGAGTCTGCCCCAGATTTCTGAAGCCCAGGTCTCTGGATGGAAACAAAATCTTGCTGAATGGAAGATAAAACAGGAAGCATCGCTTTCTTATGTTCTGCGCTCGAGCGGCTACGGCCGAAAATCGAACGAGAAAATCGCCAGCCTCTATTCTCCGGAATGGCTCGAGAAGCTCCAAAGTCCCGACGAACTCATGAAAACGGGCTTTGCTTTATATGATGTGGCAAAATATGGAGATGCGCTGGCTGTTTTTAAAAAAATGCAGGAACTCCTGCAGACAGGCCAGGAAGACAAATTTTCTTCAGGCATAGCCCTCATCTGGCAGGGCTTTATGCTTGACCTCTTGGCAAGGCGGAACGAAGCAATTTCAGTTTATAAAAAAGTGGTCGACCTGAAGCTCAACGATAGAGTTAGCCAGGAGCAGTTCGGCTTGACTTACGCCCCAAGTCCCTATGCAGCGGACAAAATCAGAGAGCCGTTCAAGCGGGTCGAAAACAAACAAAAAGATTGATCAGCCCTTTTCTTAGCCAGCTTTTCTAACTCCGGGATGAGGTTTCTTATGGTTGGCGCCTGAGGATCATCGGGAGCGAGCGCGAGAAATTTCTTCAGGCCATCGAGCGCGAGATCGTACTGACCCTTATTAAGGTAAGCATAGCCCAACCTCAAATAAGGAAGAGGCCAGGTCTCCTTTATTTTAATTGCTATCTTGAAATAGTCGATGGCCTGATCGGTCTGACTCTGTTTGAAAAAGATTTCCGCGACGTTATAGGCCAGAATTTCGTCTGTCGGGAAATTGTCGACGGCCAACTTAAAGTATTCTTTGGCCTTGTCGGGATTCGCCTGGGCTAGAGAGATTTCCCCCATGCTCGACAGAACAGTTGCCGTCACCGGCTCCTCCTTCAAAGAGCCTTTATCAACGGCAACCCTGTCCAAGTATACCTGATAAGAGGCAATAGCCTTCTCATACTCCTTCATCTCCCGGAAGCAGTTGGCCATGTTGATATTGAGCTGATAGACCTTTGGGTTCTTCTCCATGATCTGCTGGAACTTGGCGACTGCCTCGCCGTAATGTTTCTCATTGTAGAGTTGATTGCCCTCTTTGAGAAGGGCGGCCAGAGCTTCGCTTTCGGCATTCTTGTTATCTGGCCTCTTGGGGGCGCTTCCCTCTAGCTGGAGTTTGACGTCCCAAACAAACGCCTGCTTGGTGACTTCCTTATACTCGATTTTATCCGTTCTCTCCTGATATCCTCTCAGCGTCACCACGATGGTGTAGGGTCCTGAAGCCAAGCCCACCAGAGACCAGTGGCCCCTCTTATCAGAGGTTGTGGTTAGAAAAAAATTCTTATACGTTTCATTTTGAACTTTGATCTTGGCTCCCTGCAGGACCTTCCCGTTTTCATCGAGAACCGTCCCTTGAATTCTTCCCATCCCCATCCCGAGCTGGGAATAGAGCAGCACAATGAAGCCGATGACAATGGCGACGAATAAAATAATTCCCTTTTTCATGCACCCTTCCCTTATCTTATTTTACCTAAGAATTTTCTTTTCCTTCTTAACGGATTCCAAGAGCTTAATCAGGTCTTTCTGGTCGGAATTTATTTCCAAGGACCTTTCCCAAGCCCGTATGGCTTCATCTTGATTTCCCAGCTTGTAATAGCAGTCTCCCAGGAGGGCTAGGACAGAAAAGGTCTGACCAAAATGAGAAATGTGGCCTCTATAGCAAAGAACGGCCTTTTCGAGTTCCCCGGAAGCGTGGTAGGCCCTTCCCAGGAGTTCAAGTACCTCATAAACATTATTCTTTGCAAAAGGCTCGAGTAATCCCTCGATGGATTTGTACTCCTTGAGATTGAAGAGAGCATCGCTCAAGCTCAACGCCAACTGCGGAGAGCCGGGGTTTAAGAGGTGGGCCTTTTCCAACATTTCCCTGGCCTCTGCGAATTCCGTTTTGTTGAGAAGCTGCTCGCCCAGTATAGCCAGATAGGCTGGGTCTTTTGCCGAGCTATGGACGATGGAATGAACCCAGGGGCGCGGCAAGGCTGCGGCTGGTGAAATAATGAAATGGCCTTCCCGACTCACGATTTCATTCTTGCCCTTATCAAGCAGGGAGACTCTGACTCCATAGTATCCGGGGGGAATATCGGCCAGCGGAAGCGTGATAAAAAAAGAATCCGGGGATTTTTGTTCTTGGAGCGACTTCTCCAAAGTTCGAAAATCTCTTTCCTCCTGGGAAATGACCAGTCTGAGACTCCCATTCTGACGGAGCTCTTGGCTCAACCCGAAGACTTGGAAAAAAACCGTCAGATCGTCGTTTCTGCCGAATTCGTTGAGCGGGGTCGGATAGAGCTGGAGGTTTTCGACGTTGAAGGCTTTTTTCTTTTCGGAGGAGACATCCTCGCTTTTATACGAGAGAACGAGGTCCCCCATCTTCAGGGCCGAACCGTCGGGAATGTTCAATTCCTTCTCGACCGAGGTGAATTCTTTAGAGGCTTCATTCTTAACGAGCAGGCTGAACTTGTACTCACCTCCTGTCATAGGGAAGAGGTCATGGAAACTGTATTTTTGAGTCTTCACCTTGTTAAATTGCTCTTGATCCATTTCGACCGGAAGCGACCTTTGATATTGGAAGATGGTCTTGCCTGATTTATCCGAAATATTCCCAACGATGTCGATCTTCGCAAAGTACTTGTCGTTAAACATGTTAACTGAGAATCTATCCAGCTCAACGACGTAATTGACAAAGAAGATCCCGGTCTGGTCCCTGATGGGCACGATAAGAGATTCGTTTCCGATATAGTTCGCGGAGTATTCCACTTCGATAATGTCTTTGTAGCGAAGAAACTTCTCGGCGTATTCGTCCTGAACCGCCTTTTGGGGGACGGTGTTGATATCGAAAAGTAACCTGTCTGACTCGAGCGAAGTCGCTCCGAGCATTGACTGTCCGGGGATGAGGGAGAGTGAGAGTTGGGCCAACTCGGGTGATTCTGACCGGATTTGGCTAACGGCCGCGTTGGCGTCCGTCTGCGCTCCAGAGAAGTTTGCCACCAGGCTATCCGGCCCATCCGCCGAAGGACTGTAGAGACGGTAATCGCCCACTCCGCGCCGCTTGTAAAAAACAATCTCGAATGCATCGGGCAGCCCATATTTGCTCATTCCCTGGTACGACCAATCCTCAGTCGGATAGATGGAGGAGAGGTTATCGTAGTGCTGGATGGATAGGGGAGCACCTAGAATGATATAGATTCGTCCCCGGTCGGTTTTCCAACCCGGGAGTGCCGAGATGCGGCCGAAATTGCTGTTGGCGTAATCAATCCTCTTATAATGCTCCTCCTTAAACCCGTTGATTTCGCCAAGAGGATTAGGGTCCCGTTTTTTCCAAAAAGCCTGGATGAAAAGTTCCCTTTCCCGGTCTGAGTTGAGATGAAGGAAGACTGCTTTTTCTTTGGGAGTTATGATGTAGACGACTTCTTCCTCTAGCCATTTTTTGTATTGGGGGGGCAAGCCCGTGGAATCCTTTTTTTGGGCTGGTAACACTCCCGCACTCAAGATGATGGCTAAAAAAAAGGAGAACCAGCGACTTTTCATTTCACAAACTCTATTTTATTTATTATAGTCAAATCTCCTGAACTTGGCAACGATCGCTCCCTGTGCCCTAATCGGAGGGCGATCAATGAACGTGTCCGACGGGACGCGATATTGCTAAGGGGTCGAATCACTTTTTCGAAGCTGCAGGGTTGAGTCTGACGACATCGGCTTTGGCCAGGATTTCTATGAAGTTTTTGACATCCTGGAGCGGAATCGGAGAATATTCCGCGCTCGCGGCGTTTCTTATCTCTAGGAGAGAGTTCTTTCCGTCGATGAAGTTAAAGACCTCGTAGGAGACACGTTCGTCCAGAAGGATTTTTGAAGACCCCGAAAGCGGACTTACCCCGGCTTTTTCAGAGACATATCTAATGCCCAGTGGCCCTCTGAGTTTTTCATTCCTGATCGGTATGACTTTCTGCGCCGCCAGCTCTTCCGGGCTCAGCTTTGGAGTTTCCAGTTTGAGTCCACTCCGGCCACAGAGTGCTTGGTAATGATTCCAAACGTCTTGTAGCGCTCCTTCTTGTTGAGAGTCCAGGCGGGCCTTAAGCTCGGAGATGTATTTTGCCAAAGCCGCATCTTTTGGAGCCAACGCAAGGACGGTGCTGACCGCGGTTTTCTCCCTGATAAAAGAATGGCGGACAACGATAACCGCCTCCTTGTAAGCCGTTTCTAGCCCTTGCCCTTCGCTCTTGTTGAGATATTCGAAGGCTTTTTTAACATCCAGGCTTATTCTTCCCAACGCTCGCGAGTAGATTTCCGAACTGAGTTCCAGGGCCTCCGGACTGGCTGCTTTTGTGGTAAAAACGGCAGAGGCAATCGCAATTACGGCCTCTCTTCTTAACGTCGTGGGATCGCATTTATCAGGAGTGTCCAGGTCCGATTCGTAATAAGGATCCGGCCAAACGTTGAAAAAGACCATCGGGACGTGGACGAGGCGATCGTCATAGATCTTGTGATCGCTTCCTCCCATAAAGGGAAGGACCTTGAAGCGGAAGCTATCTCTGCTCCCTTGGACTGAAAGAACGGGCTTATAGAAGTGGTAAGCCGAATAATAGTCCTCTTCTGTATTCGTTTTTCCAACGAATTCCGCAAAATTAGCGACCACGTCGTTGATAAAATGGGGGAGAGAGTCGGGAGTGCAATGAAAATAAAATCCGCTGTTGTTGCGGTTGAGATAGCTGCCCACCATATCCAAGTTTAGGCCACAGATCATGTTATCAGTTTTATCCTGATGGGTGGCCGCGTAAGCAAAACTTCCGCTCATCTCAGGAACCCATATAAAACGAATCGTTCTCCGAGGCGGCTCGATCTCGCCAGAAGCCATCAGTTCCTTGATTGCTCTCGCAATTTCCATAATAGAAGCCGCGCCGCTGGCGTTGTCGTTTGAACCAGGATCAAAGTGACAAAGATGAGCCGTGAAGACAAACTCTTTGGCATTTGGATCCGTGCCGGGGATTGTGGCAATGACGTTCTCGTATTTGCTCGGGTAGACTCGGGCGTTGACATCCACCTTAACGACGACTTTCTGCCCTGCCGCAAGCATGGCGAGGAGTTCTTGCCCCTTCCTGTAGGAAATCTTGAAGGCAAAGGTCGATTTTCGGCCATCACTGGTCTCATAGTGGTCAATTCCGCTTCTTTCGACCACGTCGGGGTAATCCATCGGACGCGGATAAAAGAACGAGATCACGCCCAGGGCGCCCCGATTAAAAACAGCTTCCTCGTGGACGGAACCCGGATCGCTCGAGGTCAAGACAACCTTGTTTTTGACGTCTTTTCCCTTAAAATCTTCAGCCGTTCCTTCTCCAACGTAAACGAGCTCGCCGGTCACATGAGCTGAATTCGACCACCGGCAGAGGCAGGCCGGCATCTCAGCGAAATCGCATATTTTTTCCTGGTGCGGGCTTGTTAACCATACAACTCCCGATTCGCCGTCCCACCCATAAAAGGACTTGAACATGTAGTACCAAGTTTTTCCGTCCGCCGGGTACTGTTCGATTTGGGCATCGCTGAGGCCGTATTTTTTGAGCTCGCCCAAGACATATTCAGCAGCGTGGTGGTAGGCTTCCGAGGCTGCCAACCTATTGAACAGGCCTATCCTCCTTATATGTTGATAGGCAATGTCTCCCGAAGCATGGGCGATAATGGCGTCAAGTGTCTTGGAAGGCAGAAGAGTCACAAAATTTTCCTCTGCCCTGACGACCGAGCTCAATGATAGAATGGATAAGCACAACCGCAAAGTAACTGAGAAGAAAAATCGTCTTTTTTTCATGTTGTCTCTTTTTTTAAGAAAACCTCGCTGACAGCCTTTTTCTACTGTTCAGGAGTTTTCACATATCCTGCCTTTAGGGTTTCGGCAATCAGGTCCGAGCAGTTTTCTAGATGTGCTCGGGTCATTAGCTCCAACTCCGGGTACCTGGCCAGATAATCGGAAATGCTCTTACCCAGTTGCTTGAGTTGATAACGAAAGAGTGTGACGGCATCATCGGGAAGCGGCGGGGAAGGCTTGAGAATAAACTGCCGGACTCGCGTCAACCACTCTTGCTGAAGAATTCTACGGTAAGGGCCCACGGGCTCCCCCTTAATGACCTCCCGCCAGACCGCTGCCTGAAGCTCGGCCAGAAAGTCGCTTAGATTCAAGGCCTTTCCTTTCGAGAGGAGAGCGTTGTCCTGAAGACGACGCAGTCTCGCCGGGTCATAGAGACTTCGCAAGATGCTCCTGTAAAACTGTTCAAGATAGGAGGATAAGGAGAAATCCAATCTCAATTGTAACTGTTCGTTCCCGCCAGCTTCCTCCCAAGCTTCGAGATTGACAAAACGTTCGGACTGGAGTTTTTGGATAAAGGCTGAGTCGAAAGCAAAGGCTTCAGGGTTGAGCAGATTCGACTCGATGATGTCGAAGGCCTTCCTCTGCTTTTCGTATTCAGCCACTCGGAAGGGAAGCTCTTGCCCCTCGTCCCCCACGTGAACCCGGGTATGATAAATGCCGCCGATCCAGCGGGTTAGCCTGGCAAGTGTGCCAAAGTAACGCGACAGGCTGGATTCAAACGCCTTACGAAGATAGACATAGCTGTGTCCTTCGAAAAGGACCCTGTTTTCAAGCTGTTTCCAGATATCCCGTGTTCTTTGGAGGGACTGTTCTGCATAGGCGAGGGGATCATCGCTCAGATCAAAGGTCATGGCGAGGGGGTCGATGGAAGTGGAGTAGACGCCTAGGTCATAAGCGTCTTCGTCCGTCCCATAGATGAGCTTAGGCTCCGTCGACCGGCTGGCAATTTTGTTAAGCTGAGGGACCTCATCTTCAGGGCCCTTCGCGTCAATGGGCGTGTACCCATATTCGATGACCCAATAATCCCAGGCTCCGATTGTTTTTTGGAAATAATCTCCCTGCTTTACCCCCGCGGGAGCAAGATTCATAGGCAAATATTCCATGATCGAGCTTCCGATACTTTCCTTTGAGGTGATGGCCGTGTTATGGAGATCCTTGAGCGCAATCGTACTCGAAGCCTTAAAATTGTGGCGCAAACCCAGGGTATGCCCCACCTCATGGCAGGCGAGCTGTTTTAGGGCATCGTAGATATATTCCTTAGGGACGTCTTTGATATTGCTAATCTTACCAGAAGCGAACATGTCCAGGACGCCGAAGTCCCGTTCCCCTCCGAGGGCAATGTTATCCAGGTCCCAGGGATTGATTTTTCGAGGGAGGAGAGAATTGGATTCCTTAAAGCCCTCGTAGCTTAACGGCATATTGAAGGCATTGTATCCAAAAATGAAGCTGAGCGGCGCCCGGATCGTAATATCGGTGCTGAGGATCTGCCCGGTCAGAGGGTTGACGCGGGGAACCCCCATGGCACCTCCCCCAAGCCCAGTCAGTGACGGAATCCAACGGATAGTATTATAGCGGATATCGGCTGGATCCCAGGTCGCGTCATCCGGCATCTCCTTAACGACCAGAGCATTCTTGAACCCGATCCTCTCAAATGCCTTGTTCCATTCCAGAATTCCGTCCTGGATCGGCTTCCGGTATTCTACTGGAATAGTGTTCTCCAACCAAAAGACAATGGGTTCTTTAGGGACGGAAATCTTCTCTTTTGGATTCGCCTTTTCTAGGTTCCATCGGTTGATGTAGTGAGTCAGGGTCCCATCGAGGTCTAGCTTGTCGTAATTATAGACTGTGGTCAAAAAATAGCCGACTCGATCGTCTGCCAATCTCGGCCTGTAACCGGTATTCATGGGAAGCTCGGAAATACTGTAACGAACATTTAACGTGAAGACTGAGGGATCCGGAACAGTCGGCATCGACCCGGGCTTTGATGAAGCGAGTGTGTACCTTACTTCAAGCTCGATGTTCTTCGGGAAGGCAAGCGCTTTACCCCAGACCGTTCGCGCCTTGTCTACTGAGTAAGGATGGCTCGGATCCTCTAAAGAGCCAAGCCATTCGAGGTCTGAGAAGAAGCAATCGTCCAGACAGATGAGAGTGCTTTTCCGTTCGGGATGGGGTTCACTCTCGATTTTGAAAGAAGAGACGATGGAATCGGGGACGACGTTCTTTAAGGCGCGTTTGTATTCAGCCGATTTCTCTGCGGCGACAGTCGTGTTCTTCCAAAGGAGGAGGACCTTTTTTTCCAACTTTTCCCACGTAAAAACTTTAAGGGGCAAGTGGTCCCCCGCGTCCTCTTTTCCTACTGAAGTCCAGAGTGTTGGAACGAACAAGTACATTCGTCCGAACTGTGCGGGCAGGATTTCTAGATAGAGCTTGTCCTCTTTTAGGTATATGTTGAAGAGGCCTTCCATCTTTTGGGAGCCCCTGACAACCTCTTCGAAGCCTTTTTCCAGCTTATCCGGGATTTTAGCCTTGTCCGCTTTATCCGTAGTCAATTGAACTCGTACCGCCTTTTCCTGCCCTTCTCCGCTCATCAAGGCTGCGGACGACAGGTGGGCAATTAGGCAAAATAAGAAAACAAGAATCTGAGTCCTGCTTATCTTTTTCACGGATTTCCCCTTCGAAAGAGATTAATAATCCTAATACCCTGTTCTGTTCGTAAAGAATAGATCAAAATTTTATAAGGCGTATTGGATAAAAGCAAGAGCCAATTGGTGCGCATATTGAACAGTCCAATTTATTGAAGAACTGGCCTGGCCCAGGATCAGCAAAATTGATTATTGACAAAGGCCATTTTTCTCTGGTATATTTTCAGAGGGAGAGGGATTTTTGATCCTTCTCGGGGAAGGAGCATGATTCTTAAATCCTTAGTCATAAACATCGACCGCACAAGCCAATTTCCCTTAAAACAGCAGATAATCAACGAAATCAAGAAGCTCATCAGCAACAGCCTGATAAAAGCCGGCACGGCCTTGCCCTCTTCACGGGCCCTAGCTGAAGAACTGGGGATGAGCCGGTATACAGTTTATCAAGCCTATGAAGAACTTCAGGTTCAGGGCTACTTGATAAGTCGACAAGGGTCATACAATATTGTCCTGAAGAGGCGAAAGGAAGTCCTGTTTGATCCAAGAAGACAGAGCATGATCGCCTGGGAAAAGGTGTGCAGCGAATCGTCCAAAGTACTCTTTAAAAATTATATGAAAAACCTGGCGGACATTCCGACGCGGTCAAACAAGAAAGACAGTTCCGTCATCAACCTGACAGAGATGCAGCTTGACCCGAGCCTCTTTCCGGTCAAAAGTTTTAGCCGTTGCCTCAAGTACGTCGTCTCCAAGAATGGGCATGAGGCCCTGGATTTTTGCTCTCCCGAGGGGAATGAGGCTCTAAGAGCCTGTATCACCCAACGCCTACGGCTTCATAGCATTTCCACCCGTGAGGACGAAATTCTTATCACCTACGGTTCGCAGCAAGCCCTGGACTTGGTAATGCGGCTACTCTGCCGCCGCAACAGTAAAGTCGTTGTTGAGTTGCCCACTTATTACAACATTATCCCTCTTTTGCAGTTCTACAGCGCTTCTATCATTGGGATCCCCATGAAATACGACGGGATGGACCTCAGTCAATTGGAGAGAGTCCTGGACAACGAGGCGGTGAGTTTTGTCTATACCGTCCCCAACTTTCAGAATCCGACCGGCCTGACCACGAGCTATCATCATCGGGAGAAGTTGCTTAGTATCTGCATGAGACATAGAGTTCCGATCGTTGAGGATGGGTTTGATGAGGAAATGAAGTATTCAGGCAAGTTGCCTCTTCCAATCAAATCGATCGATGAAAAAAATATTGTGATCTACCTGGGCACGTTTTCCAAGGTCCTTTTTCCGGGATTGAGGATCGGCTGGATCACGGCCGACAAAGAATGTATCGGAAGGCTGACAGCTCTGAAGCGGTTCTCAGACCTAAGGTGCGAGAATCTGACCCAGACGTCCTTGGCCTATTTCTGTCAACAGGGGTATTACGATCTGCACCTAAGGCGCCTGCATCGCATTTTCCGCAATCGTCTGGAGGTGGCGCTCGAGACAATGAAGAAGCACTTTCCAAAAACAACGAGCTGGACTCGGCCCAAAGGAGGGTACGCCATCTGGGTAAAAATGCCCAGAAAAATGACCCCAGCCGAGCTCACCGAATTTATGTTCAAGTACAATGTAAAGGTCTCTCCGGGGAGCTACTACTTTCCCGAGCAATCCGAATCTGAATATTTCCGGCTTTCTATCGCCCGAGTGGGGGCGGAAGATATAAGAGAAGGCATTATTCGACTGGGACAGGCTTTATTTAACTTATCTTAAGAAAGCGAGTCCTAAGATCTCTAAGCGGATGCGTTTTCTTAGGGTTCAGTGATGAAAAACCCCTGTCCCGGTTGGGGGCCCGATCCGTCCTTGGGATTGGCGGATTGCCTAGTGCAATAAAAATCCATATCTAAGCGGATCTTTAGAAGAAATATAGAATTCGCTACGACCGGTGATGAAGGCACTCCCTGCCACTTCCGGGATTACCGCAGGGTAGGGACCAAAAGTCGTTACTTCTTTGACAGCCCCCTTGAAGCATGTCCCAAGAATGCTCTCGACGATAAAGGACTCACACAACCGGAGCTCTCCACGAGCATAATGAAGGGCCGCTCTGGCACTCACGCCAGTGCCCGTTGGGCTTCGGTCAACTTCTCCGTCAGCGAAGATACAGACATTTCTACTGTGGTGACCCTGCCCAAGCGGCGCCCCGATGATGATTGTTCCGAAGATAAAACCCAGATCCTCTTCAAAAGGGTGTCGCACGCGAATTGTGTTTATAACGGCCTCCTTAATCCTCATTCCGAGGTCGATCAGGGTTCGAAAATTCTCGGGACTGAGACTGATGTTCAAGTCCTCGGCTCTGCAAAATGCATAGAATGCACCGCCAAAAGCGATGTCGAGCTTAATTAATCCGAGTCCTGGAACATCGACTTCTTGGTCGAGCGCATAAACAAAAGACGGAACATTCCTAAAGGCGACCTCATGGACACGACCTCTTTTGAAAACAGCTCGAGCAATAACTTGACCGGCCGCCGTATCAATTTTGAGTATCGGAAGGTCGGTGCTGGCTTCGACCATTCCGGTCTCAAGGACAAACGTAACTAGGCCGATGATACCGTGTCCGCACATCGTGCCGTAACCTTGGTTGTGCATGAAGATGACTCCAAAGTCGCTGTCCGGTCTTTCCTTCTTCGTCAGAATGCAGCCGTACATGTCGGCGTGGCCGCGAGGTTCCCAGAGGGAGGCCGTGCGGAGAAAGTCATAATTTTTTTGCAGATACTGTTGTTTGGAGAGAATTCTCCTGCCTCGAAGTTGCGGAAAGCCGTCGCTAATTATTCTTAGGGGTTCGCCCGCGGTATGCACATCGAAGGCGGTAATTTTTAACCAACCTCGCGGGGGTTTCCAGCTCACTGTGATCTCCTTGTCCAGAACAATTGCGATCCCTCTCGCCCCTTGCGTCTGCCATCTGGTTATCAGGCAAAGGACTCGTTTACAAGTTGTGTCTCGTAATGATTCTGTTCACAGAGTGACCATCCCTCCGATTTCAAGGGCTCTGATATAGTTTTATGCGTCCACGAGGGGGATGGGCCCGAATTTCGCACTCACGGTGCTCCTGATCTCCAGAATGCTGGGTTGGCTATTAATGAAGTTGCGTCTTTGAAAGTCTTCATATCTCGCTAATTTGTATTCGAGTATTCTTTTGTCTTAGATTTGATCTAGAAAAGCCCTCTTGTCAAAATAGCCAGCCATCTCTTTTGTCCGTTTTAGCGCTAACTCACCCGCCCAAAATATTTTTCTAACATGAAAAATGGACCTTATATGGGGAGCACCTCAAATGCTTGAAAATCTCAGTTCAGGAGTAGTACATTGAGCGGGGGCAGGTAACGCCGATAAAATACAGTTGTGCACCTCCTTTTGAGCTTTTCGTCCGACGAGTAATCTATCACAGCATTACCCGTCAGGGAGGTGCATTTCGCTATCATGTTACCTTAAGTTAGGGCAAATAATCCCCCCCCCATTCATAAACTCCAGCAGCTCTTGGGCTCGCTGCTTCTAACGCACACTCAGTTAGTATTGCCAACTGGTCGTATCCGCGCCGGGGGGCGCAGTCTTCAGTATATGTTCTTTCATTTCGGGCGCAAATCGCTGAATGTAGGTGAAGGCGGCCTGAAAGCAGGTGTGCAAATGATCGCCGCTCCAGCAATGGCCGAACCGATCGCCGTATTCGACATGTCCATCGTAATATGGATCCTTTGTGGTCTTGAGAAAGTCTTCCATGAGATAAACGGCGTTATTTAAATAGAAATAGTCCATCGTTCCAACGTAAATCCGTATCTTTCCCTTGAGCTTAGGCCCGAGAGTTTTCCAATCTCGTTCCAGGATATAGCGAAGGTCATAATGCTCTTTCCAATAGTCTGCTACAGAATGATCAATGACACCTGTCATCTTGTCCCAGATGGGCCTTGGGTAGCCGTCTTCGCCCACCGGACTATAGACAGCCTGCCAGATATCCCACTGCTCACCGGATCGACCTTTCGTCCCGAGCACGAGTTCGAGGTGATTGCGCTGTTCCATGGTCGATGAAATTTCTCCGATCTCATTCCTTTTGGCCGGCCGTGGTGTGGGCTTCCATTGGCTGTCGGAATTGTAGGCATTATTATTCTTGTAGATGTCCACCAATTCAAGGGCCCGGAAATCGATAGGATCAGGAGCGCAGGACCAACAGCCGTTGTACTCATCGGGATAAAAAATCTGGGCTGCGATAGCCTCCCACCCCCCGGTTGAGCCCCCAGTTAGGGTTCTCGCCCAGCCCTGCCCGAGGCACCGGAATCTCTTTTCGATAAAGGGGATAAACTCGTACGTAATGGCATCTCCATAGGGGCCCATGTTTGCAGAATTCACAGCATATGAATCATCGTAATAAGGCGTCGGGTGTTGAATATTAATAACCACCATCCTGGGAAAGCCTGGGCTTTTCCAATCCTTATAAAGCTGATACCCGAGTTCTTGAGCCTCTTTGCTACGACCTTTAGCATTTGATTCGGGAGGACTTTCCCTGAAGCCGCTGACGTCGTAAGAAAAATGGTTGTGAAAAATAAAAAGAGGATAATGCGCCTTGGGATGCTCTTCGAAACCCTCCGGCAAAAGGACAGAAGCCCCTAGGTAGAAGGGCCGGCCCCAGAATTCGGAGAGGAGCTTACTCTGGATTTTTATATGTTTGATATATTTCGTATCCAGGGGGTCTGGAATCGGAGGGATAACCTTATCAAGGATGATTCTGATTTTTTCGTTTTTTTGCGGGTCAATAGCCATTTTTTGGGGCGTACTATAAAAATTACCCGGTGCAGAGTTCCATTGCTGACCCTCCCCTCTGTCCATGGGGAGCTTCACGACATGGCCGTCCGATCGGCGGAAAGTCTCGTACCGATGAAGAAGAGCCTGAACCCAATATTCCCCTGGAGGGAGCTCGGAGATGCTCTTCAGAGGATAACCGAAGACACTGGCGTCAAAGACAGCCTCATCACTCGGTTTCATACCGTCCACTTCAACGCCGAAGGCGATCTGGGTGCTTTCTAAAACCGAAATCTGGAAGCGAGGCTCAGAAGTTGGATCGGTGGAGAACATCAAGAGCATCCTGCCATCTATTGGCTCCTGGGATAATTTTCCGGAAAAAGACACTCCAAAACGAATGCCAATGTTCTCCTTAGCGTTGCCCTTGCAGGCGAAAAGAAAAACCAAGAGGGCGGAAAGAAAAAAGATGATACAAGAACGTCTTTCTAATTTCTTTGGATTCATTTAAAACACCTCCACTCAGGACATCGTCCTATGCCTAATTGTATATAAGTAATAATGGAAAGAATCAAGAGCCGATTTCCGCAAATTTCGGCCGGTCCAATTTTGAGCAACATCCTGTTAGGGAAAACCTCGGGCCGAGACCAATCAAGAAAGCTTTCGAGAACATCCAGGTCCGAACCCGCATGTTCGGACGGCTCCGGCTACCTATTTCCGAGGAAGGCGGAGACGCTTCAGAGTAGAGGGTTGCGGGCATCTTCCGCAGAACCCAGGGCCGAGTTTAGGTCAGGGCGTTGGGATTTTCCCGCGATGAGCCCCAATGAATTCTCGAATTTGCCCGCTGAAAATTGGCCTGGAGAAAAATCAGACGAATTGGGCCTTTCCTTTAGCCGCGCTTTGTGTTAGAAGATTTTTTTGTAGGAATGAGCGGCTTCCCAAGGAGAGGCTATAATGCATGGGCGGCGATGGTCGGACTTTTTCCTTGGCTTTATTCTACTCTTTTCTCTGACAGGCGACCAAACAAAACCATGAAAGGGGATGAAGATGTTTAGATGCTTGAAAGAGGCTGCGGCCTTTACAGTTCTTGTTTTACTTTTTTCTCTGCTTCTTTCCGCGCTTCCCCAGGAGACTTCCCGGAGCCTGGCGGCCCTGACAGGATTGCCCCCAGCCCTTTCCATAACAAATTATGATATCTCGTTACGGACGGCCCTCGCGTCCGATACGCTTTTTGTCAGTGTCGTCTGCACGATCCGCAACGAGAGCCCCGATGCGGTGGAACGGATCGATTTCGACCTTTTTGCACGGGAGCAATACTATGGAGTCAAGGTCAAGGTGGCGAACATCACCAGACTCGCCTATGGCCGCCACGATCGTTTAATTTTTTCTCGTGCTTCTCTCACCACGCCCGCCGATCCCGCACTCGAGGGAAGTGACAAGTTCCCGAAAATCACACGCGTTTCGCTGTCCGCTCCCCTGAAAAAAGGCGAAGAGGCCAACCTTCAGTTCGAGTATACGATCATGCATGTCGATTCGAAGAGGGAAGACCTCGCGTACCGGATTATCGCCGAATGCTCTCCAGGCCTGAAAGAAATCTGCCTGATCTCGGATTTTTCCTGGCTTCCGTGGATCACCTGGGCAGATTATGAAAAAGTCCAAATGCTCGATAAGAGCAATTTTTTCATTAAAATGCCGCGCCCAACCTGGAGAATAGTCGTTCGCCACCCGTCCTCGTATCAAACTCTGGTTGTGGACGGCCGGCTCGAGAAAACAATAGACTCAGGGAATGATAGGGTATCGACCTGGGCAAGCCGGACCAGTGGGATGCCGCAACTCATGATCGGGCAATCAGATAAGATCGTCATCAAAGATGGTTCGGTATCTGTGGTTTTTCTCGTAGCGAAGGGACGGTATGAGTCGAGCGCTATCGAATCCATGGGCAGATTCCTCATTCGCGCATTTCAGTTCTATTCGAAGCTCTTCGGTGAGCTGTCGGGAAACGAAATGCATATCGCCGTGAGTTCAGCGGGGATGGGAGGCCACGGCGCGTTCTTAGGGACATTCCTGGATATCCAGTCTTTTCAAAAGAAGAACCAAGGATCTCCGCCCGAAGGGACATTCGATGAAACGGCCGCTCACGAGCTGGCCCACTCTTGGTGGGGCGTTTCAATTAGCTCCTATGGGCGCGGAACCAAGTTCCTGCGCGAGGCCTTCTGCAATTTCGCAACCTGGCTCTTCGCCAAGGAAGTCTACCAACAGGACCCGTTTCAGGACAATCTGGCCTACCTTTTTTTCAGAGGGACTGCCAAGAGTCGGCTCTTCGAGGACACAAGCGACAATGCGAACCTTGCCTATACGAAGGGAGCCTTGGTCCTGGATATCCTCCGGCAGGAAATGGGGAACGAAACCTTTTTCAAGATCCTTAAACTCTTTGCGGCGAAATACAAAGATGCTTATGTCACCTTCACGGACTTCGTTTCCTTATGCAACGAGGTCAGCCTGAGAGACTGGATGCCCTTTTTCATTCAGTGGTGTTACGGCGAAGGCTATCCCATTTACCATTTGCAGAAATTCGAATCGACGCCTGATGACGGCCAATGGAAGGCGGCCGTGGTCATCCGAAATGACGGGAAGGGTGTCATCCTTTGTCCTCTCGCGCTCGTCCAGGGCGACCAGGTCCGGGAAGAAACGTTCTTTGTCCGGGAAGGAGAGGAAAAAACAATAACCTATAAGACCCCGGCTCGAGTCGACCAGGTCATTATCGATCCCCGGCACCAGGTCTTTCAGGGTGACGAGCACGAAGCCCGTCTCAAAATGCTCGGAATCAAAGAGACAACCTGGGCCTGGATGAATTACTTCATGGGCGCCCTTTACGAAGAGCGAGGCGAGCGAGGAAAAGCTCTCGAACTCATGTCTAAAGCTATTGCCGGTCACGAGGAACTCCTCGGTCCGCGGAAAGCGAGTCCGGCCCTCTACTTTTCCAGGGGGATCCTTTTCCTACGGATGGGCGAAAGGGACAAGGCCCAGAACGATTTGAAACTCTTTCTCGATGGGATTTTCGGCACTCAGGAAGGCCCTAGAGATTTGGCCGCCGCCATCAGGAGCCTGACGTATGCCGTATTAGTCTCGGGAACAGACGAGGAGAGAAAAGATCAACTTTTTCAGCTCCTGAAGGCCGTAACGGGAAAAAAGATCAGCCTCGATTCCGACCTGACCAAATGGCGAACGTGGTGGGAAGCAAATCGTCTGACATTCAAGCTCCCCACGAGCGTCAGTTCCCTCAGTCCGAAGGGATTCGGTAAATAATGCCAGACGGCGACCAGACGTTGATCCTTGAACTTAGCAAACTCCTGAGGAATGGGGGTCTGGTCTAATCGTCACAGTCGGGTCAGAAAGGAGGGAATCATGAAAACCATCGGATTGTTAGGAGGAATGGTGTGGGACTCCAGCCTCGAGTATTACCGCATCCTCAACGAAGAAATCGCAAGAAAACTGGGCGGATTTCACTCGGCGAAGTGTGTCCTTATTTCACTGGATTTTTATGACATCGAAATTATGCAGCGCCAACAGAGATGGGAGGATGCGGCAAAGATCATGGTTGATGCGGGAAAGAGGCTGAAAGACGCCGGTGCGGATTTTATCGTGATCTGCACGAACCTCATGCACAAGATGGCTGAAGACGTTCGGCAGGCCACAGGTTTGCCTCTTCTTCATATTGCCGATGTCACGGCCGCCCGCATCAAGGCCTGCGGTCTAAAGAAAGTAGGACTCCTGGGAAGTCTTTTCACTATGGAAGAAGACTTCTATAAAAAGCGCTTGGCGGACAGGCACGGTCTCCAAGTCATTATCCCCAATAAACAGGACCGGATGACCATCCACCGGGCGGTCTATTACGAGCTCAAACCGTCCGCGTTCAGCGAGAAGACGATGTCCAATTTTCGGGATGTCATTTCGCGGCTCGTGGAAAAGGGAGCCGAAGGAGTCATTCTGGGTTGCACCGAAATCCCCTTATTCATCAAACAAAAGGACTTTAAGGTGCCCCTATTTGACACGACAACGATACATACCCAAGCCGCAGTAGCGTATGCCTTGGGAGAATTCGAGCTTGATGATTGACACGACGGACTGCCGCACAGGCTCTTGGTCTCCTCCGCAGTCCGGCGCTTGTCTCAGTCTTAATCTTATGGCACAAGAGGGGAGCGGCGACCCGATCCAGAACGGCACCAGAAGTACTCATCCTTGTGCTTACGAAAACCGCCACAATCCCGATGTATTCTTTCTAAGATAGGAGGAATCCCCCCATGGGTTTGAGAACGACTGCCGAAATCTTGTCCGACTGCCTTGAACGAAGTGGGACGCAGTATGTTTTTGGATACCCGGGCGGCCAGAACATCCGGTTCATCGAGGCTCTCTATGGAAGTAAAGTCAAGTTCATCTTGGTGACGCACGAGGCTTGCGCAGGCTTCATGGCCGATGTCTACAGCCGTTTGACAGGCAAGGTCGGTGCCTGTCTATCGACTCTAGGACCGGGTGCGACGAACATGACGACGGGCGTGGGGAATGCCTTCCTGGACCGTGTCCCTGTGCTCGCCTTCACGGCGACCATGGGGCGAAGCTGGAAAGGCCGCACGGTCCAGATGCAGATCGATCATCGAAAACTCTATGCCCCGATTACCAAATGGAGCACGGAGCTCTCCGCGGGGAAGATTTGTTCCGTTCTGCGAAAAGCCATAACGATTGCGCTGTCCGAGCGGCCAGGCCCGGTACACCTGGATCTTCCTGAAGACGTTGCCGAAGAGCTTTCCCCTGAGGTTTGTCTTGGATTTCCGATTGCTCCCCCTGCAGGGAAGACCCCGGATGAACAAGTCCTTCGAAAAGCCGAGAATCTCATTGCTCAAGCGAAACGCCCCCTGGCCGCCATCGGCCTGACGATGAACAGGGCTGATGCGACGCGAGAGCTCAGGGAGTTCATCCAAAAACACAACTTGCCCGTCGTCAGCACCATGATGGCCAAGGGGCATATCGATGAAGACGGTTCCCATTTTGTAGGAGTCTTGGGCCGAGCCAGGCGTGATATCGTGGCGGAATACTGCCGTCCCGCAGACCTGGTGATCGCTTTTGGGTATGACCCGGTGGAGTTCAATTTTGAGGACTGGCTACCCAAGACTGTCCCCCTGATTCATATCGACACCGCCCCCGCGGATATTGCGCCGGGTTTCACTGTTGCCTGCGAAATTTGTGGAGACATTCGGACGAGTCTCCAGCACCTTTTGCAGATCCCACCCATAAGCCATAAATGGGAAGAGCTCAGCCGGAAGACCCACCGTAAGAACTTGGAGGAGGCATTCAGACCGTCACGCAAAACGTTTACCCCTCAGCAGGCCATCTCGACCATGAGGGAGGTTTTCCCTACGGAGGGAATTCTTGTCTCAGACGTCGGGGCACACACCCACCTCATTGGCCAGCTGTGGAACTCAAGAGGACCCGGCAGGTTGCTCGTGTCAAACGGCTGGTCGTCGATGGGTTTTGCAATTCCTGCGGCGATCTCGGCGAAACTTGTCCATCCGGAACGAGCCGTCATGGCCTGCACGGGAGACGGGGGATTCCTCATGATGGTGGGAGAAATCAGCACTGCTGTCAGGCTGTCGTTGCCCGTCGTCTTCGTTGTGTTTCGTGATAACTATCTGAGCCTCATTAAAGTCAAACAGAGCCGCAAGAAATATCATGCCTCAGGCGTCGAGCTTTTTGGTGCCGATTATCGATCAAGCGACAACTTCTTCGGGGCGGAGGTTATAGTCGCCGATGAGGAAGAAGAGTTTCGCGAAGCTTTGCACAGGGGCTTGGAATGTCAAAGGCCAATCATCATCGAGACCATCGTCGATCCTCTTGAGTATGAAAGGCTTATTTAGCTTTACGAGATCATACTTCGGGATTGTTGATTTCTCTTTATCCAAAATTGCCCTGGAATCTCGCCAGCCTGAGGGTGTAAGCTGTCATCAGAACACGCACCTTGAGCAGAGGCCGTAGAAGGCATGGGGACGCTGCACAAAGGCTTCGTAACGGCCACGTGGCTCGTCCTGCCTGCAGCCCTTTATCCAGAAATGGCCAGATCCGACCAAGCCGCATCCACGCGCCTCCTGAAAGCGCTCCGCAGGATCTCATCCCTGAAAAATGGACCAAATATTGGGAGCACCTCATATCAGCAGAAGTGAAGCAAGGCCGCGACCCATTTGTGAGCTTTGATCAACCCGGAAGGAGAAATCCGTCATGAAAAAAACGAAAATCCTGTGGAGCGTCCCGCTTCTTCTCATCCTGGCCATTTTCCTGATCGCAGCGGCCCAGGAGAAGCCTCAGGCCGCGCCCCTCGCCTCCACGTCAGCCCCGGCCTCGCCGCGGCCCATCGGTCTCCAGGATACTCTGGCCTGGAAGAGCATCGGGTCGGCCGAGCTTTCCCGGGACGGGACCTGGTTCATTTACAGGCTCTCGCCGCTCGAGGGAGACAGCGAGGTCGTCGTCCAGAAGACCAGAGAGGACAAGTCCTATCGTTTCCCGATCGGCGAGGCGCCACGGTTCGGCTCGTCCTCGGACATGGGTTTCTCCGCGGACGCGAAATGGGCCGCCTTTCTCTCCTACCCAGGATACAAGGAGGCCCTGGCCCTGAGGCGGGGAAAAAAGAAGAGTTATACAAAGGCCGTGCTCGTGAACCTGGCGACGGGCGAAAAGACGGAATTCGATAAGGTCCGGAGCTTGGCGTTCTCGGGGGAGAACCCCGGGTTCATCGCCCTCCTCAAGTTCTCCCCCGAAAGCCAGGAAAAGGAAAAGGACAAGTGGACGGGCTTGGACCTCGTCCTCCGAGAGCTGGCCACGGGTCAAGAGATCAACATCGGCAACGTATCCGAATTCGCCTTTGACAAAAAAGGCTCCCGGCTGGCCGTGCTGATCGACGCCCAGGGCCAGAGCGGCAACGGGATCCAGCTCCGCGACATGGCCAACGGCGTCGTGACCTCGCTCGATAACGATAAAGCATCGTACAAGTCCCTGGGCTGGAGCGAGAAGGGCGACGCTCTCGCCGTCCTCAAGGGAAAAGAAGACAAGGCTTACGAAGATAAGCTCTACAGCATCGTCGCGTTCGCCGGCTTCCAGGACCCGAAAGGGCCGCGCAAAGTCGTCTATGATCCGGCCAGGGACAAATCGTTCCCCGAGGGCCTATCGATCAGCCCCAACCGCAACCCTGAATGGACGGAAGGCCTCGACGGCATCCTCTTCGGCATATCTCAACCGAAGAAAAAGGAGGCAACGGGCAAAACTGAGGCGGCGAAGGACTCCGGCCCGGCGGCCTTGGAAAAGTCGAAGGACGAACCCGATGAAGACGTGCCCGACCTCGTGATCTGGCACTGGCAGGATAAGCGACTGCAATCGCAGCAGCAAGTCGAGGAGCGCCTGGACACAGACTTCAGCTATCTCGCCATCTACAGGGTCCAGGAGAAGAAATTCATCCGGCTAGCCGATGACACGCTCCGAGACGTCAGCCCCGCGCCCAAAGATCTCTGGGCCCTCGGGCTGGACAACTCGGCCTACGAGCTTGAGGGGAACCTCGACGGGCGCCAATATTACGACATCTATGCCATCGACCTCAGGACGGGCGTCCGGAAACTCGCCCTGGCGAAGTGCCGCTGGTATTTCGGGCCGTCGGCGGACGGAACCCATTTTCTTTATTACGCTGACGGCCACTTCTTCACCTGTGACATGGCCGCCGGAACATTCACCAACATCACCAAGGACGTCCCGACGTCGTTCGTTAACACCGAGGACGACCATAACGTTGTAAAGCCGCCGCGATACCCCATCGGCTGGGTTAAGGACGGATCCTCGGTGCTCCTGTCCGACGGCTGGGACATCTGGAACGTCCCGGTCCACGGCGGTCGCGGCACAAACCTCACCCTGGACGGGAAAAAGGACGGAATCCGCTATCAGCGCCGGTTCCGGCTCGACCCAGAGGAGAAGGGAATCGACCTCGCTGCGCCCGTCTACGTCGGCATGTTCGGCGAATGGACCAAAAAAACGGGGATCGCTCGGATCGACAGGGGCCGGCCTGGCGCCGTGAAACTCCTCTGGGACGATGCCATCTTCTCAAGACTGGTCAAAGCTAGGACGGCGGAAATCTATCTTTACACCAGAGAAACATATCAAGACTACCCCGATTACTATGTCGCGGACGCCTCGCTCAAAGCGGGCGTGAGGATCACCGCGGCCAATCCCCAGCAGAAGGATTTTCTCTGGTCGTCGGGCTCGCAGCTGGTGGAGTATAAGAGCGCCAAGGGAGACCGCCTGCAGGCCGCCCTGTTCCTTCCCGCCGGCTACGAGAAAGGCAAGTCCTACCCGATGATCGTTTATATCTACGAGAAACTCTCCCAGGGCCTGAACTCGTACACGTCGCCTGGCCCCTACGGTTTCAACAAATCGGTCTACACGAGCCACGGCTACGCCGTCCTCATGCCCGACATCGTCTACACGATTAACGATCCGGGCATGTCGGCCGTGGGCTGTGTGCTGCCGTCTCTCGAGGCGGCCATCGCGACCGGGGTCGTCGACAGGGGCAAGGTCGGACTCCAGGGCCATTCCTGGGGGGGCTACCAGACGGCCTTCCTCGTCACCCAGACCAACGCCTTCGCCGCGGCCGTGGCCGGGGCACCACTGACGGACATGATCTCTATGTACAGCTCGATCTACTGGAATTCGGGCTCAGCCAACCAGCCGATCTTTGAAAGCAGCCAGGGACGTTTCACGGGCGGATACTGGGAGAATATCGAGGCCTACACCCGTAATTCCCCCGTCTATTACGCCGACCGGGTGAAGACGCCGCTCGTTATCCTCCACAACGACAAGGACGGCGCGGTTAACTGGAATCAAGGCATCGAGTACTTCAACACGCTTCGGCGCCTCCTGAAGCCCGTGGTCATGCTCCAGTACGTCGGCGAAAACCACGGCCTCCAGAAACCGGCCAACCGCAAGGACTACGGCGTCCGGATGATGGAGTTCTTCGACCATTTCCTTAAGGGGAAGCCCGCGCCGAAGTGGTGGGAAGAAGGGATTCCCTACCTCAAACTGAAAGACTACCTCAAGGAGAGAGCCAAGGATTTGAAACTCGCAGAGAAAGCGGAAAAGAAAGAGTCCGAGAAAAAATAGAACCGCCTGACCTGCCCCCTGATTTGGTCCATTTTTTAGGGATAAAGTCCGTTTATTTTATAAGCTTGGATTCAAGGAACTTATCCACGTCCTTTTTCCGAAAGAGGACGCGCTTTCCTAGTTTTATATAAGGCAACTCGCCAGCCTTTAAGATGTTGTAGATCGTTGATCGACCAATGGATAGGTATGCCATGAGGTCCTTGATGGTTAGCAATTCCTTGTCTGCCATAGCAATTTATAATATAAACGAACATCCCCGGACGTGCAAGGGAGATTTTGGTTGACTCCAGGACATAAACTGTACATAATGGACATATATGGACATTAATGGCAATAAGAGATCATCTATGGAAGCAGAAACAGTCTTTATACAGGGGGAATTGTGTCGGATCCTAAGAATTGGCTGTGGCATAGTCCCTCAGTTATCTAGACTGGCGAGATTCGGGCTCTCAAAGCCATCTTTAGCTGGCAAAACTGAGGATAGGATCTCGAGATAATTTATCCAGGGGGGATGAACTATGAGCAGAGTGAGCAAGGTCAGGGTTGGCCATACTCCAGACGGCCGGCATTTTTATGACATCTGGTTCAAGGGAAAGCGTTATCGAAAGATCACCAACTTGAGTCGAGCAAACACCGAGAAGGCAGGCTACAATCGATTGAGAGAGTTGGAGAAGGTGACCCTGGGACTCGGAGAGGAGCATCCCCAGAAGCCTGTCCTTTTCGACGCGTTTGCCGAGGACTATATCGAAGAACACGCAATGGTGAACAATCGACCAACTTCGGTAAAGAGGGACCGAAATTCGCTAAAACACCTTAAGCCCTTCTTCAAGAACAAATATCTGCACAACATAACGCCGGAGCTCGTTGAGGGCTATAAAGCCAAACGGAAGGGTCAGATTTCCACGACTAGCGTAAATCGCGAAGTCACACTCTTGAAATCAATCATGGCCAAAGCCCGTGAATGGAAGCGGATTTCCGTTAATCCTATCGCCGGCAGAGCTGTCAAGAAATTCCGCGAAGAAAATAGAATGATGCGCATCTTGACGTCAGACGAGGCCCGAATATTGCTTGCGAACGCCGACGGGTGGCTAAGATCTTTCCTGATTATTGCGCTGTGCACCGGTATGCGGCGCAATGAAATCTTGACCCTTGTGTGGGAGGACGTGAATTCTGCAACGAACGAAATCCGCGTCCGGGCCGAGATCTCGAAAAGCAAACGGCTGCGGCTGGTCCCGATGAACGGAGAGGTGAAGCGGGCAATCCAGGCCCTCCCCAAGCGGAATCGGCTCATCTTCTTCAACGTCAGTACCGGAAAAAATATCCAGGACATTAAGACGGCTTTCAGGACCGCGAAGAAAAGAGCCGGGATCAAAGGAAGGCTCCGCGTCCATGACCTTCGGCACACGGCGGCAAGTTGGATGATTGAGGACGGCATCGACTTAGTTACTGTCAAGGAAATACTAGGCCATGCCAGCGTCCAGACGACAATGATTTATTGCCACCCGAGGAAGGAAATCAAGCACCGGGCTGCGGCCTTGCTTGGCGAACGAATAAGGCCAGAAACAGTGGACGTTTTAGTGGACACTCAGTGCGAGGGGAGCGACCATAAAGCTAGCCTAACCTATTCTCCTGCCTGCACTTAACAAAATCCCGATTCCTGTTCTCCGGATCCAAAGGTCGGAGGTTCGAATCCTCTCAGGCACGCTCCCTTATTTCCCTTATTTCTTAGCATATTCCGTTAGTTTTGTCTTTTAACGATTAGACTCGTAGTTTCAGCGTTTTTCA
>Ga0187866_1000504_pt1 | contig 45066 bp, 37 predicted proteins | sample June2016WEW_11_1_3_FD_133013 | JGI IMG/M metagenome (GOLD analysis project Ga0187866, IMG submission 133013) | Peatland microbial communities from SPRUCE experiment site at the Marcell Experimental Forest, Minnesota, USA - June2016WEW_11_150 | ecosystem: Environmental > Terrestrial > Soil >...
ACGCTGGTCAGGCTGGTGCAGTCAGAGAACGCCCAGTCCCCGATGCTGGTGACGCTGTTGCCTATCGTGACGCTGGTCAGGCTGTAGCACCACCCGAACGCATAGTCCCCGATGCTGGTGACGCTGTCGGGGATCGTGACGCTGGTCAGGGTGGTGCAGTAGCCGAACGCCCAGTCCTCGATGCTGGTGACCGGCAGGCCATTGATCGTGCTGGGGATGGTCACTGCACCGCCGGAACCGGTGTAGCCGGTGATGGTGCACGTGCCGTCGCCATTGGTCGTGTAAGTGTAATCTTGGGCTTGCACCACGCTCGCGCTAAACACAAAAGCAGTTAGTAGGCAGAAAATACAAATAATCTTCTTTTTCATATTTTTTCTCCCATCCAAAAGCGGTTAGCCGCGGCTGTGGTAATGGCGTTGGCTGCCTGCACCGCAGAAAGAAGAAATGCCATGAATGCGATTAGGTGTGTTTTAGTCATTTTTCTCCTCCTTGGATTTTCTCTACAAAACGCTTTGTCGGCTTGGTTGCAGCACATGTAGGGAATCCACCGAATTGATAGTTATTGATTATAACACGGATTTCAGCTAATGCAAGAAAAAAACAGGGGAAATTCGCAGCTCGCCCGCCGTTCGTCTGGCGGTATCGGCCCAAGTTAACGGCAATAAGCTCGATGACGCCGCGATAAACGCTATTTACGGATTGGTCAGCTCAAAGGATATTGACCCCGGCTTGCGTGCCGCCGCCGCAGCAGCTTATGGCGCACTGAATTTACCAAGCCAGAAGGTCAAGACCCTGATTCTCGACCAGGCGCGCAGCTAAAAGCGTTAGGATGTTCACTTTCTGCCCGTTGCGGCATTCGATAATTTCCTAAAGTTTCGCAAGGAGAGATACTACGGGGGAATTATGTTGTTCGGGTCCGGTGACCTCCGTATAGATGCCGGATTCATATAGTTATTTGGTTCATTTGTGTTAATAGGCCGATTCAAACTACCCCTGGCATTGGCGTCCGCGACAGCTTTATTGACCGGCTTTATCAGCAGCTCTTTGATTGTTTTCTCCACGCCAACGGTGTCATTACCCGATGCGACAAATGTATCCATAAACTTGCACCACCAGACCAGGTATGACTGCATTTTGGCTTCTTCGAAGGTTTTGGTGTCTAAGCCGAGTTCTTTGACGTATTGTTGCTGGGAAAAAGGGGTGGTGCAGATAACAAGTGTTGCGAAACTGCATACCAAAAAGCCCGCCAGGAACCCCATAAGGCCTGAGCCGATGATATTTACTGCCCTCGGGAAGGCAACCTCGAACTGGCCTATCAACAAGACGTATGCGATACCATGCAAAATCAGGAATGCGCCAGTTCCCGTTACCAGCAGCGAAAGTGCCTTGCCGTATTGCCCGTTCGTGGCAGCAGGGAAAAACTCCTCAATGACAGGCCCAATGCGAACCGCTATGTAAACGGCAACCAGTAGATTAAACAGCGTCGTCCATGCGTGGTAGAAGCCCAGCTTTATCGTCGAGTAAGCGAAAATGACAGCAATCAATATACTTATCCAGAATACTACCATAATTTTATTCGACCACCCTTTGCATTTCATCGATGCTGGTCATGCCAGTTACAACTTTGAACAGGGCCTGCTTTCGCATATTTGATTTTCCCCGCGTGTCGCCATCTTTTCTCAACTGGTCTATTGGCAGTTTATTATTCGACAGGGAGTTTTTAAGCTCGTCATCGAGGGTCAGCATATCGTAGATTCCGATTCTTCCGTAATACCCGGTTCCATAGCAATGCTCACAGCCGACCGGGTCGTATATGTTGGCGTAGTTGACCTTCTTTTTTTCAAAGATTCTTAGTTGTTCCTGGCTTAGTTTCGCGGGGGCCTTGCAGTATTTGCACAGCCGGCGGATTAATCTTTGTGAGATAATCAAACTCAGGCCCGTTGCCAGCATCAGGGGGGTAACGCTTAAATCCAGCAGTCGAATCATGGCCGAGGCGGGGCTGTTGCTGTGGACGGTTGCCAGAACCAGATGCCCTGTTTGTGAGGCCTGAAGGCCGATTACGGCCGTTTCCTCGTCGCGTATTTCGCCCACGACGATTACGTCGGGGTCTTGGCGCAGGATGCTTCGCAGCGACTTGGCGAATGTTATCCCCGCCTTGGGGTTGACCTCAATCTGGCTTGTGTTGGGCAGGACGTATTCGATTGGGTCCTCGACTGTTATCACGTTTCGCGTGTAAAAATCGATTTTATTTAGCATCGCGTAAAGCGTCGTTGTCTTGCCGCTGCCCGTCGGCCCGCACAGCAGTATCATACCTGATGGCTTCTTGATGGCGCTTTCAACGATATTTCTTTGCTTTTCAGTCATGCCTACACTCTCAAGAGTGTATATGCTGGCGTCCTGTTTGAGGATTCTTATCGACAGTTTTTCGCCGTTGAGCACGCCAGCGCTTGCCACCCGGAAAGAGACCGTTCCATCCGGAATCTTGGCGACAAATGCGCCGTCCTGTGGTCTGCGTCTCTCCGAGATATCCATATTAGAGATGGCTTTGATGCTGTTTACTATGGCCTGGCAGGTGGATGCCTCTAACTGGTTGGTTTCCCGCAGCACGCCGTCAACGCGAAATCTTACGATGGATATGGAGTCGCTTTTGGGGTCAATTAGAATATCGCTTGCCCTGTCCTGAAGAGCGTCCCATATAATTTTTTCGGTCAAATTGAGTATGTGGCTGTCTTGGCGACGCATTTTCCCGTGGCCGTATAGCTCCTTAAGCTCGGTGCCGGATGAATCAAGCAGCTTGATAAAGCTTTCTTTCGAGCCGCCCATCAGTTTTGAGGATTTTATGGTGTCGCTGATTGTCAAAAACCGCTCTTTTATCGCCTCGAAAAAATTTCCCCGCTCGGCGATAGGGGTCTTGATAACGTCTTTTATCAGGAAAACCAGCAGTGGTATGGGCCCGAATAATAGCGTCAGCGCGTTTATGAACGGCTTTTTGCCTTTGGGCACTACCAAACTGAACTCCACACGCTGGACGCAATACAGCCCCAGATACACCCATCCCACAAGAAGTATAAGCTTAAGAGGATTAAACGGTATATCCGCCGCGGCCAGTACGCCTGCCTGACCCGGCAATTCAGCCGTTGCCTGGTGTGTGGCGGAGAATAACACTTTCATAAACCAGCATTGCATACCTTCCCTCTTACCCTCAAAATATACTGGACCAGGAAGCAATTGCTAAGCACTCCAAATTAACATAAATTTCTGTTGTTGGCAAGGTATTTAGTAGTTAATGGTCCCCTGAAATTTGGGGAATTTTAGGGGTTTTAGCGTTATCAGCTATATTTCACCACCCCCGTCAGGATAAGCCGGCCTGTAGATTGGAGTGGGCAGTTCAGGGCGGATTCATTGCCGGAATCTTGCCGATTTTTTTAGAGTATTTGGTATAATGGCAGGAGATAAGCGGTGAACATAAACCGTCAAGATATTCCGGATGTGCCAGAATGAAGCTTGAAATGCGAGGACAAATGCGGCTGGAGCAGCAGATGAAGCTGGCTCCGCACATGATTCAGTCGATGGAGATACTCCAGCTGCCGCTCCTTGCGCTTCAGGAGAGAATAGAGCAGGAGCTGAACAATAATCCTGTTTTGGAAGCGGATGAATCGGCAGAACAGGCGGATACGGCCGCTGAAACGACAGCCGAAACGGAAATTCAAACCGAACCCAAGTCGGGGCCGGCGGAGGATTACAAGGGTGATGACCGGCTGGATGAAGAGGTGCGGGATTATATTGAGCATAGGGACGATTATCCGAGACCTCGGTCGGACGAGCCGGACCTGAAGCTTGCCGCGATTAATAACACTGCCGCTCTGCCGCAGTCGCTGCATGATTACCTCGAAGACCAGTGGCGGATGGTCGAGGCGGAGGAGCCGGTAAAAAAAGCAGGCAATATGATTATCGACTACATCGACGACAAGGGGTATCTGTCGGTTCGATTAGAGCAGTTGCACAACAAGGACCGGACGGATTTTACGCTTGAGGATTTGCAGAAGGCGATTGTGCTAATTCAGCAGTTAGACCCGCCGGGCGTTGGCGCACGCGACCTTAAGGAATGCCTGCTGATTCAAATTAACCAAAGTAACGAGGATGTGAGTTTCGAGACGACCCTTGTTACTAATTATCTGGAAGATATGTTAGAAAACCGGCTGCCCGATATAGCCAGGAAAATGGGTTGCTCGATGGAGGATATTAACCAGGCGATTCTTCGGCTGAGTAAATTTGACACCTCGCCGGGACTGCAAATCGGCAGAAACCATAACCATCCTGTTACCGCGGACGTGATTGTGGAATATTCCGAAGAAACGGGTGATTACACGGTTCGTCTGGTGGAGGATGGTGTGCCTCGGCTGCGGATAAGCGATGATTATGTCAAAATGGCCTCGGGTGACAAGGTAGGCGAAAACGCGAAACAGTTCCTGCAGAACAATATTCGTTCGGCGCAGTGGATAATCGACGCGATACAGCAGCGAAAAAATACGCTGCTCAAGGTTACTCGTTCGATTGTAAATCGGCAGAGGGAATTTTTCGACAAAGGCCAGTTATATTTGAAGCCGTTGCCGATGGCGAAGGTTGCCGAGGACGTCGGCGTGCATATTGCCACCGTTTCCCGCGCGGTTGCAGGCAAATATGCACAGTGTGAATGGGGCATTTTGCCTTTGAGAAAGTTTTTCTCAGGCGGCATCGAGGATACGCAGGGCAACGAAAAAAGCTGGGAGGCGATAAGAGGCAAACTGCAGGAAATCATCGATGCCGAGGACAAATCGAAGCCCCTCAGCGATGACCAGATTAAGGCAAAACTAACCGAAGCTGGTATCACGGGCCTTGCCCGAAGAACAATCGCCAAATACCGCGGCCTGCTCAAAATACCACCCGCACGTCTTCGTAAAAAATACTAAAAAATGTTGTTGACCGGGCAAACATGTTTGATACTATATGAGTATATAATCACATAGTAACATTGATGGGAAATGAATATGCCTGATTCAAAAAAACGACTGTTGTTTCAAAAACAGGCCCAAATTGCGCAGGCAATCGGCCATCCTCTCCGGCTCGAAATCATTGATTTTCTAAAGGACGGCGAGCAATGCGTCTGCGATATCGCCGAGCAAATTGGCGCGGAACGTTCAAACGTGTCGCGGCATTTGTCTGTTATGGTTGCTGCTGGGGTGCTGGAGCATCGCAAAGAGGGGCTGAAGGTCATCTATCGGCTCAAATGCCCCTGCATACTGGAGTTTTTCAAATGTATGTCGAGCGTGCTCAAGCAGCAGGTCAGAGAAAGCAGAAAACTTTTAGCAGAGCTTTAACGAAGGAGTTAAGAATGTCGCAGGGAATTGCGAAACAACTTTCCTTTTTAGACAGGTACCTGACCCTGTGGATTTTTCTGGCGATGGGTATCGGGGTCGCATCGGGCTATTTTTGTCCCTCGATTGTGAATTTCTGGAACGCATTTCAATACGGCACAACTAATGTTCCCATCGCAATCGGGCTGATTTTAATGATGTATCCGCCTTTGGCTAAGGTCAAGTATGAGGAACTGGGCGGGGTCTTTCGCAATTATAAGATACTGGGCCTCTCGCTGCTTCAAAACTGGGTAATCGGCCCGGTCCTGAAGTTTGTCCTGGCGATAGTGTTTTTACGCGGCTACCCGGAATATATGGTCGGCCTGATTATCATCGGGCTGGCAAGATGTATCGCAATGGTTATCGTCTGGAATGACCTTGCCAAAGGTGATACGGAATACGCCGCCGGGCTTGTGGCGTTTAATTCGATTTTTCAGGTGTTGTTCTTTTCCGTTTACGCTTATGTATTTGTAACGGTTTTGCCGCCTGTGTTCGGTTTGGCCGGCAGCGCAGTCAATGTCTCAATTGTCCAAATCGCCAAAAGTGTTTTTGTTTATCTGGGGATACCATTCATAGCGGGCATCGTTACAAGGTTTTCTTTGATAAAGATTAAAAACAGGGATTGGTATCAAAACAAATTCATTCCCAAAATCAGTCCCATTACATTGATTGCCCTGCTTTTCACAATCATGGTGATGTTCAGTATGAAAGGGCAGTTTATAGTTTCGCTGCCTGTTGATGTGCTTCGTATCGCGGTGCCTTTGCTGATTTATTTTGTCGCGATGTTTTTCATCACTTTTTTCATCAGCGCAAAAGCAGGCGCCGGCTATGGTCAATCGACAACTTTGTCTTTGACTGCCGCCAGCAATAATTTTGAATTGGCTATCGCGGTAGCTGTTACGGTCTTTGGCATTAACTCCGGTCAGGCCTTCGCGGCCGTCATTGGTCCGCTCGTCGAAGTCCCCGTAATGCTTATGCTTGTAAAAGTATGCTTAAAAATGCAAAACCGATTTGTGGCGGCCCACTGAAACCGGATGGCCGAGGGCTGGACGAGACGCTTTTATTTCCCGATGCAAAAGCGGGAGAAGATGCGGTCGAGAATCTGTTCATCGATATTGTGCTGCTCGATGTTGCTTAGCTGGTTATAGGCGGTCCTGAGCATCATAGCAGCCAATTCCTCGCTGCCTGCCTTTATTTCCTTTTCGGCCTGGATGATATCGTGAACTGCGTTATTGATCGCCTGCCTGTGCCTGGCGGTCAACGCGATACCGTATTTATCCGCCGAGGTGGATTTACCTTGTCCGGATGTGACGGCAATTATTTGTTCGGCTATTTGTGTTTTTAGGTTATCGATGCCTGTGTTGCCGTGTGCGGAGACGGGGAGGAAATCGCAGTCGAAGAGTGATTTTAGTTTTGAGAGTCGTTCGATAATAATCTTTTCCGAAAGTAGATCGGTTTTTGTCGCGATTGCCGTGAGATTAGATGGGTTTATCAATCGGCGTATCGCAATATCTTCGGCCCATTCAGGTTTTGTTATATCGACGCAAAAGACAACTACCGTTGCGTTTCGTATTGCTTCAATTGCGGCCTGCTGGGCGAGTTCATCGAGTATATTTTCTGGTTTTATTATTAATCCGGCGCAATCGAACAGAACGCAACGACAGCCGGGAAGCTCAAATTCACCTGTAAGGACATCACGGGTTGTTTTTCGCTGATGCGAGACGATACTGCGTTGTCTGCCAAGAAGTTTATTGAGCAGCGTGCTTTTGCCCGCGTTGGGAGTTCCTGCGATTCCGACTGCGGGAAGGTCAAGTGTTGATTCGCTGCGTATCGAGCCGGCGAGAAGGTCGTTGAGCCGGTTTATTGTCTCGTTCAATTTGGCGATTATATCCGCTTTATTGGCGGGGGAGATATCTTCGGTGCTGAAATCAATGTCCGCTTCAAGCCGGCTGAGAAGGTCGAGAATTGATTCGCGAATTGTTTTTGATAATCGCCCCAGCTGGCCTGCCAACAGGTTTTCCGCTGCGGCAAGCTGAAACGTGTTCGAGGCGGTAATCACTTCGTTTACGGCTTCGGCTTGTGCGAGGTCGATTTTGTTATTTAGATATGCCCTTGCGGTGAACTCACCCGCACAAGCGGGCCGGGCGCCGAGCTTCAGCAGTCGTTCCATTAACGTTTCAGTGATTGCCTGATTTGCCCAGAGGTGTATTTCGGCCAGGTCGTCTCCCGTATAAGAATGCGGCTGGCGGAAAAGGTAAACAACCGCGTCGAGATTTATATCTGATATGCGACAGGTCGTTATGCCCGCCTTGTCGGTGACAGGCGATGTGCAAATGCGGTTCAGGATGTCGAGTGTCTGCGGGCCGGATAAACGAACAATCACCCGATGGTCATTGTTTGGTGAACTAATTGCCGCGATTGTGTTATTAGAGTTATACACATTCACTGAACGCTATACGCTGTTACTTAGATTTTGAAGAACGGTTTTGACTTCGGCTTTTTGACTTTGCCGCCGGTTTTACTCGTTACAGGGACGAAGTTTTCGGTTTCCACCAGTTCCTGTTTGGCGATGTGCTTTTTGATGTAGTATTGTTCGAGGACGCCGCCAAACACGCTGGCCATAATATAAAGATTCAGCCCCGAAGGTGAATTGTATAGCATCAGCGGGAACATCACGGGCATCATAAACATCATAATTTTCTGCTGTTGTGCCGCTTGCGAGTCGGCAGCGACCTGTGCGGGCATAAGTTTTTGCTGGAGGTAAAACGCCACGCCCATAAGAATCGGCAGCAGGTTAAACGAGTCGAGCGTGCCTAACAGGGGCAGCATTACCGCCTTGAACCGGAACAGCGCATCAGGCGCCGAAAGGTCTGTAATCCAGAAGGGCAAAAACTGCGCGCCGCGAAGGTCGATACTGGCGTAAACAGCGCCGTATAGCGCAATCCATATCGGCATCTGCACCATTGTCGGCAGCATTCCCATAACCGCCGCGGAGTGAGACACGCCGTATTTTTTCTGCACCTCGGCGATTCGGCGGTTCATCTCCATCATATTTTTGCCGTATTGTTTCCTGATTTCCTGCACCTCAGGCAAGGCGTTGAACTTCGAGTATTTGCTCATCGATACCTGGCTTAGCCGGGTGAGCGGGTGAAGTATCAGCCGGACGAGCAGGACGAGTATGATGATTACGATGCCGTAATTAGGGATAAATGTGTAGAGCCATTTTAAAAGCCAGAGGATTCCAAAGGCCAGAGGATGAATTATTGCGGCAGGGCAGCAGCAGGCCATAAAATCCATTGTGTTGACAAATCCGAGGTTTTGATACATCGGCACTTTATCGAATAGCGATTTATCTTTGGGGCCGAGGAATAACTTGAAGCTTAAAGTTTTACTCTCTGCCGGGGCAAGCGCGATAGTTGTGGTTTTAAGGTCGATGCCGATGGTTTCATCGCCGCTGTTGAGCTGGTAATCGCCGTCCGGATTTGCGAACCAGCCGGACTTGTCGGTTATCCAGTTGCAGAAGTTCATATTCGCGTCGGGTGTCGGGACGACGATGGCCGTGAAGTATTTGCAGGTGATTGCCGCCCAGATAAAGCCGGCGTTGTGCTGGGCGAGTTGTCTGCTTTCAGGTGTTGTGGCCTTTTTGAGTTTGTTTGTGTCGAGGAATGTGCTGACAATTTCGCCCTTGGTATCCCTGAAAGCTGCGATGGTTTTTCTTGAGTCGCTCCTTGGGTCGTCTCTTTTTATGCCGGCAGGGCCGGTCATCTCAAACTGGAGTTTATGTTCATCGGAAGAGAGGTTCTCTATGGTTAAATCGCAGTCGAGGTCATAATTTTTTGGGGTGACGCGATAGGTTTTTGTCAGTTTGATAACAGATTTACCTGTGGTCTTGTCTTTTATGATTGCCTCAAAGCGGGCGGTTTGTGCGCTGTTATTGGTTTCGACGTCGCCGGCTGTCCAGTCGAGCTTGTCCAAGCGTAACTGCAACTGGTTATCCAGTATGAGCGACCGGGTTGCCATTGAAAAAGCAGGCGCGCCGTCGAGGTTGACCGTCGGCGATAGTATCGCAAGCGGCTGAGGATTTTTGTGGTCGAGGTCGCCGAATTCGCTGAGTTTGGCGTCGCTTATACCGGCGCCGCGGGAGGTGAGGTCGATAAGGAACTTGAATCCGGTGTTGGGGTCGAGCGAGCCAAGGGTAAAGGTTTTGGGACCTCCGCCGACTGCGCTGAAGCTGGGTTGAGGCGCCGCCTGTAGAGAGGGTGCCTCGTCAGCAGCCAGGGTTACACAGGGCGAACAAAAAACAATTAACATCAGCGCCAAGACAATTTTTAATTTCATATCAAGCTCTTTTATCTTCCTTCTTCAAGCCGGTCGGCGTTAAATGTGTCAAGCTGTCCCATCGCCCTGATTTTGTCGGCTGTGGTTTTATAATCGTATTCGAGGCGGACAAAATGCACCTCGTTTTCCTCGATGTAAACGTAGCTTGCGCGGTTGTCGCGGTCTCTGGGCTGGCCCACTGAGCCGATGTTTATAATCGCCTTTTCGTCTTCGACAATCGGATATACGTTGCCTAATTCGTTGGGCAGGTAAAAATCCGGCTCATCGAGGAATACGCCCGGCAGATGCGTGTGGCCCACGAAACACAGGTGCTTGACCCGCTCGAAAAGCACGCGGACCTTAACTGGATTGGTATAAACGTCGTCGGGAAAGATATACTCATTGATGGGTCTGCGGGGCGATGCGTGTATAAAATCGATGGTCGCCGCGATGTCGCCAAGCTTTGCCTTGAAAGACCTTCTCATAGGCAGCTTGCCTAAGAATTCCCAGCGTTTGTCTTTAATCGGCTTATCGGGTTCGCCCTCGAGATTGAAACGTGTCCAGAAGCTGGCCTGTTCCGCGCCGTAATTGAAATTTGTCGGCTCATAAAGCGTGGCGTAATCGTGGTTGCCCAATACGCACCATTTGGTCTTGTTGAGGACCAGGTCTAAGCATTCCCTCGGGTTTGCGCCATAGCCAATAACGTCGCCGAGGCAGTAAATGGTTTTTATGCCGCGGTTTTCGATGTCCGCCAGGACGGTCGTCAGCGCCTCGATATTCGAATGTATATCACTTATAATTGCAAACATATCTCACTCACGGATTGCCTTTATACCATCAAATTGCCTAACGTAAACGTAACTTAATAGCAGAAAAACCGCAAAAAGGCCAGTGTATTTGTTGGTTTTTCGCGATTGTTTACGGCCTGCTTCAAAATGCCGGGACGGGTTCTATTTGGTTGCTTTGGATAACGGCGGTGATATAATACCCCAAAATAACATGTTATTTCGATAAGGGGATTACCTTGGCTGATACGAATTTGCTCGAAGCAAGCGGATTAGTGAAAAAGTATTCGGGAAGGGCGGTCGTCAACGGCGTCTCAATCTCAATCGCCCACCGCAGCATCGTGGGCCTGCTTGGCCGAAACGGCGCGGGCAAGACCACCAGCTTCCGGATGATTATGGGGATGATAATCCCCACCGCGGGCCAGGTTGTCTTTGAAGGCAATGACATCACGGAACTGCCGATGTTCAAAAGGGCGCGTCTTGGCATCGGGTATCTTTCACAGGAGCCCAGTATCTTTCAGAGGCTCAGTGTCCGCGATAATCTTTACGCCATTCTCGAAACGATGGCTGTTACAAAACAGCACAGGGATAGCCGCGCCGATGAGCTGATTGAACGGTTTGGCCTGACCGAGGTGGCCGAGAGCGAAGGACGATTCCTGTCGGGCGGCGAACGCAGAAAACTCGAAATCGCACGCGCTATGGTTACTGATCCGTCGCTTATTCTCCTCGATGAACCCTTCAGCGGCGTTGACCCCATTACCGTCCAGGAACTGCAAAAAGACATTCGCGAACTTGTCGCCTCCGGCGTCAGCATCCTGGTTACCGACCACAACGTCGAAAGAACGCTCGAGGTGGTCGATAAGGCCTATATCATCGACCACGGCAAGGTCCTCGCGGAAGGCACACCGGCCCAGGTTATCCAGAACGAAATCGTCAAGAAAGCGTATTTAGGTAATAGTTTCAGAGGCGATGAATTTAATTAGAGAATCAATATGACGATTGATGTTGAAAAATGTCATATAACGCATTACCCGGCACAAGTGCTGGGCGAACCTTCGCAGCCGGTCGATAAAATCGATGATACTATTCGTCGGCTGGTTGATAAGATGACGGATATAATGGTTGAGCTTAAAGGCGTCGGCTTTGCTGCCCCGCAGGGAGGCGTGCCATTGCGCCTGTTTATAATTTCTCTCGACGGCAGCAGGAATAACGTCCGTGTTTATGTGAATCCGACAGTTAAGGGCGAAGGCTCGATTGTGGAAAACGAAGAGGGCTGTCTTTCCGTCCCCGGCGTATATACCAAAATCAAGCGATACAGCATCGCGACTGTTACCGCGACCGACCTCGATGGTAAAACTTTTACCGATAAGGGCGACGGACTTTACGCCCGTGCGCTTCAGCATGAGTTTGACCACATCGAAGGTGTTACAATTGTCAATCGTATGCCGACGATAGCCCACATCACTTACCGAAAGCAGTTGAAAAAACTTGAAGAGGCGAACAACGACGCCGGCTCCTGAAAAACAGGAATCCCCAAAGACCAATGAATATCGTTTATTTAGGAAGCGGCCAATTCGGTTTACCTTGTCTCGACGCGATACTTGGCTCGCGGCATAAGGTCGCTTTTGTTATAACCCAGCCGGCGCAGCCCGCGGGCAGGGGACGTAAAGAAAAGCCGACACCCGTTGCCGAATGGGCAGTTGAAAATAAGATGCCCGTCATTGAAGCCCCTGATGTGAACTCACCCGAGATTATCGATAAAATAAAATCCTGCAAACCCGACCTTCTGGTTGTTATCGCGTTCGGCCAGAAAATCAGCAAAGATGTTACCGATAGCGCTCCCAAAGGCGCGATAAACGTTCACGCGTCGCTGCTGCCGAAATACCGCGGCGCTGCCCCGATAAACTGGGCGATAATCAACGGCGACTCCGAAACAGGCATCAGTATTATCACGGTTGCGGAAAGAATGGACGCAGGCGACATACTCGCGCAATGCATGACCGATATTGACGGCGAGGAATCGGCGGGTGAGCTTCACGACCGCATGGCGATACTGGCGGCGCCGTTGCTCGTTACGACCATCGACCAGATTGCCGCAGGCACAGCCAAATACGCAAAACAGGACGACACGACAGCCACCCGTGCCCCGAAACTGAAAAAAGCCGACGGCTTTCTCGATTTCACCGAGCCGGCGGAATTGCTGCACCGTAAAATGCTTGGTTTGTGGCCCTGGCCCGGTGTGTCTGCTATTTACAAATCGCAAAAATCGGACCGGGTGGAGCGAGTCATCTTCGCAAAGGCCGATATCCTGCGAATGGATGAGCCCGCGAACCTGCCCCCCGGCACAATCGACGAAAACCTCAACGTCGTCTGCGGCAAAGACCGCTTGCAGATTATGCAGTTGAAGCCGGAAAATTCCCGCCTGATGAGTTTCGCTGATTTCGTCAACGGAAGATGCGTTTCGCCGGGCGACCGATTTGTCAAAATCGAAGATTGATATGCCTGAGCTGAAACCTATAACCGCTCGCGGTGTTGCAGCCAAAGTGCTCTCCGAAACCCGCAAAGACAAACAATTTGCCGGCGACGCATTAGACCAGTATCCCAAACTTGCCAACAGGCAAAAGGCGACCGACCTTGTCTTCGGCGTGATAAAAAACCGGCCGGTCATCGACCTCGTTATCGAAAAAGTATCGGGGACTCAAATCGTGCATATACCGAATAAAATCCTGAATGTCATCAGGGTAGGGGTATATGAGCTGGTTTTTTGCCCGCAGGCGAAAGAATACGTGATAATTTGCGAGGCGGTCGAATACGCAAAGCGCATCGCCAATACAAAAGGGGGAGGGTTCGTCAACGCGATACTTCGCCAGACGCAAAAACACATAATCAATCGTCAAAAGCCCGCCGAGCAATCCTCGCCCCGCAAACTTATCTCGCAAACGCCGGATACGGCCTGCGAGTTCGATATGGAAATGCTTCCTGACCCGGACAAATCGCCGTGTGAGTATTTTGCCTGTGCGTTTTCGCTGCCCGGCTGGCTTGTTCAAAACTGGCTCGACGAATATGGCAGGCAGCAGACAGAAAAGATTTGCTTTGCGAGTAATCGCAGACCGAGCGTTTATCTGAGACCCAATCTGCTCAAAACCACAGCAAAAGAACTTGCGGAGAAACTCAAAGCCGCTAAAGTTGATTGCGAGATTAAGCCCGAATCGCAAATGGTAAAACTTACAAGCCCCAAAGCGATAACCGCGTTACCCGGTTTCGATGAGGGGTTATTCACTGTTCAGGATTTGGCCTCGTCTCAGGCGGTGCGGGCTTTGAAGCCGCAGCCGGACTGGAAGATTCTTGACCTTTGCGCTGCGCCGGGCACAAAGACAACACAGTTGGCGGAAGCGACAGGCGGACACGCGAAAATCATAGCGACGGATATAGACGCCAATCGCCTGAAAATGGTCGGCGAAAATATCACCCGCCTTGGGTTGGCAGACAATATCAAAACAGTCGAATATAGTGATGTTGAAAAGCAGGGCGGCTTTGATTGTGTGCTGATTGATGCGCCTTGTTCGAATACCGGTGTCCTGTCTCGCAGGCCGGAAGTTCGCCATCGAATTACGGAAAATGACATTAAAGAACTTGCTGGAACGCAGATGTCGCTGCTCTCGAAGGCCGCCGGTATGTTGAAACCAAAAGGCATTATCTGTTATAGTACCTGTAGTATCCAGCCCGAAGAAGACGGCCTGCTTGTTCGCGGATTTATTAAGGAAACTCCTGGTTTCGAACTCGAATATGAGAATATTATATTGCCCTCGGCGGAGCCGTTCGACCACGACGGCGGTTACTCCGCGGTCATAATCAGCGAATCGACGACCTGATTTTTTGCCGGTTTGTTCTTGACGGCGTTTAGGTAAATTGTTAAGTGATTGAGAGTGGCCGGCGGAGTTACCGGCTGTTTTATGAAATTGAAAGGAGGCCATTATGGCAAGGTTGGCAGTTATCGTATTGGTTATAACGTTATCGTTCGTTCTCGTAGGGTGTAACGAGGAGGCGAGCAAATCACAAGTGGCGACTGGCACTAACACTACCGGGGTCGGTGTCGCTTCGGATGCCAATGCCCTTTATGCCGAGGGCCTTCGTCTCGAAAAGGAGGCAGGCCCGTTGCTGGTCATCAGGGACGAGGCCTTGCTGAGAAAGGCGCTCGATAAGTATAACGAGTTGATTAGCAAATACCCCAAAAGCGACAAAATAAGCGATGCCGCCTTCAGAATGGGCGGAATTTATGAATACCTCAAGGATTACACTAACGCTGTTACGAATTACCAGAGAACCTACCAGTGGAACCCGCAAACGCCCACTGTGGCAAGGTTCAAAGCGGCATATATTCTCGATACCCAGTTGGGCAGAAGGTCTGAGGCGCTGCAGATTTATCAGGAGGCCCTGTCGAAGATAACCAGGTCGAATGAGCACAGGCTGTGGGTCGCCTATGCCGAAGAACGGGTCAAGGAATTAACCGGGGAAGTCAAACCGCAGCCATAACCTCGGCTTGAATTTGTTCGAACGAATACTTCGCGTAATTATGGGCCTGACCGACAGTCAGGCCCATTTGCTTTTGACGGTCGATGCTGAAAAAACTTGAACAAAAAACAGCGGACTTTATCGTAGCCGAACAGCTCACCCCGGCAAACGGAAAAATTCTGCTCGCGATTTCAGGCGGCGCGGATTCCACCGCCTTGTTGCATGTTCTGGCTGCGCTTCGGCTCGATATCTGCTGCGCCCACATAAATCATCAATTGAGAGGCGACGAAGCGCAAAGAGACGAAGATTTTGTGATTGAACAGTGCCAAAAACTCAAAATCCCCGTCATCACTAAGAAAATCGACGTGCGTGATTACGCGAGAAAATCGAAACTCTCAATCGAGACGGCTGCGAGAAATCTGCGAATCGAAAATCTGGTCGATATTGCCAAATCGCAAAATTGCGACTTCATTGCTACCGCTCATCATAAAAACGATAACGCCGAGACCATTATCGACCGGCTGATTCGCGGAACTGGTCTCCGCGGCCTGTGCGGAATCTGGCCCGCGAAAAAATTTACCGATGGAATAACATTCATAAGGCCTTTGCTTTGCGCCACTCGTGATGAGATTATTCAATACCTCAACAGTCGTAATCTGAATTGGTGCACCGACAGGACTAATGCTGATTTCGCGTACAGACGTAATTTCATTCGTCATCGCCTACTCCCCGTTTTGCAGAAAAATTCCGCGGGCGATATTGTCGAAAACCTCGCTGTCCTATCAAAAGTGTCTCGCGGATTTTATCTTATAATTTGCCGAACGACCGATGCTATTTGGCCCGGCATCGCAACTGCGAAAGAGCAGACCATAACGCTGGATTCGGTTAAGCTCACTGCACAACCCGCTGAAATCAAAATCGAGATTATCCGCAGGGCATTGACGCATCTTTGCGCAGGTGAGCAGGACGTTACCGAACGCCATTTCACAAACATATTGCGGTTGTCGGATGATGGACGTTCGCAGCTTCCAAATCGCATAATAGTATATAGGCAGGGGGGTAAAATTGTTTTTGAGAAACATCTTAAAACTAAACCGGCCCAACCAATTGCGGCAGACCCTGTTGTGTTAAAAGTGCCCGGAGCGACGCAATTCGGCCCCTGTACAATCAACGCGGATATTATCGAAATCGAACAGAAAGACCTGGCCGGCTTCAAGAAGACCAAAACAAATTTTGTCGAATGGTTCGATTTTGGAAAATTGAAGCTGCCGCTGGAAATTCGCCCAAGAAAACGCGGCGATAAATTCTGGCCCTTGGGTTTAGCAGGCGAAAAAAGAGTTGGCAAATTTTTGACCGCTGCGAAAGTGTCTCAATCATTGCGGAGACGATTACTTGTTGTTGCCGACAGCGAAAAAATCATCTGGCTCTGCCCCGTCAGGATAAGCGAACGGGCGAAGGTAACCAAAGATACTCGCAGGGTGATTCAGATAAAAATTTCAGATTCCGTCGGCTGAGTTTACTGCTGGCCGGAGTCGAACAGTTCCGGCTCATCGTCGGCAGCGGGCTTTTTACTGTATTTCAAACCCAGATGCTCACACGCCTGTTTGGTTATTTCCCTGCCTCTTTTGGTCCGCCTGACAAAACCGAGCTGCAGCAAATATGGCTCAACCACGTCTTCCAGCGTGTCCCGTTCCTCGCCCAGCGTCGCCGCGATTGCCTCGATACCCGCAGGCCCGCCCTCATATACCCCCGCCAAAGCCCTCAAAAACGACCTGTCTAACTCGTCGAGACCAAGCCCGTCAATCTGCTCCATCTTCAGCGAGCTTTCGACAATCGCGGTCGTCAGTTTGCCCTGTCCTTTTACCTGTGCGTAGTCGCGCACGCGTTTCAAAAGCCGGTTCGCGATTCTCGGCGTCCCGCGCGACCGCGTCGCAATCAGGTTCAGTGTCCCTTCATCGCAATTTAGTTGCAGCAGTTTCGCCGAGCGTTTGAGAATTAAAGTCAAATCCGCCGTATTGTAAAATTCGAGATGATACAGCATCCCGAATCGGCTTCGCAGCGGTGCGCTGAGCAATCCTGCCCGTGTCGTTGCCCCGATAAGCGTAAATCGTTTCAGCGGGAAATTTATTGTTTTTGCGTGCAGCCCGCTATCGACTGTGAAATCAACCCTGAATTCCTCCATCGCCGGGTACAAAAATTCCTCGACGGGTGTGCTCAGCCGGTGAATCTCGTCGATGAAAAGCGTATCGCCCGTGTTGATATTGCTCAAAAGTCCCATCAGGTCGCCTTGTTTTGTCAGCGCAGGCCCCGATGTGCACCTGATATTTGCGCCCATTTCGTTTGCAACCACGTTGGCAAGAGTCGTTTTGCCCAATCCGGGAGGCCCGTAAAACAGGATATGTTCCAACGGCTCATTTCTCTTTTTCGCCGCCTCAATTGCGATTTTGAGCTTGTCGATTACCTTGGCTTGGCCGATACACTCGCACAATTGTTTTGGCCGAAGCGAAACGTTGAAATTCTCTTCCGCCTCATTTCTCGAATCGCTCGTTATGACTCTATCTATCGCCATTTTCGTCGCTCGTGGCCCGTGACTCGTCTCTCGTTGTCATTCCCGCGAAAGCGGGAATCCAGTTCTTATACTTCAATACCCTGTTTCATTTTATACACCAAAGGCACTAACTCTTCCGCATTTTTTATATCCGGGTGTTTTTTGCACGCAAGCTCAATCAGCTCCATTGCTTCATTTCGCTTCTCGCCCCAGGCAATCAGAATCTCAAGCGTCTCCGCCTGGTATGGTTTGAAAGCCGGGGCAGGCACACCCGTTGGCCCGACGCCTATTGCGAATCTGCCGAGTTTGCCTTTCAGCTCCGCGATAATCTGCTGTGCCGTCCTTTTGCCCACGCCGTCAAGTGCGGTCAATGTCTTGTCATCCCCGTTTTCAATCGCCGATGCGATACTGGCAATCGGTATTGTCAGTGACCTCAGCGCCTTTCGTACGCCTATGCCTTTGACGCTTGTGAACTTGTTGAAAAATTCTCTTTCGCCGTCGCTCAAAAATCCCACGATTCTGGGGATAAGATTCCCGCCACCCAATGACCCTTCATAGTATTCCATTGTGCAAAGCGTAATATTTGAGCCAATGCTGCCCGCTAACGCGTTTATGCAATACCCCGGCAGCAAAACCTCATAACCCACCGCGCCCACCTGCACTAACGCACTTTCGGTGTCTAACTTAATAAGTTTTCCTTCTAATCTTGCAATCATAAAAACCGTGTTAATCCGTGTCTTTGATTATGTTGTATAATTGATACTTTTCATTGATTCCGCACAGCACATCGCCGCCGATATTGCGTCCGCCACGTCATTCGGCTCAGGCACAGCCGACAATCCCAAAAGCGTCTTGATTGTTCTCTGCATCTGCTCCTTCGACGCATGCCCGTTGCCCGTAATACATTTTTTTATCCGCGTCGCGCCGAAGCTCTTGACCTCAACGCCCGCCTCGGCGCACCTCTGCAATATAACCCCTCTTGCGTGCCCCATCAATATCGCTGTTCGCGGATGAGCATAATGCGAATATAACTGCTCCACCCCAACGACGTCGGGCTTGAACTTGTCCAGTATCGAGTCAATATCCTCTGCTATCTGGTTCAATCTCTTCTCAAGTGCCTTGCTGGCCGTTGTGCGAATCACTCCGCCTTCGATCAGGGTCGTTTCGCCTGATTTTGACTCAATACACGCATACCCGCAAACCTGCAATCCCGGGTCTATGCCGAGAATCCTCATTTCATTCTCCAGCCTGTTACTCCGCCGGGTTTGTCTTCGAGAACAATCCCTATTTCTTCTATTTTTTTTCTTAAAGCATCGGCTTTCGTCCAATCCTTCATTTCTTTTGCCATTTTCCGTTCATCTATTAAAATTAATATGGTTTTATCAAGGATTGTCTCGTTCCAGTCACTCCATTCGCTTTGCTCCTGATATTGCTCTTTGACAATACCCAGCACGTCGCCGCCGAGTTTTTTGAAAAAGTTATCGATTGCGGAAAAGGTGCCTTTTGTTACTTTATCTGTGCCTTGATATTGAATCAATTCGTTTGATGCAGATGCTACTTCGAACATAACAGATAATGCTACAGCGGTATTTAGATCATCATTCATTGCAGATTCAAATTTTTCTTTGAGTTTATCCAATCGTTCCGCGATGTAGTTATTGATAGGACCATCGGGCGTGTTTTTGATTTGCTTTCTTACCGCAATGACCGCGTCCGTTAGTTTATCGTATCCGCTTTGAGCCGCGTGAAGCGCCTCATCCGAAAAATCAAGCGTGCTTCTGTAATGGCTGGTTAAAATGAATTGCCGAACCGCAAGCGAATCGTATTTCCTGCTCAGTCGCTCGTGCTTTGCGTCCGGCGAATCGGCAAATAGCTGCTTTAGCGTAATAAAATTCCCCAAACTCTTGCCCATCTTCTGGCCATCGACCGTCACCATATTATTGTGCAGCCAGTAATTGACGAATTGCTTCCCCGTCGCTGCCTCCGCCTGCGCTATTTCGCATTCGTGATGCGGGAACTGATTTTCAAGCCCTCCCCCGTGAATATCGAATGGTTGCCCTAAATATTTCGTGCTCATCACCGAGCATTCCAGGTGCCAGCCGGGGAATCCTTGTCCCCACGGGCTTGGCCATTGCATAATATGGTTCGCCTCCGCCTTTTTCCAAAGGGCGAAATCCGCCGGGTTCTTCTTTTCCTGCGATATCTCCACCCGTGCCCCCGCAATCATGTCCTCGACGTTCCTTCCCGATAGTTTCCCGTAATCAGTGAATTTGGAAACGTCGAAATATACCGACCCGTTGGCCTCGTATGCGTATCCTTTTGCGATAAGCGTCTTGACTAATTCGATTTGCTCGACGATATGTCCGCTCGCACGCGGGCTTATATCGGGCCTGACGCAGTTGAGCTTGTCCATATCCTCGAAAAAGCTCCGCGTGTACAACTCCGCCAGTTCCATCGGGTGCTTATGGACCTTCGCCGCCGCCTTTGCGATTTTATCCTCGCCCTGGTCCGCATCGTCGGTAAGGTGTCCCACGTCCGTGATATTCTGAACGTATGTTACGTTGTAGCCGAGGTATCGCATGTAGCGGACGAGAATATCGAAGCTGACGTAGCTTTTCGCGTGGCCAAGATGCGCGTGCCCATAAACCGTCGGCCCGCAAACATATATCCCAACCCTGTCCTGATTTACCGGCTTAAATTCCTCTAATCGCCTTGTTAAACTGTTATATAATTTCAAAGTCATCTTCAATTCCTATTTTGTAGGGTGTGCTCTGCACACCATCTTTTCCGTCTTCTGTCTTCTGCTTTCAAACCCTTTTGATTTTCTTTCTCAGCATCGCTATCGCTGTTGCTGCTATCGCCGTGCCTTCGCCAACCTCGCCAAGTCCCTCATTCGTTTTCGCCTTGACGTTTGTTGCGTTGAAGTCGATTCCCAGCAGCCCCGCGATTACCCGCTTGATTTGTCCCTTGAATGGTTCCAGCCGGAGCTGTTCCGCGTGAATCGTTACATCGACGTTAATAATGTCCCATTTCTTCTCAGCTATTTTATCTTTGACGATGAAAAGCAGCTCCTTGCTGTCCGCGTCTTTCCATCTGGGGTCTGTATCTGGAAATAATGTTCCTATGTCGCCCATTCCCGCTGCCCCAAGCAGGGCATCTATCACCGCGTGCAGCACCGCATCCCCGTCGCTGTGTCCGAGCAACCCAAGCGGGTGCGGAATCTGTATCCCGCCCAGCATCAGCTTTCTGCCCTCGACTAAGCGGTGAATATCCGTTCCTATGCCCGCCCGAAACTCAATTGGTTCTGCTTCAATCATCGATAATCAATTATCAATCCGCAATCCGCAATCATAAATCATAAATAGTTACAAGGTTCCCTTTGTGCTGGGTATATCTTTGCCTGTTATTTTAACCGCCGCCCCCAACGCCTGGCCCAGCGCCTTGAATACCGCTTCCGCGGTGTGATGTGCGTTTGTGCCGTAGGGTACGTTTATATGCAGGTTGAATTTGCCCGCGTTTGAAAAGCTCCGCAGCATCTCCTCAAGGCACTCCACGTCGAAATCGCCAATCTTGTTCGTCCGGTATTCCACGTTATAAACGCAGCTTGGCCTCCCCGACAAATCAATCGACACATTGGCCAGTGAATCTTCCATCGGCACCGAGCTGTTGCCGTATCTGTTGATGCCTTTCTTGTCTCCCAGCGCATTGTCTAAGCATTGCCCAAGACAAAGCCCGATGTCCTCAACGGTGTGATGGCTGTCAACGTCGAGGTCGCCTTTGGCCCTGACGGTCGTATCGATTTTACTGTGCTTGCTCAGGTGCGTGAGCATATGGTCGAGAAACCCGACGCCCGTATCGATTTCGTATTTGCCTTCGCCGTCGAGATTCAGCGATATATTGACGTCCGTCTCTTTTGTCTTCCTGTGTATTTTTGCCGTTCGCTTCTTCATAATGGTATCCTTTCCAGTCCCGCTTATTTTAACCACGAAGGCCGCGAAAAACACGAAGTTTTTTTGACGCTGAATTATGCAAGATTGACGCGGATTTACCCCGTGAGATAGCGAAGCGGTATCTCATGGGGTTGACACAGATTTGATTGCCGCAAAAAGGCGCAAAAGGGAAAACCAGACACGTATTTACACAGGATTGACACTGTTTTTATTTAACCGTAAAACTTCGTGACCCTTCGTTGGCTTCGTGGTGAAAAACTCTTGCTTTTATTATCAGTTTAACGATATACTGTTACTTTAAGGCCGGAAGATATAGCTATTGTTTTGTAATCGAAATGAGTATGGTGTCCCCGTATTTTCGGGCGGCATAATAGCCGTCTAAAGGAGTTGGCCATGGGAGAATGCTGGTCGTGCGGTGCACAAGTAGGTGGTCTTCACTATATGTTCACATGTCCTGCATGTGCGGAAAACACCTTGATGAAGGACATCAGGAATGGCGTCAGGGATGGCGTAGATGGTCAGGAGCGTGCGATGGAGATGATTGCCTCTGGCCTTAGCAATATGGCAGGTAAGATGTCAGGCATTGCCGAGGAACTATCCGATCTTGCGGGCATCGTACAAGGTGGTTTTGATGAACTCCAGTGGGAATTGGAGCAGCAGACGCAGGTCCTTCTATCCATAGACCAAACGCTTAAGACCCCCAGTCAGACGCAGGCTAGGGAGTGGCGGGAAATGGCTGAACAACTCAGGAAACGGGGTTGCTTTGATGAGGCAAAACAGTGGTTTCTGAAGTCTCTTGAAATGAGTCCTTTGGATTTCCGAACCTACGTCGGGTTGGGCATGACCTATTTGCGAAAGAACGATTTCGACAAAGCCGAGGAAGTTCTGACAAGGAGTTTTCCCCACGCGCCGCAGCGCGAGCAGGGTCTAATGCGCCCAGTGCCCAAAAAACTCTCGGAAATGACGGAGGAAGAGATACACGAGGAGGCTGATGCTATAATGAAGGGCGTGGAGGCGCAAGTCAAGCAGGTCTCCCAGTTTGACTATAAGAGTTTGTCCCATCGTCTTATAGGCCGGATATGCGCTTGCAGGGGAGATTACGGGCGGGCCGCCGCTGAACTCCGGTTGGCTATCGATCTATCGCCCAACTACCCAGAAGGGAATTACGATTATGCCCTCTATGCCGTTCAGTCGGGGAAAACAGGCGGGTGGGAAGAACTCCTCCATCGCGCCATATCCGCTCGGCCAGGTTATTTGAATGTGGCTTGGGTCGAACGGCGATTCTTCCCCGCCCGGCAAGAACTCAAGAAGTTATTGTCTGGCCTTGTGAACGAAGCATACCAAAATGCTGGGCAAGCTATTCACGATGCCGAGACCAAGTTCGCCGAAGCTCAAAGTGCTGTAGCCAATGTCCCGAAACCGGACGCTGGCAGATATGAACCTCAGATCAAAAAAATTGCTGCCCTCTTAGCTACTGCCAAGAGCGACTGGGTTTCCAAGGATTACGTCAAGATACTCAAGGTGTCTTCTGAGGTGGATTATATAGCGACACAGTGCTGCTCGCTCGTACAAAGTGCCAAAGAATCGTCAATTGCGTTCTTGCAGGAATGGAAAAGACGGCAAATAGCAGCCCTTAAGGGAATACCCGGGTCGATAGGTCTTGCCCTAGTCTTAGGTATAGTCTGTGCTATTGGCGGGTGTGCAGTGGCGTCAGCAATAGCACACCAACATGGCAACGTTGGCAATCAGGGTGGAGATGGTGGCAAATTCGGTTTTCTGCTCGGCATCATAGTGGGCGTGATTTTGGGAGTCACCAAATTCGCGACGAAGTTAGAGGGAAAGGAGTGAGTAACGGGCAGACCTTTCGTGTATTGAGATGTTTACTCCGTGGCAAAATCGGCGTAAAAGACAGTGTAAATCAGTGTTAATCCGTGTCTAAAACTTTTTGTGCATTTTTGCGGCAATACAAAAATTTCTCTGTGACCTCTGTGTCCTCTGTGGCTTAAAAAACGAGACCTTAGTGGCTAAAAATCTGTGTTAATCTGTGTTAATCTGTGGTTGCAATTTCTTTCAACGCCGACAAAAGCGTATCATTCTGTTCTTTTGTCCCCACGCTTATTCTCAGTTTATTTTCGATGCCGGGCAAATCCCAGTATCGCACATAAATATTGCGCTGCACGAGTTTGTCAAAAATATCTTTTGCTTTACGTTTTGAATGTTCAGCGAAAACGAAATTCGACGAGCTGTCGGGCAGTGTAAATCCAATCGCCCTCAACTGCTCGCTCAGCCGTTTGCGTTCCGCCTTTACCTTCTCAATCGTTTCCTTAAAGTAACCCTGGTCTTTAATTGCTGCTGTTGCTGCCGTTATCGCTATCGCGTCCGCGTTGTATGAATCCTTGACCTTCAGCAGTCCCTCTATCAATCCCGGCTTGGCAATCGCGTATCCGAATCGCAATCCCGCCAGCGAATACCCTTTGCTCAAGCTGCGAAGTATAATTATGTTATCGAACTGTTTAACCAATTCAGTGCAGTTTTGCTCCGCGAAATCCACGTATGCCTCGTCAATCAGCAAAACTCCCTTTATCTCCGCCGCTAATTCCGCAAGTTCTTCCTCATCTATAACTGTCCCGCTCGGCGCATTCGGATTGCAGACAATCGTCAACGCCGCTTTGGTCCTCGCTAATTTTGAAGGCAGGTTAAATTCCTCATCAAACGGCACCTCGATTGTCTTGCAGTTCTGAATTTGTGCCAGCACCGGGTAAAGCGAATATGTAGGAACAGGATAAGCAACCGGCCTCTTTTTGTCGCAAAATGCCGTAAACGCCATACTCAGTAATTCGTCCCCGCCGTTGCATACCATTATCCAGTCGGCTTCCACCCCGTTGATTTTCGCCGCCGCCTCACGAAACACATTTCCCATCGGGTCAGGATACCTGCGTAACTGCTCCGGCTTTATCTCCGTTATCGCCTTCAAAACAGCCGGAGAAGGGGGGTAAGGGTTCTCATTGGTGTTGAGCTTCACCACCTCCGTGGATTTGGGCTGAAACCCCGGCTCATAACCCTTCATCTGCTCGATATTGTCCCTGAAATACCCCATCGCTTGTCCTAATTCTAACGTCTTATGTCTTGCGTCTTAGGTCTTACGCCTTGCGTCTGATTATATGCTTTTGACGGGGGAAGAAAAGCCCCCGCTGGTAAATATAATGTCCTGTTATTATAATCGTCATTCAGATATGAAGATGCTGATTAGAAACATATTGCTCGGCCTGATTTTATTTGGCGGCGTCTGCGGATGCTCTTCACCGGCTAAACAAGCGTCTTCTTGCGCTCATAGTAGTGGCCCCAAAAACGTCATCATTATGATTGCCGATGGCGGCGGCTTCAATCACTATAAATCCGCCGACTATTATAACTGTGGCCGTTCACCTTGTCAGCCCTACGAGGAGTTTCCCGTCCGCCTCGCGATGAGCACCTATCCCTACGGCGGCTCATATGACGCCAACCTTGCTTGGCGCAGCTTCGATTACGTCGATAAGGGCGCAACCGATTCCGCCGCCGCCGCAACCGCTATGGCTACCGGCGTCAAAACCCGTAACGAAACCCTCGGCCTCGATACCAGGGGCCGACCTGTTTTGAATCTTTCTGAGCGTGCCAAACAACTCGGCAAAGCCGCAGGCGTAATCACTACCGTCTTCTTCGATGATGCCACTCCCGCCGGCTTCGTTATCCACAACGGTGCAAGGAGCAATCTCACCCAAATCGCCGATGATATGGTCAACAATAACTCCGTCGATTGTATTATGGGCGCGGGCCACCCCTTTTATGATTCCGACGGCAGGCAAACACAGGAGCCAACCTACAAGTATATCAGCGAGAAAACCTGGGCAACTCTGAAAAATGGTTCTGCAGGCGGCAGCGCAAACCCCTGGACACTCGTCCAGACCCGCGCCGAATTCCATGCCCTCGCAAAAGGCAAAACCCCTAATCGCGTCTTTGGTCTCTTGCAGGTCTATGATACGCTCCAGCAAAGCCGTTCCGGAAATGTTTTTGCCGACCCTTATGTCGTGCCTTTCACCCAGACCGTCCCAACCCTTGAGGAAATGACTCTCGCCGCTCTGAATGTTCTTGACGAAGACCCCAACGGCTTCTTCATTATGATTGAAGGCGGCGCAGTTGACTGGGCAGCCCACGCCAACGAATCGGGTCGCCTTATCGAGGAAATGAACGACTTTAACAAGAGTATCGAAGCCGTCATCTGGTGGGTTAATACCAAAAGCAGTTGGAACGATACCCTCGTTATCATTACAGCCGACCACGAAACGGGCCACATCACAGGTCCTGGCTCAGGACAAACAAACCATGGGCTTGTTTGGAATGACCTCGTTAATAATGGTCCAGGCAAACTCCCCGCTATGGAATGGCACAGCAAGAATCACACCAATTCACTCGTCCCGTTCTTCGCCAAAGGCGCTGGCGCTGAACAGTTCAAAAAAACCATCAATGGAAATGACCCCCTATGCGGCCCATATATCGACAACACCGACATTGCTAACACCATTTTTACCCTATGGTTCACCAAATAAAGCCATCCGCCCTCGTAACCGTATTTGGCGGGAAATCTATAGCAATCAACGGATGCCTGCCGATATATATGGGTGGTATTAGTGTGCTTCAATATAGCTGATAAGGCGGACATTTGGAGGTTTTTACGATGAATCGGATAATTGGTACACCCGGATGTGTGTTACCTTTTGTGGTTTTACTGATGATTTTGCAAACGGGTTTATGCCTGGGGGCGGGCAATCTCCTTTGCGATTCCGGCTTTGAGCAAAGCGACCCCAACGGTGCTTTTCCCGACTCCGGCTGCTGGTCCAGTAATGCCATCGGCTTCGGCGGTGCGGGCTGCACAAATACCGCCGCCCGACTTGGTCTAAACGGCCTCTGGCAATACACGGGCGTCGCCGCTGTTGACTGGTCGTCTCAGGTTTATCAGGATTCCAATGCCGGCGAGAGCAAACGATATTTCGCCAGCGCCTGGGTCCGAACTGGTTCCGCCGGCTCTTCCTGGGTCGATGGGGCCAAAGCCAGGGTAAAACTTGCTTTCCTCGATGTTTCCAAAAACACGCTCGCCGAATATACCAGCGATGACTTCAATACCGCCGACTCCGGCTGGTCGCTCCTGTATTTTGCAACCAACCCCGCTCCTCGCCACACCCGCTATGCGAGGTTTACGCTGTCTCTCGAAAAGCCCGAATCCGCAGGGCCTGTAATTGCCAGCTTCGATGACTGCATATTAAGAGAAATCGAATGCGCAGATTGTATCACTCTCGATGAAATTCCTCCCTGCGGCAGCTCCGGCAAACTCAAGGGGTCCGTTACGACCGTCAACCCCGCTGACTACAGCGTCGGCGTTTATATCTCCAACGCTGGCTGGTGGCCCAAACCGACCTTCGCTTCGCCCTGGACCGACATACAATCCGATGGCTCCTGGCAATGCGACATCACCACAAGCCCCTCGGACCTCTCCGCTGCCGAGGTGATGGCATTTCTTGTCCCCAAAACTGAAATCCCCGGCTGGCCCGTCGATTTTAACGATACTTCCGCTCTCCCCGCGATGCCGGGCGAGGCGTTCAGATTCCCCAGTGTCGGCGCATTTCGTCCTTCCTGCGGATGCGCTTCGCTTCGATTCGCCGGCTACAACTGGCTCGTCAAAAGCACCACCGACGCCAAAGCGGACCCGGGCCAAAACTGGTTTGATTGCGACAATGCCTGGGTTGATTCCGACGGCTTCCTGCATTTGAAAATAACCAACGAAGCGGGCCAGTGGCGTTGCGCTGAGGTCTTCACCGAGGACTCCCTCGGCGATGGAACTTATAAAATCGAGATGCAAAACAATATCGCCTCGCTCGACCCAAATGTCATTCTCGGTCTGTTTACCTGGGACGAGTTTGCCCCGCATTATAAAAATCGCGAAATGGATATCGAAATCGGCCGATGGAGTGTTCCCGCTAACGACAATGCTCAATATGTTATTCAGCCCTGGAATAAATCCGGCCACCTCCACCGTTTCAACATCGACCCCTGTAGTGCCGATACCATAACGCATATTTTCGACTGGGCCCTCGGCGTCGTTGATTTCGACAGTTTCTTCGGCAGCTCCTCGCCAGTCCAGTCCTGGACTTATTCCGGAACCGATGTCCCCTGGCCGGGCGGCGAAAACTTCAGAATCAACCTCTGGCTCAATGGCAGCCAACCTTACTCCGACGACGAAACAGAAGTCGTAATTAAAAATTTCGAATTTACTCCTTGCAAATATGATGTCGAGCAATCCTCGCTCGATTTCGATTCCGTGCTTGTTTCAAAATCCGTGACAAGGGCGGTAACCGTAACCAATGCGGGCCAATGCTCGCCTTACACCGTAACCGTTGATGTCAACGGCCCCGATGCCGCGAATTTCCTCATCGCTGACTGGGCGTTCTCACTGGACCCGAACGAAAGCAAACAAATCGACGTCGTCTTTATTCCCGATGCAAATCGCGTCTTTAACGCCAATCTTCGCATCACAAGCAGCAGACGCGTCGTCAATGTCCCCCTCACGGGCGCTGGCGTGCGTTTCGAATACACCCGTCTCCCGACCGTTGCCTCTCCCGATTTGCTCCAGGGGACCGTCTCAGGCGCCAAATCGTCCGATTACCGTGTGGTCTCTTATGTCTTCACCGACAAGTGGTACATCAAGCCCACCTGCGGCAAATCCGCACTCAGGCCTCTTACTGCCTCCGGCGCCTGGCAATGCGATATCGATGTCGAACCAACGGACAAACTTGTCACCAAAGTGGCATCTTTCCTCGTTGGCAAAAAAGCAGCGTTGCCTCCCTGTACCCTCGATTCGCTCGATGACCCGCAAATGAGCATATATCCGCGAATCTCTGCTGATAAACCCTCGCTTGCGATTTCTAATGTTACCGCCAAAGCGGGCGCCTCCGCCGCCGACGATTCAATCACTATTGACGGACGATATTACATAACTTTGGCCCAGCTTACCTCCGCCGACTGGTTACGCGTCAGCATCCTTCAGGCAGACAATGTCATCTGGGATGCCTGTGTGCCTTTCAATTCTAATGATTGTATAAGACCGCAGGGCATGACCTATAACCAAAATGGCGTTTACATCACGATGAAAAATTTCTGGAACAGGCCTCCGATGCCGTACGAATACGCCGGCAATATCCGCCTGTCCCTGAACAAAGCCGACCTCACCTGCCTCCGAAGCCCGCTTACCCTGAAAGTCGAGCTCGGTGACTTTGTGGCGTCCGCCGTAGCGGATGAATCAATCGACTCTTCCATCATCAACGGTTCACAGCCCATTCCCATTCAATTCCTCTCCGGCTGCACCAATTCAATGAGAGTTGACAAGATTACTGTCAAACATGGCTCAAACCCGAACAACAATTACGTCTATCTCAAGGGCGCTATTGTCTTCAAAGATGCCGCCCCCGACTTGACCCTCGAAAACGTCTCCGTCGGCTGGGGCGACGCCGCCTTTACCGTCCCCGCGGGTACATTCAAACGCACAAGTAAAACCCAGCCCAAATACTCCTGCACAAAAGCCAAAGCCCTCAATGGCGGAATCGTCGATTGCGTATTCGATTTCAAAGCCGGGACATTCTGGGTAAAGGTCAGCAAAGCCGCCCTCGATACCAAATCCGATAACGTGGCTTTCAATCTCGTTATGGGTGCTTTTTCCCAGGGCGTTTCTGTTGACACAAGTAAATAATTTTTTCAGAGGAACATAAAATATGAATCGTATATTCAGGTTTGAAATAGCTGTTAAAACAGGGTTGATAGTAACGCTTGCGTTGGCGGTGGTTTTTGCCGCCGGCTGCCCGAAACAACAAGGTAAATCCTCCCAGACGCCTCCTTCCTCGGCATCGAGCGAGAAGAAACCGCCCAAACAGGACGTCAAGATTCAGCCGCCGGCTGAAGTTAATCAAAATGCGCCCGCCTCGCCTGCCCAACCCGTTACGGATAATAAAACAGCCGCCGTTGCCGACTCGCCCGCCCAAAAAGTCACCCCGCCGGCTGCCGATGACCGGAAAAAAACCGAACCACCCGTTGCCGCCGAACCGCCCCAGGAGCCGAACCTGTCCGATTCCGCTGATTTGAAACAACTCGATGCCCTCAAAACTTCCGAAGAAAAAGTGGATTTTATTTCCGACTTCGCCGATGCCCATCCCGAATTGATACCCGCTCTTGTTTATAAAGCGCTCGATGATAACGACCTCGATGTCCGCACCGCCGCCATGGAGGCGCTCTCCGCAAGTGACGCCAACGACCCCAATGTTGCTTACGTCGCAGCCAAGGCCCTCAAAGATACCGAACCGGAAATCCGCAAAAGCGCAATCCAGGCCTGCGAAAACCTCACCGACCCTGCAGTTAACAAAGTCCTTGTTGACGCCATTGCGGATGAAAGCGAAGATGTCCGCACCGCCGCAATTCAGGCCGCCGACCAGGAAGAACCTGCTCTTCGCCTCTCCGTTCTCAAGGCAGGCATCACTAGCAAGTACGATGACGTCAAAGAAAGTGCTGTTTCTTCGCTCATTGACGTCTCCACTCCTGCCGCGATGGATATCCTCATTACAGGTCTCAAGGACTCCAATCCCGATTTTCGCGACACCGTTAAGTCCGCCATTGATTTCCTCGTCTCGCAGGAATTCGACACCTACGCCCAGGCCAAAAAATGGTGGGACGCCAATCGTAGTAAATACAATGACGACCTCTCCGAAAAGGACTAATCGTAGCGAAGCGAAGACCCCAGACTACGATCTGGGGGCCCAGTTTCATCATTGTTTAGCCCCTAGGCCTGCCTGGGGGGTCATCCAAATAATATTTAGCCCGGCAACTTTATTGCCGGGTTTCCTTTTTGAACGCCTTTTAGGCGTTACGATTTAGCCCCCACCCCGCGCGGTGGGGGTTTTCCCGCCCTTGGCGTGTGCCGGGGTTCATCCGCCGCATGCCGTTTGGCATCCCTTACGGGAGGCGTGAACGCCCCCTTCGGGCGTTTGTATATAGCCCGCCGTTTCACGGCGGGTTTACTTCATCATTGAACATTTAATATTGGATATTTATCCGCCGTAGTTTTAACGAAGGCGGATTGGATATTTCTCTATGGTTCCCCTTGTTTCCTCCCAATTTAAGGGTAGAATTTATCTCATAGAGGTTTACCACGTGGGATACGGTTTCCGTTATCCCACTGTGGTGGCGAATTGAAGTACGAGAAATGTCTCTGGATTTAAAATGACAACAAATAATGCCGACGATAATGGCGTTCCAATCTTAACCACCGACGACATCGAACTTAAAGCTGAAGAGGTAATATCTTACTTTGATAGAACAGTTCTTGATATTCCGCAAAGAACCCCACTGCTGGAAATCATCAAAGAATTAAATAAAAAATATAATGTGGCATTTAACTGTTCTCTTCCACTTGGCGCAACCAAATACGGAAACATTATCTTGGGCAAAACTCAACTCAAACCCAAAGGTATATTTGTAGATGTTTCCTTAATTAATGATCCTCGGTTCCATTTTATTCTTGCTCACGAGCTTGGGCATTTAATACTCCATCGTTTTGTCGATATCAAAAAAACGGGGTACGAAGAACAAGAACTGGTTGATACGGAAATCGACTTTGTTACCGGAAAGAAGAATCTTAAAACGGCTCGCGACTGGATAGAATGGCAAGCCAATTATTTTGCTTCAGCAATACTTATTCCTAGAGCAACTGTAATACAGGCCGTTATCGAAAAGCAGAAAGAAATGGACATTAAAAGGAACATTGGTCAAATCATCTTGGAGCCGAAACAGTATAGCGTAAGTGATTACAAAGAAATTCAAAAACAACTTGTATTAATCTACAATGTTAACGCGACAAACATTGAATATCGTCTTAAAGAATTAGGAATTCTAATTGACCGCATGAATCTAAACGTAAAACATGTTTCTGAGTTTTTTGCAACAGAGGGATAAATGGGATAAAATGCTATGTCTGATAAAGGACTTAAAGCAATAAAAATAGATAATAGTAAACCGCGAAAAATTCTTTTGCCCTCAGAAGGTGAAACTGTAGCAATTTCTTCTAAGAGTAAAACGGCAGCACTATGTTATGATAAGGTCTTGGATCCATATACTCGCATCATCGGCCCAGAGCCAAATGTCCCAGACTCGATACGATGTTGTGGAGAATCATCTTTGGAAATAGATTTTCAAATATTTGCGGAATTCTTATGTAAAAGGTTTAATGGTATTACTGGCGAGATAGGAATTACGGAAACAAATAGTATTTGCAATATGCTTTATGCTATGTTTCCATTTTTGACGACCTTAAACAAGACTGATTTGGGGGTTATTCTAAAAGCTAATCAATCCTCAGCGAAGACTGATTTGGAAGTTTTACTAAAAGAATCAAACGATATCAATCCATCTAATCCAGTGATATCAAACGTTGCAAGAGCACTGGCTAAATCATTTTCTGAAAAATATGGAATATCAGTAGCTGTTGTGTGTGCCTCAGGAAAGGAAAGGGATGCCCTTTATAAAGAAGGAGACCGAGAAGTAGTTGCTACTGTTTTGTCCAATCTTGAAATTGTCGATGAGAAAAAATTAACGTGGCAACAGGTCATGGAATTCAGAAAAGACAAAATAAGTTTGCAAAAATACAGGCGTCTCCTCCATTGGCTGGATAAAGAGATGATTGGTAAATCACAGGCATTTATCGAGGATGACATAGCTCAAAAACTTGTGGATTACGAATCGACTCTGAAAAAACATGGATTAAAAACAGTTCTTGGAACAATCGAAGAAGTGTTGGATGGCAAATACTTACTTGGTGCATCGGGCGTAGTAGGAAGTTTTTCGTTGGCTGGTTATCCTGGATTAGGTGTATTGGCTGGTACAGGTTTAATGGTTGGAAAGATGGCAGTGAAGTTAGGTAATACGTGGCTTGATTACGATGATGCCGAACGAGGAGCTAATTCAGAAATATCTTGGGTATATGAAGTTAAGGAACAGTTGAAAAAGTAAACCCATGCCCGACAGAGGAGTTAAAACAATCCGCGTCTAAAATAAAACCGCATCTCAAAAACTTCGCCCTAAACACGGAGCGACCTGTCCGGCATAGTGAAACGACGACGGAAGTTGAATAACGAAGCCGGGTGGTTAAAATCTTCTTGGTTGAAAAATCAGTGTTCTCAGTGTAATCTGCCTGCCCTGCGTAGCTTTAGCGAAGAAGGGTGTCTTTTCGTGGCTAAATCGGTGTCAAAAAATTCTCTGTGACCTCTGTGTCCTCTGTGGCTATAATACCTCTGTGGCTAATATGATGTTTAAAAACATATCAATAATCGGCGATGGCGGTATGGGAACCGTCCTGGCGATGCTCCTTGCGGAGAAAAATACCCGCCGCGAGGTCTCGCCATCGGCAGAGCCGATGGCGGATGTTCGTCTCTGGGGCTACGACGCCCAACAGCTCAAGCAAATCGCTCAGAGCCGCGAAAACCTGAAATTCCTCCCAGGCCACAAACTCCCCGAAACGATTATTTTCGAGCCTGACGACAAAAAAATCATGATTGGCGCCGACCTGATTATCTCCGCTGTCCCGTGCCAGTTTATGCGAAGCATCTGGACCCGCCTGAAAAAACACACCCCCAAAGGCGTTCCCGTCTGCTCCGTCGCAAAGGGTATCGAAAATAAAACCCTGTTTCGCCCCACCCAAATCATCGCCGACGTCCTCGGCTCCGACTCCTCATCCGGCTTGGCCGCATTATCAGGCCCCACAATCGCCGACGAACTCGCCGCGAGATTACCCGCTACCGCCTGCGTCGCCTCCGCCTCCGACCAGCTCGCCCAGCGAATCCAGCTCACCCTCAGCATCTCTTGGTTCCGCATTTATACCAATACCGACGTTGTAGGCGTCGAATTAGCCGGCGCAATGAAAAATATCATCGCCATCGCCGCCGGAATTATCGACGGCATCGGCGCGGGCGACAACGCAAAGGCAGCTCTCCTTTGCAGGGGCCTCGCCGAAATCTCACGTCTCGGCGTCGCTATGGGCGCTAATCCGCAAACCTTCGCGGGCCTCACCGGACTTGGCGATTTGGTTACAACCTGCATTTCTCCAAAGGGCAGAAACCGTTCATTCGGCGAGCGAATCGGCAAAGGCCAATCCCCCCAGCTTGCCCAATCCTCCACCGAATCCGTTATCGAGGGTATCGCCACCTGCGAATCCGTTGTTGAGGGGTTGTTGCAGCAATACAAAGTCGAGATGCCCATTGCGCAGGCCGTTTACGATATCATCTTTAAGAACAAATCCGTCCAGTCCGCCATTACCGACCTTATGACCCGCCAGCTTAGATCTGAAACCCGAAATTGATGCTCTGCGTCGTCCTGTCTGCCCTGAGTTCATCGATGGGCCTGCCCCGGCAATCTGTAGGCCGGGGAGCAAACGTAGTGACCTGTGGTGAGCGACCTGTAGTGAGCGAAGTCGAACTAAGTCGAACCAGCCTGCCCCCGCGTCTCGTTTTGCACTGACGATAATAAGGTTGACTCCCCGCCAATTTCCGTTAATATATTCCGACCGGAATTTTGTAGCCCGGGCGGTTAGCTCAGTTGGTTAGAGCGCGTGCTCGACACGCACGAGGTCACAGGTTCGAATCCTGTACCGCCCATTATTCATATCAGTTGTTTTCTTTTTCGGGATGGAATCCTTATCCGCAGCACACGGTAATGCTTTAATCCATTTTTTGGGAAATGGGCGGTCAGTCAGCAGTTAGTGACGGAAAATGGGCGGGTGAGGGGTACTTTCTCTGGCGAAATGGGCGGTGGATAAGATTCGATATTTTTATAGTAGGGAGGGAAAAAGGGGAGTGGACAGGATTCGATATTTTTGTAGAATAGGCGGGAAATGAAGCGGTAGTATCTAATATTGGACGGTAAAATGGGCGATATATAAACGATAAGGACCTCGCCAAAAGGGTAATATTGAGGAGTTAGTTTTTATTAAAAAGCAGATGGGAAAGCACAGGGTCAGCATAGCAATCCTTGCGGGGATTATCTGCGTTGCGATGAATGGTATCGCATCAGGAGATGGAACACTTGCGTTCTATCTGGAAAACGACGGAACGATTATCAAGCCATTATACAAGACCGACCGTCACTATACCAACGGGGTAAAACTGGCTTTCACGCATCAGCCGGACGTCAATTTTCTGAAGGATTATTCGCGGTGGAATGGTTTTGGTCAAAACGACGGAGAAGTAAATACCGCAGTGGGATATTTTTTCGGTCAGAATATGTACACGCCCGACCATGTTGAAGACCCAGCGCTTCGAGCCAAACACGACATGGTATTCGCGGGGTGGTTGTATTGGGGAGCATTTGTGCAGCGGGCCTCTGAAAACCAGATGGAACATTTAGAGCTGAACACGGGAATGATAGGGCCTGTGGCGAGCGGGGGGGATGTTCAAAGTTTTATTCACCGCCATATCGGGGTGGCAGAGCCGGAGGGATGGGATAATCAATTAGGCAATGAGTTTCATACGGACCTGACGTGGATTAGAAGGCAAAGGGTTGATGAGCGGTATTTTGTGCGGACGGAGAATTTCGATTCGCATCTGGAATACGGGGCGACGGTTGGAACGCTGCACCGCAACGCGATTGGGGGAATAGTTTTCAGATACGGGATGAATCTGCCGAATGATTTTGGGCCTGGGCGACTTGAGGCGCCGGCGTCGGCATGCATTAATAAACCTGCACAAACTCAATCGGCGTATCTTTTTACGCGGGTTGGGGGCAAGCTGGTTGAGTATGACCGGTTTTTGAGCGGACTTACGCCGGAGCCGGCGGTCGCGGTGCTCCAGGTGGGAATGGCTTACAGATACAAATCGTTCGAGGTAAGCTATTCGCAGACGTTCCTGACGAGAGAATATAAGGAGCAGGGCAGCACGGATTCGTACGCGGCGCTAAATATGATGTATCGATTCTAAGTAGCGTACAGCGGGCAGCGTTCAGCGGACAGGTTAAGAAAACCTAAATCCTAAACACTAAATCCGCCTGCGGCGGGCAAGTCCTAAACAAATTCAAAGCACCAAAATATCAAATTTCAAACAATACCGAAACAGCCACATCTGCGGCGGGTAAACTTCGCAATGACCCTGCAAAAAAAAGTGGATTCCGCATCACGTGCGGAATGACAGACCCCGAAGCCTGCTTCGGGGCTAACCGATGAGGAATCAGCTCGAATCTTGACAGGGGACGCCGTTGAGCAGACAATGGATGGGTAAACATTGGTTGTTTTGGTGAAGAGGTCAATGGAAAAGAAAATAAGAAATATTCGCATCATTATTAATCCTGCCGCAGGAATTGGGGAATCTATCTTACCCGTTATCAATGCGTGTATGAAAGAAGCGGGCATTAAGTGGGAAGCATCAATTACCCACGAGGCGGGCGACGCGATACGGTTTGCAAAGGATGCCATCAAAGAAGGAATCGATGCTTTGGCTGTTTACGGGGGGGACGGCACAGTAATGGAAGCAATCAGCGGGATGATTGGGTCAGAGATTCCTTTGGTTATTTTGCCGGGAGGGTCGGCGAATGTGATGGCCACTGAACTTGGGATACCCAATGACCTTAAAGAGGCCTGTGCGCTGCTGAGCGAAGGCCCGATAGAGACGAAAACAATTGATGTGGGGCAGTTCGATAAGCGTTATTTTATTGCAAGAATAAGCATTGGTTTTGAGGCGGACGTCGTTAAAGGCGCGGGTCGCGAGACAAAAAATAAGATTGGCATCTTCGCGTATTTTTTTTCAGCGGTGGCGGCATTAAAGAAAGCGAAAAAAGCCGTCTATCATTTGAAAATCGACGGGCAAGAGCACGAAGTTAAAGGTTTAGCATGTTTTATTACCAATGCAGGAAATCTCGGGTTTAGTAAAATATCTTTCGATAAGCATATAGACGCCAGCGACGGGCTATTAGATGTTATTGTCGTGCGAAAAGCGAACCTCAGTATGTTTAAGCTTATGGTTGTCACCTTTCTTAAACGGGAACGGCCGGACAATTTGGAATTAGTGGAGCACTGGCAAGGCAAAGATATCAGCGTTTCCTCAAGCCCCAAACAAGCGGCCCAATGCGATGGCGAGGTATTAGAAAAAATGCCTCTTCATATCAAGGTCGTTCCGGGGGCAATCAAGGTTTTGGTTCCTAAGAAAACGGGGAAAGGTTGATTAGCAAATTGTGGTGAGGTAGAAAATCGGGGTGACTGGACTTGAACCAGCGACCTCTTGGTCCCGAACCAAGCGCTCTAGCCAAACTGAGCTACACCCCGGTCAACTAAAATTAAGTATAACACGCCAAGAAGCCGACTGCAAGTCATAACAAATCAACGGGGTCGATGTCTATTGTGATTGTAACGGCGGGGCGGACAGGGGGGGAGTTGCGAAGTGTCGTAAATAACTGGTGCAAAACGGCGGGCTGGGGGGCCTGAAGGATGATTTGCATTCGGTGGAAGGTCTGGATTCGGCTGATGATTGCCTGTATGGGGCCGCGAACCCTGATTTGTAATTTTTCGTCGGCTACGATGCGGTCGATTTTTTCACGCATCAGTTTGGAGGCCAATTCGAGTTTTTCGTGTGTCCTGTCTCGAAGGGTAATCAGGGCCAATCGCCAGAAGGGGGGCAGGTTGCAGGCGCTTCGATGCGTCAGTTCCTCTTTTACGAAGCCCTCGAAATCACCTTTGAGGGCGAACTGGATTGCGGGCTGATTGGGGAGAAAGGTCTGGATGAAGACGATGCCTTTTTTTGCGGAGCGGCCCGCGCGGCCTGCGACCTGGTTAATCAATTGGAAGGTGCGTTCGTTGGCGCGGAAATCGGGGAGGTATAGCGAGGTGTCTGCGCTGATGATGCCGACGAGGGTGACATTGGGGAAGTGGAGGCCCTTGGCGAGAATTTGAGTGCCGGCGAGGACGTTGATTTTACCCTCGCTGAAGTCACGCAGGACGCGGTAGTAGTCGGCGCCTTTCATTGAGTCGCTATCGACGCGGGCGACTTTGGCGTTCGGGAATTGTCTGGCGAGGTCCTCTTCGAGGCGCTGGGAGCCGAGGCCTATCATAGTCATACCTTTGCGGCAGAGGGGACATTTTTCGGGGACGAGGGTTTGTGAGCCGCAGTAGTGGCAGATTGCGAGGCCTGAGTGCATGTGCCGGCCCGTGATTGTGGGGATTGGCGCGATTTGTCTATCGGGTGTTTTGTGGAAAGTCAGGGTTACGTCGCAATTTCGGCAGCGGAGGATGTGTTTGCAGGATGGGCAAAATATGAAGTTGCTGTAACCGCGCCGGTTCAAAAGCAGGATTGCCTGCTCGTTTCTGGCGAGTGTTTCGGTGAGTTGGTTTGTTAATGGTTCGCTCATCAGTTGCGATGCGAAATCCTTCATATCGACGAGCCGCATTTCGGGGAAGGGGAGGTCCATCACGCGTTTGGGCAGGCGGACCATATTGAAGGACTGTTTTTTTGTTTTGCAGTTTTGCAGCGTTTCCAATGATGGGGTGGCGCTGCCTAAAAGGCAATGTGCGTTGCATAATTGTGCGCGTTTGATTGCGACGTCTCTGCCGTGGTATCGGGGGGTGGTGTCCTGTTTGTAGCTTGGCTCGTGTTCTTCATCGACGATGATAAGGCCGAGATTGGCGAGCGGGGCGAAGACGGCGGAACGTGCGCCGATAACGACATCGGCTTCGCCCGATTTTATTTTGTGCCATTGCGTATTACGCTGGGGGGCGGTGAGGCCCGAGTGCATAACCGCGATGCGGTCGAATCTTGCGCTGAAGCGCTGGATGGTCTGGGTGGTCAGCGCGATTTCGGGGAGCATCACGATTGCGGTTTTGCCTTTTTTGATTGTTTCTTCGATTGCTCTTATGTAAAGCTCGGTTTTGCCGCTGTCGGTGACGCCGAAGAGGAGCGTGACGCCGAATTTATCTTCGTTGATTCGGCTGATGATGTTGGCAAGGGCTTTTTGCTGGTCATCGTTGAGGACGACTTTTTCGTGTTTAATGAGCATGCCTTCGGGCATAGCGGGGAGTGATTTGAGGACGGTCCGCTGGGCGATTTTGATGATACCCTTTTCGACGAGATTTTTGACGGGGACATCGGTGCAGCCGACAGATTCGAGCAAATCGTCGAGTTCCATTGCAGATTCGATTTCGAAGGCGTTTGCGTCTCGTAATTGCTGAACGACCTGTTTTTGCTTTTTACCTTTTACCTGGTCTGCTATTTTTTCGATTTGTTCCGGGGCGACGGCCAAGTAAACGTATTTTTGTTTTTTTTCACCTGCGCCTTTTTTGACGGCCCCGGGGACGATTGCTCCAAGCACCATACCGAGGGGGCATACATAATAATCGCTAATCCAGCGAGCTAATTCCATCAGGCCCTCATCAACCAGCGGCTCTTTGTCAATGACAGCCGAGATTGCTTTGAGTTTGAATTTTTTGCCCTTATCTGTCTGCGGCGGATTCCCAGTGGTATCGATGCAGAAGCCCGTTTCGAGCTTGTTTGATTTTCCGAAGGGCGTTTCGATTCGCTGGCCTACGGCGACGGGCCAGAGTTTGTCGGGGACGAGGTAATCAAATTCGGCATCGACGCCCGACTCGAACGCCACGCGGATAACATGGCCCGCGGGGGCTTTGTCGGTTTTGTCGTCGCCGAACAAGCTGTTTTGCTCATATTTGCTCATACACAAGTGATTGTCCCAGCAGGGCCAAATGCTGTCAAGCTTGGCGAAAGTTTTAAAGTGAAGTGATGGCTTTATAGTTTGAAATGTTCGGCAGCCAAACCGGTGATGTGGTCTGCGATGGCGAGGGAAGCGGTAGCGGCGGGGGAGGGGGCGTTGAGTACGTGAATTGTGCTGCCGTGGGGTTCAATGACAAAATCGTCAATCGGTTTGCCATCTGCGCCGACGGCCTGCGCTCGCACGCCGGAGTTGCCGGGTGTTAAATCTTCGCCCTGAATTGAGGGGACAAGCCGCTGGAGTTGTTTGACAAATAATTTTTTTGAAAATGCCCTGACGTATTCGCCGAGGCCGTAGCGCCAGTGTTTCATAAAGAGTTTTAATGTGCCGGGATAGAGAAGCGATTCCCAGGTGTCCCTGAGATTGAAATCGAATTTGCCATAGCCCTCACGTTTGAATGAGAAGACCGCGTTTGGGCCGCATTCGACGCCGCTTGAGACCATTCGGGTAAAATGGACGCCGAGAAACGGGAACTGCGGGTCGGGGACGGGGTAGATGAGGTTTTTTATTTTGTTCTGCGCCTCTTTTTTCAAGTCGTAATAATCGCCGCGGAAGGGGACGATTCGCATTTTGATATTTACGCCGTCGAGGCGGGCGATTCTGTCGCAAAGCAATCCTGCACAATTGATGATGAATCTGCTCGAAATTGCCTCTCGATTCGTCAGTATTCGCGTGCAGGCGTTTTCTTTTTGGAAGCTGGTAACATTGCAGGAGAGAAATATTTTGTTGTCCGCATTTTGCTTTTGTATGAGGTCGGCAAGTTTGTTTACTACGGCGACAAAGTCGATTATGCCTGTGCAGGGGACTTTTAGGCCGGCGATTCCTGCGCAATACGGCTCGATTTGTTTGATTTGGTCGGGGGTGATTTTTTCCAGACCTTCAATACCGTTTTGGACGCCGTTATTGAAGATTCGTTCGAGGCCGGGGAGTTCTTTTGGGTTTGTGGCGACGATGATTTTGCCGCATATTTCGTGGGGGATTGCATATTGTTTTGCGAAGGCGACGAGCTGTTTGCGGCCGTCGGTGCAGGTGATGGCTTTGGCGGAGCCGGGTTTGTAGTATAAGCCGGAGTGAATGACGCCTGAATTGTGTCCTGTCTGGTGGCCGGCAAGGGTTGGCTCTTTTTCCAGCACCGCGATTCGTAAACGGGGATAACTTACGGCGATTTTATACGCTGTCGCCAGTCCGACAATTCCGCCGCCAATTACCGTAACGTCAAAATCTGTTTTTTGCATTTTAAATTACATATCGGGGACGACTTCGGGATATAACTGGCCTGTCGAGCTGATTTTGAAGACGTAGATGAGGCCTGGGCGAAGTTTGGAATATACGGCGTTACCATAAATAGCCGTGATGCCTTCCTGTTTTAGTTTATCCACGTTGTTAGCCAAATCCCAGATATTCGACCAGAACATCCCCCGTTGTTTGATGGGCAGGCGAGCAAGTAAATCGGCGTATCTTGCGGGTTCAGCGCCGGGTGATTCAATCGCGAAGCCATCCTGCGGAGCCATAGTTTCGCCATAGATTCTTCGCCACAGGTACATCGCCCGCTCACGGCCATCCATTACCATTTTGTTGTCGAATTTCACAATCAGGGCGTCGAAGTGAACGATATCGCCTTCGATTGTGTAGTCCTTTTCGAGGATTTTTTTGGTTTTGTCGTCTCTGGCGGTTTCGATGAAGCGCAGGGTAGTAACCAGCTTATTGTTTTGCGTTTCCTGTTTAATGACTTTGGCGTAGCCGATTTGTTCCTCGGCGGTCAGGTTTGTGATTGCTTCTTTGAGCTGCTTATTTTCGCTGAGCAGCTGGTGAATGGTTATTTCCTTCAGCAGGTATCCCCGCCCGAAGTAGCCGAGGGCGACAAGGCCGACTATGAGCAGGAGCAGACCTGTGATTCTGATTTTAGCGGTTCTCATATTTATCCTTTAACTCGGCAATGTGAAGCCCCTGAACATAAAATACGCAGCGGCGAGCATGCACAAGCCAGCCCAGAGGAAATCGAGCTTCAAGGGCATCTTCATATATACGATGCAAAACACGGCGAAGACGGTCATAGTTATAATTTCCTGTATGACCTTCAACTGCGCCAGCGAGAAGAACTGAAAGCCGATGCGATTGGCGGGGACCTGAAGGCAATACTCGAAAAATGCGACTGCCCAGCTTGCCACGATGGCGATGAGCACCGCTTTACCCTTCAAATCCTTCAGGTGCCCGTACCAGGCATAAGTCATAAACAAATTCGAGCCAACAAGCATTACAATAGGTGCCATAAATCTCATATCTACCTTGTCATCCTTTCTTAAACAATTATTTCATCATTGTTATATAATCGACCACTGCGCCTTGAAATAATTACTTCCTTCACAGGCGATTTACCAACCTACTTTACGCACCGTCGGCTGATACGGTTTGGTATTGATATTTACCCCGTATAATCATAACATAAAACACTTTAAGAATGAAATTAACCTTAGAAATGAGGAAACCCCTTGAGATAAGGCCTTGCGGGGGTAAAAAGTTAAAAGTTAAACGATATCTCACGGGGTAAACAGTGCCGATTTACGAATATAAATGCGATGATTGCGGCAAGATAACCGAATTGCTGGAGAGTTCCGGCAGCAAGGGCGAACGAAAATGTGCACATTGCGGCAGCGGGAAGTTGAAAAAGCAGTTTTCGGTGTTCTCGGCGCAGGTCAAGCCCTTCGACTCCGCTCAGGGCAGGGAAGGGCAATCGAAAAAGTGTTTCGGGTGCAGCGATAATAGTTGCCCACATTCGAGAAGGTAAATTGAAATTTGGCGGGGTGAACCCCGCCCTACAAGAACTGGATTCCCGCTTTCCGAAACCGGGCTCTACGCTTCGCTTCGTGTCGCGGGAATGACAAAATATGGATGAAAAAATTGGGATTTACGATTTTAACGCAATAGAGAAGAAATGGCAGCAGAACTGGGATGTCAACAAGACCTTCAAGACCGCCGACTGCGATGCCCCTTCGACTTCGCTCAGGGCAGGTAAGCCGAAGTATTACGTCCTCGATATGTTCCCATACCCGAGCGGTGCGGGAATTCACGCCGGTCATGTAGAGAATTACACTGCCAGCGACATATCGTCCCGCTATAAGAGGTTGAAGGGGTTCAATGTTCTGCACCCGATGGGCTGGGACGCCTTTGGGCTGCCAGCAGAACAATACGCCATCCAGACCGGCACCTATCCCGGCGAGACCACGCAGAAAAACATCGAAGGAATACGACGACAAATCAAGTTACTTGGTTTCAGCTACGACTGGGACCGCGAGGTCGATACGACCGACCCTAATTACTATAAGTGGACGCAGTGGATATTTTTGAGGATGTTCAATTCCTGGTTTGATGAAAAACAGCAAAAGGCAAGGCCGATTGAAGAGCTGCCTATACCATCGGGCTTAAGTGAAGCGGAAAAACAAAAATATATTGCCGAACATCGGCTGGCTTACGAATCGGAGATGCCTGTCAACTGGTGTCCGGCTTTGGGCACGGTTTTAGCCAATGAGGAAGTGATAGGCGGCGTGAGCGAGCGAGGCGGACACCCGGTCATAAGAAAACCTCTTAGGCAGTGGCTTTTGCGTATAACGGAATATGCCGAGCGATTGCTGGAAGACCTTACTGAAGTTGACTGGCCTGAGCCAATCAAGGAAATGCAGCGAAACTGGATTGGCAAGAGCATCGGCGCGGAGGTTGATTTCAAGGTTGCCGGCTCAAATGACAATATCCGTGTTTTTACGACTCGACCCGATACGCTTTTCGGCGCGACTTATATGGTGTTATCACCGGAGCATCCGCTCGTCGATGTGATTACGACAAAAGATAAAAAGGACGCAGTGAAGAAATATCGCGAAGAGGCGGCACGCAAAAGCGACTTAGACCGGACGGACCTCGCAAAAGAGAAAACAGGCGAATTTACCGGCGCTTACGCAATCAACCCGGTCAATGAGATGAAAATACCGATTTGGATAAGCGATTACGTTCTAATCAGTTACGGCACGGGCGCGATTATGGCGGTGCCTGCGCACGATGACCGCGATTTCGAATTCGCGAAGAAATTTAATCTTGCGATTATCCAGGTGGTTGAGCCGGCGGACGCGGAGCAGACAAAACTCGTAAAAGAAGGGAAGTTATGCTTCGCGGGTGACGGGACTGCGATAAACTCAGGCCAATTTACGGGACTGAAGACGCCCGAATTCAAGGAACGAATTAGTAAATGGCTTGAGGAAAGAGGGCTTGGTAAAAAGGCGATCAATTATAAGCTTCGCGACTGGCTGTTCAGCAGGCAGCGATACTGGGGCGAGCCGATTCCGCTTGTGCATTGCGATAAATGCGGGATAGTTGGCCTGCCCGAATCGGCGTTGCCTTTGAAGCTGCCTGATATGCAGGATTACACGCCGCCCGCGACGGGCGAGCCGCCATTATCGAAGGCGAAGGACTGGCTCAAGGCGACCTGTCCGCAATGTGGCGGGATTGCATTACGTGAGACAAATACGATGCCGCAGTGGGCGGGAAGCTGCTGGTATTACCTGCGGTATATCGACCCGAATAACAGTAATCGCTGCTGCGATGGCGCGAAGGAAAAATACTGGATGCCCGTTGACCTTTACATAGGCGGCGCGGAGCACGCGGTATTGCATTTGCTGTATTCGCGCTTCTGGCACAAGTTCCTTTTTGATATTGGTTACGTCAGCACCAAAGAACCGTTCAAAAAATTGGTCAACCAGGGAATGATTCTCGGCGAAGACGGCCAAAAGATGAGCAAGTCGCGAGGCAACGTTGTTAATCCCGATAAGGTCGTTGCCGATTACGGCGCGGATTCGATGCGCCTTTACGAGATGTTTATGGGGCCGCTGGAGGCGGTAAAGCCATGGAGTATGCAGGGGGTCGAGGGCGTGCATCGGTTTTTGCAGCGTGTCTGGCGATTGGTTATTAATGAGGACACGGGCAATCTTAACGCTGCCATTGCGAATGCGGAAGCTGATGAGGCGACAACACGATTGCTGCATCAGACAATCAAAAAGGTCGGCAGCGATGTCGAGACATTTGGTTTTAATACGGCAATCAGTTCGATGATGATTCTCGTCAATCATCTTATAAAGCAGCCCGTTTTGCCGAAGTCGGTTGTTGAGCAGTTAGTGCTTATTTTATCGCCTTTTGCGCCGCATATCGCAGAGGAGCTTTGGCAAAAACTGGGCCATACTAAAACGCTCGCTTATGAATCCTGGCCGAAGTTCGACCCGGAGCTTGTAAAGGAAGCCGAAATAGAATTAGCCATACAGGTCAACGGCAAAATCAAAGACAAAATCATTGTCCCCGCCCAGGCGGATGATGAGCAGATAAAGCAAAAGGCGCTTGCCAGCGAAAAGGTCATTGCAGCCCTTGCCGGTAAACAGCCGAAAAAGGTGATAGTAATCAAGTCCCGGCTGGTAAATATTGTCGTTTAGAAAGAAGTCATTGCAATGAACAGTAAATGCAGTAGAAGATGCTTTCTTATACGAGGCGCAGGCGTGGCAGCAGGATTGACGCTGGGGGGCGTTGGACTTACCGGCTGTAATAATCAGTCCAAAAAAGGAGCAGATGAAAAGATGGCATCAGAAATGATTGCGTATTGCGGATTAAATTGTATCAAGTGCCGCATTTACCTGGCGACAAGAGAGAAAAACGCTGAGAGACAAAGGCAAATGAGGGAGCAGATAGCTCGTTATATTAAGAAATAT